>Ga0256839_1000997_pt1 | contig 35733 bp, 33 predicted proteins | sample 354166metaG_FD_185968 | JGI IMG/M metagenome (GOLD analysis project Ga0256839, IMG submission 185968) | Hydrothermal vent microbial communities from Mid Atlantic Ridge, Atlantic Ocean - 354-166 | ecosystem: Environmental > Aquatic > Marine > Hydrothermal vents | place: Atlantic Ocean: Mid...
TTGATTCCACTCTGTTCAAACACCTGATCATCAGAGTTTATCTCATCGGCAAACTCCAGCACATAGGCCATTCCTGAACAACCGGAGGTACGAACCCCCAAGCGCAATCCAACACCCTTGCCACGTTTGGCAAGAAATTTCCGGACATGCTCGGCTGCGGCTTCTGTCAGGGAGATACCCATTCAGGCCACCTCCTCCCGGCTGCCACTGTCATCCTGCTGCTTGGCCTGGTAGTCGGAAATGGCCGCCTTGATGGCATCTTCCGCCAATACGGAGCAATGAATCTTGACCGGCGGCAAAGCCAACTCCTCCGCAATATCGCTGTTTTTAATCTCCGCCGCCTGATCCAGCGTCTTGCCCTTGACCCATTCGGTCAACAGGGAACTGGAGGCAATTGCGGAGCCGCAGCCGTAGGTCTTGAAGCGCGCATCCTCAATGACACCCTCCTCGCTCACCTTGATCTGCAGCCGCATCACGTCTCCACAAGCAGGTGCCCCGACCATACCTGTTCCTACCTTCTGGTCATCCTTGTCGAAGGTGCCGACGTTACGCGGATTTTCGTAGTGGTCGATTAATTTTTCGCTGTATGCCATGGCAAAGTTACTCTATTAAAGCCCAAACAATCTACTCAATGAGCAGCCCATTGTACCGATTCCAGATCGATACCCTCCTGGTGCATCTCCCAAAGCGGAGATAGCTTGCGCAGTTTCTCAACCTTCTCGTGCAACAGATTGATTGCATAATCGATCTCTTCCTCATTGGTAAAGCGACCAATGGAGAAACGCAGTGAACTGTGGGCCAGTTCATCACTCCGGCCCAAAGCACGCAGCACATATGACGGTTCCAGGCTGGCAGAGGTGCAGGCCGAACCGGATGAAACTGCTATATCCTTCAACGCCATCATCAATGATTCACCCTCAATATAGTTGAAACTGATATTGAGATTGTGGGGTACACGCTGCTTCATGTCACCATTGATATAGATCTCTTCGATATCCTGCAACCCGTTCAGCAGTCGATCACGCAGCTGGCGAATCCGCTCGTTCTCCTCGGCCATCTCTTCCCGCGCAATACGGAAGGCCTCCCCCATCCCAACGATTTGGTGGGGTGCCAGTGTCCCGGAGCGCATGCCACGTTCATGGCCACCACCGTGCATCTGCGCTTCAATGCGAACCCGCGGCTTGCGGCGCACATAAAGCGCACCGATACCCTTTGGCCCATAAACCTTGTGGGCAGAAAGCGACATCAAATCAACATCCAGTTCCTGAACATCAATGGCTACCTTGCCGGCGCTCTGGGCAGCATCCACATGAAAAATGATCCCTTTGCTGCGCGTAAGCTCACCGATAGCCTTGATATCCTGAATTACCCCGATCTCGTTGTTGACGTGCATGATGGATACCAGAATAGTGTCATCACGCAAGGCAGCTTCCAGCTTGTTCAGATCAACTAGACCGCTGGGCTCGGGAGCCAGATAGGTAACCTCGAATCCCTCCCGCTCCAGCTGCCGGCAAGAGTCGAGCACTGCCTTGTGCTCGGTCTTGCAGGTGACAATATGCTTCCCTTTCCTTGCATAGAAATGAGCCGCACCTTTAAGCGCCAGATTGTCGGACTCAGTCGCACCCGAGGTCCAGACGATCTCCCTGCTGTCGGCATTCAGCAGCGCCGCCACGTTTTTGCGCGCATTCAGCACCGCCTCCTCCACTCGCCAGCCGAAAACATGCGAGCGTGAAGCTGGATTGCCGAACAGCCCTTCTTCCATGGTCAAGTAACGGCACATCTCTTTTGCAACCCGGGGATCAACCGGAGTGGTCGCTGAATAATCAAAGTATATTGGTGTCTTCATATTTGTCCGTATTTCAGGCGCTCTTTCTGTTAAAACAAACCCATTCCTGACGCTCGTAGATCTCCTGTACATCCCGCTGCTCCATCAGTTTTCCCAGATTGATATTCTCGAGATAACCATAGATTTGTCTGCTGAGATCCATCCATAGCTCATGGGTCAAACAGCGGGCATGATCCTGGCAATTTCCTTCGCCATCACATGCGGTTGCATCAACTTTCTCATCAACTGCTGTAATAACATCCAGAACAGGAATCTCACTTGGAGGCCGGCTTAGCCTGTAACCCCCACCCGGTCCCCGCGTACTGCTAACCAGTCCCTTTTTGCGCAGTTTGGCAAACAGCTGCTCCAGATAGGAGAGGGAAATTCCCTGACGCCTTGAAATGTCCGCCAAAGTGATGGAACCCTTGTCAAAATGAATGGCCAAATCCAGCATCGCCGTTACGGCATACCGGCCTTTTGTCGTAAGTCGCATATCCTGCTCCTCGTTTGCCAGCTCTAATACTTGCAATGGAATACCGCTCTTCAACCAATGAATCTCCAGCCAGAGAACACCTACATATTCAGTTGGTATGAGACGGCACAAAGTAGAGTCTAGAATACCAACTGTTTTTGTCAAGTATTTATTATTTCTTTGTCTCGGGTTTCTCGTCAAGCAGCGCTTCACAAGGGGGTAATTCCGGCAGTTCCAGCTTTTCTCCCAGCCGGTTCAATGCCTCGCAAATCTTTTCGTTGCGACTATCCAGCACATGCATATGATCCAGTACGCAATCAATCGCCCTGGCGACCGGATCAGGCATATCCTGTGTTGTACCATAGGCGTCAAATCCGATTTTTTTCGCTATGGCATGGCGCTGCTGCTCCCTGTCGGAAAGCTGCTGTCCGACGATGTGTCCGGGAATACCAACCACCGTCGCCCCCTCCGGGACATCCTTTACCACCACTGCATTGGATCCTACTCGCGCACCACGGCCAATTGTGACAGGGCCAAGTACCTTGGCACCAGCGCCAACTACAACATCATCCTCCAGTGTGGGATGCCGCTTGCCCTTTTCCCAACTGGTACCTCCCAGCGTAACACCATGATACAAAGTACAATCATCGCCAATCCGGGTTGTCTCTCCAATGACGACACCCATACCGTGATCGATAAAAAAGCGCCGTCCAATCACAGCTGCCGGATGAATCTCTACACCGGTTAACCAGCGGCCAAGAGCCGATAACACTCGTGCCGGCAAGCGCAACCGCTGCCGCCACAACCAGTGACTCACCCGGTGAATACGAATGGCATGAAAACCCGGATAGGAGATCATTACCTCAAATACGGAACGGGCTGCCGGATCCCGTTCAAAAACACAATTAACGTCTTCACGAATACGTTCAAACATACCTTTCCCTGCCACCACTGTATTTGTTGAGTAATGTTATCAGGATTAGTAGCCCCTTGGTAAACCCGCCAATGCAGAGGGTTAACTATTGTTTTTTTGCGCTGCTGAGAGAATGCCACGCAGAATATTAAGTTCCATTCTGTCGAGATGGCTGCGATTGAAAAGACGGCGTAAACGCCGCATCAACTGGCGTGGATTGGCCGGATCGAGGAAGCCAATGTCAATCATTGCCTGTTCCAGGTGGCGGTAAAATCCGGCCAGTTCATCCGCCGTAGCCAGCGGTGTATGCGTCACATCGCCTCCACGGCTGCCGCCATCGCCGCTGCATGCCATTCTCATTTCATAGGCCAGTACTTGGACCGCCGCAGCCAGATTCAATGAGCTGAACTCCGGATTGGCAGGAATGTGTACCAGATAGTGGCACTGCTCAAGCTCCTCATTGGTCAATCCGGCATGCTCCCGGCCAAACACCAGCGCCACTTCGGCAGAGTCATCCAGGTTTGAAATCACACTGGCGCACTGGCGGGGGTCGACCTGCGGCCAGGTGATGGTTCGCAGACGGGCGCTGGCGCCAAAAGCCAGCACGCATCCGACCAGCGCATCTTCCAGTGTTTCACAGACCACCGCCGCTGCAAGTAGATCATCGGCACCGGAAGCTCGTGCAGTGGCATCGGCATGAGGAAAGTGCCTGGGCTCTACCAGGCATAATTTTTCCAGCCCCATGTTTTTCATCGCCCGAACTGCTGCCCCGATGTTACCGGGATGAGTGGTTTGAACCAGCACAACACGTATATTTGACAGTTTCATGAAATTCCGTACAGTTTCCGACCAGGTTGTCACCAGGAACACCGGCCTTATTATCACACTACAGCGGCTGCCTGGGGGAGACTTTTTTCTGTTAGAATGTTCACCCACCAAATCCTGAAGCACTATTGCAAACCTAGTGCCCCGGGATATGAAACACCCAGACTGGAGACTACCCGGATGCATCCCCTGCTTAACATCGCTGTCCGTGCCGCACGCAATGCCGGTACTATCATCAGCCGCTCGGTAGAACGTATCGACAGCCTGACCATCGACACCAAGGCGCAGAATGATTTTGTCACAGAGGTGGATCGGCTGGCTGAACAGGAGATTATCCAGACAATCCGCAAATCCTATCCCGATCATGCCATTCTGGCTGAGGAGAGTGGTCAACAACCGGGAGACGAGTATGAGTGGATCATCGATCCCCTGGATGGCACCACCAATTTTCTGCATGGGTTCCCCCAATTTGCCGTCTCTATTGCAGTTCGTCACCGGGGCCGACTCGAACATGCCGTAGTTTATGATCCCATGCGCCAGGAGCTGTTCACCGCATCCCGGGGAGCCGGTGCACAACTGGACGACCGCCGCATTCGTGTCAGCAGGCGCAAGGGACTTGAGGGGGCACTCATCGGCACCGGTTTCCCCTTCAAACAACAGCAGCATCTGGATGTTTACATGGAAACCTTCAAGGCGTTGTTCCCCATGACGGCGGGAATCCGGCGCCCCGGTGCCGCTGCGCTGGATCTGGCCTATGTCGCCGCCGGCCGGCTGGACGGGTTTTGGGAAATTGGTCTGCAACCCTGGGACATGGCAGCCGGCACGTTACTGATTCAGGAAGCCGGTGGGCTGGTTGGTGATTTCAGCGGAAACAACCGGTTCCTGGAAACCGGCAATCTGGTGGCAGGCAACGTCAAAGTGTTTCGCACCATCCTGCAAACCATCCAGCCTCATCTTTCCGCAGATCTAAAATGCTGAAATCCGGCTCCGGAAGGCCGCTCATCCCTCTCAAGGGTAAGTCAAAAACGGCCCGCATTCCCATCAAGGTGGTACCGGCAGAGAATCCGCTGCCCAAGCCCCACTGGATCCGCGCCAGGTCCCCCAACAACCCGGAGGTAAAACGGCTGAAACAGGTACTGCGCGATCACCGGCTGTACACTGTCTGCGAAGAGGCTGCCTGCCCCAATCTGGGCGAATGTTTTGCCCATGGCACCGCTACTTTCATGATCATGGGAGGGATCTGCACCCGGCGCTGCCCCTTTTGTGACGTGGCCCACGGACGTCCCGAACCACTGGATAGCAGTGAACCGGAAAACCTGGCCCGAACCATCGACGCCATGAGGCTCAAATATGTGGTAATCACCTCCGTCGATCGTGATGATCTGCGAGATGGCGGTGCTGAGCATTTTGCTGCCTGTATCCGCGCAATCCGCCAACACACACCCGGCACACAGATAGAGATCCTGGTGCCCGATTTCCGCGGACGCACTGCGGTTGCACTGGAACAACTGAAAAACGAGCCACCCGATATTTTCAACCATAACCTGGAAACCGTTCCACGCCTGTACAGGCAGGCCCGGCCAGGTGCAGACTATGAAGGCTCGCTCCATCTGCTGCGAGCATTCAAGGAGAGCGACCCCCGCATCCCGACCAAGTCCGGCCTGATGCTGGGGCTGGGAGAGAGCAATGAGGAGATTGAGCAGGTAATGCTGGATCTGCGTGCCCACCAGGTCGATATGCTGACCCTGGGGCAATACCTCCAGCCAAGCCGTCACCATCTTCCGGTAGAGCGCTACGTTACTCCGGAACTGTTCCGGAAGTTCGGGGAAATCGGGCGCAAGATGGGTTTCAGCAATGTAGCCAGCGGCCCCATGGTGCGCTCATCCTACCATGCCGATCTGCAGGCCGCCGGAGATATCATTAAATAATGCCCGAAATCACCCGCCTCATCGAAGCAGCAATACTCCCTCCCGGAATCCTGTTGCTGACGGGTGCCGCCGGTTTGCTGCTGTTGAAGAGAAAACCGCAGACCGGGTATCTCCTGACGGGAGGCAGCTTGCTGATGCTGTACCTGTTGAGTATCCCGGTGGTCTCTCTCACCCTGATCGGAAGCCTCGAGAATAACTGGCCTGCCCTGACCAAGCAGCAACTCGCCCGCCCATCCGCCCAGGCAATTGTGGTATTGGGCGGCGGCCACAAACCCAATGCACCGGAGTATGGAGCCGATACCGTTTCACATTACACTCTGTCCCGGACTCGCTACGCCGCCTGGTTGTATCGGCGTACCCACCTACCCATCATTGCCAGCGGAGGAGTCGTACTCTCCGGGAAAAGAACATCGGAAGCTGCGCTCATGGCGCAAATACTGCGGCAGGAGTTTCAAATCCCCGATGTTCAGACTGAGGAGCTCAGTCGAACAACACGCGAAAATGCTCTCCATACCCTGGCTCTGCTTGAAAGCCAGAATATAAATCAAATCTACCTGGTTACCCATGCCTTTCATATGCCCCGCGCTGTATCCTCTTTTGCCGTCAGGAATATCGAGATAATTCCCGCCCCTACCGATTTCATCAACAATCCGGCCAGCAGCACGAGGACGCTTCGGGATTATCTGCCGCACCCGGTCGCGCTGAAAAACAGTCATCTCGCCCTGCGGGAGTATCTCGGTATGCTTTGGTACTACCTTATCGGAGTGGCGGAAAAATAAGGGACCTCTAAAAAATAGTTATTTTTTCGCGAAAGCAAGGAAGCTCCGCACACACAATTGCCGGGAACCGCCATGTAGAAGAAACACATGAGGATTCGAGCACGGTTCAGAAGAGAGCCGAGCAGTCAGGCCAAATGCACTATTTGTCATCAAAATGTTCGGCCAGCCTTTCCAGGCGCTGACTCATCTCTTCAATCTTTTGTTCCAGCAAAGAGATACGCTCGTCATACCGGCCTGACGGAACCTCGGCCTGCTCCGGCATCTCGGGAATATCCACTTCACCACTGAAAAGATGCGCATAACGTGACTCTCTCCTCCCCGGCTCCCGTGGCAACCTGACTACCAGCGGGCCACTCTCTCGCTCCATCAGGCTGCGAAGCGTTACCTCAACCTCCCGCACATCGACAAATTTGCATAACCGGCCGGTACGGTTGCGCAACTCCCCGGGGGTTTGCGCGCCACGAAGAAAAAGCACACAAATTACAGCCAGTTGCTGCCCGGTAAACTGAAGCTGACTGAATTCGGTATTGGCAAACCGATGCTGATATTTGATCACCCTGCTGCCAAAGCCGCTTTTCGCAGTTACGAGTCGCTTTTTTATCAGCTCATCAAGCACACCCTGCACTGTGTTTTCATCAAGCTCTACAACCGGCTCACGGTTGCTCTTTTGATTACAAGCGTTAACCAGCGCGTTCAGTGACAACGGATATTGATCCGGGGTAACGATCTCTTTTTCTATCAGCGAACCGATGATACGTGTTTCATTGAAAGTTAATATTATATCCACACCATGTTTCCTTTATTTCCGCTGTGAATTAACCCGCAGGGACGAGAATACTCAGATTGCTTCTGGTACGCTATCAGATCAAGGCAGATATAAACCAACAGTTCAGTTTTCCAGCTCTTCCCAACGCTTATACAGCTGTTCCAGTTCATCTTCGATCTGCCCGAGCTCGGCCAGCTTTTTTGCAATGATCTCATGCGGTTGTTGATAAAAACCCGACCGATTTATGCATCTTTGCAGCTCCTCTTTTTCTTGCTCCAGCTCTTCAATCCGGAGGGGAATAGAGTCCAGCTCCCGCTGTGTCTTGTAGCTTAACCAGCTCCCTGGTGATTTTTTTCCCACAACAGGGTTGCTTGATTTTGGCGTTGCAGGTTTCGGCTTTTTTTCCCCTTTTTTCGCTTGCCGAATCCAGTCATTGTAACCACCAACATACTCAGCAATTCTACCGTCACCTTCGAATACGAAGGTGTTTGTCACTACATTGTCCAGAAAAACACGATCATGGCTCACCAACAGCAGGGTTCCCTGATAATCGATCAACAGCTCTTCCAGCAACTCCAGTGTCTCCACATCGAGATCATTGGTAGGTTCATCCATGACAAGGAAATTGGCGGGGCGGGTAAACAGGTGCGCAAGAAGTAACCGGTTGCGCTCTCCTCCAGAGAGGGAGCTGACGGGTGAGCGCGCACGCTGGGGCGGAAACAGGAAGTCCTGCAAGTAGCTGATAACATGGCGCGACTTTCCGTTTATATTCACCATATCACTGCCGGAAGCAATATTGTCGATCACCGTTTTTTCCGGATCGAGCTGGGCACGCTGCTGGTCAAACCAGGCTGTCTGCAGTTTGGTACCCAACTTGACGGAACCACTGTCGGGCTCCAATTGCCCCAGTAACAGCTTGATCAAGGTGCTCTTGCCAACCCCATTGGGCCCGATGATTCCGATACGATCACCCCGCATGATCCGGGTAGAAAAATCCTGGATGATTGTGTTGCCCTGGTAAGCCTTGCAAATATTTTTGGCCTCGAGCACGAGCCTGCCGGAGTGTTCGCCGTCATCCACCACCAGTTTGGCCCGGCCCGGCTGTTCACGGCGCTGACTACGCTCACGCCGCAGCTGCTGCAAGGCTCGTACCCTGCCTTCATTGCGCGTACGCCTCGCCTTGATCCCCTGACGGATCCAGACCTCTTCCTGCGCCAGTTTTTTATCAAATTTGGCGTTGTGATCTGCCTCCACCGCCAGACGCTCCTCCCGCTTTTGCAGATAGGTGGCATAATCACCGGGCCAGGAGGTAAGCAGCCCCCGATCCAGTTCAATAATACGGGTGGCCAGGCGCTGCAAAAAAGCCCGGTCATGAGTGATGAACAGTAACGCACCGTTGTAGCCGGCCAGGAACTCTTCCAGCCAGTTGATCGATTCGATATCCAGGTGGTTGGTCGGCTCATCCAGCAACAGGAGTTCCGGCTCGCAAACCAGAGCCCGCGCCAGCAATACCCGTCGCCGATAACCGCCAGACAGTTCGCCCAGTGTACAATCTTCAGGCAGTTCAAGGCGGGACAACACCGCCTCCACACGCTGTTCCAGCCGCCATCCATCAGCCGCCTCCAGGGCCTCTTGCAGACGGGTCAGGCGGTTCATCAACTGTTCGCTGGAGTGCTGTGCCAGCTGTGATACGGTGTGATGATACTGTGCAATTGTTTCACCCAGCTCGCCCAACCCCTCGGCAACCACATCAAATACGATACGTTGCTCAGCGATGGGCACATCCTGCGGCAGATAGGCAATGCGCAGGTCATCGCTTCGCCAGACAGTTCCGTCATCTGCCTCAATTTCCCCGCCAATCAGCCTCATCAGGCTGGATTTTCCGGTACCGTTCCGACCCACCAGACAGATACGCTCTCCTGGCTCAATATTGAGTTTCACTCCATCCAGCAGAGCATGATGACCGTACGCAAGTGAAACGTTTTCGAGTGTCAGCAGTGGCATTTTTTGGCTTACAGTTTTATTGTGATCGGGGACGCTAAAAGCTGTTCCCCAGGCTCAGATAGAAGCGGTCACCTCCACCGGTATCAAAACCGTGGGCGTAACCGATCCGCAAACGCAGATTCATCAAATAAAACAGATTGACATCGGATAGCAGCTCAATACCTGCACCGGTAAAATAGCTGTCGGGGGAACTGCCCTGTTCCCATGCCGTACCACTATCGATAAACAATTTCCCGGACCATTGCTGCAAGCCGGCCGGTAGCGCCATCCAGCTTCTCTCAACCCGTTTGAGAGGAAAGCGCCACTCCAGACTCGCCAGTTGCATACGCCGCCCCTGCAGTGAGGCCAGGCTGGCGGGGTAACCACGCAAGGCAAAGTCACGCCGATTCAGGCGTGGACCGCTTGTTGTTGTCTCATCCAGCCCCTCTCCTGTTTCCCCCCCCAGCCGGAACGGTTTTGGTTGCTCGGTTCCCCAGCCCAGCGCCAAGCGTAAAGCCATCACATGCTGGCTGCCAAGGAGAATATACTCACGCCAGTCGGCTACAAATGTGTTACCGCTGTAGTCTCCTCCAAAAAAATCACTGTTCTCGATAACCAGATTAATGCGGCGGCCATCGCTGCGACTAATAGAGTTGGTAAACAATCTGCTATTGTCAAACAGCAGCATGCCACCCAGCAGGTTGTCGCGGCTGGCTGGCTGTCCGTTAAGCAAATCCGCATGCCAGATATCACGTTCTTCCTCGGTCACCACACCCAGTTTCAGGTTCCAGCGATAGTCCAGTCGGCTGAAAGGAAACGAAACATCCGCTTGCAGAAAATCCCGTCGGCGGCTGCGCACCAAACCTGCCTCGCTATCATAAAAATAATTGTTGTAACGGCTGGCAACCAGGGAAAAACGGTTGCTGTACCTGTAGCCGATCAACCCCAGCAGGCTATCTGTTTCGGACTCCCAGGCAACATTCAGCGTATAGCCATGGGTGCCCAGTGCATCCTGACCCGAAGTTAGAAAACCCAGTTCTGTTACATCGGGAGAAAGCACCAGATGCGGAAACCAGTGCCGAGGCCTGAGGCTGGACCAGGGAGAGTATGCCGAAGACGTTATCTCCTGCTCTTCCACTTCAACTGCCGGCTGCACCTTTGTTTCAGACACGCCAACCGACAATGGTGTGGAAAGGGGTGCATCCAGCCTGTACAACTGCTGACCATCAACACCGAAGTTCAAATAGTAGATCGCACCATCACGGCTTCCCTGGCTGGGATAAAACGCCCCTCCTTCCACCCGGGTCAAAGTGGTCACGGCACCCTTTTGCAGATCCATCCGCCGTAAATTATATATTCCCCCATGATCGGAAATGAACAGAACATAATGACCGTCAGGAGTATATTGGGGCTGCCCCACCACCGAGCCATCAGCTACCAGCGTCTGCCAGCTCCCCAACAGCAAATCGAAATGCTGCAGTGACCACCCCTCACCGCGGCGCCACCTGGCTGCGATGATCCTGCGCCCATCGGGTGACCAGTCCGGCAGGGAAATCTGCTCATTCCGGCTGCTCTGCCACAGTTGACGAATCGTACGGCCTGCACTGTCCAGTAACAGTAATTGGGGGCCGTCCGGGGTTGCCTTTACCGCAACGATGCTCTGACCATCCGGACTCCAGCTTGCCCACTGAATGCGCTCACAGCGGCTCAGGCGCTGCAGATGGCCGGTAGCGTTTTGATAATGGTACAGATCGTAATAGATATTGTATTCGTCACAAATCTCCGGCTGGGTAATCAGCACCCCGGCCTGCTCATGCACATCCATCCGCGCCTGTTTGCGCAGTTCAACCAGCGCAGCCCGCCGGTCGTTTTTCCACTGCATCAGTCGCGGCTGCCGGTAGCCGTCATCGTGAATAAAATAGACGCTGCCGTCCGCCATGGCACGCACCATCCCCCCATAGTCACCCTGCGAAACCAGCATTTCACCCATTGACAGCCCGGCAGCTCGAACTCCCTCCAGTTGTAGTTCAAACTCCTTTTTCAGGTAACGTTCAAACTCCAGCCAAAGCTGATCAAGAGTTTTTCCAAAAAAGCACCTTGGATTACTGTAGATACGAAACGGAATCAGATTGTCACTGTATTCGTCAATCCATTGATTGATTGCCCTGGCACTGTAAGTCTGCTCGAGATAGTGAAAGAACCAGACGCCGTACAGATAGTTGGCCGTACCTCCCGGCCAGCTGCGCATCGGCAGGTTGATCTGACGCAGGGGTTTCAGGCCACGCGCAACCTCCATGCGCATCAACATTCGGTAGTAGGCGCTCTGACCCCGTCCGTAACCAGCTTCGTAGTCTGTCTCAGCGTAGGTTGCCAACCCCTCGGTGATCCAGGCTGGCTGGAACAGGTTGGGAAACAGCAGAAGATCCCGGCCGAAAAGCCGACGCAGGAAAGCCGGCACACCGGATACCCTGTCCAGATGCAGTACATGGGCATATTCATGAACAAACAGCATCTCCAGCCAGTCATCACTATCTTCCAGACCACGAACATCATTCGGAATGGAAAGATAAAGCAACATCCGGTCAAACGGAACCACTGAAGCCATTCCGTTGGGCAACCCGGACTCGTCGGACAGCACCACTTCTGTGCGCTCCTGCGGTTGCCACTCAAGTTCGCGGACAAGCCGTTGATGAACCCGCTCGGCAATCTTTGCCATATCTGCGGCAAATTTCTCCCCTCCGGGAGAAAAATGGATATTGAAATGGGGCGTCTGCAGCGTACGCCAGTCAAGCGCTGGATTGACAGCAAAAGCGATCTTGCAAAACAAGACCGCCAGAGAAAAAAACAGAAACCTCCCCCCATACCCGTGACTCTGCTTCGCTGAAAAGAAATGACTTTTGTAACTACTCAGCTATTTTTTCTGCTTCAGTATCTGTATCAACCGTTCGGCAGGAACATACCCCGGCACCCGGCGTCCATCCTCCAGAAACAGAGTAGGCGTGGCGTTGACACCTAACTTCTGCACCAGCTCCATGTGCTGTTCCACTGGGTTGTCACAGCTTTTTTCCTCTACCTTCTGGCCACTTTTCGCCCGGGTCATCGCCGCTTCGCGATCCTTTGCGCACCAGACGGAAACTGCCTTTTTGTAGGAGTCAGAGCCGATCCCGGCACGGGGAAACGCCAGATAACGAATCTTGATACCGGCTTTATTGTAGTTCTCCATCTCATCATGCAGTTTACGGCAATAGGGGCAGTCGATATCGGTAAAGATGGTTACTGTATGTTTGACCTGCTCGGGAGCATAGACAATCATGGACTCCTCACCCAGTTCGTCGATAGCCGCCTTGTACAGTAGCGAACGCCGTTCATCACTGATGTTGCGGCGCTGTGCCACATCAATAAGATCACCATCCAGCAAGTAGCGTCCATCCGCACTGACGTAAACCACTTGGGTGCCCAGCACCACCTCGTACAACCCTTTCACTGCGGCAGGCCGGATACTGTCCGGTTTAGCGTTGCCCTGGGTCATTTTTTCAATGGCCGCCCGGACCGTGGCTTCAGCATCCGTTTCCGCATAAAGCGTGCTGCTGCCAAAAATTGCTGCGGCCAGGGTCAACAAGATATAAAGTTTTTTCATGGTTTTTTTCTCTGATTAAAGAAACAGAATTTGAGTAGTGAAAAATCTGAAAAGTTCATCCTCGCGGGTGATGCCGACTATGCAGATCCTGCAACCGGGTGCGGGCGATATGAGTGTAGATCTGGGTGGTAGAGAGATCGCTGTGTCCTAGCAGCATCTGTACCACACGAAGATCAGCACCGTGGTTCAGCAGATGGGTGGCAAAAGCATGACGCAATGTGTGCGGAGACAGCTCTGTGCTGATTCCCGCATTGCGAGCATGACGTTTGATAAGATGCCAGAATGCCTGACGGGTCATGCCACTCCCGCGGTGGGTAACATACAGCTCATCACTCTGATGTCCCCGAATCAGTACCGGCCGACCTTCGGCCAGATAGCGCTCCAGCCAGGCAAGAGCCTCATCCCCCAATGGAACAAGCCGCTCCTTACCCCCTTTTCCGGTGATCCTTACCACCCCCTGTCGCCTGTTCAACTGGCCGATCCGGAGCTTTACCAATTCTGAAACCCGCAGCCCGCTGGCATACATCAACTCCAGCATGGAACGGTCCCGTAAACCAAGAGGAGTATCGATGTCAGGAGCAGACAACAGCAGCACTACCTCCGATTCAGTCAGACTCCGGGGAATGGACCGAGCAATCCTGGGAGCATCGATACGCGCACTGGGGTCTTCCCGGAGACGCCCTTCGCGCACCAGATAGCGATAGAAACCATGCACACTGGAGAGCAGACGTGAACTGGAACGGGGTCTTGCTCCCGCCCCAATCCGCGCGGCCAGATAAGCCAGCAGGGTTTCCCGGCTGACCTCCAGCAGTGAGCTGTGATGGGTATCACGCAGCCAGCGGGCCAGCCCTTGCAGATCGTTTCGATAGGCAGACAGGGTATTGGCAGTCAACCCCCGCTCCATCCACATGGCATCAAGAAAAGCCTCAATCTCGGACCGATCCGCTTCAATCAGTTTCATGCGCCAGTAACCAACGTTTAACAGAGAGGTTCCGTCCGGAGGTATGGCCGGCATAACCCCCAAGCCCGGAAGCAGAAACAACGCGATGACACGGAACGATGACAGGCAATGGGTTGGAGCGGCAAGCGTTGCCAACAGCGCGGGGGCTGCTGGTCAGCAGTTCGGCAACTGCACCATAGGTACATCTTTCACCGGCCGGAATAGAGACCAAAGCCTGCCACACGCGGCGCTGAAACGGCGTGCCCCGCAATTCAACAGGGAGATCAAAGCGGTATCCGGCATTCTCAAAATAGTTACCCAACTGGGCAACCACCTCTTTGGCAAGTGACGTATCGGGGGCAAGCGGTTCAGAACCCGAGAAGATATAGTCAATCCCGACGAGAGATTCATCATCAATCTGAATTCCCAGCAGACAAGAGGGCCGGGGGAAAGGCGCCTCGATGACAGCCTGATATCTACCCAAATCCATTACTCCGTCACAATCAAAAACGGCTCCCACGCCAAAACGCGGGAGCCGTGCTGTTACATAAAGCCATCAGCGATGGATATCAGGCCTTTTCGCGGCCACCATCCAGTTCGTCCTGCCATACCTTCAGCTCATTCCATTTACCATCACGCGCCATTTCAGCCTGCTTTGGCCACGTTTCCGGATCATGAGAGGCAAAGGCACCGCCGGCTTCTGCCAGAATTTCCCGAATCTTTTCCGGGTTTGCAGCGGCAAGATCGGCGAAACTGCTAAAGCCTGCGTCGTTGAGCAGTCCCGAAATTTTTGGTCCGATACCCTCGATGCGGGTCAGGTCATCAGCAGCTGCGGCTGGGGCAGCAGGCTTGGTCGTGGCAGCCGCTTTTTTACCGGCTTTGGTGACCGCACTGCTGGCTACCAGTTTTTCCTTGATACGTGCAGCCTTGCCCCGACGCTCACGCAGATAGTAGAGCTTGGCGCGACGCACATCGCCACGACGCTTGACCTTTATCTCGGCGACCGCCGGACTGTAGGTCTGGAATACTCGCTCTACCCCTTCCCCGTGTGAAATCTTGCGCACGGTAAAAGCTGAATTCAGGCCACGGTTGCGCTTGGCAATCACTACGCCTTCAAAGGCCTGCAGACGTTCACGATTACCCTCCTTTACCTTTACCTGTACCACGATGGTATCGCCAGGGCCAAACTCCGGCACTTCACGATTCATCTGTTCCGCTTCCAACTGGTCAATGATGTTGCTCATCGTTCTCTCCCGAGACAAGTTCAATTAAATCTTCACTACCCTGCTGCTCGCGAATGTATTCCTGCAACAGGGCACTCTGCTGTTCACTCAAATTCAGTTTCTCAAGCAGATCAGGGCGCCGCTGCCAAGTGCGTCCCAATGCCTGCTTCTCCCGCCAGCGGCTGATAGCCTGGTGGTCACCGCTAAGCAGCACCCCGGGCACCCGCTCTCCATCTATCTGTTCCGGCCGGGTATAGTGGGGGCAATCCAGCAACCCCTGGACGAATGAGTCCTGCTGTGCCGACTCCCGATGCCCCAGAGCCCCCGGCAACAAACGAACTACACCGTCGATAACTACCATTGCCGCCAATTCGCCACCGCTCAGCACGTAGTCGCCGAGGGAGAGTTCATAATCCACCTCGGTCTGGATCAGGCGTTCATCAATCCCTTCATAACGGCCGGCAAGCAGAATGATGCGCTCCTGCTGCGCCAACAGTTCAAGGCCCGCCTGGTCAAGACGCCGCCCCTGGGGTGACATATAAACAACCTGCGCCGGGGTTGCATCCTGTTCCCGCGCCGCCTGTATGGCCTCCCGCAGGGGTTGCAACAACATCAGCATCCCCGGTCCGCCACCATAGGGGCGATCATCTACAGTACGATGTTTATCGTGTGTATAGTCACGCGGATTCCAGGTCTCCAGCTGCAGCAGCCCGGACTGCACTGCCCTGCCTGTTATTCCGTATCCGGTTATTGCATCAAACATTCCCGGAAACAACGTAACAACATCAAACCGCATTAAAACTCCGGATCCCAATCCACCCGCATCAGCTGGTGTTCGAGATCGACGTCCACAACCACATCCCCGACAAGAAAGGGGATCAACCGTTCCCGCTCTCCCTGAACCACCAGCACATCATTGGCGCCGGTCTCCATCAGACTCTTGACCATACCCAACTCTACATCATCGAGGGTGACAACCTTCAGGCCAACCAGATCGGTCCAGTAATATTCACCTGCCGCTGTTTCAGGTAGCTGAGAGCGGAAAACAGCAATATCGGCTCCCATCAGAGTAGCGGCCATATCGCGGTCATTACAACCTTCCAGCCGGACAACAACACCCTTGCCCTGCTTGCGCCCTTCCGCTACCCGCATCTCGCGCCACTCACCAGCAAGTTTCACCTGCCAGGGGGAGTAGCCGACTATCGCCTCCCGCGGCTCGGTCCAGGAGTAAACCTTGACCCAGCCGCGGACACCGTACAATCCGGCAATCCGGCCAACAACTATCTTTCGGTCACACTGCTCTGCCACCCAACATCACCTTGGGAGGCTGTCCGGGAATAAAGAGCCTACTGCGGAAAAATGGTCCAAAATGGATTTTCCGCAGTAGGCTCTTTATTCCCGGACAGCCTCCTGGCAGCGTATCGGACCCGCCGTAAGAAACGTTACCCGGCAGCTGTCTGATCAGCCGGATGCTGCTTGATCAGCCTGGCAACACGCTCGGAAGTCTTGGCGCCCTGCGACAGCCAGTAGTTGATACGCTCCATATCAAGCCGCAGCGTCTCTTCGTTACCCCTGGCGACGGGATTGAAAAACCCCAAACGCTCGATGTAACGACCGTCACGGCGATTGCGGCTGTCTGTGACGACAACATGATAAAAAGGACGCTTTTTTGCGCCTCCACGAGACATGCGAATGGTTACCATTGCCCGTATTCTCTCCAGTTAATCTCTGTTATCAGCCGCTGCAAACAACGACCAAGGTTAAACGATTAATTGTACGCAGTTTTGTTGCAATAATCAAAAACAGCCTGTTTGCCGCTAGAACGGCATACCGGGCGGCATACGGCCTTTCATGCCGCGCATCATTTTTGCCATGCCGCCACCGGACATCTTCTTCATCATCTTTTGCATCTGTTTGAACTGTTTGAGCAGGCGGTTGACATCCTGAACCTGGGTTCCCGACCCGTTGGCAATGCGCCGCTTGCGCGAGCCTTTAATAAGTTCGGGACGCTGGCGTTCCCTGGCTGTCATGGAGTTTATGATTGCTTCGAGACGTGCCATATCCCCGTCATTTACCTTCTCCTTGACACCCGGCGGCAGGTTACCCATACCGGGCAACTTGTCGAGCATACCCGCAACACCGCCCATTTTTTTCATCTGCTGCAGCTGGGCGCGGAAATCCTCCAGGTCAAAGCCCTTGCCCTTTTTGATTTTCCGCGCCAGTTTTTCCGCTTCAGCCTTGTCAACTTTCTGCTCAACCTCTTCGATCAGGCTGAGAACATCCCCCATACCCAGGATTCGGGAAGCAACCCGCTCCGGGTGGAACGGCTCCAGCGCGGTGTTCTTCTCACCAACACCCAGAAATTTGATTGGTTTACCGGTGATCTGCCGGATGGAGAGAGCAGCACCGCCGCGGGCATCACCATCCGTCTTGGTAAGAATGATTCCGGTCAGCGCCAGCTGTTCATTGAAGGCCCTGGCTGTGTTGGCCGCGTCCTGACCGGTCATGCTGTCCACCACAAACAGGGTCTCTACCGGGTTCAACTCCTTGTGCAGACGTTTGACCTCATCCATCATCTCCGCATCCACATGCAGACGGCCGGCCGTGTCGACAATCAGCACATCGGCAAACCGGGTGCGCGCATGCTGAAGGGCGGAACGGGCAATTGCCACCGGATCCTGACTGGCCTCACTGGGGAAAAACTCTGCTCCAACCTGGGTGGCAACTGTCTCCAGCTGCTTGATGGCCGCAGGGCGGTATACATCAGCACTGACCACCATGACCGATTTGTTCTGCCGCTCTTTGAGCCAGCGCGCCAGCTTGCCGGTGGTGGTGGTTTTACCGGAGCCCTGCAGGCCAGCCATGAGGATTACAGCCGGTGGCTGGGCGGCCAGATCAAGTTCCTCATTGGCCTCCCCCATGACATGGATCAGCTCCTCCTTGACCACCTTGATCAAGGCCTGTCCCGGAGAGAGACTGGTCATTACCTCTTTACCTACCGCGCGCTCGCGGATCCGGGCGATGAAATCCCGTACCACAGGCAAGGCGACATCCGCCTCCAGCAGAGCCATACGCACTTCGCGCAGCGTATCCTTGATATTGTCTTCGGTAAGCCGCCCCTGCCCACGCAGGTTCTTCAGGGTGCGCGCCAGACGTTCGCTGAGATTGTCAAACATGAAATGCCCCGGTTGTTTTATCCTGAATCATGTCAGGAACAAAGAGATATTATAGCGTGAAGTGCGCCCCACCGGCCAAACCGGAAACATCCCGCTCTGCCAGCAGTTCCCTGCACTCTCTCAGGATGGCGGACTCCTCCCCGGGTTTGGCATGAATAATATAAATACGGGGACGATGGCGCAGCTTTCCCAGATCGACCGCCAGCAGCCGCGGACAGTAGTGGCGGGCAATATGAGCTAACCGTTCATCCTTGTTGCTGAATGCGGTCTCCACCAGCAGAAAATCCAGATTGGGATGCGCATTCAATGCCTCCCAAAAGCTGTCGTTACAAGTAGTATCTCCACTTATCGCAAAAGCTCCTTCGCCACCTTCTACGCGGTACCCCATGCAGGGAACCGTGTGATTGACGGAAATTGCCTCGACGCTGCGCGCTCCCAGCCGAAGCACTTCTCCCGGCAGTAACGGCTGAAATCTGAAAACCGGCTCATGCTTGTTGGGAATACGGGTAAAATCCGGCCAGATAGTATCGTTGAAAATATGGCGCCGCAACGCATCCAGCGTCTCGGGCAAGGCATAGACCTTAACAGACTCAGGTATGAGACCAAATACCGTATCACCCAGAAGGGGCAAATAAGCAATATGATCCAGATGTGAATGGGTAAGAAAAACATGCCGAAGACGACTCAGCTCATCAATCGAAAGCTGTGCCACGCCCGTGCCGGCATCAATCAGAATATCATCATCTATCAAAAGCGATGTGGTGCCTTTGCCGTTACCAACCCCTCCGCTGGAGCCCAAAACCCTTACATCCATAACCCTGATAATCCTTTCGTCACAAATCTGCACATTAGCGCATAAAGTGAGATAATATAAAGTGATACATGCCGCACTTTACCGAATCAGATGCAACATTCCAATTCAACCTTTAACCCATCACCTTTTCTTGCTCCCCGTTACTGGCCCACCTGGCTGCTCCTTGGCCTGTTCCGGGCACTGGTGATGCTGCCTTATCCATGGCAGCTCAAATTGGGCGCAGGGCTGGGCGATCTAAGCCGATACCTGCTGCCACGCCGGCGCCGGATTGTGGAAAAAAATATAGCCTTGGCGTTTCCCCGTCTCTCGAGACAGCAGCAACAGCGACTGGTAAAAGAGAGCATGCGCAACTCGGGGATCGCTGTATTTGAAACCCTGCTCAGCTGGTGGGGAAACGAAAAACAGTTGAGCTCCCTGGCTCACATAGAAGGTATGGAGTATTTGCAGGAAGCATGGAAAGCTCAAAAAGGGGTTATTCTGCTGGGTGGACACTTTACCTGCATGATGCTTGCTGGCCGCATGCTGTCCACCCGGCTCCCTTTCCAAATCCTGGTCAAAAAGACAAAAAATCCGCTGTTCGAGGCACTCATGCGTCACTACCGGGAAAAGTATTACCAAGGGGTCATCGACAGTCGCAACCTGCGCGCCATGGTCCGGGCGCTGAAAAACAACCGGATCTGCTGGTATGCTCCGGATCAGGACTTCGGCCGCAGACACGCTGTTTTCGCCCCGTTTATGGGTATACCGGCTACTACTCTCACGATCACCGCACGCCTTGCCGAATTGTCAGGAGCTCCCGTATTGCCGATCAGTTATCGACGGCTGCCGAAAAGCGGAGGATATCGGATCACTATTTCCCCCTCCCTGGCCGAATTTCCGTCCGGAAATGAGCTGCAGGATGCAACTCGTATCAATCAGCTTATGGAACAACAGATCCAGCCCGCCCCGGAGCAGTACCTGTGGGCCCACCGACGCTTTAAAACCCGGCCCCCAGGCGAACCCGGATTTTATTATTAACCCGTATATGGTCTCCTCCCGTTTTGCAGGCCATTGCGGTGACGGTAAAAAAACTAAAGCAGGAAATAACCAAAGCTCTCCTTGAACCGATCAGTAAACTCATCCATGGTAAAACTGTGGTTCTGGGTACCATGGTGTTCGACCTTTATTGCTCCCATCAGCGCCGCTACTCGGCCCGTGGTAGGCCAATCCAGATCATTGATTAGCCCGAACAGCAAACCGGCACGGTAGGCATCTCCACAGCCGGTGGGATCCACCGCCGCCGCAATGCCGGCAGCAGGAATCTCGGTGCAGGTTCCGTCAGCATAGACCAGCGATCCCTCGGCACCACGCGTCACCACAATGGCCTGTACCATGCCGGCCAGCTGTTCTACCGTTTTCCCGGTGCGCTCCTGCAATAGCTGTGACTCATAGTCATTCAGTGCCACCCAGCTGGCCTGCTCGACAAAACGCAGCAGATCATCACCGTCAAACATGGGCATACCCTGGCCAGGATCGAAAACAAAGGGAATACCGGCCTCGGCAAACTGGGCGGCATGTTCAATCATCCCTTCCCGCCCGTCAGGCGACACGATGCCAATCGTTACCCCCCGGGCATCACCAACCCGGTTCTCATGAGCCATACTCATCGCGCCCGGATGGAATGCGGTGATCTGATTGTCATCCATATCGGTGGTAATAAAAGCCTGGCCGGTGAAGCTTCCAGGAACAGTCCTGATATGTTTTTGCTCGATTCCACAGTGTTCAAACCACTTTGCATAGGGGGCAAAATCGTCACCTACAGTCGCCATGGGCAACGGGTCGCCCCCCAAAAGCTTCAGGTTATAGGCGATATTTCCGGCACAGCCACCAAACTCCCTGCGCATATCAGGAACCAGAAAAGAGACATTCAGGATATGCACCTTGTCCGGCAGAATATGATTTTTGAATTTATCATGGAACACCATGATAGTGTCATAAGCGAATGAACCGCAGATTAACGCAGACATACTGTTTTTCCTTATTGTTGGCGTATGAAAGTGTGGCACACTACCGACTGACCGAAAAAAATTCAATAGCACATTATTCACTCATCACATGAATATACTTCGCCTTATCGCCATATTTATTGTTATCTGGCTGCTTATCCGCATAGTGAAAAATTACCGCAACAGAGCAAAGCTCGATGCTTCACGCCGGAACAGCGGCAATCTCGGTACGATGGTCAAATGCTCTCATTGCGGACTGCACGTTCCCAAACAGGAAGCCTTCAGAAAAGGCAGTCGCTACTACTGCAGCAAACAGCACGCTGATGAAGATTAAAGGGCCCTGTCACTCTGACCGATAACAGTTTTAGAGACAGGATAGATTATTGTCCTGATATTAAAACCGCTTATCGACTGACAGCAGTGGCATACATGAACAACCCTTCCCCGCAAAAAGGTTTTACCCTGATTGAAATCATGATTGTTGTTGCAATACTGGCGATAGTCACCACTATCGCGGTACCTGCATACACAGGATATGTGGAGACGGCACAGAGAACCGAGGGCTGGAACAATCTCAACGGTCTGCAGCTTGCACTGGAAGAGTACTATATCGAGAACGGCACTTACGTGACTACCATGGAAGATGACTATAACTCTGCCGCTCTCAACTGGTCGGCAAAACCGGGGGCCGGTGGCACTCACCATTTTACCTATTCGATTGCGGCATGCAGCAGCGGAACTATCAGCACCTGCTACACAATCACCGCCACTCGCAAATCAGACAGCAGCACTCTCACCCTGTCCGGACCATAACCCGCCAGAGCAGTTTTGAGGAATCGGCAGGAATCTGTTTCAGAGCAGAAATACAACCCTTTCAAAGACAGAAATGGCGCGTTTCAGGAGCAAGCCAAGTAGTTACCCGGCATTTTGCGTATTTCTCCTGAGCTTTGAAACAGTTCAAGTTTTTTGTTTCATAGCCGACATAACAGGATATGAACGCAGCAATGGAAAAAGAATCAGTCACCCTCAGCGGCCTTGCACGACGGCTGGTAACCAACGGCGTGCTGGATGAAGAAAAGGCCCGCACCACCTACCTTGAATCAGTTGAAAGCGGGGGCTCTTACATCTCACACCTACTGACAGACAAAACCCTTGACGGGTATGGTATCGCAGTGGCTGCCTCGCAGGAGTTCGGGGTTCCACTGTTCAACATCACTACCATGGAGCTGGAACCCGATGTCATCAATCTGGTCAGCCCGGAGCTGATCCAGCGCCACAACGCGTTACCCCTGTACAAACGTGGCGGACGGCTGTTTGTCGCCGTAGCCGATCCAACCAACCTGCAGGCGCTTGACGAGATCAAGTTCCATACCGGCCTTAATATCGAGCCGGTGATGACCGCCCACGACATACTGCAGGTACTTATCGGAAAAATACTGGACGGAGCCACCGATAGCCTTGGCGATCTGGATGACGATGCTCTCTCCGAACTGGAAACGGAAGCAGAATCCGATCAAACAGCTCAGGAAGACAGCGAAGCAGACATCAATGACACCCCGGTCGTCCGCTTTGTCAACAAAATCATGCTGGATGCCATCAAGCGGGGAGCCTCGGATATTCATTTTGAACCCTATGAAACCAGCTACCGGGTACGTGTGCGTCTCGATGGTATCCTGCAGGAGGTGGCCCATCCACCAGTCAATCTGGGCAGCCGCCTGACCGCCCGTATCAAGGTTATGGCCCAGCTGGACGTATCGGAACGCCGTATTCCCCAAGATGGACGAATCAAACTCAAGCTATCCAGGAAGCGAGCCGTCGATTTTCGCGTCAGCACCTGCCCCACCCTTTTCGGTGAAAAGGTGGTTATGCGTGTACTGGATCCCATGGCCTCCCATTTGGGTATTGACTCCCTCGGTTTCGATGAAGAGCAAAAAGAGTTGTTCATGGCAGCTATCCGGCAGCCAAATGGAATGGTACTGGTAACCGGCCCCACCGGCAGCGGTAAAACTGCCACGCTCTATACCGCGCTCAATATACTCAACACGGAAGACACCAACATCTGTACCGCGGAAGACCCGGCTGAAATCAACATGCCGGGAATCAATCAGGTCAACATCAACACCAAGACAGGCCTGACCTTTGCCAGCGCCCTGCGCTCGTTTCTGCGCCAGGATCCGGACATTATCATGGTAGGCGAGATCCGTGATCTGGAAACCGCGGAGATTGGAATCAAGGCGGCCCAGACCGGCCATCTGGTTCTCTCCACCCTGCATACCAATGACGCCCCCAAGACGCTCACCCGCCTGCTGAATATGGGAGTGGCAAGCTACAACATCGCCTCCACCATCTCACTGATCATCGCCCAGCGCCTGGTACGGCGGCTGTGTGAGCACTGCAAGGAACCTGAAGATCTTCCACGGGAAGCGCTGTTGAAAGAGGGTTTCAACGAAGATCAGCTTGATGGCATAACCATCTTCCATCCCGTTGGATGCGACAAATGCAACAACGGCTACAAGGGGCGTTTAGGTATTTTCCAGATCATGCCGATATCAGAAGCGATGGGACGCCTGATCATGAAAGGCGGAGACGCCATGCAGATCGCCGATCAGGCCCGTTCTGAAAACATCCCCGATCTGCGCGGCGCCGGGCTGAAAAAAGTCATATTGGGCGAAACCAGTCTTGAAGAGGTCAACCGGGTAACCAAAGAGTAACAACTATGGCAGAACAAACCGCTAAGCTGGAACACTTTATCTGGCAGGGAAAGGACAAAAAAGGCAACAAGGCCAATGGAATCATGGAGGCCGAAAACAGCGCTGTTGTAAAGGCTGAACTGCGCCGGCGTGGCATTCTGCCCGGCAAGATAAAGAAAAAACCCAACTCGGTTCTGGACAAACTGTTCAACAAACCCAATGCCGGCGACATCGCTGTATTCAGCCGCCAGCTGGCGACCATGATCAACTCCGGCGTACCACTGGTGTCAGCCCTGGAGATTATCGCCGCCGGTATCGAAAAACCCGCCATGCGCGAAATGATTGTGTCAATAAAAAATGATGTTGGTGGAGGCACACCACTGGCCGCTGCCATGGGGCGATTCCCCGAGTATTTTGACGAACTGTTCTGTAACCTGGTAAATGTGGGCGAACAGTCGGGAGCACTGGATATTCTGCTGAAAAACATCGCGGAATACAAAGAGCGGATGGAGAGCATCAAATCCAAAATCAAAAAGGCGATGTTCTATCCCATCGCCGTTATCGCCATTGCCGTCATTATTACCGTCATTCTGATGATCTTCGTGGTTCCCGCCTTTGCCGAACTGTTTGGCAGCTTTGGTGCGGAGCTGCCGCTGCCGACGCGGATTGTCATTGCCATGTCCGAATTCCTGCAGACCTGGGGCTGGGCGATATTGGGCGGAATTATCGTGGGTGTTTATCTGTTCATCCGGATTTATAAAAAATCCCCCGCCCTGCGCGCAGGCATGAGCCGGTTGTCGCTAAAACTGCCCATCTTTGGCAGCATCTTTACCAAGGGCGCCATGGCGCGTTTCGCACGCACCATGTCCACCATGTTTGGCGCTGGTGTACCACTGGTAGAGGCCATGTCATCCGTATCCGGAGCAGTGGGCAACGTTGTCTATGCCAAGGCAGTACTTGAGATGCGCGACCAGGTTGCCACCGGTCAGCCACTCAATGTGGCCATGCGCGAAACCGAACTGTTTCCCAACATGGTGATCCAGATGACCGCCATCGGAGAAGAGGCCGGCTCCCTGGACAGCATGCTGGCAAAAGTGGCTGATTTTTTTGAAGAGCAGGTAAATGATGCAATCGACGCATTGAGCAGCCTGATGGAACCCATCATCATGGCCGTTCTTGGCACCCTGATTGGCGGACTGGTGATTGCCATGTATATGCCGATATTCCAGATGGGTAGTGTCGTGGGCGGATAACGGGATAAACTATGGAAATAATGGAATTTCTCGCAGGAAGCCCTCTGCTGCTGATAATCATATCCGTCCTGCTGGGTCTGATCATCGGCAGCTTTATTAACGTTGTCATTTATCGTCTGCCAAAGATGATGATGCGCGACTGGCGATTGCAGTGCCATGAACTGCAGGGTACAGCTCCCGCCGAAGATGATCTGAAACCCTACAACCTCAACACCCCGCGCTCTCGCTGCCCCGGCTGCAACCACGCCATCAGCGCATGGGAAAACATCCCCGTCATCAGCTATCTCTTCCTGCGCGGACGTTGCAAAGAGTGCGGCCAATCCATCTCCATCCGTTACCCACTGATAGAGACGCTTACTGCCCTGCTCTCCGCTCTGGTGGCCTGGCACTTCGGTTTCAGCTGGCAGACCGCCGCTGCACTGCTGCTCACCTGGGCACTGATTCCGCTGGTATTCATCGACCTGGAGCATCAACTGCTGCCGGACGACATTACCCTCCCCCTCCTGTGGCTGGGACTGGGGCTGAGCCTGTTTGGCATATTCACCGATCCCGGCAGCGCCATCGTCGGCGCCATGGCGGGATATCTCTCCCTGTGGAGTGTCTACATCCTGTTCAAGCTTGCTACCGGCAAGGAGGGAATGGGTTATGGTGATTTCAAGCTGCTTGCCCTGTTCGGAGCCTGGCTGGGGTGGCAAACCATCCCGTTGATCATCATCCTGTCATCGCTGGTGGGAAGCATCGTTGGTATCACCCTGATCATTCTGCGTCGTCACCAGCGGGAGATCCCCATTCCTTTTGGTCCCTACCTGGCCGCGGCGGGATGGATTGCGCTGATGTGGGGGGACAGTATTACCAATGCTTACCTGAACTGGATTGGGTGAAGGAATTGGTTGTCAGTTGTCAGAAAATGATAGGCGGCGCTGTACTCTGGTTCCGGTTGGCTTGAAAAGGCTTTCCTGAATCGGTCAAAGAGTGCATACAGTTTCTGCGCTACTCGAAAGGTTCCTGCGGCGAATTACGTATCCAAATATATAATCGGCATGGACGTTGGATACATCCACCCGAAAACAGGCAGGCAGCGGATCAGGGAAACCAGAGAGCTATCCACCATGCTGGTCGGCCTGATCCGAACAAAACAGGGATAATAAAAGTGCAGAACAGCTCAGACAAACCAGAACCCGCAACCCCCTGCCCCCTTGTCATCGGCCTGACCGGAGGAATCGGCAGCGGCAAAAGCAGCGTGGCGGCTTACTTCTCGGAACTTGGTGTGCCGGTCATCGACACCGATATCATCGCCCGTCAGCTGGTTGAGCCGGGACAGCCGGGATTGCGCCAGATCATCACCTGTTTCGGCAAGCAGATACTCAACCCGGACGGTACCCTGGATCGCGCACAGCTGCGTTCGAAAATATTCAGTGATCCCGCCGAGCGGCTCAAACTGGAACAGATTCTGCACCCATTGATCCGCGCCGAAATGCAGCGGCAAATCCAACAGGCCGATACGCACTACTGCATAGTAGAGATCCCGCTGCTGCTGGAGTCCGGCTGGAGGGATGAGGTAGATCGGGTTCTGGTTGTAGACGCGCCACCCGCTCTGCAGATCGAACGGGCGATACAACGCAGCGGTATTGACAGAGAAGAGGTGGAGCGGATCATCGCAACCCAAATGGAACGCAGCAAACGGATCGCTGCCGCCGATGATGTTATTCTCAATGAGGGCAGTCTGGCTGATCTCAAACAGCAGGTGGCACGGCTGCATCAACTCTACCAAAAGGAGACAGGCCAATGACCAGAACCGTAAAATGCCCCACCTGTGGCAAAGAAATTCCCTGGAGCAGTAACCAGCCCTGGCGCCCATTCTGCAGCGAGCGCTGCAAGCTTATCGACCTGGGCGAATGGGCCAGCGAGTCACATCGTATCCCGGGTCAACCGGCGTCCCCGCAACATGATGACGAATCCGAACATCATCACTGATTTCACTGCCGGCCCGCCCACCCCCGGCAGCCGTCCAGAGCCCCGCAACTGGCGTCTGCTGCACCTGCTCAACCGCTACCGGTTTGTTCTCGCTACCCTGCTCCTGCTGCTGCTTCTCTTCGGCAGCAGATATGTTCCCTATGGCCACCTCAGTCCTGGAATGGCACTTTACACCTGCACCGCCTGGCTGCTGTTCAGCGGTGCACTGTTCATCCTGCCCCGCCAGCCCTCCCTGAACAGCCGTCTCTACCTGCAGATAGCAGTAGACATTGCCGCCATCACCCTGCTCATCTATGCCAGTGGCGGCGTATCCAGCGGCCTCGGCATGCTGCTGATCCTTCCCCTGGCGCTGACCGGCGTCATCATGCCAGGCCGTATTGCCGCCATGTTCGCAGCCATCGCTGCCCTGGCCCTGTTGGGAGAAGAGCTTTACGCCCATGCCCGCAACACCTTCGCCGCCAACTACTTTCAGGCCGGACTCTCCGGCACCATCTTTTTTGCCACCGCCCTGCTCGCCTCACTGCTGGCGCAACGGCTGCGCGAAAGCGAACAGCACATCAAAAAACAGAGCAGCGAACTGGCCGATCTCACCCAGCTGAACGAACATATCATTCAGCAGATGCAGTCCGGTGTCATCGTGGTGGATGCAAGCGGCCGTATCCACCAGATGAATCATGCTGCCATCGCAATGCTTCAGAGCTCAACGGAAAACCGCCCTCAAACAGTATCGGAACTCATCCCGGAACTCGCAGAGCAGCTACGACATGGCATTTCACCCGAACCCATCCTGCTCCACAACCGGCAGCTACTCACCCGCCTGACACCGCTGGGAAATGGTCCCGATGGCTGCATCATTATCTACCTGGAGGACAGCACTGCGCTGGCACAGCAGGTACAGCAGATGAAACTGGCCTCACTGGGCCGCCTCGCCGCCAGCATCGCCCACGAGATCCGCAACCCCATCGGCGCCATCAGCCATGCGGGACAGCTGCTGGCCGAATCCCCCCGCCTGAACGACGCGGATCAGCGTCTGGGAGAGATCATCCGCACCCACGCCGGACGGGTGAACACCATTATCGAAAACATCCTGCAACTGGGCCGGGGGAGACCCGCCAACAGCCGCACCATCCGCCTGAAACCCTGGCTGGATGCAATGGTTTCAGAATTCCGGGAGATAGCCGATAAACAGAACATCACGATTCATACAGAAATCACACCATCCGATATGGAGATTACCTTCGACCCGGATCAGCTGCATCAGGTGATCTGGAACCTGTGCCAGAATGCGGTTCATGCCCGCCCCGACCAGCCGGAGATAAAACTGTACGGCACCATCAACCCGGACAGCAGTACACCGTTTCTGGAGATCAGCGACAACGGTCCTGGCATCAAACCGGAACTGGAACAGCAGATATTCGAACCCTTTTTCACCACAGACACCAAAGGAACCGGACTGGGACTCTATATCGTGCGCGAACTGTGCAGCGCGAACCAGGCCAACATCCAGTATCGACCCGGCGCCAGTGGCGGCGCCTGCTTCCGTATCAACTTCCCTGTGGAGAAATCACCACAGAGACACGGAGAACAAAAAGATACCCGATGAATAAACAAACGATTCAACTCCACCCTCTGTGGTGCAAAACAGAAACAGGCTAAAAACAGATGACCCGACCACTTGCACTAATCATCGACGATGAACCGGATATCTGTGAGCTGCTGGAGCTCACTCTCTCCGGCATGGAGATAGACACCCTAGCAGCAACCACGCTGGCCGAGGCGCAGCTCCTGTTGAAACAGCATGAATTCGATATCTGTCTCACCGACATGAAGCTGCCGGATGGAAACGGCCTGGATCTTCTCAAACAGATCAGGGAAAAAAATCCCGCACTTCCGGTAGCGGTCATCACCGCCCACGGCAACATGGAACTGGCCATCGAAGCACTCAAGGCCGGTGCCTTTGATTTTCTCTCCAAGCCGGTCGACCTGCAGATGCTGCGCAACCAGATCAGCAGCGCCCTGCGCATCTCACCCCGGCTCCCCCGTGAACGACGCACCCGCCATATCCTGCTGGGCGACTCCGACGCCATGTGTTCACTACGGGGCTCGGTGGAAAAAGTATCCCGCAGCCAGGCACCCGTTTTCATCCGTGGCGAATCGGGCACAGGCAAGGAGCTGGTGGCACAGATGATTCACAGGCAAGGGCCACGCAGCGACAAACCATTCGTGCCGGTCAACTGCGGTGCCATCCCCGCGGAACTGGTGGAAAGTGAATTTTTCGGACACAAGAGAGGCAGCTTCACCGGCGCAACGGCGGACAAGGAGGGGCTGTTCAAGGCAGCGGATGGCGGCACTCTATTCCTCGATGAAGTAGCCGATCTGCCCTTGAACATGCAGGTAAAACTGCTACGCGCCATTCAGGAAAAAAATATTCGCCCGGTCGGTGCCGCACAGGAGCTCCCGGTGGACGTACGCATCCTCAGTGCCACCCATAAAAACCTTGCGGATCTGGTGGATCAGGGAGCCTTTCGCCAAGATCTCTACTACCGTATCAACGTCATCGAAATACCCGTTCCCGCCCTGCGCGATCGCCTGGAAGACATCCCATTGCTAATAGAACACATCATGCAAAAACTGGCCAGACAGAACCAGCTGCCCGCCCCGCGAATTGCACCTGAAGCCATCGGCCTTCTGCACCAGTATGACTTTCCCGGCAACGTGAGGGAGCTGGAAAACATCCTGGAGCGGGCATTCGCCCTGTGTGAAAATGAAACAATCCAGCCACAGGATCTGGGCATCACCCCGGCCACAGAGTCACAACAGGGAACCTCAGCACAACAAGACAGAGAGCTGCCGCTGGAAGAGTATCTGACCAGCGTCGAAAAAGAGGCCATCCAGGCCGCACTGGCCCAGACAGGAAACAACAAAACCGCCGCCGCCGAACTGCTGGGGATGAGCTTCCGCTCCCTGCGTTACCGGCTCAAAAAACTGGGGCTGGAGAAACACAACGGGAGAGCTTGATCCTTGCGAGCCAGATCCCGAATATATTCAGGAAGAAGAGCTGTAATCCCTGCCGGCAACACGTTGGTCTACATGCAGTATCAGACTCCCTGCTTGTTTTACAAACCACTTGATTTCACGCCATCTGGCACCGATAATAAGCAAATATGGCAGCAACTGCTCAGCTTGCTTCTGAAATGCGTCAGATCAAGGCGGAAAATGTGAGTTTGCACTGGCAAATGACCATTTTCCAACGCAGAGATGGTGCGTTTCAGGAGCAATCTGAGCAGTTACATATGGCAAAAACTGGAACCGCTATCATGAGCACAGCAATCAAATCCCGCAACACGGCAGAAACCGGCAACGGGGCAGGACGGCATTCCGCCGGGAAAGGCGCAACGGCATCGGTGATCCCCTTTCCCGGCGCGGCCCGCAGTCTGGAGTTGAACATCCACAGCCGCACGGAGCTGATCGAGTTCATCCGCAAGGGGTTGCCGTTCAAGGCGCTGGAGAATCTCTCCCGAACCCTGGGATTGCCAGAGCGGGAGGTGGCGCGATATGTGGACATCTCGGCACGCACCCTGGCCCGGCGCAAGAAGGAGGGGCGGTTCCATACGGATGAGTCGAACCGCATCACCCGCCTCGCCATGCTGTTCGACGACGTGGTGGAGCTGTTCGAGGGCGACATCGCCTCCGCCGGCCACTGGTTCCACACCCCGAAGAAGGCGCTGGGGGGAGCCGCACCCATCGAATATGCCGATACCGAACCGGGCGTGCGCGAGATCCAGGATCTGATCGGCCGTCTGGAGCACGGTATCTTTGCATGACCCGGCTCCCCGCCTACCGCATCACCAAGCGGAAATGGGCGGCAACCGCATTCGATGGCGAGGCGGCGCAGCGCTATCCCGGACGCTGGAACCTGCGCGGTCATCCCGTCATCTACACTGCAGCCTCCCGCTCCCTTGCGATACTGGAGATCCTGGTCCACTACGAGGATCACGAGCTGCTGAACGAACACTTCATCTGCATCCCGCTGCGCATCCCGGAGGAGTGCATCCTGGAGCTGGATGACCCCCTCCCCCCCGACTGGCGCAGCGATCCCCCTCCGGCCTCCACCCGCGCCCTCGGCAGCGGCTGGCTGGAGGGCGGAAGATCGCTCGCGCTGCGCATCCCCAGCACCCTGGTTCCGGCGGAGAACAACTACCTGATCAACCCGCGGCACGAGGCGTTCGGCGAGCTGGAGATCCAGGCTCCAGAACCGCTGGACCTGGACCCCCGCCTGATCGGCTGAACGGCAAAACCGATCCCGCCGCAATACGCCGCTCCCGGCACCTTCTATACTTCTATTATCAAATGAAGCAGGCCGGGAGCAGCACTGGTGAACAGCGAACCGCAGGTTACCATCGACGGCAACGAGGCAGCGGCCTGGGTGGCCCACCGGCTGAACGAGGTGATCGCCATCTACCCCATCACCCCCGCCTCGCCCATGGGGGAACACGCCGATCAGTGGTCGGCGGACGGCCGCCCCAACCTGTGGGGCACGGTGCCGCGCATCATCGAGATGCAGAGCGAAGGGGGCGCCGCCGGGGCCATCCACGGGGCGCTGCAGGCCGGGGCGCTGACCACCACCTTCACCGCTTCCCAGGGGCTGCTGCTGATGATCCCCAACATGTACAAGATCGCCGCCGAGCTCACCCCGGTGGTGTTCCATGTGGCCTCCCGTTCGCTGGCGGCGCAGGCGCTCTCCATCTTCGGCGATCACTCCGATGTGATGGCGGTGCGCTCCACCGGCTTCGCCCTGCTCTGCTCCGGTTCGGTACAGGAGGTGATGGATTTCGCCCTCATCGCCCAGGCGGCTACCCTGCGTGGACGGATCCCGGTGGTGCACTTCTTCGACGGCTTTCGCACCTCCCACGAGATCGCCAAGGTCAGCCGGCTGGATGAGGAGACCCTGCGCACCCTGGTGGACAGGGAGCTGATCCACGCCCACCGCGCCCGCGCCCTCTCCCCGGAACACCCGCTGCTGCGCGGCAGTTCGCAGAACCCGGATGTCTATTTCCAGGCCCGCGAGAGAACCAACCCCTGGCAGCGCGACTTCCCCGGCGTGGTGCAGGAGCTGATGCACCGGTTCGCCGCCTGCACCGGCCGCCGCTACCGGCTGTTCGACTATGCCGGAGAGCGACAGGCGGAACGGGTGATAGTGATCATGGGCTCCGGTGCCGATACGGTGGAGGAGACGGTGGAAGAGCTCAACCGGCAGGGGGAGCGGGTGGGAGTGGTCAAGGTGCGGCTCTACCGGCCGTTTCACGAGTCGGCGCTGCTCGACGCCCTGCCCCGCTCCACCCGCCGCATCGCGGTGCTGGAACGCACCAAGGAGCCGGGAGCCAGCGGCGAGCCGCTCTACAAGGATGTGGTCACCGCGCTGGCCCGGGATCATGCCGACGGCGGCCGCCTCGGCGAGCTGCCGCGGGTGGTGGGCGGCCGCTACGGACTCTCCTCCAAGGAGTTCACTCCGGGCATGGTGAAGGCGGTGTTCGATGAGCTGAAGCAGCCCCGGCCGCGCAACGGCTTCACCATCGGCATCGACGACGACGTGACCCACACCAGCCTGGAGTGGGACCCCGCCTTCCGCACCGGCAGCATGGAGGAGCTGTTCCAGGGGGTGTTCTACGGCCTGGGTTCCGACGGCACGGTGAGCGCCAACAAAAACTCCATCAAAATCATTGGCGAAACGTCACAACTTCATGCCCAGGGTTACTTCGTCTACGACTCCCGCAAGGCGGGGGCGGTGACCATCTCCCACCTCCGCTTCGGCCCCCGTCCCATCCGCGCCCGCTACCTGATCGGCGACGGCGAGGCCGATTTCGTCGCCTGCCACCAGACGGTGTTCCTGGAGCGCTACGAGATGCTCGAGAAGGCGAAACCGGGCGCCGTGTTCCTGCTCAACACCCCGGTGGAAACGGAGCGGATCTGGGAGACCCTGCCGCACAAGCTGCAGCAGCAGATGATCGCCAAGCGGCTGCGTTTCCACGCCATCGACGCCTACGGTGTGGCGCGGGAATGCGGCCTCGGGCGGCGCATCAACACCATCATGCAGACCTGCTTCTTCGCCATCTCCGGCATCCTGCCGCAGCAGCAGGCCATCACCCTGATCAAGCAGGCGGTGGAGCAGAGCTACCGCCGCAAGGGCAAAGCGCTGCTGGAGGCCAACTTCCGCGCCATCGACATGGCACTGGCCCATCTGCACGAGATCCCGCTGGGCGACGAAGCCACCAGCCAGGTGGAGATCCCGCCGCCGGTGCCCCCCGACGCCCCCGAGTTCGTCCGCGAGGTCACCGGCCGGATCATCGCAGGGCATGGCAACGAACTGCCGGTGAGCCGGCTGCCCGCCGATGGCAGCTTCCCGGTGGGCACCGCCGCCTTCGAGAAACGCAATCTGGCGCTGGAGATCCCGGTCTGGGAGGCGGATCTCTGCAGCCAGTGCGGCAAGTGCCCCTTCGTCTGCCCCCACGCCGCCATCCGCAGCAAGCTGTTCCCGGTGGAGCTGACCGAAGATGCGCCGCCCACCTTCAAGCACGCCCCGGTACGCGGCAAGGACTACCCGGCCGGCCACCACATCAGCTACCAGGTGGCCCCCGAGGACTGCACCGGCTGCGGACTGTGCGTCGACATCTGCCCCATCCACGACAAGGCCGACCCGCAGCGCAAGGCGCTCAACATGGCCCCTCAGCCACCGCTGCGCGCCCAGGAGCGGGACAACTGGGCATTCTTCATCGGGCTGCCGGAATACCAGCGCAGCCGGGTCAAGGAGACCACCCTCAAGGGCTCCATGCTCTACCAGCCGCTGTTCGAGTTCTCCAGCGCCTGCAGCGGCTGCGGCGAGACCCCCTACATCCGCCTGGCCACCCAGCTGTTCGGCGACCGCATGGTGGTGGCCAACGCCACCGGCTGCTCCTCCATCTACGGCGGCAACCTCCCCACCACCCCCTGGGCGGCCAACCGCGAGGGGCGCGGCCCGGCCTGGAACAACTCCCTGTTCGAGGACAACGCCGAGTTCGGCTTCGGCCTGCGGGTGGCCATCGACAAACGGCGCGAATACGCCGAGGAGCTGCTGAAGAAGCTGCGCGACGAGATCGGCCCGGAGCAGGTGGAGGCGATCCTCACCGCCGACCAGTCCAGCGAGGCCGGCATCCAGGAACAGCGGGAGCGGGTGGCGGCACTGCGCGAACAGCTGACCGGGATCGACCGGCCGGAGGCGCGGGAGCTGGAGAGCGTCGCCGAAGAGCTGTGCCGCAAGAGCGTCTGGATCATCGGCGGCGACGGCTGGGCCTACGACATCGGCTTCGGCGGGCTGGACCACATCCTCGCCGCGGGGCGGGACGTCAACATCCTGGTGCTGGACACCGAGGTCTACTCCAACACCGGCGGACAGACCTCCAAGGCCACCCCGCGCGGCGCCGTAGCCAAATTCTCCGCCGCCGACAAACCCACCGCCAAGAAGGACCTGGCGCGGGTGGCGATGGACTACGGAAACGTCTACGTTGCCCACGTCGCCTACGGCGCCAGGGATCTGCAGACCCTGCGCGCCTTCCTGGAGGCGGAGAGCTACCCCGGCCCCTCCCTGATCATCGCCTACTCCCCCTGCATCGCCCACGGCGTCGATCTCGGCCACAACCACCGCCAGCAGCAGCTGGCGGTCCACAGCGGCCACTGGCCCCTGTTCCGCTACGATCCCCGCCGCGCCCGGCAAGGCAGCAACCCCCTGCGCCTCGACTCGCCGCCACCCACCATCCCCTACCGGGAGTTCGCCATGACCGAGGCACGCTTCAGCGCCCTGCGGCAGACCCATCCCGAACACGCCGAACGGCTGCTGGAACAGGCCCAGCAGGAGGTGACCGAGCGTTACGAGCAGTACCAGCGGCTGGCGTCGCCAAGATCTTCGAACTTCATCGAACCCGACCCTATTGATTCCAATGCGCACCCTAGCTTATTGTAATTACGCAATATTTCGCAGGAGCACCTCAAGCACCGCCCCACTTTTGCTGAGGGAGGTTCATTTCAACCCCTTTTCCACTGCTCGCTGACCGCCATGGAGAGCGAAGCGAAGGCGGTTAGTCCCCGATAGGCAACACCGTCTGCATATTCGCAGTTAGGAGCATTAGCGAGTGACGGAGAAGATGCAGCAGCGGCTTTCTGTTGCCGTAGAGTCATTGAGGGAGTCATGGCGAGGAACGAGGTCATACGGAGCCGTGACGGACGCAGGACGGTCAGAGCAAAAGGAATCAGCTGTCGCGTAGGCGAGTCGATTTTTGACAGGGAGGTCAAAAATCTATCACGAGGTAGCGACACTATCGCTTTTGTAGCACTTTGCTCTGGTAAAGTCCCCAGGATATGAGAATGGCGCCGCCACCGATGTTTGTCCGGAAAAATCGAGTAGGAGGCGGGGTCACCCCCGCCGTCCTCTCACACCACCGGACGTGCGGTTCCGCATCCGGCGGTTCATGAGACACTCTGGAGTCGTCGCACGGTATCGAGCAACGACACCAGCCCCAG
>Ga0256839_1000998_pt1 | contig 35669 bp, 43 predicted proteins | sample 354166metaG_FD_185968 | JGI IMG/M metagenome (GOLD analysis project Ga0256839, IMG submission 185968) | Hydrothermal vent microbial communities from Mid Atlantic Ridge, Atlantic Ocean - 354-166 | ecosystem: Environmental > Aquatic > Marine > Hydrothermal vents | place: Atlantic Ocean: Mid...
AGGTGATAGGTCTCGATGACCACAAATCTTTGCATCATGATATTTTTCCACAAGTTCACGCAACCGCTTTTCGAGCGTTTTCATTTGCGCCGGAGTAATATCATTGACCTTCCAACCGCCTTCCATCGCAATACCATACGCAATGGAATTATAGCCGCGCACATGAGCGCCGATTTCATCAACACCACGGCCACGGAACAATTTCCCCTTGCGGTCAATCCATTCGTTGTAACCAATGTCGCGAAAGCCGCGATCCTTGTGCATTTTTCGCAGTTTCTCACTGGTTAATTTGCCGTCAGCACGCGTTGCCGTAACATGGACCACAAGTAATTTAGTCCTTTTTCGCTTTGCCATATTACAAACTCCTTCTAAAACTCAAAATACCTGCCATTCGGGCCGATTAAACCGCTCTTTGGCGTGTTTACGCGCATTGAAATATCGTAATTATTACAGGAAATGGCGGTTTGCACCTGAGATACTTTTCCGGATAAAAATACATCACTACAATTTGTAAGGTTCAAAAACCTAGCTGAAATCCCATCAAAGTATAATTGAGTTGAATTTGTTAAAGTTGCCCCACCGCCACCAATATAGAAGTCCTGACCAGAACCAATCCCTGCATAGACACCAATACCACTGCCGGTCCATTGGACAGCATTGAATAATATTGCCCCGATATTGTGACACTTGAAAATCTGAATATTTTTAATGTGACCTACCCGAATACCCTGCGGAGAGGTTCGAGCAGTTCCATTAAGAGACAGGCCGCGATACCAATATGATGTTCCAATGGTATTTATATAAAGATCACTGATCTCAAACTGATCAGGTTGGCTGGTGGCATCGCCTTGTAGGTGAACACCAGTCGCTAACGAAGACCCAAAACCATCATCAAGAAACAGCGTTATCCCATGTATGCCGCCGCCGGTATAGCCGCCCGCACCGTCGAATCTAAACAATGCGCCGGTATTGCTGTTATAGTATACTTGACACGCCTGAGATGAAATTCCGCGTATCACGTTACCAGACAACTTTGCCGGTGTTATCGGCGTGGTTACCAAAATAGGGCCAGCGCCTGAAACCCGAACCTCCCCCCGACCATAACGCGTACGCAGCAAGTCGAGGCAATAGTCAAATGCAGGGCCTGCATCAGAACCGACACCAACTCCGGTTCGGTAACTCCAAAGGCCAGCCCCATAGATAGCATCCATTCCCTCTCGGAGATCTATTGAAGGATCAGCCGGTAATGAATATACCGTGTCGGCAATCTTATCCGTGGTGATAGCCCCATCAACAACCTTCAAAGAGGTGATGGCATCATTGGCAATTTTTGCGGTAGTGGCAGCACTGTCGGCAAGCTTTAAAGTTGTCACCGCACCGTCGACGATTTCGGCGGTATTAATAGCATTGTCAGCCATTTTCACATTGGTAATCGAGTTATCAGCAACATCTGACGTGAAGTTAACCCAACTTGTACCATTCCAATATTTTAAAATTGCTGATATATTGTTGAAATAAAGTGCGCCACCTATCAACGGATTTCCGGCCCCGTCCGTCACCGGATCGGTGTCAAACGCGCCAATATAATGGGTAGAAAATTCAGCCAGCAACACAGCGGCTTGCGCTGCACTTACTGCAGCGTCATTTTTGCTGGCCATCGCCTGCTGCGCGTAAATATTTGCAGCGGCAATATCCGCCTGCGATGGACCTTTTACAAATCTCTGGCCGGCTAAATCCCAAATCGGCCCCGTACCATCATCAAATTCAGGCATAATAAAACTGCCGGAAGCGCCAAATGGCATACGCAAAGTCTGGCCAATATCGCGCCTTGTTTCCTGCTGAATAGTAACAAGGCGATCAAGTTCACGCTCAAGCGCAATTGAATTAATCGTTCCACCTTGCGTTACATCGCCCAACCTTTCATGTAGCCGCCGCGAAACAAATATAAACCGATCACCCGCCGAAGCGCCGGCATCGAGCGTTACAATAAAATTATCATAAATTTGCGATGACTGCTTAGTCACCGTGAAACCAGATGTTAATTCCCCCCAGTCAGACGTGCCGGAAAGCGAGCGCCATAACTGAACATCAACCTCATCCCATATCTTAAAATCAGATATTGAAAATACAGTTTGCCCGGCAGTGGCCACAAGAATGACAGATTGTCGGTTTTCGCGATTAATTGGATTAGCAATAGACATGCCGCAATTATGAATCATATTTTACAGGGTTAATTGCGGGGGCTTTTTCCTCACTGACATTTCTGCCAAAATAATCCATTACTCAATCCATGCGCGGCGGTCGCGTGAACAGACACTCAGCCGTATGATTAAGCGGAAGAAAAATTCTAAATTAAAAAATATTTGGCGCACGTTTTGGCACGCGGTCCCCCGGCTCAAACCAATATTGAGACCTGCGCTTTTTCGCCCGAAAACTTTTATCTGCATTAGGGTCAAGCAAATACTGCAAATTATCAATTATCTTTCGACGATACAACAATCTGGTTGCCGGATGCGATGAAAGAACCGGCGTGTATCGACCAAAATAGTTACTGACTTGGCGACCGGTATTATGATCTTCACTGGAAAATAATCGCTTGATATTTCCCAGTGTTATATCAAGTGTGTCTCCAACCAGACTCATACCCGGTCCGGGCAGCTGCTCCGCGAATGACTGGCCAAACCGATTTTCGGATCTATCAACAAAATCAGCGAACAGCCCACCACCACCACCCTTGATAAACATCTTTACCCAGAAATCAGGTGTATCCATTGGCACAGGGTCCTTTCCATCAGATATTGCCTTGAATTGTTCATAAAAAGCAGCCCCAATCATTAATCCAGTTGACAGGGCGGTGAAATAAGTAGCCCCTCTACCTATTTTTCCACCGGTTGTTTTACCTAAAATTGACATCAGATAAACCGCCTCAATCTGTCTGGCTGTAAAAGACATTCCAAAACCCAAAAATTGCGTTACCATATCAGCGGCTTCGCCACCAAATGTACCGCGCTTTGCACCACCGGTAATGGCGCTTTTTATACGCGGATCACCCGTTGGAACAGATCGTTCAGACCACCCCGCTATCAGTTCAGCATAATTCTCGGCAAGCACCAGATCGCCGGTCTTGTCCAACACAGAACCCGGATCAAGAAAACCATCATTACGCACCCCATTGCGCATTTGATGCCAGTCATCAGCGCCAAGGCCAAACCCCTCAAAAGCCTTTTTCATAGCTGGATGCATATCCAGCCAATCAGTTTTTGCCATTGCCAGGCGCCCAAGTTCCGCGTGCCATACGGATGCCTCCAGCCTTTTTCGTGCGGCTGTTATTGGTTTTAAACCGTTCCACGTCAACGAGCGATCAACAAGAGTTTTTGACCACTCATGGCCAAACATCTGGTCAACAAATCGCGCCTGATCATTCATTACATGTAAATAATCCTCCCAAATCACCGCCCGCTTGGCGGCTTCGAGTTTTCCCATGCCGGTTTTTGCATCTTGCGCGATTTCTTTAATAATATTCTGCGATAATTTTATTACCGGCAGCCCGGCCAACGCACGAGCAGCTGCAGCAATAAATGGATCAGTCGCCGCCGCCAGAACGCTGGTGGACCCAAGAAAAGCACTGGTTGCCACATTACGCACATCACCGGCAATAGAAGCCGGGGCCTGCCAAACCGTATCACGGCCGCGCAAATTCTTCCAAAGTGAATCAATCCGGTGTTCAACCACCTGACCCATATTCATTTTTGCAGCTTTTTCCAATGGTCTCAGGGATATACCAGCCTGTGATTTTCCGAGCTCAGCACGAAGAGCCTGCTTCATCCATTCAATCATCGCATCCGGATTTGGCCCGAATTGCTCCATTGCCGCAATATCACGAGCCATTGAATTAATCTGGCTAAAAATCGTCGTGATTACATCATGATCACCAAATTCAGTGTTATAGGCAAGCCATGCATCAGAGTTTTTAAATTGTAAAAACCGCGCATCCTGGTATCTTGTCGAAATAGAACCCGCGCCAAATTTGCGGGCCTGCGGCGTGCGATGCGCCCACCCTTCGGAAATAATTGATTCCCACACATAATCCAGACTTTCATCTATGCCTGCTTCACCGACAACCGCGCCGGTATTGGGGTTGGTCATACTTTCCGGGGCAAGCAACGGGCGGATTTTTGCTTTCCACTTAATCCGTGCTGCATTGCGATCCTTGTCAAGCGCTATCATCTTTCTGGCGCTATGCGTATGCGTTAAATCAAAATCAGCCCGTTGCGGAATATCCCCCCCAGCCGCATTAAAACGCAACCTAAGTGTTTCAAACGTTTCTTTTAAGGCACCCGAAAAAGCATTCATTGCCGCATTGTCAGTTTTTTCACCCGACAGTGATCTAACCAGGTCCGGCAAATCACCCTGATTACGCCAAACGCCGGTTATTTTTGTTCTCCTGAAATGATGCATCACCTCCGCCAGGTCGCGATTAACCAATGATATAATCCCATTCTCACGGCCCTTCACAGAGCGCATTCCTTTGGCACCAAAATGCACCATTGTTGATAGCGCTGCATCAAGCATATTAGACTCGCCGGAAAACAAGCCCTTATGGTTCTGTATTATTTTGGCTAACTCCACCCGCTTAGCTTCGCTCAATAAGGCCTGCCGATACTTCAATTCAGCTTCGGCTTTCAGTTCTGCGGATACTTCCGCCTGGGCCGCCTTACGCGCCTCTGTATCAGACATTTGGCCGCGATGCTTCTCAAACCGTGCCTTATAATAACGGTCCAACTCATCCGCCTGCCGCGCGTTGATTTCCCCCTGCTCCACCGCGCTATCAAGACATTTCCTAAAGCTCATCGTTTCACTCCGTTTAATTGTTCACGGGCTGACACGGCTTATGCGCCTTTTGCCCTGCCACTTAGGGATTCAGTTACGCACGCGCGCCAGCGGTGAATAGACGTGAGATCATCATGTGTTACACGCATCGACAAGCGCCGCCAGTTTTTTGCCTTCATCTGCAACTTGCAGCACCTCAGCCATAGGTCTCATGGTAACATTACCATCACCATCGACCAACGGCGACAATTCAAAATGGTTTTTTACATTGCCGTTTTTGTCAAGTTTTGGATCAGGAAAATCCTTGGCCGCAAGCGTTGCGTCAGATACAGCCAGCCCCGGTTTTGCACCGGTTTCAGCCTGTTGAACCAATGGGTCATGCTTAAGAGACTGCCCCTCAAGCGGATCAACCGGACTGACAAAACCAAGCTCGCGCTCCATCTCGTCAACAGCATTATCAAACTCAAGATCAGCCCAGCGCTTTTCGTCAAAAGCAGCATCCGCCGCCCGCGCCTCAATCAATTCAGGCCGCAGGGCAACATCAGGATCATTCAAATAATCATCGGCCGCACGGGCCATCTGAACCGCCGTACCGGCTGGCGCATCATCCGGCAATATCGTCGCAATATCATTAATAATAACCTCATCAATAGCATCCTGGGCAAAGCTGCGCTCAATCGCGTTAACATTTTCCGGCGTAATTTCCTGCCCGGTTGCCTTGGCCAATATAACCACATCATTCGGCTGGGCCTGATTATCCAGAACGCGGATCGACGCATCAATTTCAGCCTGTTTTTTTAAACCAAGAGCCTTGCCAATCATCGGCCCGGCCTCACGTCCACCTTGAACAACGCCACCAAAAACAGAACCAAATACTCCAGCAATCGCCACATTGCGGGCATAATCCTCTATGCCATAATCAAGCCCGGCGCTTTTGCGCGACCGCCGCGCGCTGATTTGCAAAACACTTTCGGCCCCGGCATTCACCACCGCCTCACGCAGCATCACCTGACCGATGCGCCCGGCAACCGATGCGCCAACACCGGCACCCGCGCCAATGGTAGCAAAAGCCCACTGAAGCGGATCTTGCGCAGCACCGTAAATCCCGCCCGCCATTTGCGCGGTAAAGCGACCAACCGGACCAAGCGCGGGATCAGCGGCAGCCTGGTCTGACCTCATCTTAACATCTTGCGCAATCTTATCGGCATCCAGTTTCACCGGCCGGGTAAGCATATCTCCCGCTTCAGGGAATTTCTCCCGCAATTCAGTCAGTTTTTCAGCAAATATTGCCTCTTGCATAGTCTGCAAATCTTCCCGCCCGCCTGCGGCACGGCGCACCAGATCAGCAGTTTGTCGCCCTGAATATCCCTCACTCGAATATATGGGGTTTAACAACATCACGCCAGTTTCGGCATGAATGCGCTCAATGCGGGCCTGATAGGCATCTTTTAACCGGTCACTCTCCGCAAAAGTATTATCAATTTCTGTCATAACCTCATTGGTTGCCCCGGCCATCTCACCAAAGGCATCAAACCAATTTCCGGGCGGGTTATAAAAATCCGTATCGCCCGGCCGCTTTACCGGATCATCAAAAAAATAGACCATTCATTAACCTCATTTAAACGCCTCTGGAAGGCGCGGGCGGATCAATCGCTCAAGATCATTAAAATCAAGCACGTATGGCGCTCCATCAAGCCCCTGCAACCATCCAGGCGCATTTGATGCGGGATCACCTGTTGCAAAACGATAGCCGCCCTTAACCTTCACAGGTATAGCGCTTTTAAAGTGCTCCGGCTGGTAAGATTTTCCATCAGGCATGAGAGGCGGATTTTGCAAATGTGCCAAATCATTAACATTGATTTCGTCGATCACATCATCAAAACGATCCACCCGCACGTTATCAGGAACCACAATCCGCATCGTGCGCGATGTAATCCAGCCTGTCGATACGCTATAATCGGTTAAACCACCATATTGCACATCACCAACAAAATTGGCTCCAGCCACTTCCTGCAATGCCGCTTGAAAAATCTCTTTGACCGCCTCACTGTCATTCACATCAATATTACTATCAGCAATGCGGGCGCGGGCAATATTATGCGCCGCTGCAGCCATCCGCGTGCCATCACCGGGCTGATGGATAAACGCATCACCATAGGTTTCAACCTGAATTTTTGAGCGCGTTTGAGATTTTATAGAGGGCCGATTATTGCCAGCAGCGTCCTTGCTGGCCCCACGCATAATGTCACCGGCCGTGCGGTCATCAGCGCCGGATAATTTGGCCGCCCCGATCATAGCCACCAACGGCCCGTTTTTTCCAAATTCTTTAATCAGCGCACCCGCATCAATTTCCGCCCCACGGATCAGACCTTCAATAATCGGCCCCGCATCATCCGGGTTGGCACGAATATGATCCTCAATCATCTTTGCTTCGCCCGGATGCATTATTTTTGCCGGCACCCCAAAAAATTCGCCCGCAGCCTTGGCAGACAAAACCCTGGCAGAAATTTCACCGGCATATTCATCCGCCGTTTTTCCCTGCACAATAGTCAAAGGTGTATTACGCTCCACGACCCCACGGCTTTCAGCTGCACCGAGCGGATCACGCTGCACCGCATCACGCAATTGCGCATAGGCACTTTCAGCGAATTGCAAAACCTCTAACTCAGCCGCACTGGCCCCGCCTCTCACGGCATTGCGCATATCTGCTATCAGCTTACCACTATCAGTCAGAGTGGAGTTATTAATAAAATGAGCAAGATCAATCTTGTTTTTTGCAATCTCAATAACCTTGCCGCCATCACCGGATGTTTTACCATCCTGTATCAGCTGGTTAATTTCACCGGGGGCTGGTTGTATCCCCAAAGCAATTGATTTTGCAATCCGGTTGCCGCGCTGACGAAGGCTAGCAGCAGCTTTTCGATCAGCACTATCCGCCGTCCGTTCCGCCTGTTGTAATTGGCGTTTAATCGCCCCCCAGGCATTATCATCAACGCCCTTTAATTTTCCAGCCGCAAAATCTTTGCCTAATTGCTTTCGATAATTGGCAACCTCAGTCGGCGTGGTAAAGTTTTTTGCCTGATTGCTATACCAGCTGACCGCCACTTCACGCCTGGCATTTTGTTTGGCTTGCTCGGCCTGCACCGGGGTCATGCGCCCGTCAGCAACGGCATCGTCAATTTCGCGCTCACTGGCGGCAAGACTGGATGCAATAATCTTTTCCGCATCAGGCGATCCGGGCAGCGCGCCCTCAATTACCCTGGCGCGCTCAGTTTCGTAATTATTCAGCCGCTCAACACTGGCCGCCTGATCAACCTGGCGCCGTTTCACATCAGCGGTTCTTATTGCCTCATTGCGATAGGCGGTTGAAAGTTTTGAAAATCCAGCATCAAAATCACCTTCAATTTCAGGGAATATATGTTTTTTTCGATATTCCTTGTGCAGCGCATCGAGAGCACCAGTCAGCCCAAGAGGATCTTCACGAAAATTCTCATATACCTTTTGCATATCCTGGCGCACATCACTATCCAGCTTTTGCATGAATGTACGGGTGCCATTTTGATCATAAGCCCGGCCTCTGATTGTACTTGAGCGGGTTGGCTGAAAACCGTCCTTGGCTCCCTCTATCTTACCAGCCCGCGCGCCTTCATCACCGGCTTGACGATCAGCCATTGCGCCAACCTGCCGGGCAAGCGCGTCAAAATTAGCAGCAATAGAACGCTCGACCTCACCACGCGAACGCGATACAGCCAACAATCCTTGCGGCAATAATGATTGCGGATTAAACCGCTGGTATTGGACCACCGATCTTTGTTTTTGCGCACCTGCCATTTTTTATTCCTCGGCTTGACGAAGCCACGCCCCGCCTCTTGATGTATCATCCACGTGCCAACGCACCCAACAAGAACTTGCCGCCTGTTGCCACCGCATTCGCCTGCCCCTTACGTTTGGCTCCACGGGCTTTTTTATAACTCTCACGCGAGCGTTCTTTCAGCCGGTTAACACGCGTGGTTTCCGTTAGATTGTCACTTTCAAGCGAACGATCCAGAGAAGAAAATGCCTCTTTTCTGGCCTGCACAGGAGATCCGAATGTCAAATCAATGCCGCTTGCCGCAAAGGCCACAGTTTGCTGACCAACCGCCTCATGCGCCGCCTGTTTTAAGGAAGCACGCCGCTCAATTCCGGCAATAGATTCAAGCGGAATTTCATCCTGCGCATCCTCTGCATCAGCAATAAATGCCTGGCGCTCTTCTTCAGCGGCATTTAATTGCGAATTGATTGAAAACAGCGTCATGCCACCCTGAATAATCGTCGAAAAAAAAGACGACCCGACAGAACCAAGCACACTGGAACCGATAGAACCAGCAGCCCCGGCTGCGACACCACCACCCATAACCGATGACATTAAAGTCATAGCAACACTCGCCATAAAAAATCTCCTTATCTTCTTTACCTATTAAAGCCGCGCCTCAACCAAAACATCACGCAGCTGCAAAGCGCCCGGTTTTGTTTGTGTAATCACCACGCTGGCCGGCTCGCCAAAACCAGAAATTCCAGACACATGCAATTCACCGGTATATGGCTCTTGCGGTTGATCCACAGCCTGCCCGGCCCGGTATAAAGGTTGATCAATCGGCGCTTCACCATTTGCACCTATTGCTATTGATGTGGTTTTAACAACAGCGCCGCGAAACGTATGAATACGGCCTGGCCGCCGTACAATTTCATTATCTCCGCGAACCAATAAAAAAGGCATCGGTTCGGCTATTGGTGCCGTCCACCATCCAAGCGTCACACTCGAATAAAAAACCGGCAATTTTATTTGCCCGCCCGCCACCATATATTTACCCAACGAATAACCATCGGCAACCACCCAGATATTGAGGCCTTCATATTCAGATAATCCGGTTAAAAGGCCATCAACATCTGTGGCACCAAAATTCTTTGCGCCATGCAACCATTGATTATCATCCCACATTTCAAAACAAATTTCGTCACCACCGGCAAAAGTGCGTTTTACCGCCAAAAAAACACGGTCCTGCCTGTCTACCGCCACTGATAATATTTCTCCATCTGTTCCCCATTCCGAAAACGCACTAAGATTTTGATTGTTAATCACCATCACCTGAATAAGCCGCCCGTCATTTCGCCGGTATAAAATTCTATGTGAGGATGATTCTGTATCAGGCTTACGCAAGGCAGACTCAACCACACCAACAAACAAATGATCAGAGAATATAGATTGCGCATGAGAAACATAACTTGTTTGCACATCGTCATATGATGCACGGTAAAGCACATTGCCAGTTGGATCGACGAAATATAACAGGCCTTCAGCATCACGCGGCACAACACTGGCGCTCGATCCGTAAGAAGATGCCTTGATAAAGTTGAGCGGTTCATTCCGGGAAATTTTTCGATTATTCACAAAATATTCAGCGTCACTGGATAGAACCAGCAAGTATTTAGACCATATCAGATGATTAATCGTCTCGTTTCGGTCATTTCTATAAGCAAATACAAATGCTGAATCATCGGGCGTTCTGTCGATATTCAGATTGAAATATTCAGCGTTTTCACTCATCACCCCGCCAGATGGCTTGGCCTTCAGATTTGAATAGGCATAACGATCTTGAACCAATGCGGCATGACCAGGCCAACCGCGTGCCGTTGATATTATTGGCTCACCGTCAGTTTTTCCGATTTTTGTATGAGAAACAAGCGCGGAAGCATCAGAAGTATTTGTTATCTGCGCCGAAAAACCATAAGACACTCCTGAATATGCGCCGCCAAAATTTACGATAAACTCCATATATTCCGGGTTTGCACCAACGGCCGGTATGACAGTAACACCAACCCCAAAACTTGGCAAAGATTCCAGCGCCGATTGTAAGGCAGCAGCAAAAACAACCCATTGGGCATTTGTTGCCGCAGCAGGGTCCACATTAAGCAAAACAGATGAAGTTTCTTCACCGCCAACATTCAGCACCATTACAATTTTCGAAAGCCCGGTTGACGCATAGCGCATATAAATTTGCCACTCGTCATCGGTCGTCGGATAGGTGCCGCCATAATCAACCGTTCCAATTTCTTTATAGGGCCAATCATCAACACCCCATTGATGATCCTGATTAAACTCACGAAAAGCCCGTAAAGATTTCAGGTCATTATGAAAGAACCCAATAGTGTTGGCTTCCTCGATAATATTTAAAACAGGGATCATCCCCGCTGTAATTTCAGTGACAAATGAAGCCGTATAGACACCGCCTTTCCACACATCACACCAACCTTCAGTCACCACAATGATGAATGAACTTTCCTTAGAAATCGAATAATCATAACAGCGAACAGCCGCAGCTAAATCCGGCAACTCAAGATACATTACCGTGTCAGTATTGGACCAGGTAACGCTCGCAGTCGGATATATCATCAGGCGAATATCTGTTGCCAACACAAATTGACCAGGAGGTAAAGCAACCACGCGATTTCGAACAATATTATCAACCGTAATTGCTGCGCCTAACTGCTGCCAGACACCGGCACCATTCTTCCATTCAACTTCAACAGTCGCGCTGACATTTTCAAGCACATGGTATCCCTGCAATGAAACCGCGCAAATTTCCTGCTCGGAAAAACTGACAATTTCTACTTGCCCGGCGGCCACAAAAGGCCCCGGCGTGACAGTGCGGCTACCGTTCAGTAATTGCAATTGTCTGCGCACACGGCCTTTATCGACAGAGCCAGCCATAAGCCGAAACCCCGACGCAGGCAAAGGCTCCACATTAAGCATACGCCGCGCCGCCGAATAAAATTCATTCAGATCTACCCGGCTATCAAATGCAGGTCCCCACTCACCTGCATTAAACGAAGGTCGAAATCTACCCGATTGCGCTACCATATAATCCGCCCCCGGTTACCAAAAATTCCATTATGCGCATCAGACAACGGATCACCTTTTAAAAATGGGCTGTCGGGCGGATTGGCGGCTAAATCCTGCGCCATAAGCCGCCCGAACATACCGCCTGAAGGCCGCTCGCGCGGGGTGCCAAGCGCTTCAGTTAAAAACTTATCTTCCAGATTTACGTCCATCAATTCAGGCACAGAAAAACGTCCGGCAAGCCATGTCACAAAAGCCTCACGCCAGTCATCCGGCCAGTATTCAGGGTCAAGCGTTGCAAGGCCGGTCACCTTAATAACTTCACAATTGGAATATACGCGCCGCCCCTCAATAGAAAAATCACGTACTATATGGCCGGAACCATCAAAAATCACTTCCGGGTTTTTCTTCAGGTCACCGGGCAATTGATGGGCAAAACCATACCCATTCAGCCATGCATCAGATTCAGCAATAGCATCAGTTGCCTTGGAGACCACAGAGCATGAAAATGTCTTTTTCAAAAACTCCCATTGGTGCATACCAAAGGCCAGCGCCAATGTTCCAGTATAAATATTTTTTAAGCGCTCGGCCCTTGGGTTGTCACTCTCAAGATCAAGCCCAAGAGGCTGGCCAAATCGCGATAAAGCATCTGCAATAACAGTTACCCTGTCAACACGTGAACCAGCCATTAACAAATTCCCTTCGCTGCAATTCAAACGATAACCAACCCGCTCATACCAGTGAGCGAGTGCCGGGGAAAAAACCCGGCACTACAGTTTAGAGGCCCGCAAGGCCATTTTCAGCCGACACAACAATATTACCCGTTGTTGGCACAGCATCCACCCGCAACAACAAAATATCACCAGCAGCAGCAATATCAGAAGAACAGATGATAACATCGCCAACTTTCATTGAATCCCTGGCTGGATTGAAAAATCCAGCCGCAAGAATTGCCGCTGAGGCTTCAGTTGTTGCCAAAAATGATAACGAAGATACCTTTTCCGCCACATATTGAGACGTTCCCAGCCGACTAAGAGATCGAGGATCAAGAGGCATAATTTTATTCCTTTCAAATTAAAAATAATACTGGTCCGGCGGCTTCGTTGCCGCCGGTTTTTCAGTTGACCCTATGGATGCGGATCAACAAGGTCAGTCAAAGTTTTGAGCTGAATGCGCGCCATCCCCTTTGGAAGAATGCCAACCGCAGCACCACCCATGCCGACTTTGCCGAGCCAGGGTGATCCCTCATAATCTTTATGCTGGGTAAAACTCGGCTGCTGTTTATCCCAGTTGGTTTCCACACCAAGCGCATCGCTTGCCCACATATAGGTGAAAAAATCCGTGGCACCGCCATCACCGATGTCATCCCCGGCAGCATTCTTAAAATACTCATCCGGCAACGTGAAATAAATCACACCGTTATAATGCTTTGGGGCCATATCACGCATGTTCAGCATCGGAAGATCACGATCACCAACCCAGTCTGACCGAGAAAATTGCTTCCACAATTTTAACTGCTCCATAACCATTTCAGGCACGGGGCAAAAAATATCGTAAGCGCCATTATCACCGGTGCCCCGTAGTTTTGCCTTGGTCGCATTCAAGATCAAAGGATCAGCAACTTTTAAATTACTGCCAACCTTAATAACGCCGGGATCAGCCGCAAAAGCAGATGTCGCATCCCATTGAATTTGATCTTCCCTGCGGTTAATAGCAAAGGCCAATTCCTGCGCAGTTTGCTGCAGTTCGTTGGGCCCCATCTTTTCAAGATCAGGCGTATTTATCCATTCACTGGTCTCAAAGTCCTCCATGTCAACAGAAACCTTTTTTCGGTCCGCATTCATGGGCTTTACTTTTTGGATTGCGCCAGTCAATTTATAGGCTTCGCCACGGCCGCCGATTGGAAAAATAACTTTCTTTTCCTTTACGTCACCCCGCCGGGTCGTCCCGGCCAGCCGCTTGCCGCGCGCCTGGCGCGCCTGCGTAATTTTTGTGGTCATCATTTCAGAAAACCATTGTGGTGCATTGGTAGACATTTTTAATTCCTCATTAAATAATCGTTAATTACTCAAGAGGTCGAAGCCATCTGCCGCCACGTTCGGCCAAAAAGGCCAATGGTTAACTTAGGGACGGGTCGCACTCATTCAGCTATAGAAAGAATACGACCCGTCAGGGTGTGTTAATTGCGTCTTATGATATGTTTTTCCACATTTCCAGCGTTTGTGCTGCATATCCAGGCTGGTATTTCGGGTTTTTCGGATCATTGCGAGGATCCTGCTCACGCGCGATAAGCTGATCTCGAATGCTCGTATCACTACTTCCACCACCACCAAGCGGTTGTGAAGATGCGCCATCAATCAGATTACGCAAAAATTCAATAGAACGATGACCGGCGGCACGATCAGCCAGAGCACCAGTCAGAAATTCAGCATCTTCCTTGGCCATCCCCTTACCAACCAGCGCAGTTTCAACCCAATCAATATTGTCATTAATACGCGCATCAATGGCAATCGACTGATCTTGAGGATTGGCCAGATTGGCGTGATCAGGAACCAGTTCCATGCGTTCTTTTTCCGCATCAACAACATCTGAAAATAATCCGGCCTGAAACCATTCACCGACCACATCAGTAATAAAACCGCTGAATTGAGAGGTGCTCAATTCGTTTTTCAGGGCCATAGACTTTGCAGCCTCAAAGGCTGGATCATCAGCCAGATTATCCAAAAAAGGCTTTAAATCACCAGAGACTTCGCCTAATTCATATCCGCTTGATTCCTTCGGTACAGGATTGGCTGAAGCCTTTTCGCGATAAGTTTGCAAAGATGCGGCCATATTATCAATGGTCTGCTCATTAGTTTCACCAAAAAAACTATCCGACACACCCTTGGGCTTGTAAACTTCGCCAGCAGGCGAGACAACACCCGCAACCTCCGCCTGCTGGCCACCAGCACCGCCTGGATCATCAGCACCGCCGGAAGATATGCCACCTTCTAATTCAAAAAGCGGTAAATATTTCTCAAGTAAATTTCTCATTTTCGGGATCCTTTTGTTTTTCCAATTTCTCACCATCTGCAATTGCCTGACAAATCATCATCATCAACTGCAAATCCTTTTGCTTTGAAATAGCAAAAATTGCCATTTGCTCCATACTATCCTGCGGCATGGGATCATAATTACGCACGGTTACATCAGCTAGCCATTCCAAAAACTCGCGCCCGGAAACGGTTTGCTGCATTCGATACAAAAAGAGCGCGGTATTTTCAGGCACGTTATGCGGCTTACCTTTGTTAAAATCACCAAACATTGCATCCAGATTTTCCAGATCGGTGCTATTGCGCACGCTTTCCATCAGGCTTTCCACACTCATGGCATCTTTAGCACCAAAAATAGGACTACTCATGCGGCTACTCCCTGTTGTTGCGGCTCAGCATTCTTATCAGCTTCCATTGCCAGCTGGATGGCCATCATATCCTGCTCAGCCTGCTTTTTATCCTGCCTGATCTGTTGCCGCTTGGCGGCGCTCGGCACATTTTTTACCGGTATATCCAGCACCTTTCGGGCATCATTCAGCAATTCATCCGCCTCAATATGCTCATCAATCGCATTCTCACCGGCAACAGCATTAACCAGATCAAGATAGGTGAAATTATTTTGCAATTGCCCTGCATCAATCGCCTGCTGCATGGGCGAGCGAACCTTAATATTGACCGTCAAGTCATTGATCGAAAGCGGGGTTTTCAAATATCCATAGCCATGTAATATTTCAGCCACGCGCGGCACCAAGACCGGCATGGTTTCACGGCTGATACGTCCCGCAGCCACCCGATTATTCTGCCCCTGTCGCTGCATACGGGCTAATATTTCCTGAGCCGATTTCGGCGTTCCCTGATCGCTTGGCAGTTGATCGCCAAAAAGCGCCTGCTTTAAATCTTCACGCATTCCGCCGATGACCATTTGCGCCACATCCATCCGGCCACTTGCAACATCCAGCCGCTGCACATCCGGCCCCAATACGCCACCGGTTGATTGCATCGGCCAAAATGATCCAGCCCCTCTGGAAACCGTTGCCGGGTTGAATGTACCACCGGCTCTATACCCCCAAATACCAAGCATTTGCATGGCAGCCGACCGAAGCGCCATTTCTTGCGCCTTGTTTAAGGTTTTAATTGTCGGCATCGCCATAAGTACAGGGCCGCGCCCCATCATTTCGCCACCGCCAGCGGAATATCTTATTGGTGCAATCGGTTGAGCATTGGTCACATCGCGAACAATAAAATCATCCGATTTTTCTGTATAGGCAACATATTGCCAACGACCATCCTTCAATTTAAAGAAATCCTGATAGAGATCAACTTCGGTATCCGGCTTGGCTTTCAGGTTTTCAGAGAAATTTTTGTCATATTTACCATCTGGCCAGCCCTCTTTGATTTGCTGATAGGTAAATTTCTGCTTCCATGAACCAAAATTAAAGCGCCCCCAGGCATCACCCATAGGGGCAAAATTATCAATCGGTATATTTGCAAAAAATACCGGATCATTGTGATTACCACGCACGGGCATAATCGCCCCGGTGCCAATCATAACATCCTGAAAAGTTTCTTCCATAGCGGTATCAAAACCACCCTGGTTAAAAAACGGGTCTATCTGATCACCTGTTTTTGACAACATTCGCTCGAAGCTGCGCACCTCATTGACCGGCAATCGAGATTTGATAATCGGACCGGGTTCCAGTTCAATCTTTGATTGCCCGGTTGGAAACATATCATTCTTCAAATTACCGGCCGAAAATACAACTGCCATAGAGGCTGTCATATCAAATATACGTTCATTATTGAGCTTCGCCCCGCTCTGGTTTGATCTGCGATGCGGCAGACAATAGCTATAGGCATCTTCGATCCAGGGGGACCAGACATCGCGGCGCGCCCACGCCTGTTTTGCCCGTACCAACTGTTTTTGCGCAGGTGTTAGGTCGCCATTCATCCAAGTGTTGTCCTTTTTTCATTCAACAACCGCCTGCCGCGCTTGGCCCGCCTTGAACCTGTATTTCTTGCACTATCCGCCTGTATCTGGCTTTTGGCTCGATCATTGGAAATTTTCTGTAAATTACGCGCTTCAGCCCGCCTGCTATCTGCAGCTGCTGCAGCATCCTTATTTCCAAGGCCTAAAACTTTGCCAATTAATCCATTTTTTACTAATTTTGTCATATGTTGCTCCAAAGATAACGCATCATATTTCCATCCATTTTATGGCTGGAAAACCCGCATAAACTAGCCAGCCGGACACCGGATTTATTTTCCGGCCTAACTGTGCAATATATTTTTGCGCCTGTATCTTCACTCATTTTGGCGATGCTTAATTGCGCGATGCGCACCAAAGGCAACATCCGAGCAGCCGCCCGTGCATCAAACAGGCCCATCATTTCAATAGACTGATCATCAATCATTACGAACATTAGTGCCGCCAACGGCCCCAGATCGTCACCTGCTTCCATAGAAAAACCATGCCGCCACTGGTAAAATATGACCTTACCAAGCGTGCCAAACCGTATTCCTTTTTCAGAAGCCAGCATCAGTAGACTGTCAATCGTGGCAGGCACACGCACCTCTATAGATCCCATATTGATGTCTCTTTAGCCGATCCGCTATTTTGATTGATTGAGATAATATTAGAACCTCGCACCACACCGGCCGCAGCATTGACAATGCCGCCGCCACGATAACCCAGCTGTAAATACTGATAGGCATCGTGCGGGTGAGAATACTCATTTTTATCGACCTGCAATTTATCAGTGCGCCCTTCAGACGCATTTTTTGTTAGTTTGTATTGCGAGACAAAACCACGAATAAGGTATTTCATGCGCGGATCAAAAATTGAGCCGGGCGTATTAACATCAATATCCCGCAAGGACATTGAAACCGCCTCAATTCTCAACCTCGGTTCGTTACTGTGTGTCGGCTGGATATTTACCGATATGGCTTGTGACACAATTTGCATAAACGCAAAGTCACCCGCCTCTGTATCAGCCCCCATATAATCCGCCGGATCACCCCAGGCTCCACCACAAACCATACCGGCAAAATCCCGTAACAGCACATGATTAACCATTTCAGCAAAACGAGTGGCATTAGTGACTGATCCCTGCACCGTGGAAATTTCACGAAGCCCGCGAAACTGCCCATTCGGCATGAATTGCCCGATGATACAGGCAGGGCGACCACCGCCATCAAAGCCCATGTAAAATGGTAGATCCCGTATCGGCTCCAAAGGTTCATCTGAGATATGTTTTTGGGTGGAGAACTGCCCCTGATAAACCGGCGTTCCACTTATTACCCCTGCATATTGACCATGCACATTGCGCAAACTGTCAGGCGTTGTCGGGCCGCCAAAGCCAAATTCTTCTTTTTCATAATCACGCCTTGATTTTCCTGCCCTGTTTTCACCTTGAGCAGACAAGCCTGAAGGTTGATGAAAAAAATTATAAGCACCCCACTTTTCCGGCTCCTCAATATGGCGCTTATAGGTCCAGTTACTCGGATCAGGCGGGTTATAATCTCCAAACACAATACGCGGCAGCATAACAACTTTTGCCCCGGTTTCCTCATCTGTTTCCCAGCCCAGCCGCTCGCCTTCCCAGGGCATAATGAAATCCCGACTTGGATATCTACCTGTACGTCCATAAAGCAACCCCGGCGCATCCTCATGCATCAAATCCACTTCATTAAGATAACCCATTGAAATTTGGTAACCTTTAAAGAAACTGCTTAAATTTGTATCAGAAACAGCGCCGGTTTCCATAATAAATTCCACCGGCGTTTTTCGCCATCCATCCGGCCACTTGCGCATAACATCCCACGAAAGCGTATGTGTGACAGGACGATCTTGACCGCCTGAAAAATGTTCCTTCACCGGCCGTTTCGTATAGGGGCCAAATTTTGGAAATTCTTCCAGCCATGAGGCAAGAGTTGTTTTGGCCAACTCCCTGTAAGTGTTGCGAATGATAGCCAGCTTCACATGAATAACGCCGTCCTTGCAAACCGGAAAAAGGTTACCCGCATGAAACGGCCCCTTATAGATTGCACCAACTGTTTTCCCGCTTCCCCAGGGACCCATTATCAGATCAATCGGCCCTTCACTTTTAATGAAAGCCTCACAAACAGGACCGGGCGGCTTATATTCATCAATCACCATTCCGTCATTTTTTTTCAAGTGTAGATCCCTTACCCTGCTCCTGGTTTTTTATCAGCAGCTTTTCAACCCGTTGCCCGATTCACCTATCCCAGTTTAAATTCATAACAACACGCTTAAATGCGCTCATGCTAGACGTGTGTGTGAGAGCCACCCCCCATAGTGGGGGGGCGTGAACTCGTTTTTTAAAATGGATTTCCGGCCGCCTACAGCTCACGGCAAGGGGTGGGGGCGGGGTCGGCATATACAGGCTGGCTTGAGGCGGTGGCCATTCCATCCAGTCAAAATTAATTGCCCTGCTGATTTCCAATCAGCTTACATGCATAAGTTATTCCTTAATAATCAAAGGCTTAGGGCATTAGTGCGACTTGTCACTATCAGGTCGCATATCAACACAATCGTTAAGCTGTTGATTATCAATGGTTTTTTCATTCGGCATAATCCCGGCGCTTAAAGTTCCATCATCGTTATTCAGGCTGGACTGGTTCACACTGAAATTATTGAAAACCATCATCGGGCGAATATCGCTTGGTGGTGCATCCTTCGGCTGCTGCTTCGCGTGCCAGTAAGGCAGGCTTGCAATCATCGCGCTTTTTTGCAGTTCCAGCGCTTCCATTGGGTCAATCGGCGCTCGTGGCACTTTATCGGCCTCAAAAACTAAACCTTGCTTAATCAATTTTTCACGCAATTGCTCACGATATTCGGTCACCTTCATAGCCAGGTCAACAGGTGTCATCGAATAGATTGAGGCGAGACCGTGCATCGGATCACGATACCCAAGCGCCAGCAGATATTGAGTAATTTCAACATCTTTTTTGTTCTTCGAGCCTTTTGGCCGCCCCACCCCCTTACTTTCAACCGCATACATTTCACGCGCATCGAGCGGCAAAGGCAACGCCAGTTCATCCGGTGGAAACAACAAGTCAGGTTGATCATCAGCAATTTGCTCAATATCAGCGGCAATTTCATTGGTGCCTGGATGATCCTTATTATTTTTTTGGTCATAACTCATAAAATATCATTCCCTGTTCTGCATTTTTCATTCTTCACGGCCGGTCGAGCGGTATCAAAGTTTTCTGCAAAATTTCCAGCGCGTGTGTGTGCCTTCCTAAGCCCATAAAATGCTAACCAACTGAATATATTGTAATATTTTATTCATGCGAGCAACCGAGCCCCAAAAGCAAATTACCGTTTTGTTATTGTGGTAATTCTTTGGTAATTGTAATTTACCAAAGAATTCATATACTTATATACAAATTACTGAATTACCGATGTAATTATGTATATGTACGCGCGCGCGCGCGCGCACGCGTGAATAAGTTATATATGCTGGTAATTCTGTAATTCTCACAATAAGCCTATGATTTTATTGAGTTTTTTCAATTACCGGAGAATTACCGGCAATTACTGCCACATTCTCCGCACCTGCCCTTTGGCCGGAAAACCATCATCACACACTCCAGTTATTCTTAAGTGCTCGCACGACAAAACCGCTGAAATTTGCCTAAAAATGTGAAATTGTGCGAGTTCCTTTTTCTTCAAAATGGGTATGGGTGCGGGTTAATTGCGCTAAAACAAATTGAGAGGATAAAAGGGCATGGGTAATAGCGCGGGTGGCGGGATTTGTCGTTCGCTTACGCTCACTCGATCATGCGTTTTGCTGTTGATAGGGCAGCGCTGCATACTGGCGCGCCGCGAAAGCGCGCCAGTATGCAGCGGCATTGGCTTTCTGACGTTAGAAAGTCAATATCACGGGCTATTCAGCGCTCCGCGCTGGCCCTTGGTCGCGGCATTAATGTGAAGTTTGGATTAATAGCCGGATAAAAAAACTATTCATTACGCGCCGTATTCTGCCAATGGTCAAAGGCTTTTAGATCTAGAAAAATACAGGAATGTGTAACTCGGTTAATCGTCACCTTAAAACGGTTACCGCTGCCGCGTACCACGACATCTTTAGGCGCTTGTTTTAGCGAGCGCATCCAGCCGCCACCTTCCCAGTCAGAGCCTTCAAACAGTTTTTCAATCCCCTGACCGCCCGGCGGCACGCATAGCGCCAGTCCCTCAATATGGTCCACCTTTCCAGGTGCTTTAATTGATAGTCCGGCACTGATAAGTTTACGCTGATTAAGCCTGAAATCATCCGCTTCAAAAAGCTGCACTTCCTCAAGATATTCGATGATACTGCCAACCGTTTGCTTTTCACCGCCCTTAAATGTTTCCAAACTGGCGGTCAGCAAATGCTCTACACATTGCAGCCATTCCGGTTTTTGCTCACCTCGCTCCATTTTTGTCATGTCAGCTAACATCTGTCCCAGCCTGTCAGGCTCATCAATGGGCAGGCCCATGTCATCCAGCACATTCTTACCCACTACCAGCTCAGCTGCCGCCAGCAGTGTTGCGTAGGTGTCGATCGCCCGCTGGTTAAAGCCTGCCTTGTGCAAAATTCGTTGCCAGTCCGGCAAAATATCATCAGTAAATTTTTTCCAGCCCTGCATAATTTGACGTAAAATCATCCGGCCATCATCAGAAGAATAAACAAATTTATCCTCACCAGAATAACCACGCTCTTCAAAGGGTGTTAAATCCAATATCGCCATGCGACTTTTATCGCTGGTTTCCAGTTCCGGCACCCGAATTGACGAGAAAAAGAATGAGCATTTCAAAGTGAACTTTTGCGCCGAATGGTCACTCGATCCCCGGTGGCTGTCTGCACCGCTGGCGGCCACGCGCGCCAGGTCAATCACTGGCAAGCGTTTAGAGCGATTTTTAGCACCGCCCTCAAACTCATCAACAATCACCGCTGTGCTGTCCTGCTGGATGGTTTGGCGTATGCCCGCTGCAGTCGTGTCAGCCGTTGCCATAACCGCACTATCAAGCACAGCCTGAATGATCCCGTGCAGTGTTGACTTACCGACACCGGCCCCGCCGGTGGTGTATATAATCGGCCGCCAGTTTAGCGCGCCACCCATCAGCGCGGTTACCATCCAGCCGATCAGCAAAATCGGGTCGAGAATTTCTCGCCCCCAGTTCCACGTGCGAAAATCCAGCAATATCCGCTGTGCGGGCGATTCTTCAATATCAACATATTCCTGCCAGGGCGTTAAAATATCATATTGCACCGAATAAAGCTTGCCCCGGTGTTCGCCCGGCTCTGAAGATAACAGCCGCCCATTGCGCATGGACCAAAGGCTTTCACCGGAGTGCCAGATGAATTCTCCGCCCTTGTCGCGCCAGCCACCACGGCCCTCGTGCTGCTTTTCCGGGTCAAACATTCCGCGACGTGAGCCTTCGGCTACAAAACACCGAAATAGCTTTTGATATTCCAGTCCATTGATTTTTGGCGGCGCAAATTCTTCCTTATTTTTTAACTTTTTTGTGTTCTTCTTTTTCTTCAATTTCTTCGGTGCGGCCCAGCGCGGAAAAGCCCACTCACAATAATTTTGGTGGTGGCCAAACAACTTTGTCACGCTGACCGCATCGCCTTTAATCAGCGCAACCAGCTGGCCATTAGCATCAGATACCCAAATAATTTCACCATTCACCCCATGCACCGAAACCGGACAATCGGGCGGCAGATTATCATAGGGGTATCCTTCCCATTTACCGGCCTCAATACCGTTGCGTGGAAATTCCGGGGCCGGGTCGGGCATATGCCGATTGCGCTTTAATTCACGTTTGGCATCGGCGAACTGGGCTTTGATATAATTTGAAGCGGAAATTGGCTTGGCTTCCTTTTTTTAGCCGCTGATCTTGCGCGTAAACACGTGCGATCAGCTTTGTTTAATGCTACAAATCGAGCGAGAGGCGTTGCCTCACGTGTGATCTGGAGTGGTTGACATGATACGGCTGATTATTGACTGTTTTCTTGCTCCGGTTTCATACCAATTGATTTCATATACAAATCAAGCATGGCTTCCTGCTCCTGCCGATCTGCGTGCTTCTGCTTGCGCAGTCTGATTACTGTGCGAATGGTTCTCACGTCAAAGCCGTTGGCTTTTGCTTCCCCATAGACCTCTTTTATATCGTCAGCCAGCGCCTTTTTTTCTTCCTCAAGCCGCTCCACCCGCTCGATGATCGAGCGCAATTGGTCGCGGGAAGATGTATTTTCTTCTTCACTCATTTTAGTGTTCCTTGTTCGTGTTCCGCCTGCCCCTCCGGGCAGGCGTCCGTTCGCGGGCTGGCACGACTTATGCGCCGTTTGCCCTGCTACGAAGGGTGGAATTATCCGGCAAGTTAAAATGGTGATTTTGTCGAACCATCATCATCATTTTTTTCTTTCAAAGCCTTCCCAATTTCGGTCAATTCAGATGTATCATGTTCCATCTCCATCATGCTTTCACCGGCTGAGATTGGCGTGTTGTTAGCTCGATCCAAATCTTGCGCTTCGCTTTCGCTCAATGTGCGATTTTGCTCAACAATCTGATTGTGCGCATCGTCGACGAGCAAAAATGTAGCCAAAAAAACCTGCCAGGCGCATTGATGTTGGGTCGGCAATTCTGTCCAGGCTTGTGTCCAGTTTTTCACCTGCTTGCTAATCAGCGCATTCATGCCGGCATGAATAAACACAATTTCGGCTGTGCTTTCCGGGTGTTTGCGAATGAATTGAGGAATACAGGATTTAAAGGCCTCAAATTCACCCATTGGCGTTTCATCTGTGTTTTCAGATAAATCAAACTTCCCTGCCAATTGGCCAATGACTGCGAACGCCGCATTCCAGGCAAAACGCATGGCCGGGTCGAAATCTGGATCAATTTTCTGATCTGACGCACTTCCTTGTTTTTTCGTGGTTTTTTTATTGTTCTGTGCCTTTTTTCGTTTAGCCATTGTTAGTCTCTCTCTCTCTTTGTTTGGCTTAAATCTTACGCGTCAACACGTGCGATTTAAGCAGGTTAAATTTCACTCACTCTTTTCTCGTGCGCGTGCGCGTGAACACGCGCGCTGACTGCTTACTCAAATCGTTATAATCATCTACGCCGTCACGTTCCGGCGGGTTCATCACCGAAATTGGCTTGCTATGCATCTCAAGTGCTTCAAATGCCCGGTCAAACTGACCGCGCGCCGTCATGTTACCGATATTGTTATCGCGCCAAATAATGAGGCTTTCACAACACTCCATATCAATCGGCATATTGGCAAAGTTGGAAAGCGATCCCGCCGCCCAAAGCCGTTCATCCGGCAAGGCGTGGCAAAGCTGCAAGCCGGTCTCAATGCCCTCTGCGGCGTGCAGGTTTTGCCCGCACAAATCATCCTCCGGCGGCAAGCCGCTCTTGCCGTGGTTAAGCCGAATCACACTGCCATTGGCCTCACCAATAATCATTTTTGAAGGGAATTCTTTGCCCAAATTCACTTTTTGCGGTCGCTGCGGGTCAAGAAAAGTAACATGGCAGGCGGTCAATTGTCCGGTTGGCGAGCGCATCGCTGCATGAATGGCTGGAAAGTCAGGGCCGGGCTTTATTTTACGGCGCTTGCCATCTACGGTTTTGTATTGAGCCATTTTCCAATATTCGGTTGCATTGGAAAATCGAAAAGTATTCATATCAAGATTAAAATTTTGCCGATCAATCGGTATATTGCGCCCGGCAAAATAATCAAAAGCATGTCGACGGGCCGGGCAATCAACATTAAAAGCCCGGCCCTTTTGCCACAATTTATTAGCAAGCATAATCCGCTTGATGCGGTTGCTTGCGGATTTTTGTTCGTGAATTACACGGGTTTGGCTGGCGCGCCTGGCCAACTCACGGCGTTCATCAACATTCATGCGCCGTATGCCGAGCCAGTCCATTGCCCATTGCCGGGGAAAAACTCACATCTTTCACATCGTGAAAATTCACATAGGCAATAAGCCCAAAAACATCACCCTTGTCACCAGAGCGAAAACATTGCCAGGCACCAACGGCCGGGCGGTTTTCAAGGCTTATTTTTAAGGCCGGGTGGTGCTTTTGGTCATTGGTCACCGGATTACAGGAAACCCAATGCGAACCCTCCCGCCGTCCTGTCGGCAACAGCTGCATACATAAATCAATGATCTTGTCCTGCAGCAAGTGCTTGATTTCTTTTATGTCTACTCTATCCCTCACGGCAATATCCTCGCGTTGCTCGGTGCCTGCGCATACGCGCTTTGCGCTTCACCTATCGGTTCAGTTGTCGCGTTACGGCAAGTGAGCGAAGAGCGAACCGCCCGTTCGGCCTCACGGGACGCCCGTTCGGCATCACGGTAAGCCGCATCTAGCAGGCACGCCGAAATAATTCGCATTGCCCCCGGCATGGTCATAGCAACCGGATCACCGGCCAACACCAGCGAAGCCAGATCAACTGCCTTTTGTGGTGTAAATGACAATTCGAAAGAAGCCTCCTGATCACCAGGGTCATAAAGCCCGACATGCAGATCTCCATCCGCTGAAGCAAAAACCGCCCTATGCGATTTTCGGGCTTGAGTAGTCAGCTCAACCCCAAAGAGAACGCAATACTTGTCTCTTTGTTGATCTAAATCTTGCGCTTCACCCAGCTTATCGCCCGGCTCAACGTGCGATTTTGATTTGTTTTTAAATAAATCAGTCATATTTTTTCTCCTTCGCTTGCGAGATAGCGGCGCGCTCTTTTTTTTTCGTTCGCTTGCGCGTCAACACGTGCGCTCACTTATTGCCCCCTCAAAGCTAAAACCTTTTGCAGTGGTTGCTGTTTCAGCGGGTAAGCAGTTGATGAAGCCAGGTCGTTCTCAAGCCTCGCCAACATTTCAGCCGCCGCATGTTTTTTCGGCACATCAACGCAACCGCCAAAATTCAGCCAATCGTCGTGGTTGGTGAGTTTCCGCCTGCAGGGAGGGATGAATATTGGTGCGCGCGCATATTCGCCACCCTGCCAAACCAGCCAGCAATACATCGTCGCACTTTTGCCGTCTACCACCCAGCGACCGCGATGCATCGGTACCCGCTCCACATAAAATCCAATTCTTGTTGGCGGCTCGTGTTTAAATAAATCATTATACCGGCCAATAGTTTCCAAAAACTGCACCCGCACCAGTACCGCCACGCCACGCAGGGAAATTCTCCGGGCTTGCCGGATAAACTCAACCGCACAATTAAAAGGTGGATTGGCAATCACCCAGTCAATACAGGTGTTTTGTGGTATCTCTGGCTGGTAATCCGGGTGCAAAAAATCAGCCATCCCGCCATAACCATAATCAAAAATATCGCTGGCCTCGACCTTACCAAAATATTCGCCCAAAACGATAGCCATATGGCCCTCACCGCAACAGGGGTCAAGGACTGTCTGCAAATGCCTTTTAGGGTGAGGCCCCTCACCTAAGACATGCTGAAACAGCGCCCTTGTTGCCCAGGGCGGGGTTGGGAAAAAGTCAAGGCTGTTTTGCGGTTCCACCCGCCGCGCCATTACGGCGGTGCTCTGCGATTTGCTCACGGCAATATCCTCGCGTTGCTCGGTGCCTGCGCATACGCGCTTTGCGCTTCACCTATCGGTTCAGTTGTCGCGTTACGGCAAGTGAGCGAAGAGCGAACCGCCGATTTTTCGGCGCGCCCTCGCAGGCCGGGCGAATGCCCGAACAGCCGTGAGAGAAAACAAGTCATATATCCACCCGCAAATCCTGTTCCAGCCGTTCCAGCATGGCCTCAATGGCCGGATCATCGCGCATATTCTCCACCTTGCGCATCATCTGGCAGATCGCCGCAGGTGTTACATTATGCACCCGTGCCAGCGCCGCCTGAGGAATACCCAGCCCGGTATTCATCAGATAAGTTGCAAATTCACGCACCCGCGCCGCCTGCATCCAGTCCGCCGAAAGTGTTGCCCGTTTCGAGGCCACCTCGCGCCGCACCAATGCCATATCGACGTTGATTTCCCGCGCCACCAGCGCCGCCACCGGCATATAGACCAAAAAAAATCCCTGCCCGTGCCGGGCCATATCATCCAGATTGCCAGAAATTCCAGTCAGCGTCCTTGCCAATGCGAAAAGATTTGCAGGGCGCATTTTCGACTTGCCAGACTTGGCGCGCGAATAATTCGTTTGCGATAATTTTGTGGCCGCGCATAACTCAAAAATACTGATCCCGGCTTCACGCCGCGCTGCATCAATATCGTCAATGGTCAGCAATTGGCTCATTTAACGGGCACCTGCGCCAGAATTTTTATATTTTTGGCTGCCCTTGGCCTTATTATATTTTGAGATCAACACCTGCTTGATGTTTTTTTCCGCTGAACCGCCTGAAATATCACGCAATACTTCCGCATCGGCAGTTAGTTTTTTATGCGAAACATCCGAAAGAACATCGACCATAATCTGCTGATTGATACCTATTTTGTTATGTCGGTAAAGGCTGGCCAGAGCGTTGATAATCACTCCTTTCAACGCGCCATGCTGCGTTGGCCAGGATGATCTGATTGTCGTCAATGCTTTTACCAGGGCAGCTTCACCATTAATTTTTATAGAGCGGGAAATAGCCATAACAGCAGATGTTTTATTCAACGCTTTTTCACCCGCAACACCAACAACTTCGCATCCTGCCTCATCCAGCACAGCGCAAACCGCCATCATATCCGGGTCACCAGCCTCGAGACCCGCCCAATACCGTTCAACGGTTGTGACAGCAGAACGATTTACATTAACGCCCAAAAATGCCGCAGCCTCACCACGCACGTTATCAAATTTCGAAATTTGCACTGGTATTTCGTCGATTTTCGGGTGCAGCTTTGCCGCCTCAAGTCGATGCTGCCCGTCATAAACCCAATAACTGCCGTCCGGTTTTTCAGCAACAAGCAAAGCTCCAAACAGGCTCCAGTCGAAATTTCGCATAATTTTATTAACTCTATTGCGCTTGATACCGCGCTGATAATTATGATCCACACGAATTGAATCAACGGCCAGCCATCTTAGTTGAGGTTTGGAGCCTATTGAGATTTTTTCACTCATTTCTCTATCTCCTTATTTTTTATTACCGCCCGCTTCGCAATCATCGCAAAAAGCGCATCTTCCAACTTCTCTAAAGTCACCTGTCGCGGCGAGGTCTGGCCGGTAATTCCGCGCCAAACCAAATTTGGGTGTATTCTCGCCGCGAGACATAGCTTGCGCCGGGAAATACCTGCCATTTTGCGCTTCTCTTCAATTTCCTGAATTGACAACATGCTTGACTTTCCGAATCACTTTTGCTGTTAGTGGAAAGAAAACTGCATTTTTGCAGTTAGTCAAGTGTTGTGTAATATGTATTTTAATCAATCCACCGCTTATAATATGCAGCCCATGAGCAATGACTATGAACGCCGCAAGGCCGAACAGCAGGCATGGGTGCGGGCTATATTGTCCGAGCATCGCCTTAATATGGCCGAGCTTGCCCGCAAAATTGGCAGGTCTCCAACGACCATTCAAAGGCCAATGAATGACCCTAATTATACGGGCATGTTTTCCGGCCGGGTTCTGTCAGAGATTGCGGATTTTGCCGGTCTCGGCATCATGGAGTTTCCTAACCGACCCAAAGGTCTGTCAGAAAATGAGGCCGCACCCTATATATATGACAGTAAGGAAATTACTCCATTTCAACAGGCAACCGCCGCCTTGATCAACAATCAGCCTGGCCGCGTTGCCTGGCGCATCACCACCTCAATGCTGGATATGGAAGGCGTCAAGCCCGGCGATGTGCTGATAGTAGACCTAAACCGCAAGCCAAGAACCGACGATATTGTCTGCGCCCAGTTTTATTCACCGGCCAGAGATCGCGCCGATACCATATTCAGAAAATACGCCGCCCCCTATCTCATCACATCATCCACCACCGGCACCACCAAGCCCGTGCTGGTCGATGATGATGCCGTGAAAATTATGGGCGTTTCCATCGCCCTGTTGCGCGAATAATCCACTTAACAAACGCCTATGCGTTTTGACGGATTTTCAGGCGTTTTTTCCACTTAACAAACGCCTATGCGTTTTGACGGATTTTCAGGCGTTTTTTCCACTTAACAAACGCCTATGCGTTTTGACGGATTTTCAGGTGTTCTTTCCACTTAACAAACGCCTATGCGTTTTGACGTGATGAATTAACGATTTTCCAAATATACCGATAAAAGCAAAAAAAGCATTTTTTTACCAGCGATCCATTACACAAAGCTGCAAAAATGTTTTTAAGCCACTTTTTTGCAGCTTTACTATTGCCACGGCTTCATAAATGCAGTTATTGTGCGAATCAATTTCAACAATGGAAAAGTCGGACCATGCAAATATTCACCCTATCTCTGGAAGAAACTGCCGCTGAAATTGGTGTGAGCGCAAAAATGCTCAAGCGGCACTATGCGACCTGGCACCGCAAAAACGGCCTGCCGCTGCCTTTACCTTTGGGCAATGGCTGGCGCTGGTCACGGGCCTTGGTCGAGGCTTGGATTAATTCTTGTTCCAGTTCCAGTGGTTTTGGATCGTGCGATTCACCCGTGCCGGGCTCAACGTGTGAGACAAAACTGGAAAATACGAACCCCGGCATGGCGGTAATTCAAAAACAGCGAGAATTATTGCAACGCAGATACGGCAACGACCCCTCCATGGCAGGGCCAGCCCAAAGCGCTGATTAGCCCGTGAGTAAAAAACACCAACCAAAGTTCAAATCGCACGTGTTCACGCGCAAGATTTGAACCAACAAAGAGTAAGCAACCATGAGCATCATAGATATATATCAAAAAATCACCCCGGCGCGGCGCAAGGCCTTAATCGCCATTTCAAAAACCAGCTATTACAACGTGCGCTCAAATTGGAAAAGTCGCGGCCGACCGAGCATTCAAGGTATGGTGGTCGACTGGCTGATCAACAATAATCTGGTTAAAAAAGTCGAATGGAAAAGTAATAATGCATTCGGCCACCGGCTGGTGCTCACATTTTCCGGCCGAATGGCACTGGCCCTTGTTGAAAAAGAGGCCGTGTGATGACCATAGAAACAATCAAATCCCACGACGAGGCAGCAGAAAAATGGCTAATGTCCGATAAAAGTTCAGTTCAGTGCAGCGGGCGGCTCATTGCAACCGACATTCCCCAGCAGTTTGAAGGTTTCATTGCCAGTGAGATCAGGCGCGGTACGCACCCGGCTGAATATTTTTTTGCAATCAAGACCCTCTATTGCTCAATTATGGCCTCGATATTCGTCGAGCAATTAAATCCAGAAATACTGGAACAGGCGGCACAGGAGTTTGGCGAAATAACCACCACTTCACTGGTTGAAGCGACACTGGCCACTGCGGCCACAGAATCAAATGAAACGAACAAATCGCACGTTGAGCAGGGCGATGCGCAAGATATGGAGCAAAAAAAATGACCATTTCAATCCCCCATACTGCAAGCGATGAACTGCGCTCACTGGCCAATGCCATCAATGGCGAACTGGTGATGATGGATATACGCTTTACAGCAATCGAGCGCTACTTACTGGCAACCCCAAGGGAACGCTACAAAGGCAAATTCGCAATTCACTTACCCGATCCACTTAATGACGAAAGCGCTAGCGAATACATCAACCGCGTTGAGAGTTCGACAGGCACACCATGAGGGCCATCCGTATAGCGAGCAAAGCGCGAACCTGACAAAAAACCACCATCAAAGAAAGCAACAACTATGACCGAAACATTCAACCCAACCAGCTATCTGATCGATTTGGAAAACAATGCCGCTACGGTCTTAAAACTGTCAAAAAAGAAGCTGGCCAGCCTTATCGCAACCGCCGACGATGAATTGAAAACCGCCGCTGCAGGCCGCGATATAGAAGCCCACGGCATTGACATGAAACTCACCAGGCTTGATCAGGAACAGGCCGAAGTGCTTAGAACCTTCAATCAAAGACGCGAGGAAATACGCGCTCAAATAGCAGCAAATGAAGAACAGTATCAGCGCAAGAAATTGGAAATTGAAACCAGCCTGATCCGCGATGAGGATGCCTATCAAACCATCATTGACACACAACAGGCCGTGCTCGATAAAATCCACCCGGACAAAGAAGAAACCAGCTTCACAGTCATTGAAAACCAGCAATTCATACAAAACCGCAATCCCTAATTGTGGTTAGCCGACCATCCGGGGCATGGGCTGGGTGGTTGGTTGCCAAGATTATGCGAGCGTGCAGGTCCGCATGGTTTTGGCTATCCGGCCGGAAGTTTATCCTCCCTCTTCCGGTCGGACCTATAAAACTAAATTGACAACTACAACATTTACGATTCATCTTGCGGGGAATGGCCGCCCCTACGTGGCAGGGCCAACGGCGCGTAAGCCGCGCCAGCCCGTGAACGGACGCGAAACCAGATGGTTGAGCGGAAAGGATATTATTATGAAAATAACCCATATCACCATGCACCAAGGGCGCTTACGGTTCAATCCGGGGCCAAGCCTGCAGCGCATGGGTTATAAATCAAAAATTCTCAAGCATGACGATGGATCATATTTTAGCCAGGGTGAAGCGCTCGACTGGTCAAATGCGCTGTGCAGGGAACTTGCGCAAAAACGCAAAGACAACAGCATCACCCGCACCAACCGGCGTGGCCAGCGCCGCCAGGCAACACTACACACAGTCACCAATATGTTTGATGACTGGTTCACCAATAATCCGAGATTTTCAAAACAGGGCATTGATATAGGTAAACGGCAAGAACAACCCTTATCACCGGCAACCTTGCGCGACTACAAACAAAAGGCCCGCGTTATACAAAACCACGCACCACTGATCTGGCAATCCGACATTGCGGCTTTAGACAAAATAATTATCCGTGGCATGTTTAACGACATATGGCAACAAGCTGGCCTTGCCAGCGCAAACGGCGCGGTGCGCGCTCTTTCAGCCGCCTTGTCGTGGACCTTGGAAAATAGGTCCAGTTCAATTAACGTCAATCCGGTTTTGGGCTTGCGGTTTCCCTCACCAAAGAAAAATCCCCGCTTTGCCTCAAAGGCTGAAATCAGAGCGCTGATTGAAGCAGCCGATAGCCTAGGCCTGCCGGAAATCGGCGATGCAGTCATGCTTGGACTGTGGACAGCCCAGCGCCAGGGTGACCGGCTCAATTTTGAGCACAGGGGAAAAATCAACGGTCGCTGGCATTTCCGCCAATCAAAAACCGGCGCCATCGTTGCCGTGCCACCGTCACCCGAACTCGATCAGCGCATGGAACAATCGCGCCTGCGGCGACACAAGGCAAAAATCATTAATCCGCGTGTACTTTTAAGCGAAAAACTATGGCGGCCATTCAACGCCGACTATTATCGCAAGCAATTCGCGCGCGTCAGAAATAAGGCGCAAGAAAAAAGCCCGCTTCTCAAAGGTTTCTGCGATAAGGATTTACGCTCTACCGCCATTACATGGATGGGCCTTGCCGGTGTTGACATACCGCAAATCTGCGCCGTATCAGGTCACACATTGCAGAGCGCTAATAATATTTTAAAGCACTACCTGGCCATGCACCCGGAAATGGCAGATACGGCCATTGCAAAAATGGTCACCTGGTATGAACAGGATGGAGATGTGGAACAATGGTAACCCTTAATCAGATGTGCGACCTGTTAAAGTCGCACACAAGTCGCACGTTCATTTTGTGTTCTATGCAGACAATGGATAAGTTGTTGTTTTTATTGGTGGGCCGTGTAGGGATCGAACCTACGACCCGCTGATTAAGAGTTATTGCCATCTATAATGATTTCAAACACTTACTTTAACTCCATAACAGTAGGTCGCACAAAATAACACTTAATTGCAGGTGATGCGGCTCAGGCAAAGGAGATGCCTTGCATATCGTAAAGGTACAAGTAAGGAAAAAGCAATGATTGAATTCACAGCTAAAGAATTTTGGGAAAAATACGGTGCCGATGGCATTAAGGCCTCTGAAGAGGACGTAACTATCACCGTAACGAAAGGAAGCGAATACCGCACATACCTAATGCACGGCCCGAAATCAGGGTCGATAATTGTTAAAGGCTCTGGCGATGGCAATGCATGCCGCTATGGCTCTGGCAAGGGCAATGCATGGCGTTATGGCCCCGGCAAGGGCGATGCATGAACGTGTTGTTTATGTGGGGGAAAAGCAAAGGAGTTGCAATAATGCCCATAGCCAAAAACAGTAATTACACAATCTTACAATACAATCTATTGCCCACATTTAAAACCGTACAGGCTCAAAAAGCATTTTTGTGGGCATCCGAACGAAATGACGCAGATAGGTATTTATACGCGGCTGAAAAATACACACGAGAAGCCGATCAATTAGTTGAAGTTCTAAGACCACTTCTTACCATTGCAGCAAAACCATTTAGAGAAGCAAACAAGGAATATTGCATTAAACCGGAAGACCAATCCTATAAGGTTGATGATGAAAATATTAATGATTTACTGGAATATTTTTTAACTAGACACTTATACTTGAGATTTCCAACAGCCAAAAACACAAAAAAAACCCGCCGACCGTTAGGCCAGCGGGTTAATTAAGAAACAGTGGCAATTCCAAAATTTTCAAACTGATACACTACCAAAAAAAAGCAAATATCCTCTTGACTTACTTCCTAATAATTACTAAATTTAGGAAAGAGCAGGGCAATAAAGCCCGCTCGGTAGAGCAAGGATAGCCACTATGACAAATGACACCTTCAAAGAAGTTAAATCTCTCGCCAGATTCATCGATAAAGCAGCTGCTCGCGCAGCCTATATGGGTGAAATTCCAGCCACTTCAAAGCAGTGTTTTTTTCTCGCAAAACTGACGATTGAACAAGGAGAAGATGGTGAGGATTTTATCATCGGAAATGATATTTTGACTAAATCAACGGCTTCTGACCTTATTGAAATTAAATTAAACGCGTAGAGGAATAGAAAATGAAAACATTTAAAATTAAAAAAAGAAAAACCCTATTTTTCGTTACTCTGCACGACGAAGCTGGAAATAGATTCACCATCGGAAACGGAAATTTTGATAGCACCACGGAAAACGGGGAGATATACCCAACAGAAAGCCTTGACGATGCTATGCTCGTATGGGCAGAGGCTAGAAATTTTGCAAAAAATAATGCCTGGGTAAAAGGCGGCGCAATAAGCGTTACCGAAATCGGTTTCGACGCAGACGACGATATAGTTTCGGAAGAAACTATCAACCTGGATAGTCTTTAAATGGATATTGAAAAATTCAAATCCACCTCGATTGCCATTTTACGCACGGGCGTTGGCTGGCAATCGGCAATTGCCAGACGGCTTAATGTCTCAAGCCGCTCCATCCGATACTGGCTGAAAAGCGGCAAGGTGCCCGAATGGGTTGATGCCGCCTTAAATGAAATGATAAGGGTGAATCAGAACACACCATGGCCACGTGACGAATGGCTGATAGGTGGCGAAAAAACAACCGCTGGAGACCGCCGTGAACACATAGTGCATCTTCAAGAGCCTAGATTTGTGGCGCGAATCGTTATTATAAATGATGACGGATACCCTGATGAAAAAGAAATTCCGGTCGATACCACGGCCGGTGTGGTCTATCAGATTTCGGAAAATGAAATATTTTGTGAAATCGAGTGGATTGACCCGGTGAGACCGGGAGAGCACGTAAAATGGCTTGAGGCGGCGGCAGAAAAAATTATAAAAAGCCGAGATAGAGTTCACAAATCGCGTCAGGATTGATGATTGTCATTTTCGCGCGATCAACTGGTCTAGTTTGTCGTCCATTTTCTCTAACTGCTTATCAATTTTCTGCATATCATCCTTGTGGTCATCACGGCGGACGTAATCTTTTTTAACCTCATCAATTTTGGTGTATAGCGCCCGATCGCCGGCGCTAGCCTTGCTTGAAACCTTCCACAGTCCGCCAATACCAGCCAGAGCAATGGCTACTCCCTGGCCGATCAGCCATTTTAAATCTATTCCGCCGCTATCCATCAATAATATTCCTCATTTTACCGGAAAATTAATCCAGCTTTTAGCCGCAAATGGCTTTCCATCTGGCGTTGTGTCTCACAACTTGACGCTTTGTTTCAGACGTATCTTTACTCGATGCCCGAATTGGTTCAAAAGAACAGGCGACTGCATTAGTCCCTGAAGAACTCGTCTGACAACTTGCCAGACTTATCAGCATCACGGGCAGCAGAACCACCCTTACGAATAATTTGCTCATCTTTTCTTCTCGCTTTTAATTCCTGCTCGTCGCGGCCTGATTTTTTGATTTTAAACACAGCGTAAAATGCAGCGGCAACCAGCCCGGCAATCATTGCCAGAGTGGAGCCGCCGCCAGTAATGAGTGATAGAATTGTATCAATCATCACACATTCCCGCCGGTGAAGCTGTTATCTTTCGAAGTGCCAACTGGGCTAGTCGTAACCCACCGCATGACCTCCATCAGGATAGCCGCTGTAAACAACACGTAGCCTACATATTCGCCGGGGATAATCTGCACAGCAAATTGCTGAATGATTGATAGAATCATCATCAATCGAGCGATGATGATTGTTTTCGATCTGTACCAAGGCTTCATGCTCTAATTCCTTTTCAAAATCCTCATGATGATTTCTATTAACCGACCAAAAAACCCAACTGGCTTTGCTGGGTTAGTTTTTGTTTCCGCTGGTTTTTCAGGCGGAATCATGCTTGTTGTCGGACGTTTGTGTTGCAGTGCAGTATTTTTTGTAACCGGAACCCCATTCAATTCACGCAATTTCTTAACCGTGGGATAATCAAATTCACCACTCACAGGCAAATTAAAATCCGTTTGAAATTGAATAATCGCCTCAGTGGTTTTTATACCGTGATGTCCATCTAAGGGGCCTACCTGATACCCCTTGTTGCGC
>Ga0256839_1000999_pt1 | contig 35640 bp, 30 predicted proteins | sample 354166metaG_FD_185968 | JGI IMG/M metagenome (GOLD analysis project Ga0256839, IMG submission 185968) | Hydrothermal vent microbial communities from Mid Atlantic Ridge, Atlantic Ocean - 354-166 | ecosystem: Environmental > Aquatic > Marine > Hydrothermal vents | place: Atlantic Ocean: Mid...
CCTGCCTTTTGTTTGTTCTGGAACAAATTTGCCGCAGCTCTTAGCGATATAAGCGCTGTGGCTGATGGAATTTGTCGGCCCTTTTTGGCGCTTTTTTGAGTTTCCTATTCATGTTCAAAGGTATTTTGCCAGTTTTCTTCCGGTGCTCCGGACCTCAGGGCCGGAGGCAGGGGGGATTGTTCCTGCTGCTGTGCGCTATGCTTTTGCTTGCACAGCCGTCTTTTGTTGCCTTGGCCGTGGAAGCGAACAATTCTTTTCCCTGGGGAGTACAAAACACCAGTTGCTCGCTGGAATTTACCCACTCAGGCCAAATGGCCAAAGACAAGACCACAGGGTCTATCCCGACCTGCCCTGCTAGTACAGCTTTGTGTTGCCCGACCTTCCTGCTGGCATCACCCGGCCCTGCCCCTCAGGCCCCCCATGGTCTCTGTTTTGTCAGTTATGAGCCAGATTTGCATTCTTCTATTGAAGGGACATTGCATCGGAACGTCCCATGCCGGGGCCCGCCTGCCTCCTTGGCAGTGACACTGACCCCGATGCCGTTTCCAGCATTCCAGCAACTCCATAGCCAGCCCCAACGTGAAAGGTTCTGGTTATGAAGATAGATCTTTTTTCCTCCCGACCTTTCATTTCAAGCCTTTTTGCCCTCATCCAGCTTGTTTTCCTGCTTGCGGTCAATTCGGCTCTGGCCCAGAGCGTCCCCCCGCTTGTTTCAAAGTTTATTTCCCAGATTCCAGCCAGTGAACTGGTGGAAGGGGCCACCTCCTATGGCCCCCTTAATGAGCAAATCCCGGTTGTTCCGATACTCAAGGGAAGTGAATTACTTGGATATGCCTATATAACCAGTGATTTTGTCAGCACCACCGGATATTCCGGCAAGCCCATACATGTGCTTGTGGCTATCGGGATGGAAGGAAAGCTTCTGCGTGCCGAACTGGTGGAGCACTCAGAACCTATCGTTCTGATCGGAATACCTGACAGTAAAATCCGGGCGCTGACTGAAACCTATAAGGGTCTTGATATCGTCGCCGAGGCTGCGGCAGGCGGCTCTGGACACGACTTGCAGATCATATCCGGCGCCACAGTGACCATCATGATTATTGATGATTCCATTGTGCGCTCCAGTATCAAGGTTGCGCGCGCGCTTGGCCTTGGCGGACTTGCTGTTGAAACCGCAGGCAGCGGGCCGCTCCGCACCCTGAACATGGAAGAGACCGGCGTCTCCGACTGGATGACCCTTGCCGGCGAGGGCTCGGTCCGTCGCCTGTCACTTGATGTGGGGCAGATCAATCAGGCTTTTGAAGCCATGGGTGATCCGCGCGCCGCCGCCCGACCGGAGACCGGAGAGCCCCAGGACCTCTATATTGATATGCAGCTGGCACTGGTTTCCGCTCCCGCAATCGGTCTCAGTCTGCTTGGAGAGGCCGAATATAACAATCTGACTGACTGGCTAGAAGAGGGCGAACAGGCAATCCTCATCATGGGGCGCGGGCGCTATTCCTTCAAGGGATCGGGTTACGTACGGGGTGGCGTATTCGACCGCGTCCAGCTCATTCAGGGTGATATTTCGGTTCGCTTTCGCGACAAGCAGCACCGTCGGCTGGGAGAGTTGGCCGCTGAAGGTGCACCGATATTCAGCGAAACAGACCTGTTCAAAATTCCCGCTGATGCCGGGTTTGACCCAAGCAAGCCCTGGCGCGTTCAGTTGCTGGCCCAGCGGGCAGTAGGACCGATTGAGAAGATTTTTTTGACCTTTGATCTGGGATACAAGCTGCCCGAAAAATATCTGACACCGCTTGCACCGGCTCCTCTTGGCCCCACTTTGGCACAGGCCGAAGAAGACGCAGCCGCCCGGGCGGAGTTGTGGAAGCGTATCTGGCGGGACAAGAAGGTCGAAGTCGGCATTCTGGTTGCAATGCTCACGGTTCTGACCGGCGTGTTTTTCTTTCAGGTGCAGGCCACCAAAAACGCCCGCGCCTTTTACTGGTTCCGCATGGGTTTTCTGGTGGTGACACTGGTTTTCCTTGGCTGGGGCCAGAATGCCCAGCTCTCGGTCGTCAATCTCATGGCGCTGGGCACCTCGCTCATTACCGGATTTAACTGGGATACGTTCCTGCTTGATCCGCTGGTATTTATCCTGTGGGTCTCGGTGGCGGTGTCGCTTCTGTTCTGGGGCCGGGGGGCATTTTGCGGCTGGCTTTGCCCCTTCGGCGCTTTGCAGGAGCTTTCGAACCAGATTGCGCGTTTCTTCAAGGTGCCCCAATGGCGCCTGCCCTGGGGACTGCATGAGCGTCTGTGGCCGATCAAGTATATGATATTTCTCGGACTGGTGGCGCTTTCGCTGATATCCGTGCCCCTGGCCGAGCAGTTCGCAGAAGTGGAGCCCTTCAAGACCTCCATAATTCTCAAGTTTGCCCGTGCCTGGCCCTATGTGCTGTTCGCAACGGTAGTGCTGGGGCTTGGCCTGTTCATCGAGCGCTTTTACTGCCGTTATCTGTGCCCGCTGGGTGCGGCGCTGGCGATCCCGGCGCGCATGCGCATGTTTGACTGGCTCAAGCGCTACAAGGAATGCGGCGATCCCTGCCAGACCTGCGCCCATGATTGTTTTGTGCAGGCCATCCATCCCACCGGCGAAATCAACCCCAACGAATGTCTGTCCTGTCTGAACTGCCAGGTTCTTTATCAGGACGATTTCAGATGCCCCGTTCGTATCCAGAAACGAAAAAAACGGGACAGGCTGGCCCAGAGTACCGCCAGGTCAGGCGCGGCTCTGGACCGGATGATTAATCAACCAAACCCCAAAAAGGAGAGTCCAAATGTCTGATGACATCAAAGAAAAAGAAGGCATCTCAAGGCGGTCCCTGCTGACCGGCACCGGTCGCGGTGCTGTGCTTGCAGGTGCGCTTGCGGCTGCCGGTGGCGGTGCCGTGCTGGCGACCGCTCCGGCAAAGGCTGCGGCGGCAAATGAGCTCAAACCCGGAGAGCTGGATGAATATTATGGCTTCTGGTCCTCGGGACAGACCGGGGAAATGCGCATTCTGGGCGTGCCTTCAATGCGTGAATTGATGCGGGTTCCGGTTTTTAATCGCTGCTCGGCCACCGGGTGGGGGCAGACCAATGAGTCCCTGAAAATCCTCACCGAAGGCCTGCTGCCCGAAACCAAGGCCATGTTGGCCAAACAGGGCAAGAAGACCTATGACAACGGAGATCTGCATCACCCCCACATGTCGTTCACCGATGGCACTTATGATGGCCGCTATCTGTTCATGAACGACAAGGCCAACACCCGCGTGGCCCGTGTTCGTGTCGACATCATGAAATGTGACAAGATCATTGAAATCCCCAATGCTTTTGCCATTCACGGACTTCGTCCGCAGAAGTTCCCGCGCACGGGCTATGTCTTTGCCAATGGCGAGCATGAAGCACCATTGATCAATGATGGCAGGAGTCTGGAGGATATTTCCACCTATGTTTCCATCTTCACTGCCATTGACGGGGACACGATGGAAGTCAAGTGGCAGTTGCAGGTCAGCGGAAATCTGGACAATGTGGATGCCGATTACCAGGGAAAATATGCCTTTGCTTCGAGCTACAACTCGGAAAACGGCATGAACCTTTCTGAAATGATGGCCAATGAAATGGACCATTGTGTCATCTTTGATATCAAGGCCATTGAAGCGGGTGTCGCTGCTGGAGATTATCAGGAACTCAACGGTGTTCCGGTGCTGGATGGACGCAAAGGGTCCAAATACACCCGCTACGTGCCTATCCCAACCTCACCCCATGGCGTGAACGCTGCTCCAAGCGGCAAGCATATCATGATCGCAGGCAAACTTTCGCCCACGGTATCGGTGATTGATGTGAGCAAAGTGGACGCGTTGTTCTCCTCTGATGCAGACCCGCGCTCGGTCATTGTTGCCGAACCCGAACTAGGACTTGGCCCGCTGCACACCGCCTTTGACGGAGAGGGTAATGCCTTTACCACCCTGTTTCTTGATAGCCAGGTGGTGAAATGGAACATCGACAAGGCCATCCGGCTTTATGCGGGTGAAGAGGTCGATCCCATCATCTCAAAGGTCGATGTGGCCTATCAGCCCGGTCATAACTCGACCTCAATGGGCGAAACCAAAGAGGCCGATGGCAAATGGCTGGTTTCAATGAACAAGTTCTCCAAGGATCGGTTCCTTAACGCAGGGCCGCTCAAGCCCGAGAATGAACAGCTCATTGATATCTCGGGGGGAAATTTTGAAGTTGTGCATGACGGGGCAACCTTTGCCGAACCCCATGACAGCATCATTGTGCATCGCTCCAAAGTGAACCCATCCCAGATTTACAAGCGTGATGACCCCACCTTTGCCGATGCGCTTGCACAGGCGGCAGCAGATGGTGTGGATCTGGAAAACGCGGCTGACGTCATTCGTGACGGCAACAAGGTACGGGTCTATATGTACTCTGTTGCTCCTACTTTCTCCCTGGAGAAGTTCACCGTCAAACAGGGTGACGAGGTCACCGTCTATATCACCAATATTGATGATGTGGACGATCTGACCCACGGGTTCTGCATGGTGAACTTCGGCGTGGCCATGGAGATCGGTCCCCAGGCAACCCAATCGATCACCTTCATTGCCGACCGGCCCGGTGTGCACTGGTTCTACTGTCAGTGGTTCTGCCACGCACTCCATCTTGAAATGCGTGGCCGCATGCTGGTTGAGCCTGCGTAAAGGAAAGGTCTGGCCATGCTGCTCAGAACCTTGCCGACGCTCTTAATCCTGTTGTTCTCCGCATCATTTGTGGGGGCGGAGGAGTTGCGCGTCAAAGCCGGGGGTGATGAACTGGCCAGAGTTCTGCAAAAAGCACAGGCGGGGGATGTCCTCCGCCTGTTGCCCGGTGTTCATTTCGGTCCGATTTTCGTTGAAAAGAGCCTGACAATTGATGGCAGTGGAAAGGCGGCCATTCAAGGCAACGGGCAGGGCTCGGTAATTACCGTCAGCGCCCCCGATGTTACCCTTGAAGGCCTCATAATCTCAGGATCGGGGTCAGCGGGTCAAACCAAGGATGCCGGAATTGCACTTGAGAAAAGTGCCACTAATGCGCTCGTTATCGGCAACAGGCTCATTGGCAATCTTATAGGTGTGAACCTTCAGGGCGCAAAAGGCGCGCTGGTGGAAGGCAACATTATTGAAGGCCGACAGGACCACCGCATGAATGCGCGGGGCAATGGCGTTTATTTATGGGATTCCCCCGGGGCCAGAATTATCGGCAATGATATCCGCTGGGGACGGGATGGCATTTTTGCCAACGTTTCAAGTGGCAACGAGTTTTCGGGCAATCGTTTCCGCGATCTCCGGTTTGCCGTTCACTACATGTATGTGCACGACAGTGTGGTTTCGGACAATGTCTCGCTTGGCAATCATCTGGGTTATGCCATCATGAATTCCAACAATGTCCGGGTTGAGGGCAATGTTTCGCGCGGTGACCGCGATCACGGCATCATGATGAACTACACCAATGACAGCGAAATCATCAACAACCGGATTGAGCAGGTCAGCGAAAAATGCCTGTTTATTTATAACGCACACAAAAACCTCTTTGAGGGGAACCTGTTTTCCGGATGCGGCATCGGGGTTCATTTTACCGCCGGGTCCGAGCGCAATCAGCTTGCGGGCAACAGCTTTATCTCAAATCGGGTGCAGGTTCAGTACGCGGGGACACGCTGGGTTGACTGGAGCGAGAATGGGCGGGGTAATTATTGGTCCGACCACCCCGGTTTTGACTTGAACGGTGATGGCATTGCCGACGCACCCTACCGGCCCAATGACGCAATGGATCAGATGCTCTGGCGCCAACCGGCGGCCAGACTGCTTCTGGGTTCTCCCGCCGTACAACTGATCCGATGGTCCCAAAGCACCTTTCCCGCCCTGCTGCCCGGCGGAGTTATGGATAGCGCACCGCTCATGAAACCGGTTGTCCCTGAAATTATTTCCTGGAAAGAAATTCAATGAGTGCTCTGAACATCAACAATGTAGTAAAGCGATACGGCACTCATGAAGTGGTTTGTAGTGTCAGCCTGAAAATTGATCCCGGAGAGCGTATTGCCCTGCTCGGCCACAATGGTGCAGGAAAAACCACACTTATCAGAATGATCCTGGGTCTGACCCCGCTGAGTGCGGGATCAATTGAGGTTCTGGGAACTGCGCCGGGGGCGCGAACTGCGCGTTCTTCAATCGGTTTCTTGCCTGAAGCTGTGGCTTTTCAGGGTGCCTTGAGCGGGCGCGAACAACTTCGGCATTTTGCCCGCCTGAAGTCCGTATCCATGGGCAAGGCCGATGACCTGCTGGAGCAGGTCGGGCTGGGGGATGCGGCTGACAGAAAAATCCGCACCTATTCCAAGGGCATGAGGCAAAGGGTGGGGCTGGCCCAGGCCATAATGGGCAAGCCCAAACTGGTATTGCTGGATGAGCCAACCAGCGGGCTGGATCCGGTTTCCCGGCACGAATTCTACGACATTGTAAGGGATCTTGCTGACGCGGGCACTGCAGTCCTGATCTCGTCTCACGCCTTGACCGAGTTGGAAACCCGTACCGACCGCATTGCAATTCTGAGGAAAGGCCGTCTGGTGGCCAATGATGATCTGACAGCTTTGCGCAAGACGGCGGCCATGCCCATCGTGGTCAGGGTGACTACCTTGCCCCAAAAAGTGGAGCAGGTGGCAAACGAGCTGGGTGCCAGACGGGTGAACGGGCAGATTGTGGAACTGACCTGTCTGCAGGATGAAAAAATTACCACCCTGGGCCGGGTCAGCGGTCTTGGTGACCTGATCCGCGATGTGGAGGTTACCCCGGCCAGTCTCGAAGAACTCTACCGTCACTTTTCAAGCTCTGAGCAGGGGGGGCGCTAATGGGAATTCTGGCAATTGCACAACTGGAGTTTCTGGTGGCCCGGCGCAATATGTGGGTCGCGACCTCGGTTTTCATGATGGCGCTGTTTTCGCTGGTGTTGACTTTTGCCGGTGGAGCCACCGCCGGAAATCTGGGTGTTGACCCCCTAAGCGTTGCGGTGACTTCGATCACAACCCTGTCTGTCTATCTGGTCCCCCTGATTGCTCTTTTGCTTTCGTTTGACGCTATCGCCGGTGAGATTGAGAGGGGAACGCTGGCCTTGAGTCTGGCTTATCCACTCTCAAGAGGTGAAATATTGTTGGGGAAGTTTCTGGCTCACTTCGTAGTGCTGGCTTTTGCAATAGCTGTGGGGCTTGCACTTTCGGCCCTGCTTGTTGTCAGCCAACACGGACTGGCCGACATTTCCTTTGCACCTTTACTTCGCCTTTATGTAACAGCGCTGCCGCTGGGAGCGACCTTTCTGGGGATCGGGTACCTGGTTTCCTCGCTCGCCCGTCAACCCGGTGTTGCCTCGGGACTGGTCATCATAGTCTGGCTGGTTCTGGTTGTTCTTTATGACCTTGGACTGCTTGGCGCACTGGTTGCGGACAATGGTGGCTATTTCACAACCACTATCTTTCCCTTTTTGCTGCTGGCCAACCCGGCGGATGCTTTCAGGCTGCTCAACATGCCTGATGTTTCAGTGGTGGCACTGGCCAGCGGTCTTAATGCTCTGGGGTCGGAAACCGACAAAACGGGATTGTTGATTTCGCTTCTTGGCTGGCCGGTTCTTGCACTTTTTCTGGCCTGGATTTCTTTTAGGAGAGTAGAACCATGAATATTATCAAGGCAGTTTTGACTTTTTTTGCCATCACTTTCCTGGCTGGCTGCCAGATTGGTGCTCCGGCACAAAAACCCCAGCCCGCAATTCTGGGCGAAGATGATATTGGTCATTCTGATCAGATGATCGTCATGAATCATGTGGGACCGCGGGCGCAGGTGCACCTTGCCGGAGCAAGTGAACCACTTTGGTTCTCTTCGGTGCGTGACGGTCTGGTCTATCTCAGGTCGCCTGAACAGACGGCAAAAATTCTGGCGATTTACGTCAACGATATCGGTGTAGCTGAAAGCTGGGAAAATATGGGTGCCGGCAACTGGATTGATGCGGAAGCAGCCTTTTATGTGGTTGGCTCGGATGCCAAAGGGGGCATGGGTGCCCCTGAATTCGTGCCCTTCAGTGATGAGGAAAAGGCGCAGGCCTTTGCGGATGAACGGGGCGGAGAGATTCTTGGTCTCGACGACATTACGGCAGAGATGGTTCTGGCTCCGGTGGAGCAGGACCATATGGCAATGCCTTCCATGAGTGGAAACAATGATGCAACAGATATGGACATGTCTCCCGGAGGGGGCTGAAATATGAAACGCAGAAGAGTTCTGAGCATTCTGGCCGGTGTCGCCGCCATGCCCGTTGTGGGCGCACGGGCGGCCCCCGATATTTATAGCTGGCGCGGGGTGGCGCTGGGGGCTGAAGCGCGGATAATTCTTGATCACCCCGATGCTGAAGGGCTTGTCGCCGGGGCGGTAACTGAAATCCGCAGGCTGGAAAATATCTTCTCCCTCTATATTGGCGACAGTGAACTGTCCCGGCTCAATCGCGGGGGCTTTCTGTCTGCCCCTTCGTTTGAGATGGTTGAACTGCTTTCCATTTGTGCCAGCATAAACTCAAGCACTGCCGGAGCGTTTGATCCCAGCGTTCAAGCCCTATGGTCGCTTTATGCACGCAGCTATGCCAGAGGGCATGCGCCCGCTGATGGTGAGATTGAAGAGGCCCGGGAACTTACCGGCTTCAGGTATGTAAATATTTCTCCTCAGCGCATCTCATTTGAGAAAAGGGGAGTCATGCTTTCCCTCAACGGTATTGCCCAAGGGTATATTGCCGACAAGGTCGCCGCCTATTTCCGCCGCGGGGGTGTCACCAGTGTGTTGGTGAACACTGGTGAAATCACGGGCCTTGGCCTGGCCCCGGATGGCCAGGAGTGGTCAGTGAGCATAGACGAGGAGGCGGGCGAAGTCGTGCCTCTGAGCAACAGGGCCATCGCCACATCGGCGCCTCTGGGCACGGTGTTTGATGCACAGGGAACAGTTGGGCACATTCTTGATCCGCGAACCGGATATCCGGGAGGCAGTTGGCAAAGGGTTTCTGTTATATGCAACTCCGCCGCCAGGGCCGATGGGCTTTCCACTGCCTTTTGCCTGATGAACCAGAATGATATCGAACTCGCAAAAGGCAACACGACGGTTATTCTTGGCTAACTCAGACTGGCCATGCCGCGTGAATTTGTGCGCCCGGCAGCCTGGATCTGCTGCACTGTAAAGTCGCCTGCAACACCAAGCCAACCGATTTCGCACTTGCGAAATGGTGAATTCTGACACAGGTTATCAAGTTGAAAGACAGATAACAGAGGAAGCGTTTTTGAACGACCAGCCGGTTGCCCTTATCGCGGACAATATCCACAAGAGTTTTGGCGGGCTTGAAGTGCTCAAGGGGGTGTCATTGACCGCCCATGAGGGTGATGTGATTTCGATCATCGGCAGCTCGGGGTCCGGCAAGAGCACGTTTCTGCGCTGTATCAATTTTCTGGAGACCCCTGATCTGGGGCGCATCGTGCTTGATGGTGAGGAAGTGATCGTGCGCAAAGACCGGCGCGGACGGCTGCTGGGTGCGGATGCCAGGCAAATCCAGCGGCTGCGCAGCCAGCTCGGGTTTGTCTTTCAGAACTTCAACCTGTGGTCGCACATGAACGTTCTGCAAAATGTCATGGAGGGGCCGGTTCAGGTGCTGGGCCGTAACAAAACAGAGGCTCGGGAAGAAGCAATGCAGACACTTGAACAGGTTGGAATTGCTGAAAAGGCCGATGCCTATCCGGCTCAGCTTTCGGGCGGACAGCAACAACGCGTGGCTATTGCCCGCGCTTTGGCGATGCACCCCAAAGTGCTGTTGTTTGATGAACCCACCTCCGCCCTTGACCCCGAACTTGTAGGTGAGGTTCTACGCGTAATTCGCAAGCTGGCCGACGCCGGCCGCACCATGATAGTGGTCACTCATGAAATGGGCTTTGCCCGCGAAGTCAGCTCAAAAACCATTTTCCTTCACGAAGGCCGGGTGGAAGAGGAAGGTCCCCCCACCAACGTGTTTACACATCCCAAATCAGAGCGTTGCCGCGCCTTTCTGGCCAGCACGCTGTGACCAGGGTCCCGACCCTGAACCCATGGATAACAACGAGGAGTAAAACATGAATATTTTTACAAAAATCGCAATGGCGGCGGCCCTTGCCGCAACACTGGGCGCAACCGCCGTTTCGGCGCAAACCGTGCGCATGGGAACAGAGGGTGCCTACCCTCCGTTCAACTTTGTCAACGATAATGGAGAGATCGACGGGTTTGAACGCGAAGTGGGCGATGAATTGTGCGCGCGCGCCAATCTGGAATGTGTCTGGGTAACCAACGAATGGGATTCGATCATTCCCAACCTGACTTCGGGTAATTACGATACCATTATTGCTGGCATGTCGATTACCGAAGAACGGGATCAGGTGATTGACTTCACCCAGGAATATTTCCCCCCCGACCCCTCCCGTTATATGGTTCTGGCTGACGCCGAATTGAGCGATGGCGCAGTGGTTGCAGCCCAGACCGCAACCATTCAGGCCGGCTATCTTGCAAGTACCGGATACACGCTGGTGGAGTTTGCAACCGCGGACGAAACTATTGCTGCCGTGCGTTCGGGAGAAGCCGACGCGGTTCTGGCGGATGCCTCCTTTCTTGCTGAAATTGTTGATGCTTCCAATGGTGAACTGGCCTTCACCGGTGATCCAGTTTCAATCGGGGGTGGTGTCGGTATCGGTGTGCGAGAGTCTGACGGTGAGCTGAAGGACAAGCTCAATGCTGCCATTGATTCAATGAAAGCTGACGGCACTCTTTCCGCTCTGATTGCCAAATGGTTTGATGGGCGTGAGGTCTCCTACTGACCCCATGAAAACCTGACCGGGCTGTTTTTGGCCCGGTCAATGGAATTCTCCATGTCTGATTACCCTCCCCATGTTTGAATATTGTGCGGACCCCTCAGCGATTGAGGGTCTTGAATGGTGGTCATGCTATTTGACCACTGCCAAGCATTTTGCCTTTTACAAAAGCTTTGGCACGGTGCTGGTGCTGCTGTTTGCAACGGTACCTTTCATATTGCTGCTCGGTTTTGCGGGTGCGCTGGCGCGGCGCTCAAAAGCTTTCCCTCTTCGTGTGTTCGGACTGGCCTATACTTCAATCGTGCGCGGTGTGCCCGATATTGTTTTCTTCCTGTTTGCTCTGATTGCGCTGGATCAGGGGATCGAATATCTGCGCCATATCACCCTGTGCCCGGACTGGAGCGAGCCCATCCGGCAGGGCAGCGATTTCATCGTTTGTTCTGAAGCCAAAATGCCGCTGGGCAGCGCACCCCAGTGGCAACACGAACTTTACGGGTTCTTTCTGGCCATGACCGGTTTTGCCGTTGTGTTCGGGGCCTTTGCAGCCAACACCATGTATGGCGCATTGCAGGCCGTTCCCCATGGTCAACTGGAAACCGGAGTGGCTTTTGGCATGTCACCCCGCCAGATATTCCGGCGCATTCATCTGCCTCAAATGTGGATATATGCGCTGCCTGGCCTCTCCAACCTGTGGATGATTCTGGTTAAGGCCACTCCGCTTTTGTTCCTGCTGGGGGTTGAGGACATCGTTTACTGGGCCCGTGAGCTCGGGGGCACAAAAATTGGACTTTATTCTTATCCGCACGGCGACTGGCGGCTGGCTTATTTTGTTGTGTTGCTTGTTTTCTACCTGACGTTGACCTGGGTCAGCGAGCGGGTTTTTGAACGCCTGACGCGTTTTGTCTCTAAGGGGCAGGATACGCTTGGGGGTACTTTATGAGCTGTAATGAAACCATTATTGCTTACGGTCTGCGCGCCATCGGGTTTGGTGAACGCCTGCTGCCCAAGGCCGATATAACGCTTTGCGAGCAATTTGTGCTTATCGGCTCGGGCATGATGTGGAACATTTATTTCGCGGTACTTGCCCTTGCTTTTGGCTTTTTTGCAGCCACCGGGATCGCCCTGGCGCGGGCCAGTTCGCGGCCTATTCTACAGTTTCCGGCCAAGGCATTCATCTTTATCATCCGCGGTTCCCCCCTGTTTATCCAGTTTTTTATCGCCTATGAGGCTTTTGTTCTCATTCCCAAACTGGGGTTTGATATGAACTTTGGTTTCATTGAAATTACGGTGGAAACCCGTTGGCTGACCAGGGCCTGGCTCGGGGCACTGATAGTGTTGTTTCTGAACACTACTGCCTATACAGCTCAGATTTTTCACGGTGCGCTGATGTCGGTTCCAAAAGGGGATATCGAAGCGGCTGATGCCTTGGGAATGTCTCCTTTCCAAAAGTTCAGGCGCATCGTCTGGCCTTCAATGCTGAGGCTGGCCTGGGCCTCCTACACCAATGAGGCAATTTTTCTGTTCCACGCTACCGCATTGGTGTTTTTCTCCTCTTTTCCAGCCTGGCGCCAAGAGGGGGACGCGCTTTATTATGCCAATTATTTTGCCGACAAGACCTTCAATCCGTTTGTTCCCTATCCCATTATCGGTCTTTATTTCGTGATCTTCACCCTGCTCCTGATTGTTGTCTTTGGCATGGTAAACAAACGTCTGAATCGCCATTTGCTGCCGGAATAATAGGGCTCCTGCATGTGCCATGTCACCGGTGCGCCTTTTTTTGAGTGCCCCTAAAAGGCACCGAACAGGATTGACCCACCTTCCGGATTGAAGCAGATAGGAGTGCAGAACACAAAATGCGGGTGTAGCTCAATGGTAGAGCAGCAGCTTCCCAAGCTGAATACGAGGGTTCGATTCCCTTCACCCGCTCCAGTTTACTCTGTCGGGCGGAACTCTGTATTGCGGCTGAAATCACTGTCCATATTGGCGCCGCGCGCCAGCCGGGTCACCCCGTGCTTTGTTTTGGCCCAGAAATAGGGACGGGTAAGCAGTTCGTAGACCGCAAGCGCCGCTGCAACAGAATTCATGATCCAGTAAACGGGCAGCAGGAACTGATAGGTAATGAGATGTCCCAGCCCGAGCCGGGTCAGTCCCAGGGTTGAAATAACAAAAGCTGATCCGTAGCCTGCAATCAAGATGCCAAGCTGGATGGCACTCCAGGGATCGTACGGGATAAGACCCCCCCCCTGACTGGTAATACGCCACAACAGTACACCCAGAAAAACGCTGTGCAGGGGTGCGCTGATTATCATACCACCCACATAGGCCTGAAAGATCAGGAAATTGCGCAAGCCGATATCCTTGAGGAACGTCAGAGGATAGCGGTTGTGCACGATGAATGTTTGCATCCAGCCCTTCATCCAGCGGGTGCGCTGGGCCAGCCATGCTTTTAGAGTAATGGGAGCCTCTTCATAGGTGCGTGAGGTGAAAGTGCCGGTGCGATAGCGCAGGCGCGTCAGACGGATGCCGAGATCGGCGTCTTCTGTGACGTTAAAAGCATCCCACCCCCCCGCCTCACGCAAGGATTGCAGGCGGAAGTGATTGCTGGTTCCCCCAAGAGGTAGAGGCATTTTCCATTTTGACAGAGCCGGGAGCAGCAGGCCGAACTGACCGCCATATTCCCCGCTGAACAGAGCTGAAAGCCAGTTTTCATTGGCATTGTCGATGACAAGTTCTGCCTGCAGGCAATCGAGCCCGGGCTGATCCCTGAATATACTCACCGCCCGGCGTAACTGGTCGCTCTGTGGAATATCCTCAGCATCATAAACCACAACAAATTCTCCCCGCGCCAACGGCAGGGCATAGTTGAGCGCCTTGGGCTTGGTATGGGGGCTTTGGTCGGGAACAATCACCAATTCAAATCGCGGGTCGCCAAGAACAGCAATGACAGCGTCCAGTGTTGAGGGGCTGCGTGATTCAACGACAAACTTGATGTCCAGCTTCTCGGGGGGATAGTCGAGACGAGCCATGGCGCTGGCCAGTTGAGGCACCATGTTGGCCTCATCATGCAAGGGTATCAGTACAGTATAAACGGGCAGGTTATCCTGAGAAACCGGCGGCACGATCGGTTCTTCCTCTCCGCGGGAGGCCTGATAGACGGCGGCCAGTCGCAGACCGGAGGGGACAAGCAGCAAAAATGCCATAAGTGGAACCAGAACGGGCTGAAGGACAAACGGTGTCAGGGCTGCAAGCAAAACGAGAAAAGCAAGCCCCATGGCAAAAACCAAGCGTACCCTCATGGTCAGGTCCAGGTGGGCACTGGCAAATGGCCAGCGGGAAGCCAGCCGGGTCCGGGCCTGATCCAGCAAAAGTTTTGCGCTTCTGTCGGTTAGCCCGCTGCGCAGGGCACGAGGCGGCACGATGCAAATGGAATTGCCAAGTTCAGGTCGTTTGATCAATTGGGTGCGAATATTGAGCAATTCAGAGAACCCGGCGCAGGTGAACAGGACATCCCGGTCGAAAACTTTCGCCCTCAGGGTCTTCACGTCAGCCAGTGCTTCGGCACGAATGATCTCGGGATTGGTGGGCACCTGTCTGGGCACAACGGGGGAGAAAGCCAACCCACACCACTCCGCAGCGCGCGCATAAACCTCTGCCTCGTCAATTCGCGCGTGAATGGCAAAAAAGGTGAGGGGTTCCGACTCGGATACCAGCGCCAGCTCCAGCAGGTCCAAAGCCTGATTATCGTTTCGGCAGGTGTTGCCCAGCACAAATCTGACGAGATCAATGGCAGGGCGCATGAAGGCAAACAATCTCGGCTGGTTGAGGTTTTGACGAAGCCCCTACATTCATACCCGAGGGTGGCGACGCAAAAAAGAATTAAATTGCGGCACCCACCAATCTTAGCATATTCTTCCAGAATCACGAGGCCATAACCCAACTGTCAAACAGTCCGGACCCTGCCATGCGGCTATTATTGCAATATTCGGGCAATCGGAAACAGGCAGTGCGAGTGGCCAGTGCCGCTTTTGCTGCCATCCTTGCTCTTGGTGCAGGCACAAGCGCCTGGGCACAGTCCTTTCCCAACCATTTTGACCCCACCAGCAGAGACAGCATCGCCGAAGTTGAACAGGTGCCAGCCATCCGCTTTTTGACAACACCGGATTTCCCCCCCCTCAACTACCGTGCAGCCAACGGAGAACTGGTGGGTTTTCATGTTGATCTTGCCCGCGCGATTTGTGAAATTGCAGAGGCAGCATGCACTATTCAGGCATGGCCCTGGGAGCAGGCGCCAGATGCTCTTCTGGACAATCAGGGAGACGCGCTTATCGCGGGCCTGGCGATTACGCCTGAAACCGGAATGCGTTTTGATTTTTCACAGATTTACATGATGTTTCCGGGGCGCTTTGTCGTCCAGAATGCCGACCGGAATGCGTTCGACCCCCGGGCGCTGGAGGGGCGGGTTATATCCGTCCGAGGCGGATCAGGGCATGACCTGTTTGCTACCCGCTATCTGGAGGGGGCACAACTGGCCCGTTTTGAGACAGAACTTGAAGCTCTGCAGGCGCTGGAAGAGGGAGGCGTTTATGCCTATTTTGGCGATGCCATGCGCGCCTCATTCTGGCTCAACGAGAACCCGGATTGCTGCGCCTTCACGCCCGAAACCTATTTTCGTTCAGACCTGTTCGGTGAAGGGCTGGCCATTGCTTTTCCGGCCGGGCAGAATCTTGTGCGCCGGACCGTGAACGCAGCGCTCGTTCAACTCAAGCGCGAAGGAATGCTCGACGAACTCTATCTGCGCTGGTTTCCTGTGGGTTTTTACTGATCCTGGCTTTGTGGCTGCTCGGTCATTGCCGCTTTACTTTGTTCAGAAGGGGTATGGGGCGGATTACGAAAGGGAAAGCTGATGGCCCATGTAAACCGTGTGGGCGCATCGTCCTGCCATTCTGCCAGCCCGATTTCCATTTCGTCATGCCCGTCCTGGGGTTGGGGCACGTAGGTGTTAAAAATCCTGTCCCAGATTGAAAGGAAAAATCCGTAATTGCTGTCTGTTTCATGGCGATGCACCGAATGGTGCACCCGATGCATGTCAGGGGTGACGAACACCGCACGCACGATTATATCCAGCGGCCGGGGCAAATTGAAATTGGCGTGATTAAAAATGGCGGATCCATTGACCAGCGCTTCAAACACAACCACTGCTGCGGCAGCCGGACCAAGCACAAGGATGGCGGCGGATTTGACAAAAATCGAAAAGATGATTTCCAGCGGGTGGAACCGCACGGCAGTTGTTGCGTCCATTTCCACATCTGAATGATGCACCCGGTGCAGTCGCCACAATATGGGGACTTTATGGGTAATCAGGTGTTGTGCCCAGATGACCCAATCCAGAACAATGATTGCAATCAGCCACTCCAGCCAGAGAGGAAGATCCAGAATATTGAGCAGGCCCCAGCCATTGGCGCTCGCCCAGAACGCTGTGATAACAGCGGTGAGGGGAATGACAAAGGTCACGGCGCTGACTGCCAGAAAGTCTGACACGAGAATGCCGATATTTGTTGTCCAGCGCTGGCCGCGTGTGAAGCGTCTCTTCCGGCGCGGCAGCCAGGTTTCAAGAATAGCCATGATGAGAAAAATCGAAGCAAACAGACCAAGTCGGAATGCGGTTTCGCTCAAACCAAAAAATTCCATATTCATTTTCCTGCGGTTGGGCTGCTGACCTGCTTTTGAGAAATGAAAGGGCCCTATAGCGCCTTTTGTACACAACTGCTCATCAAAACCGGGTGAGCACCGGTTTCAGAGTCTTGAGCTCGCTCACATATGGAGCTTTCTAAGCCCGGCGCAACCGTGCCCGTGCCGCAACTTCAATTGCCGCTGTCGTCAGACGGTCAATTTTGAGACTGTCACGGACCATCTCAAGCCAGCGCAATTCCTCCTGCCCCAGTTCCAGGTCGACGGCGGCAATTTCCACCGCCAGCGCATAGGCGGTATCCTGCAGACGTTCAGGAATCGTGTCGATGGTTTCTCTGAGGACACCCTCCACGCCGAGGCGTTGCAGCATATCGGCACATTCTTCACTGACCCGGGGCAAAGAGGAAACATCGTACCCCTCAAACACCGGCAGCCGTTTGACCAGTGCCGACATGCGGTTGAGTTCCTGGTTGGACAAAGCCCGGTCGGCGGCCGCGGTGACCACCATGATATAAACCAGTGCGTCCTGGGTTGATAAAGTCATTTTTGTGGGCCTCGCTGTTTATTTGGTTTCAGCGGTAACAGGTATGGTGTCCGGCGAGCAATGACAAGCCCGCCTCAAAGCTGTTCAAACCGCCGGAGACCCCAAAATGATTGCACTCAACCCCGCCTTGTGCGACTAGGTGCCCGATTGCCCACCCTTTTTGGGAAGGCAGAAATATTATGGAACCGGCATCGTGGCAAATTCAAACCTCCCCCCCCTTGACCCCGTTTTTTTTGACGCTGCGCAGACCGCCAAAGCCTGGCCGTTTGCCGAAGCGCGCAAACTGGTGAAACGGTTGGCACGTTCAGACAAGAAAGAAGCGGTATTCCAGACCGGGTACGGCCCCTCCGGCCTGCCTCACATCGGCACCTTTGGCGAGGTGGCGCGCACCACCATGGTGCGCAATGCGTTCCGACTACTGACCCGGGACGAGGTCCCGACGCGCCTGATCTGTTTTTCCGATGATATGGACGGCATGCGCAAAGTTTCACCCCATCTGCCCAATCAGGAGATGTTGGCACAATATCTGGGTCAACCGCTGTCACGGGTGCCCGATCCGTTTTCCGACCAGTACAAAAGTTTTGCCGACCATAATAATCACCGGCTGATGGAGTTTCTCGACCAGTTCGGTTTTGAATATGAGTTTATCAGCTCAACCGAGCATTATGCCTCAGGGGCTTTTGATGATGCCCTGCTGGCCATGCTCAAGGTCTATGACAAGGTGATGGAGATTATCCTGCCCACCATCGGTGAGGAACGGCGCAAGACCTATGCGCCTTTTTTGCCCATATCTCCCAAAACCGGGGTGGTTTTGCAGGTACCCATGATAGCAACCAACCCTGAAAAAGGTACCATCACCTATATCGACCCCGATAGTGGCGAGCAGATTGAGACCACGGTGACCGGCGGTGCCGTCAAGTGCCAGTGGAAGGCCGACTGGGCCCTGCGCTGGTTCGCTTTGGGGGTGGATTATGAAATGGCAGGCAAAGACCTGATTGACAGTGTGAAGCTCTCCTCGCGCATCATTACAGCGCTTGGCGGACGCCCTCCCGAAGGTTTTAACTACGAATTGTTTCTGGATGAAACCGGTCAGAAAATTTCAAAAACCAAGGGTAACGGTCTGCCAGTCGAGCAATGGCTGACCTATGCTTCGCCGGAGAGCATTTCCCTGTTCATGTATCAAAAGCCCATGACCGCCAAGCGGCTCTATTTTGACGTTATCCCCAAGGCGGTTGATGAATATTATGCCTTTGCCGCCGCCTATGAAAACCAGTCAAGTGAGGAACGCCTGAATAATCCGGTTTTCCATATTCACGGCGGTGCGCCCGGTGTTGGTGAGGCACCGCTGAGTTTTGCACTGCTGCTCAATCTGGTTTCTGCAGCCAATGCCGAGGACGAAGGGGTGTTGTGGGGGTTTCTCAAACGTTACCTGCCAGATGCGACCCCTGAAACCTATCCGGAGTTGGGCAAGCTCGTGGAATATGCCATGCGCTATTTCCATGATTTTGTGAAGCCGGGCAAAAAGTTTCGTGAAGCGGACAACAAAGAGCGCACAGCACTGTTGCACCTGTCGGAACTGCTGGAACCGCTGGAGGGCTCAACTGATGCGTCTCAAATCCAGAACGTGGTTTATGAGGCAGGAAAGCAGGCTGAGTTCGAGCCGCTTCGTGACTGGTTCAAGGCGCTTTATCAGATTTTGCTCGGCCAGGACCAGGGGCCGCGCTTCGGTTCGTTGGTTGCTCTCTACGGGGTGGCGGAAACCCGCGCGCTCATTGAAAAGGCCCTCGCAGGAGAATTGGTAAACTGAAAATCCCGGGGGGCGCAACTCCCCCGGAAATCATCAGCCCTGAGGCACCGGTTCGGTGGCAGCCTTGTAAAGATGCCAGGTGGCATGCCCCAATATGGGAAAGACAATTATCAATCCCAGAAACATGGGCACCATGGCAACCATTGCCAGCAACGTGACAATTACTCCCCAGCCCAGCATCGGAACAGGGCTTTTTGCAACCGTCTGAAAGCTGGTGATCATTGCGGTTACAAAATCAAGCTCAGTATCGAGCAGCAAGGGCATGGCAATAACTGTTGCCGAGAACAGAAATAATGCCAGCACCGCACCGACCAAGGTGCCCACAAGCAGAAACATCATGCCACTCTGGGTAGTCAGGACCACCTCGATAAATCCGGTGATGCTGGAGGGCGAATTAAAACCCATGAAAATGGCAATCAGCACCCGCACCAGATAAACCCATACCCAGAAGATGAACATCACCGAAAAAGCAATCCAGGCGGTTTGACGCTCCCTCTGGGCAAAAACTGTCAGCAAAACCGCCTTCCATGATAGTGGTTCATTGTTGGCAAGCCGGTGGCTGACTTCATAAATTCCGGTGGCGGCAAACGGGCCGACAAGGGGAAAACCGATCATGATCGGCAATATCATCCACACGGCGTCAAAAATATTGAGAATTGCCAGTATTGCTATTCCGCCCGTGGCAAAAAAGGCACCGAAGAACAGCCCATACTTTGGGGCCCGTCGAAAATCGGATAGCCCCTTGCCCAGCGCCTCCATGATGGTGCTCCACTCGACAGCAACAACTTTTGGCGCCTTGGGCACCACATAGTCGGCTGTTTGTTCGGAACTGCTCATTTGTCTCTCCCTCCATATTTCCCCCAAAACCAAGGACAGAGGAAAAGAATTGGACAAAAAAGTCAAGCAATTGATTTATGTCAAGGACAAGTGTCTTTCAAATCAGACGCCATCCACAGCTCTAAATCGGGAAAACTTACTGGCTCGCCCACAAAATTCGCGCAATCCAGTCGATTTCCGACAGTTTAAGACTGCGCGGCAAATGCTTTGGATTCAGGGAATGCAGTTCAACACTGCTGGCTGTTTTCCGGTGCAGAATTTTTGCTGTAACCTCTCCCTCAAGGGTGCGCACCACAACCCGGTCCCCCCGGCGCAACTGCTCTGTGGGAGAAACGATAAGCACATCCCCATCCCGATAAGCGGGCAGCATTGAATCTCCTGAAACCTCAAGCGCATAGGCGTTGCCGTCATTGGCGCCGGGAAATGAAACCTCGTCCCACCCCTGGCCGGAAGGAAAGCCCCCGGAATCAAAATAGCCCCCTGCCCCCGCTTCGGCCATTCCCAACAGGGGAACGCAAGGCTCCTTGGGCGGGGGCGGAGTTTGCGTAAATCCGTTGGCGCCCGACAGGAAACTGTCAAAGGTTTCTTCTGTAGCCCCTAGTATTTTGGAGATGCTTTCGGTGGAGGGCCAGCGTTCGCGTCCGTCCTTGCTCTTGCGCTTGGAGAGGTTAAATGCGGTGGGGTCGAGCCCGGCCAGCCGTGCAAGGCCGGAGGCTGTCAGGTTATGCCTTTCCGCCAACGCGTCAATGGCATCCCAGATTGTTCTGTGCGAGAGCAAGGAAAGGCACTCCACCCTGTGAATAAATTCACATTGTTATTTAGAGCAAAGGTATATATTCCGTCGAACTTCCTGTAAAGAGCATCGGAAATGCTTTCACTCGCAGCTTGAAGAAAAAGCCGCACTTGCATAGGTTTGCGCCGGACGGGCTCGCCGGGAACAGAAGTGACAAAGATCATTGAACATGCAACAACCCGATCTGATCTATAAGATTGTCAGCATCGGGCTCTGGCTACGCGCACAAGAAAAGAATATTGTGCCTCCGATGCCGGTTGATAAAGCCGATGGCTATATGCATTTCTCTACTGCCCGACAGTTGCCCGAAACCCTTTCCCTGCACTTTGCCGGGAAAAACAGCCTGGTGCTTCTGGCCGTGAAAGTCGCAGTGCTCATTGATGATTTGAAATGGGAAACCTCTCGTGGTGGCGACCTGTTTCCCCATCTCTATGCAGACCTGCCCACTGATGCAATTGTCTGGCACGAGCAAATTGATGTTGCTGCAGACGGGACATGCGCTCTGCCGGAGCGTGTTCGGTGAACCTCTCCTCGCTTTCTCCATTTTTGCGCAACTCTTTTTTGCGCAATCTTACCCGCGACGGCCTGCTGGCCATGGAGCCCGAGCGCGCCCACCAGGCCACGATCATGGCTCTGAAGCTGGGGCTGGCTCCGTCGCAGAAGTTTCGAGATGCCCCCGAATTGAAAACCATTCTGGCCGGACTTGAATTGGCCAACCCCATAGGCATGGCTGCGGGGTTCGATAAAAATGCCGAGGTCCATACTGCGCTTGGCACCATAGGTTTTGGCCTCACCGAGGTGGGCACCCTGACCCCTCGCGCCCAGAGGGGCAATAAAAAGCCACGTCTGTTCCGCCTGATGGGCGCGCGCGGTGTCATCAACCGCATGGGCTTCAACAATGAGGGCCATGCGCCAGCTTACGAACGCCTGCGCCTTCAGGGAAGTCGCGCCATGGTCGGGGTAAATATCGGAGCCAACAAGGACACAGAAGATTTTGTTGCCGACTATGTACTGGGTGTTGAGAGATTTTCCGATATTGCGGATTACCTGACCATCAATATTTCATCTCCCAACACTCCCGGACTGCGCGACCTGCAGTCGGGTGAACTCCTTAATCGTTTGCTCTCTTCCGTTTTATCGGCGCGGGCCCGCCAGAAAGTGCGGGTGCCCGTATTCCTAAAGCTTGCCCCCGACCTCGACCAGAGCCAGATGGATGAGATTTGTGCCAGCATATCGGGCACTGGTCTGGATGGGCTGATTATCTCAAACACCACGCTCGCCCGTGAAACCGTAGCCGGATTTCCCGGAGCCGACGAGGCGGGGGGACTGTCGGGAATACCTTTGTTTGACCTCTCTACCCGATGTCTGGCCCAGATGCGCCAGCGGGTCGGACCCGACCTGCCCATCATCGGGGTTGGCGGAGTGCATTCGGCTCAAAGTGCTCTGGACAAGTTCGAAGCGGGGGCCAACGCCATCCAGCTTTACACAGCTCTCGTCTTTGAAGGGATGGATTTGCTGGAAGAAATCAAGGCCGGTCTTATTGAAGCGGTGCGCGCCAGGAAACAAAAAACCGTTGCCGATCTGGTGGGCTCGCGAGTTGATGAATGGGCTTCGAAGCTGATCTAACTGAATATGCTGGTCAGCCGGGCGCGCACTGCAATCCAGAATATCACGCCCCGGGCGACAAAAAATACATGCAGGGCAATCCAGAGCCCGCCAAGTCCAAACTGGTTTTGCAGCCAGTAGGCCGCCCCGATATAAATAACAGTTGAGGCGAGCATGCCGTTGCGGATGATGGTGTTCAGGGTCGCCCCGGTCATCACCCCGTCCATGACAAAAGCAATGACGCCGCTAAAGGCGATGAAGGCTGCGACGAACAAATGCTCGCGCGCCGCAAGCCGCACTTCGGCGTTTGTGGTCAACAGGTCAATGAGCAGCGGACCGCCCGCCAGCCAGACCACAAACAGACCAAAGCCGATCACCAGTCCCCACAGCGCCGAGAGATGCCAGGCCTGCTCAAAGGCCGGGCGATAATTTGCCCCCACCGCCTTGCCGCAATAAAACTCCGCCGCCTGAGCCTGCCCATCCAGAAAATAGGCGGTGACCATGGAAAAGTTGAGCAGAACCGCACTTGCCGCCAGGGGGACTTCCCCGGCACGCGACATCTGGGCCGAAAAGAACGCAAATGTGCCCATCAGTGCTGCAGAGCGGATCATCAGGTCCCGGCTCAGGTCAAACATCCTCCACAGAGCGGTGCTGTCCAATAGTTGCTTCAGGCTGATGGTGGTTTTTAATCCACGTCCGGCGCTCACCTGCCACCAGACCACTCCGATTGAAACCATAGCGATACCGGCCTCAGCGATAACCGAAGCTGCGGCAACGCCGGAAACACCCCAGCCGTAGGAATGAACGAACAGGATGGAGAGAGCGATGTTGATGACATTGACCCCGATCTGTAAAAACATGCCCGTTTTGGCAGCACCGCGCCCATAGAACCAGCCCAGAAAAGCAAAGTTGAGCAGCACGAACGGCGCCCCAAACATGCGCACCGCCAGATAGTTCAGAAACGCATTTGTCACCACAGGCCCCGGCGGCGCGAAAGCAAGAACGCCAAGGCTCTGAATGGGTTTGACCAGCGCCAGCAACAAAAGCCCCAGCACCAGCCCCACCATTGCGGCGCGCAACAGATGGACAAGGCCCTGGTTGGGGTCTTGCCGGCCCACCGACTGGGCGGTGAGGCCCGCGGTGCCAAGTCGCAAAAAGAACAGCATGGCAAACACGGACCCAAAGGTCAGCGCGCCAAGTTCCAGCCCTCCCAAAAGCCCCGCATCGCCCAGACGTCCGATAACAGCGATATCGACAATGCCCACCAGCGGCTGGGTGATGAAGGCCAGCGAGGCGGGCAGGGCAACTCTGAAAATGTCCCGGTGGCTGACCGTGAACGGATAGCTGGTGGTTGTGCTCAACCTTATTGGCCTAATCGCGCACGATTTTGGGAATTGCCGGCACCTGAATAAGGGGCATCAATTCAAGGGAATTGATATTCAGATGAGCCGGGGTGTTGGCGATGAACCAGATGATATCGGCCACATCTTCGGGCAGTATGGGCTCCAGCCCCTTATAAAAATCCTCATTGGCCTGTTTGTCGCCATAGGTGCGCACCTCTGTGAACTCGGTTTTGGCCATGCCGGGCACAAAGCTTGTCACCCGAATATCGGTTCCGGCAAAATCGCAGCGCAGTTCATAGGAGAAGTGATGCACAAAAGCTTTGCTTGCCCCATAAACATTGCCCCCCGGATAGGCAAAATGCCCCGCAACCGACCCCACATTGATGACCGACGCGCCGCGCCCTGCCTTCTTAAGCTGGGGGATCATCTCTTGGGTGGTGTGGACAAGGCCCATAATGTTGGTTTCAACCATGGTCCGCCAGTCCTCAAGACGAATGTCGGGCATGGGTTTGGCACCAAGCGCCAGACCTGCATTGTTGAACAGACATTTGACGGGGGAGAACTCCGGGGTCAGGCTGGCGACAGTGTCAACAATGCTCTGGCGGTCGGTCACATCCATTTGCACAGGCAGGATGGAACCTTCAGGGCACTCGTCTTTCAGAGCCTCAAGGCGTTCCAGGCGACGTCCGGTGGCCACCACCTTCCAGCCCTGTTTGGCGAACAGTCGGGCGGTAGCGGCGCCAAAGCCGGAAGTTGCGCCGGTGATGAAGATGACGGACTGGGGCATTTCGTGGGGTTCCTGGCGTGTTTTTTTCAGGGAACTCGCCAAGCGGTGGCGAATCGTTTGTAGTTGCAGAGCAAGCCGGAGACGATGTGAGCGAACTTCCCGACAAAATTCAAGACTGGTTTTCAGACCGTGGCTGGCAGATGCGCGACCATCAGCGTCGGGTGCTTGAGGTAAGCAGCGCCGGTCACTCGGCTTTGCTTATTGCCCCCACCGGCGCGGGCAAAACCCTGGCCGGATTTTTACCCACTCTGGCCCATCATGCAACGCAAAAACACGATGGCCTGCATACGCTCTATATCTCGCCGCTAAAGGCGCTGGCGGTGGACGTGGCGCGCAACCTCACCGATCCTATTGGAGAAATGGGCCTTGATATTCGCGTTGAAACCCGCACCGGCGACACCCCTTCCAACCGGCGTCGGCGCCAGCGTTATGACCCCCCCGATATTCTGTTGACCACCCCCGAGCAACTGGCGCTGCTCATCTCCCACCCTGATGCCCACCGCATGTTTGATTCCCTCAAACGCCTGGTACTGGATGAATTGCACGCGCTGGTGACGTCCAAGCGTGGCGAACTGCTCTCGCTGGGCATCTCGCGGCTGGCCCGTCTTGCACCGCAAATGCAGATAACGGCGCTCAGCGCCACCATTGCCCGGCCGGAAACACTGCGCGACTGGATTGCGGCCCCTGTTGCTCCACAAACCACCGAATTGCTGGAAATGGCCGGCGGCGCGCAACCAGAGGTTTCCATTCTGGCCAGCAAGGACCGCCTGCCCTGGGCCGGACATTCGGCAAGCTATGCGGTGCCCGATCTTTATGAGATCATCAAAAACCACGGCACTTCGCTACTGTTCGTCAACACGCGCTCCCAGGCCGAAATGTTGTTTCAGGCACTCTGGGCCGCCAATGACGACGATCTGAGCATTGCCCTGCACCACGGCTCCCTTGATGTGGCCCAGCGCCGCCGGGTGGAAAGCGCCATGACCCGGGGCGATTTAAGGGCTGTAGTCTGCACCTCAACCCTTGACCTGGGCATTGACTGGGGCGATGTGGATCTGGTTATCCAGATCGGAGCACCCAAGGGCGCCTCGCGCATGCTCCAGCGCATCGGGCGCGCCAACCATACTCTTGATACCCCCTCAAAAGCGCTGTTTGTTCCCTCCAACCGCTTTGAAGTGCTGGAGTGCGAAGCGGCGCTGGAAGCAGTCCACAGGGGTGTGCAGGATAGTGAGGATCCGGTTGAAGGGGGTATGGATGTTCTGGCCCAGCATGTGCTGGGCATGGCCTGCGCCACAGAGTTTGAAACAAAGGAGCTATTTGGCGAAATCATTACCGCCTGGCCCTACCGCAACCTGTCGCAAGCGCGATTTGAGCGTGTGCTCGAATTTGCCGCCACCGGTGGCTATGCCCTCAAAGCCTATGAACGCTATGCCAAACTGCGGCGCACGCCGGAGGGAAAATGGCGCATCGCCAACGCCGGAATTGCCCGGCAATATCGCCTCAATGCAGGCACCATCATTGCCGAACCCATGGTCCGGGTGAGGCTGACGCGCAGCATGGAAAGGCGCCCCGGCCGGCCGTCCACGCCACGGGGGGGGCGTGTGCTGGGGGAAATGGAGGAATATTTCTTTTCCCAGATGCGCGTCGGAGACACGTTTTTGTTTGGTGGTGAAACCCTTTCATTTCAGGGCATGCGCGAAAACGAAGCCTTTGTGGCGCGCACCCAGGCCAAAGACCCCAAAATCCCCTCCTATATGGGGGGGAAGTTTCCCCTCTCCACCTATCTGGCGGAGCGGGTTCGTGCCATTCTGGGCTCCCCTGACGAATGGCACAAACTGCCAAAGCAGGTGAGCGAATGGCTCTCTTTACAGGGGCATGTTTCGCTGCTGCCCGGGCGCGATAATCTGCTGGTCGAGACCTTCCCACGGGCCGATAAATCCTATCTGGTCTGTTATCCTTTTGAGGGTCGGCTGGCCCACCAGACCATGGGAATGCTGCTCACACGTCGCCTCGAACGCCTGCGCGCGCGCCCGCTGGGCTTTGTCGCTTCGGATTATGCACTTGTCATCTGGGGTCTGGGCGACATGAGCATGATGATCCGTAACGGGCAGCTGTCGCTGGACGAACTATTCTCCGAGGAAATGCTGGGCGACGATCTGGAAGAGTGGCTGGACGAATCCTCGCTGATGCGGCGCACCTTTCGCAACTGCGCCATGATCGCGGGCCTCATTGAGCGTCGCCATCCGGGCAAGGAAAAAACCGGTCGCCAGATCACCATGAATTCGGATTTGATTTACGATGTGCTCTATGCCCATGAACCAGACCACATTCTGATTGAAGCCACCCGGCGCGACGCCTCCCGTGGTCTACTGGATATAGAACGGCTGGGTGAGTGCCTGCGCCGGATACGCCGGAATATTGTTCACAAACCCCTTTTGCGAATCTCGCCCCTTGCGGTACCCTTGATGCTTGAGATCGGCAAGGAACCCATATTTGGCGAGGGCCGCGAAAGTGCCATGGCCGAAGCCGCAGACGAGTTGATCAGAGAAGCGACAGGAAGCTAGTTGGCAAACGCAATCCAAATGTCTGTGGCAGAGTCGGAGGCGCCTTTGATCCATTTTTGCGGCCACGCCTTTTTGCCTCTGCTCAGTGGTGGATTGTTCTGGCAGGCAGAGAACACACTTCTGGTTGCCGACCTGCATCTTGAAAAAATGTCCTCCTTTGCCCGCTCCGGCCAACTGCTTCCCCCTCACGATACCGGAGCGACGCTGCAACGTCTTGCCTCTGATCTGGCTGAAACCGGGGCGACCCGGGTGATATGCCTGGGGGACAGTTTCCACCGCGACGAAGGCACCAGCACCCTTTTGGGGGACGACAAAAACAGGCTGGAAGAACTGATTGCGGATCGGGACTGGCTGTGGATAGCGGGCAATCACGACCCCGCCCCCCACGCTCTGGGCGGCGCCTGCTGCCCCAAAACAAAGATTGCAAACCTCGTGCTGACCCACAAGCCCACCCAAGACCTTTTTGGGCAGGTGTGCGGGCATCTGCATCCCGCAGCACGAGTGCATATCAACGCCCGCTCGGTGCGCCGACCCTGTTTTGTGCATGATGAGCGCCTGATGATGCTGCCGGCCTACGGGGTTTCGACCGGCAGTCTGAATATCCTTTCCCCTCCCTTTGCCGGTCTGTTTGAGCGAAGGGAGTTGCGGGTGACAATGCTGGGCAGGGACCGGCTCTATCCGGTTGGCGCCAAACGACTGGTTGGCGGCTGAGCCTTGAAAGCATCAGGCATTGGCCAGACCATGCAATACCAGAACGGCCATCAGCGTCAGGCAGACTGCCCACGTCATCATGCGCCGCGCCGCCGCATAGGCTCGCGGCAGCGTTCCCTTGAAGCCTGACCAGCTGTCCCAGGCTCCCTGGCCGCCAAATCCTACGATCAGCAGGGCAATGGCAATGGTAAAGGGCAGAAGGACTGCCGCCAGACCGAGCGCCAACAGGGCCAGAATCAGCCCCAGACCCCGTTTGCTCTCTTCGCCCGGCAACAGAAAGCGGCCAAATCGGGCACCTGAAAAAAAACCGAGCAGCAAAGCGCTGTAGCCGACGACTGCACGTTCCAGAACAGCTTCTCCAAGAGGTACAAGACCGGAGAACAACATGCCGGCCAGTCCGGCAAACAGTGGCGAACACAATGCCAGAAAAAGCAAAAGCAACTTTTTGCTTTGCTCCGTATCGCTGTTCCTCACCTGTATGTCCCTATCGCCTGAATGCAACAGCGCCCAGCCAGCCCGTGAACAGGGCGATCAGGACACTCGCAAGCCCATAGGCGAGGGGATAGTCGCGGGCGGCATTGCCAATAAAGCGCTCCGCCCCTGTGGTGCGCACCACAAATCTTTCCGCTTTCTGGTCAAGTATTTGCCCGTTGCTGAATAAATAGGTTTTGGCCAGATAGGTGCCATTGGGCACATTTGCGGGCAGGGTCAGATTGGCGTTGTAGAAAGTCTCGGAAAGAAAAGAGATCCGCCGCTCACTTAATCCAAACATTTCCGCCTCCCTCATCAATCGCACAAGTTCCCCGGCAAAGCCCTTGTTGCGGACCCGCTCCTCTTCAGATTGGTTCTCATATTGAGGGGGGTTTGCCTGATAAACAAGTCCGATCCCCTCCTTCCGGAGCGTGTCCTCGTCAGTGATTTTGTTCAGGGGACTGGTGGCCAGCACATGATAATAGGCGGGAACATCAGCAAATATTACCTCTTCACTGTTCAGCCAGACGCCAAGTTGCGGGGTCTTTTCACGTACCACCCGCCGGGTGGAGGGCCCCTGAATGACAATGATAATATCAAACGGGCCCGAGACTGAGCGCCCGTTCGCGCCGATAGGCGCTTCCACATTTCCAAACAGGGTCAGGCTTTCCCCGGAAAATGTCGAGTTGATGGAAATTTCGATTGCAGAAAGCTTGGAGACCAGGCGCTGTGACTGGACGGGCAAGGTCAAAGCCAGAACGCTCACGACAAGCAGGGTGAAAAATGTTGCAATACGGCCCATCATGCCTCTCCCAAACCAAGAATTGCGGTTGAGAACGGGTCGAGAGGGGTGACAAACAATGAGTAGGCGAAGCGCAGGGCGACCGCCAGAACGATGAGTCCCAGCAAAGCGCGCAACTGATCCCCGCGCAAACGTTGGCCTGCAGAGGCCCCAAACTGGGCGCCCACAACTCCGCCCACCATAAGCGAAAAGGCAAGAACAATATCAACGCTCTGAGAATTGACGGCGTGCAGAACCGTGGTTGCTGCCATGATGCAAAGCACCTGTATCAGCGAGGTGCCGATGACCATGTTGCCCGGCACCCTGAGGATATAGACCAGCGCCGGCACCAGAATGAACCCCCCGCCAATACCCAGCAGCGAACCCAGAAACCCGATAACCAGACCGATGGCCAGAACTGGAAGCACGCTGACATAAAGGTTGGAGCGCTTGAAGCGCACCCGCATGGGCAAGCCATGCACCCAATTGTGCTGGCCAGGCAGCTTGTGGGGGCGCTCATTACCCTTGGCCCGCCGCACCAGAGAACCAATGGCCTCATAGAGCAGAAGTCCGCCAATGGAGCCAAGAAACACCAGATAACCCACCGAAATAACCAGGTCGAGCTGGCCCGCATTCCTCAGAGCCGAGAATGTGGCAACACCAAAAAATGCCCCAATAATACCCGAAAGAACCAGATAGGTGGCAAGGTGGAAGTCAATGCCGCCCCTGCGAATATAGGATTGCGCGCCCGAAGTCGAAGCAGCAACCACCGTTCCAGTAACTGAAGCCACCGCCACCGGTGCGGGAATGCCGGTGAAAATCAACAAGGGGGTAAGCAAAAAACCGCCGCCAACACCAAAAAGACCGGAAAGAAATCCCACAGCCCCGCCTATCCCGATCATAAAGAACAGGTTGACCGAAAGTTCAGCAATCGGGAGGTAGACGTTCACTCTCTAACAGGTCCAAAAATCAGGCCGGAAATTCCGGCGGCGGGCGCAAAAACGGGCGATGTATCCGGGCGGGCTGTCAACCACAAAATACGAAAGCCGGTGCCAAACTCCAGAGCTGTTATTATCAGGGGTCAAGGCCCTGGATCATGCAACGCACGGCACTTATGACAAAAACGGCACGTATTAGATCGTAGCTGTTTAGGACTGAGGCAATCCTCTTGTCAACGTGATGTTGTCAGATTCTGCAAACCCGGACAAAATGCGGTTAACAGCGGGGTGGTTTCAGTAGTAAAATCGCAGTTTCAAGCGTATTTTCCGGCCTAAACCGGTTGGCTGCCAAGAACGCTGAGCAGACGCGGGTTGATCTCTCCGCTTCTACTCATCCCGGTTGCCTCCTCAAAGGCGCTTATCGCTTCCACAGTTTTTGGACCAACCAGGCCGTCGGGCGTGCCCACATCAAAGCCAAGTTTGTTTAGCGCGGCCTGAACCCTGAGCACAATGTCTTTGTTGTTTATGGCGGGGCCGGGGTTAAAATTCTCAGACCATGTGCCAATGGGTGCAAAATTGGCGCGCATGTCCATGGGGGCTTGCCTCCAGTTTTTAACCTCGTCGTGCAGACGGGCAACGGTCTGTGCATCAAGTGAGCGCTGGACATCGTCGCGCGCCCGGACCGCATCTTCGTCTCCTTGTGCCGCTGCGATCGAGAACCAGCGGAAGGATTCTTCCAGATTCTGGGGAACACCCAGTCCGCGGGCATACAGCATGCCAAGATTGAACTGGCTGTCTCTGAGGCCAAGGGCCGCTGCCTGCTCAAACCATATGGCAGCTTCTGAGAACTTTTGCTCACCAAGTCCGCCTCCAGCCAGCAGCGAGGCGAGATTATGCATGGACATGCGGTTTCCCGCATCCGCTGCCTTCTGGTACCACGCCCGGGCCAGGGTAAGGTCTTTATCAACACCAATACCGTTCTCATACATGTTGCCAAGCCTGTAGGCTGCCGGGGCATAACCCTGGATTGCAGCACGCTCGTACCATGCTGCCGCTGCGCTGAGATCCTGCGCCAGAGCCCGGCCTTCGGCAAAAATTGCTGCAACCTCGAACTGGGCACGTGCATCGCCATCACGCGCACTCTGGCGCAACTCAATAGGCCCCAGCGCCTCGGGGGGCAGATCCGCAAATCCAGGGGCCGGCACAATTTGTTGGGTGAGTTCCGACTGATCGGGTGACAGACTGGCAAGATCAAGCGAGGGGGGCATATCTGATGTTGTTGCCGGATCGATCATGCGCACTGCCGGGGTTCCTTCAATTGAAATTGAGCCGACAACATCTGCGTTTCCCGATGCGCCGTCACCGGGTTTTTGAACGTTTCCGCCGCTTTCCTGTTCTCCCGAAATTCCACCAGTTGCAGAATCCGGGCTTTCGCCGGCTATGCCGGCTATGGCGGCCTCTGAACTCAACTCGGCAGGATTGAACCGCTGGTTGATCAGGTTCAGGGCAAGCATACTGACCGCCAGCATTGTGGCTACCAGCAGGATGGGTTGGCGGTGGCGGACCAGAAAGCTGTCCTGCACCTCAACGACATCCATCTGCTCCTGATCTGAGGGGGGGGAGCGATCTGCGAAAAGAGTTTCACGCCTGTCCCCGGGCAATTGCTGTTTGCTCTGTTCCGCAGGTTCCTGTCTCTTGGCACCAGGCTCTTTTTCCTGGTTCAGTTTTTTCTGGAACCGGGCCAATGCCTTGCCGATCAGGGATTGTGAACCGGCATCGGTATTTTCCGGATTGTTGGACTTCGCCGCGCGGCGGGCAGCTTCAATAAAAGTGGAACGTGAGACCTTCCGGCGGTCTTCATTCTCAGTTTTGTCGAGTGCGTCCTGAGCGCTGCTGTCCCCATGGGTGGAAAACGCCGCGCGCGGCCCACTCTCGGGGCTGACATCGGCACTTGTTGCATCATCCGAGGCAAAGCTCGAACGCGGTGCGGGGGGGGGGGATGTGTCTTTTGTGTTGAACTGGGGCAGTTTTATTCTATCCGTGCCTGGGCGTTCATTTCCTCGTGCGCATTCCTGCTCGCGGGCAAGGGCTTTTAAATCGCTCGCTCCATTATCCAGAACCATTGTTTCGGACTCATCAATGCGCAAAGGCTCTGGAACCGGTACATTTCGGCCATCCGGCTCGGGTGGGGGGTAGGAGGGAGCATTCAACGGCGCTTCGGCGTCCGGTGCGCGGGGCATGGTGTCTTTTAACGCGCTGAGCAGATGATTGTCCGTTTCGTTCAGGCCGGGGTGGTGTGGGCGTTTTGACTGAACAGGAGCCTCTTGGGCCATATCATCATCGAGGAATACGGGTTCAGTTGCGTCTGACGTTTCGTCCCCGATATTTTCTGCAACCATCCTGTTATTCGCCAGCATGGGATTGGTGGCAACCGAGGCTGAGCGCACAGAAGTGCTGCCGGAAAGCGGGGAATCCAGCTCCTGCTGACCTAGCGTGGCTTCAAGCCGCCCAAGTCTCTGATTGACCATGTCCATGCTGTTTTGAAGACTGGAAAACCCCTGGTCCGGTTCAGCAGTTCCCTGCTGTTTGATAAGTTCCGAAAGGCGTGCCTCCAATTCCTCGAATGCCTGCTGGTTTTGGGTGCTACCCTCATCCGCCAGGGCATCGCGCATTGCTTCACCGGTGCGCATTGCAACCATGTCAGCAATTGCTGTGAAATCAGGCGAGCTCTCGACAGAGGCGCCTCCGGGGATAGTTTTATGGAGTTTGCCCAGTTCTTCCCCGGTACGCTCCATTTTTTCGGCCAGAGCACGAATTTGCTGTTCCAGCTGTTCAACGTCAAGACCTTCACTGCCGCCCGTACCCGTGCCTTTGGAAAGATTTTCAAACCTCTTGGACAAAGAACCTATGTGGTCCTCAATTGTATCAAACTTGGGTCCGGTAGCGCTTAGAACTGCTTCCTTTATCGCTGCCATATCTGCTTGAAGTCCGCCCACATGCGCGCCTTGCCCTCCGACCTGGGCAATGCTCTGGTTGAGAGTATCCAGTCTGGCGGCAAGGGAAGAAGAAAGGGCAGAACCGGGTTCGCCCTGCAACGCCCTGGTAAATTCTGCCATATCGGCACTCAGGCGTTCAAGGGCAGGACTTGTTTCATTCAGACCCTGTTCAATGGAATCTATCCGGGAATAAACCGAGCGGATACTGTCTTCCACGGAGGACAAGTCGATTGCGTCAAATTTTTCATAAAGGTTGCGGACACCGGTTTCGATGGCGTCAATCTGTTCGGCCCTTATTCCAGTTCCCGGCTGATCTGCATTTTGGGACTGCAACAGCGTGAGTTGCTCAAAAGCCTCGGCCAGAACATCCAGGCGTTCATGGATGGCGCTATAGTCAAGGTTCGAGCCGGAAGTGACGGCTTTGGCCAGTTTTGCGATTTGCGTTTCGATGCGTTTAATCTGGCCGCGTTCGCCCACACTGTTTGCCAGCAATTCGACCACCGAGGACAATTGCTCAATCTGAATGGCCATTTCTTCCACAGCACGCATGGAATTCTGTTGGGAGCCCATGTTTTTTTCAACGCGCTCAAAACGGGTGTTGATTTCGGCCAGGGTATTGCTGAACTCCTCGAGTTGCCCGGAATGGGCACGCCGGGTGTCCACGGCGCTACGGGGCACACCCCGACCGCGCGGTTGCGGCTGCGGGTGGTTCTGACTGGCACGAATTTGCTCGATCGCGTCCTGGAGCTGGCTTGCTGAGTGTGCCGGCATGGGCGTCACCTCACCTGTCTCGTTAAAACGATCGACAGCCCTTTGAACGGAATTCAATGCTACCTGGCGTCGATCATGGCCCTGGGCCGGGCTGGGCCGGGAAGCTTGGGGGGCGGCAGGGCGAAGAGAAAATGATTGCGGGTTGGGGGGCGGCGGTGGAGCTTGAGTTTGAGTGAACTGGTGTCCGTTGACCTGTTCAAGCAGGGTTTCCAGCTCACTGCGAAGCGCATTCCAATCGTCCTGATGGGGCTCGATTTGGTATTGTTCGCCCCTCTCTCCAGAAGCACGGTATTCTCCTGAATAATCGTCCCGGGAAAAATCTTTGCGATGTGCGTAGGCCATGGACGTCCCAAGCTGCCGGAACCAAAAGGGAGACCCCCGCAATCCTTAAAGAGGGTCCAGCCTCCCTTTTCGCAAAAACATAGTAAACAGGGGGTTAACTGAGGCCCCATTTTGCAAAAAACCGGCAAAAAGTTACTCATATGCCACTGCAGACAAGTGGGCACAGCGTATTTGTTGTGTTGTAGTTCTATAGCAAGAATTCTATATGACTTCTTCGGGCTGCTTGGGAACTGCCGGCAGCGCGTTCAAATCCAGCCAACTATAACGGGGACAAGAATGTTTAAGGAATTCAAGGAATTTGCCATCAAAGGCAACATGATTGACATGGCGGTCGGTATTGTGATCGGTGCTGCTTTTGGCGCTATCATCGCTTCATTGGTCGACGATGTGTTTATGCCGCTTGTCGGCCTGCTCATTGGCGGGCTGGACTTTTCCAACTGGTTTATCCTTCTGGGTGATGCGGGTGGCGCGAGCATTCCCACCATTGAAGCAGCCAAAGAGGCAGGCATTGCAACCCTGAATATCGGTTTGTTCATCAATGCAATTGTCAAATTTCTGATTATCGCTTTTGCGTTGTTCATGGTGGTCAAAGGAATAAATGCCATGAAACGCCAGGAAGAGGAAAAGCCGGCACCCCCTGCCACCCCGCCTGCTCAGGAAGTGTTGCTGGGCGAAATTCGCGATCTGCTTTCAAAGAAATAACAAGGGTCTTCCATGGGGCGGTTTTCGCCCCAAGGTCTATTTCAATAACAAACAACGGCTCCCGGTTAAGCACCGGGAGCCGTTTCTTTTGTCCTTGGTTGGTGCGAGGGCGTGCGTTGCACCATTCAAAATAGGAATAAATACCTTGCAAAATTAGATTCAAGAGATTATATGCCGTAAATAGGTATTTAGACCTAGGTGAAAACCATGTCGCCCACGCACCAACACCTAGTCCAAACTGCGGTAGCGATTCACCTGATGGCAGCGTTTTATTCTCAGATGACGCGCAGTTGCGTTCCGGACTTTTTACAGGTGCTCAAGGGAAGGGTTGGTTTTGCCTTCTCATTCTTTGGGGGCTGCGCCGCTTCCGGGTTCAGTATTTTGAGTTTTGGGGAAACCAGATATTGGGGCATTTAGCAAAATGAACGAACAGGTTTATTATCATTCCTACCATAACCGGGATCGGCTGGTGCACATCATTGATGATGACGCTGCCACCTGCGAGGCACTGAGCGTGCTGTTTCGTCTGGAGGGCTTTCAGACGGAATTTTCTCTCGACCCGGCAAATTTTTTCTATGCGCTGGACAAAAGACTGCCCGATGTCATTGTGCTCAGTCTCAAGGTCAATGGGCAATCCATGCTGGATGCGCTTCGGCGCCTGAAATCCATGCGCACCGGCACACCGGTGTTCATGACCACAGGTGAAGATGATGTTGAGGGAGCAGTCCAGGCAATGAAACATGGTGCGACCGACGTTATCACCAAGCCCTTTGACACCGAACGATTTGTACGTTCGGTTCGCGACGCCTTGCGCCGCGATGTGCATGTGGGTGCTGTACAGGGAGGGCGGCGACCGGTGGAGATACGCGGGTTCAACCAGCTTACCCCCAGGGAACGTGAGGTATTACAATTGGTCACCAACGGTCAGTCCAACAAAGAGGCGGGGCGTGATCTGGGCATCTCGCCCAGAACCGTTGAAGTCCACAGGGCCCGGGTTATGGAAAAACTGGGCGCGCGCAACACCGCCGATCTGATGCGCATAATATTGACAAGCTAGGGTCAG
>Ga0256839_1001000_pt1 | contig 35634 bp, 31 predicted proteins | sample 354166metaG_FD_185968 | JGI IMG/M metagenome (GOLD analysis project Ga0256839, IMG submission 185968) | Hydrothermal vent microbial communities from Mid Atlantic Ridge, Atlantic Ocean - 354-166 | ecosystem: Environmental > Aquatic > Marine > Hydrothermal vents | place: Atlantic Ocean: Mid...
GTGTTCTAAGCACAGCGCTACTTCATGGCTCCTCAGGTTGGGCTCGAACCAACGACTCCCTGATTAACAGTCAGGTGCTCTAACCAACTGAGCTACTGAGGAATAGTATTGTCTTTTGCCGCTGCCTTCGCAAACGGGACTGCAATATTAGCAAATGCATTGATTTTCACAAAAGTTTATAAAGAATTAACCCGGAAAATTCACAAGAATTTTCCGGCCACGGGCTGATGATCCTGAGCCCCCCGGAACATCAGGATTAATGGCAAAAATTACCCTTCAACTACAAGCCAGCGCAAGCATAGCTACCGGGCAGGCGAAGCCCTGCCTACGATAAAAATGTCTGCGCAAACCAATCCGGCATAAACCACACCATAAAGAAAATCAGCGTGAACACCGTCAGGAAAACCAACCCGGCAATGGCTAACGCATTTAACCATCCCGGCATCCGGTACGCCTGTTCCACCTCTGCCGACTTAATAACAATATAATTCAACAGCCCGGCCAACGGGGCTACCACAAACGATAAAATAGTGGCCAGGTCAACCAGGTTTTTTAAGTTGTTTAAAAAGTGGGAAATAACCCAGTAGGCAGCAATCGTGATCAGCAAAGTCCAGACAATGTATGCTTGCCGGCTATCAGCCGCAGCAGAGTCGTTAAACATGAGCTTAAAGGTCCGGTTCATCGAACGGCCGTAACCGTCAACCACGGTAATGGTGGTGGAGAACATAGTAGAAAACGCTGCCACCGCAATAATGGTATAACTCCATTGGCCAATAGCCGTAGTAAACATCCTGATTAACTGGCTGGCAAACCCGGCCGAGCTGTTGGACAACTCGGTGCCTGTACCATAAATAATATTGGCCCCCAGGGTTAAAAAGAATAGCGATAACACCGCAGTAACCCAATAGCCAAAATTAAAATCGGCCAGGCTTTCCCGCAGGGTTGGGCGGTAACCGGTAGTCTTAGCCTTGGCTTCGGACCACAGGCTGGTCCAGGTAGAGATATCCACGGCCGTAGGCATCCAGCCCATCAGGGCAATGGCAAACATAATACCGGTAACAGAGTAAAGTTCCTTCGGTACAAAATCAGGGGCTTTGGCCACCGGCCCGTGCACCACCGCGCTTACAAAGGCCACAAGGGTGGAGATCAGTAACACCAGCCCCACCAGTTTCAACAGGTTGTCCAGCAACCTGTACTTACCAATTGCCAATACCGCTACGCAGATAATAAAGATGATCACCGCCCACACATCCGTAGGCAAGTAGATACCCAACAGGTTGCCCAACAGGCCTGCTGTAACAAAGGTTACGGCAGCCGTTACAATAACCATCGAAGGGATAGACAACAAAAAATAGGCCCACACAATCCACCGGCCTTTGCGGGCGTAACCATCAATAATGCTAACGCCCGTGGCACTGGTATAACGCACGGCAAACTCAAAAAACGGGTACTTCAATACATTGGCTAAAACAATGGCCCCCAACAGGGCAAAGCCATAATCAGCCCCCGCACGGGTAGATTGCACCAGGTGCGAAACCCCAATGCAGGTACTGGCAAATAATATGCCCGGCCCCAACACCTTAAAAAATTTCTGCATGCGTTCCCCCATAGTCTTTTAAATTTTACCCGGCACCAAATATAGATAAAGATTACGAGCCACCTAAGCCCAACTATCCATGAAAATCTTCCGGGCCAATACCGGATAAACACAGAATTACGCCATATTGGCATAGTATTCTTTCTTATAGTCAAAATAAATGTCATTTTGTCTGGTTATTTGTTGAAAAATAAGCTACAAACCCTTTTGGTACGATTTTGATTGTATGCTGGGCAGAATTGATCTTGAAAACTAAAACATTTAAAGTCATGAGCATAGTAAGATACAGAAACGGAGCTACAAGTTATTTCCCTACCAACATGGGTGAATTACTTGAAAGGTTTTTTAACGATTCTTTATACGACAACACCCAGGAGCAAAAATTTGTGCCGGAGGTAGATGTATTGGAATCGGAGAAAAGTTACGAGCTGCACTTTGCCGTACCGGGTTTTGACAAAGAAAACTTCAACCTGGAGGTAGATGACAATGTGCTGATCGTAAGTGGCGAACGCAAATTCAAGGACGAAAAATCCGAAAAGACATTTAAGTCGGTGCAAACGCGTTATGGTTCATTTACCCGCAGCTTTACGTTGCCCGAAAACGTCAACCTCAACAAAATTGAAGCCCATTACAAAAATGGCATTCTTGAGGTAGTTATCCCTAAAGATGAAACCAAACTGGTTAAAACCAACATCAAAGTAAAGTAACGTGCTGGGCATAGCGAGTTGTGCGTTAGGTTAAAAAAGGGTGGGCTTTGGTCCACCCTTTTTTCGGCCCGGCCAGGGAAACATGAATTAATTCCCAAACCGCACAACAGAATGGTCTGTTTTGCGTAGTTAAGTAAAAAAACATTTCAGGTTATGAACAGAAATTTCATTTTCGCCATTTTTGCAGCCGCCATCCTTGGGGGCGCCATTGCCATCGGGGGCTATAAGACCCTTGAACCGGAGGCCACTCCGGCATACAATTCAATCCAGGAGCGCCAGCAACAAATTGTACAAACGGTGGCCTCGAAGTACAGCGAGACCGTACCGGTAAACCTTGACTTCACCGCCATTGCCAGCAAAGCGGTCAACAGTGTAGTGTATATCCAATCAAAATACGACTCCCGCACCATCACCCAGGGGTTTTACCGGTACCAGCAAGGGCCGGCCATGGCCAGCGGCTCCGGGGTAATTGTTTCGGATGACGGTTATATTGTTACCAATAACCATGTGGTAGAAGATGCAGCCGAAGTAAAAGTGACCCTGGAAGACAACCGCAGCTATACCGCCAAAGTAATTGGCACCGACCCCACCACCGATCTGGCCCTGATTAAAATAGAGGAAGAGAACCTGGAGTTTTTGCCCTACGGCAACTCCGATGAGGTAGTGGTTGGCCAGTGGGTGCTGGCCGTAGGCAACCCGTTTAATTTAACCTCTACCGTAACGGCCGGCATTGTCAGCGCCAAGGCCAGGAACATCGGCATCCTGCGCGATGAGAACAACCTGCAGATCGAATCGTTCATTCAAACCGATGCGGCCGTAAACCCCGGCAACTCGGGCGGGGCGCTGATCAACACCTCCGGCCAGTTGGTGGGCATCAACACCGCCATTGCCTCCTCTACCGGCAGCTATACCGGCTACTCTTTTGCCGTGCCGGTAAACCTGGTAAAAAAAGTGATTGACGATCTGCTGGAGTTTGGCGTAGTACAGCGCGGGTTGCTGGGCATCCAGATACGCGACCTGTCGGCTGACCTCTCCAAAGAAGAGAACCTGGATATCGTTGAAGGCGTATATGTAGTGGAGGTAAACGAAGGCAGTGGCGCGGAAGAAGCCGGAATTAAACCCCATGACGTAATTATTAAAGTTGACGGCCACCAGGTGCGCACCAGTTCACAATTGCAGGAGTTAGTCGCCATCCACCGCCCGGGCGACAAAGTGGAGGTGGTTTTGCTGCGCGATGGCAAAGAGAAAACCGTTACCGCTACCCTGCATAATTTCAGTGGCACAACGTCTGTGGTTAAAAAAGTTACCGAAGCAACCATCGAGGGTTCGGTATTTGAAGAGATATCTCAGCAGGAGAAAAAACGCCTGAATATTGATGGCGGGGTAAAGCTTATTGAAGTTGGCGAAGGGAAATGGGCGGCAGCCGGCATTGACAAAGGCTTTATCATCACCCATGTTGATAAAATAAAGATCAATTCACTTAACGATCTGAAGCGTGTCATGGCACACAAAAAAGGGGAAAGGGTGATTTTCCTCGGGGTATTCCCCGATGGTACCAAATCGTATTATTCGGTTGACTGGTAACCGGGGCTGCCCCGTAGTAAAGAGGAGTCTGGCTGCAGGCTCCTCTTTTTTTATGCCTGAAGGATAACAAAAACTGCCGGCAAAATGAGGCCGGTTATCCGTAGCCCGAATGGTGAATTTATCGGGAAATAGACTTAGCTTTGCCAACAAAAATATCACTATCATGACAGATCAATTTGGCATCAAAGAAGCACTGGCGGAGTTGGGTGTGCAAGGGCATAATGCCGGGGTTTCTACCGGTTCGCAATGGCTGGAATCCGGGCCGGAAAAGCTGGTCTCGGTGTCCCCGGCCGATGGCAAAACGGTAGGTACAGTTACCGTAACCACCCCCGAAGAATACGAACAGGTAGTACAAAAAGCCCAGGCAGCTTTTAAAGAATGGCGCCTGGTGCCGGCCCCCAAAAGGGGCGAGGTAGTACGGCAGATCGGGGAGGCCCTGCGCCAGTATAAAGAACCGCTGGGCAAACTGGTTTCGTATGAGATGGGCAAATCCTACCAGGAAGGCCTGGGCGAAGTGCAGGAGATGATCGATATCTGTGATTTTGCCGTAGGTCTGTCGCGCCAGCTTTATGGCCTGACCATGCAATCCGAACGGCCCAACCACAGGATGTACGAGCAATATCACCCGCTGGGTGTTGTGGGGATTATCTCTTCTTTTAATTTCCCGGTAGCGGTTTGGTCATGGAACAGCATGATTGCCTGGGTATGTGGTGATGTAACCCTCTGGAAACCTTCGGAAAAAGTGCCTTTGTGCAGCGTTGCCTGCCAGCATATTATTGCCGGGGTGTTTGCCAGAAACAATGTGCCCGAAGGCGTTTCCTGCCTGATTAACGGTGACCGGGCCATAGGCGAACTGATGACCCACGATAAGCGGGTACCCCTGGTGTCGGCTACCGGTTCTATCCGCATGGGCAAAGAGGTAGGCAAAGCCCTGGGCGCCCGCCTGGGCCGGGCCCTGCTGGAGCTTGGCGGCAATAATGCCATCATTGTTACCGAAAATGCCGACCTCGAAATGACCCTGGTTGGGGCCCTGTTTGGGGCGGTAGGCACCTGCGGTCAGCGCTGCACCACCACCCGCAGGCTGATCATCCATGAAGCGGTATTTGATGAAGCCAAAACCAAACTGCAAAAGGCCTACGCTCAGCTTAAAATCGGCAATCCGTTGAACGAGGCCAACCACGTTGGGCCTTTGATTGACCACGATGCGGTGAGGTTATATGAGAACGCCCTGCAAGCGGCCGTTGAACAAGGCGGCAAGGTAGTAGTTGCCGGTGGCGTCCTCAGCGGTACAGGTTATGAGTCGGGCTGCTATGTAAAGCCGGCTATCATGGAGGTGGAAAACCACTACGAGATCGTGCAAACGGAAACTTTTGCCCCGATTTTATACCTGATTAAATACAAAACCCTGGAAGAAGCCATTGCCTACCAAAACGGTGTCGTTCAGGGGTTGTCTTCAGCCATTATGACCACCAATATGCGCGAGATGGAGTTGTTCCTCTCGGCTGCCGGCTCTGACTGCGGCATTGCCAATGTTAATATTGGCACCTCCGGGGCTGAAATTGGCGGGGCCTTTGGCGGTGAAAAAGAAACCGGGGGCGGCCGTGAATCGGGCTCCGATGCCTGGAAAATTTACATGAGGCGGCAAACCAACACCATCAATTATGGCACCGATTTGCCCCTGGCCCAGGGAATAAAATTTGAACTTTAGCCGTATTCCTGAGGTAATAGTGAAAATATTGCGCTGAGGCTATTTATTTTAGTATTTATTGAGGATGGCCGGTTTTACCAGCGCAATATTTTCATAGATTATTGGTATTATTCTCATTTAGCCCTAAATTGGGAACTCTAAAAGATTAACAATGGCCAAAGTAAAATATTATGCCGTAATGCTTATCGATGATAACGAGATCGATAATCTTATTAACCAGAAAATGATTGAAGCCTCCGGTATCACGGAGCACATATACACCCACACCGGGGCCCGCAGTGCCATCGAGTTCCTGAAAAACATGGAAAAACTGCGCGATACAGGCAAAAACGTATTGCCGGAAATGATTTTTTTAGATATTGATATGCCCTTGATGGATGGGTTTCAGTTCCTGGATGAGTTTGAAAAACTGGAAGAAGAAACCAAAAAACATTGTAGTGTGGTAATGCTCACTTCTTCCATCAGCCCGGCTGATGTCAATAAGTCGAAAAAGTACGAGTATGTGAAAAAGTACATCAACAAGCCCCTCACCCAGGAAAACCTGGAGCGGCTGAAGCCCAGCTAAACGATCTCCTGCACAAACCGTTGATCTAACTGTAAGTACAAAACCGGCTGAAACCTGAGCGGGTGAAATTGTTGCAGCCTTTCAATTTGCACCCCGATTTTTTGTGGTTTGTCCGCCTGGTTGTCGCTATTGAGGATACTCAACAACTTAACAAACACTTGCAGATGTGGGGCATTTTCAGCCCCGATGATCCGTAAAACCCGTTGGGCCGAAGTGAGGTTCTGCTTGAACAACACCCTGTCCTGCTGCAGGTATTTCATGAAGGCCGTCAGGCATTTAACCTCTAATTGCAGATGATAGTGCTCTTTAAAGCCTACTTCATTGGTAAGTTTAAACAACCATTTGGCCGCCTCGGCATATTCGCCAATATGATAGCAGGCAAGCGCCCGGTAAATAAAGTAAACCACTTTGGCCGGCTGGCTGCAATTGGCTACCTGAAACCCGCCAAACAGGCGGTCTTCCCTGGCCGACAAGCCCAACGTATAATCAAAATGCTTCCACTGCAGTTTGGCAATCAGCACCTGGGCCGGAAAACCATAGTTTTCATAATGGATTAAGAACTCCGGAATCCGGCTGTTGGTTTCATCCAGTACTACCTGCGCTTTCCTTGTTATCCCGTGTTTGTGGTAATAGGCGAAGCGGATGTATTTAAACAACAGGTGCAAATGCTTATAAATACCATCCTTCGGGTAGCGCTTAAAAATATCCTCAACCCCGGCCAGTACATCTTCTACCGGTTGCAATTGGTACTTATCGTACGCTTCTTCATCCACATATAAACAATGAAAAACCTGCAAGGCAGCGAGGTAAACAAACATCCGGTGCGACTGGTACAAGGCACAAACATTCTTCATCTCCTCAAACAGGGCTGTCAGCGCCATTTTTTTGGAGGTGTCGCCCATCACATAGTATAGCCCGTACTCAACAAAATACTTGGCCAGCAGGTCTTCCGCCTTATCTAAGGCCAGGCTATAGGCAACATGGCGGTTATACAACTTGGAGTAATGAAAATATTCGTGGGTGTTGAGGTGCAGCTTTTTCAGGTATTTGTAAACGATGGTCAGCTCATTCGACAAATCGTATTTGGTCAGCTCCCGCTCCAGCTTTTTCAACGTGGCCAGGGCCACCACCGGCTGCTCGGTAAACATGATATCCTCGATGCTGAGCAATTTGTTCAGTACATCGGCCCTGGGGCTGTCTGACTGCCGCACTAAGTAATTTTGCACTTTTGTCCTTAACCGGGAACGCAGGGTAGTATAGGCATTGGGGCCCAGCTTCAACTCACTTTTGATGGCCTCATCAGAAGCGTTATTGAGCAGCAACTCAAAAAGCAGGGCCACCTTATCGTTCTCCCGGTAAAACGATTTACGCACCCCTTTGATATGGTCTTTGGATAACGCCAGCACTATGTCCCTGATGCTCTTCATTTGCTGACATAAAACTCGGCCTAATTTTTTACCCAGCCAAAATATTAACCGGGCAATTTACTTTAGGGTTGCCCCCGGGTTTTACGCACACTCACCAGATATACCCCGGTAAAAATCAGCAAGGCATATAGTACCTCGGGCAGGGTAAGCTTATCCCCCCGGAAGCTGAGGGCTATAAAAGCAGAAAACAAGGGTTGCAGATAGATATAATAGCCCACAATAGAGGGGCTGACATAGTGCAGGGCCCAGGTGTTGAGCAGGTAGGCCAGAAAAGTGGTACCGATGACAATATAGGCCAACGACCACCAGGCATCGGCCGGCAAGTCCGCCCAGGCCACCTCGCTAAACTCCCCGAACCCGAAGGGCAGGACCATCAGCATGCCAAACAAAAACACCCATTTAATAATGGTGATGGCCTTATAGCGCATCATCAGCGGTTTCACAAAGACCAGATAAACACTAAAGGAAACAGCATTAATCAGGATAAATAAGTTACCCAAAAAAGTTTCGCTTGATAAGGTAAAGCCGTCAATGCCTATCAGCAGAATGGCCCCGGTGGCCCCCAGGGCAATGCCCACTATTTTGTTCAGTGTAATCCGTTCTTTTAAAACAAAATACGACACCACCAGTACGGTAATCGGGGACGAAGTCATAATGACCGAAGCGCTGATGGGCGTGGTCAGGCTCAGGCCTTTAAAGAACATCAATTGGTTAACCGCCACACCAAAAACCGCCAGGCCCAGCAGGCGCAGGTAGTCGCGCTTATATTTTATCTTTTCCCCGCCTTGCAGGTAGCCGATAAACCAATACAGCAAGGCACCGATTATCACCCGGATAAAAATTACCCCGAACGGGCCGACATAAGCCGGCATCACCACTTTGGCAATACTGTAATTGGCCCCGTAAATCAGGCCTACGGTAAGGAGTGCCGCATGTATTTTCAGCTTGGATGGCATAGAATTCTCGCGAAATTACGACATTAGGGGAATAATTATAATTGCCAGACATTGTTCGATTCGAAAACACCTTTAGCCGAGCGCCTGCGGCCGGCAAGCATTGGCGACCTGGCCGGCCAGGAGCACCTGCTGGGGCCAGACGGGGTATTGAAGAAAGTAATTACCAGCGGCCATATCCCTTCCATGATTCTCTGGGGCCCGCCCGGAGTAGGTAAAACCACCATTGCCAACATTATTGCCAACGAGGTAAAATCGCCTTTTTTTACCCTCAGTGCGGTATCGGCCGGGGTAAAAGATGTACGCGAGGTAATCAACAAAGCCACCCGGCTGGCCCGGGCCATTTTATTTATTGATGAGATCCACCGGTTCAACAAATCGCAGCAGGATGCCCTGCTGGGGGCAGTAGAAAAAGGCACCATTACCCTGATAGGCGCTACCACCGAAAACCCCTCTTTCGAGGTTAACTCAGCCCTGCTCTCCCGCTGCCAGGTTTATACCCTCAAACCATTAACCCGGGCGCATCTGGAAGTGCTGCTGCAAAAAGCCCTGACCGAAGATTTTGCCCTAAAAAAGAAGAAGGTGGTTTTTAAAGAAAAAGAAGCCTTGTTTAACCTGGCCGGGGGCGATGCCCGCAAACTGTATAATTTAATTGAGCTGGTAGCCGATGCCGCCACCGGAGACAGCCTGGAAGTAACCAACGACAAGCTTATTTCCCTGGCACAGCAACGCATTGCCCTCTACGATAAAGCCGGGGAACAACATTATGATATTATTTCGGCCTTTATCAAATCCATCCGGGGCAGTGACCCCAATGCCGCTTTATATTACCTGGCACGGATGATTGAAGGGGGCGAAGATGTGAAATTTATTGCCCGCAGGTTGCTGATCCTGGCGGCCGAAGACATCGGTAACGCCAACCCCACCGCCCTGGTGCTGGCCAGCAGTTGCTTTCAGGCAGTGAATGTAATTGGCTACCCCGAGGCTGAGATCATTTTATCGCAGGCCGTCACCTATCTTGCCTCTTCACCCAAAAGCAATGCCAGCTACAGGGCAATTAAGGCAGCCCGCAAAAAAGTGGCCGAAACCGGTGACCTGCCCATCCCCCTGGCCCTGCGCAATGCCCCAACCCGGCTGATGAAGGATGAGGGCTATGGCCAGGGCTATAAATATGCCCACGCCCACCCCGGCAACTTTGCCGATATGGAATTTATGCCCGCAGCCCTGGCCAATACCAAATTCTATGAGCCCGGTGATAATGCCCGTGAAAATGAAATAAGAAAGCGGTTGCGGGCTTTGTGGAAGGAAAAGTATGGGTATTAAGCACTGCCCTTCTTTCCCCGTAAATATTCGCTGACCATCCCCATAGCATAAGCACTTAACTGAATAGTTGCTGCCGCCACAGACAAAATCCCTACGACCAGGCTACGGTTCTTCCAGACACTGTCAATAAAAATCAGGAAATAGTACCCGGCATACAGGGCCAGCCCGAGGTAAAATAAAGGCCGGCAAACAAACCACGTACCCATTAGTGCCAACCAACCCAACAGAAAGAACAGCGGGAAAAAGTGCACCGGCTTAACCTCACCCGGGAAAAACCGCCCGACATTGATCCGTGCCCGGCCAAAAAAATGTAATTGCTTATAGAATTGCCCTAAACTTGTCCTGCGTTTATGATAAACAAAGGCTTCCTCTATCAGCCCCACCTTAAAACCACTGTTGATAATCCGGATACTGAATTCGATATCCTCGCCCATACGGGTAATGCAATAGCCCCCGGTTTTCTCATACACCTGCCGTGAAATGCCCATATTAAAGCTACGCGGGTGATAAGGGCCGGCATGTTGTTTGCGGCCCCGGATGCCCCCTGTGGTAAACACTGAAGTCATGGCATAGTTGATAGCTTTCTGCACCGGGGTAAAGGAGGCATCAGCCCGGTCGGGGCCGCCATAGGCATCCAGATAGTCCTTATTCAGGTGGTCTTCCACAATTTGCAGGTAATTGGCCGGGATGAGGCAATCCGAATCGAACACAATAAAATAGTCACCTTTGGCACGGGCAAAGCCATAGTTGCGGCTGAACCCCTGGCCACTGTTTTCTTTAACACAATACCGGATATCCAGCTTGCCGGCAAACCGCTCTACCTCCTTTTTACAGGTTATGGAGGAACCGTCCTCGACAATAATTACCTCAAAATTTTTCAGTGTCTGGCCGGCCAGGCTGGCCAATAATTCGGCTATTTCATCCGGGCGGTTATATACCGGTACAATAAGCGAATAAAAACGCATTATTCAACCCCGATGGTCTCAATTACCAGATACTCTTTCTTGCCTGCCGACTGCCGGGCCAGCAACTCGGCAATAAAGCCGGCCAAAAAAAGCTGCACCCCGATAACAATGGCCACCAGGGCAAGAAAAAACAGCGGTTGTTCCACCACCTCACGCTTTACCGGTATTTTGGCAAAATAAACAGCATCTATCTTCTGCCAGATAATCCACAAGGCCGAGACAAAGCCAAACAAAAACGACAACACCCCGAAAGTGCCGAAAAAATGCATCGGCCGCTTGCGGAACCTCGACACAAAGGTGATGGTCAGCAAATCGAGGAAGCCAAAAATAAAGCGCTCAAAGCCAAACTTGGTTTTGCCGTACTTCCGCTTTTGGTGGGTCACCACCTGTTCGGTTATTTTGGCAAACCCCTGCCATTTGGCAATTACCGGAATATAGCGGTGCATTTCGCCATAGAGGTTGATGTTTTTCACCACCGGTTGCCGGTAGGCTTTGAGGCCACAATTAAAATCGTGTAGTTTGATGCCCGACATCCTGCGGGTAACCATATTAAAAAACCGCGAAGGGATGGTTTTGGACAGGGGGTCGTGGCGCTTTTTCTTCCATCCCGAAACAATGTCGTACCCTTCTTCTTTAACTTTCCGGTAGAGGGCCGGGATTTCATCGGGGTTGTCCTGCAAGTCGGCATCCATGGTAATTACCACCTCGCCCCGGGCGGCCTTAAAGCCGGTATCCAGCGCTGCCGATTTGCCGTAGTTGCGGTTAAAGCGGATACCTTTAACCCGGTGGTTGGCACCGGCAAGTTGGGTGATTATTTGCCAGGAACTATCGTTGCTGCCGTCATCTATCAGGATAACCTCATAGTCCAGGCCGGCCATTTCGCTTACCCGGCCAATCCAGCTTACCAGCTCATTTAATGATTCTTCCTCATTATACAGAGGGACAACAACCGAGATATCTGTCATTAATCTTTCAAATACTTAAATCGGGGTCAACCTTTTTGGTTATAGCCGCAACGATAAGACTGATTATAAAACCAAGAAATACAGCCCCTAAAACACTGAATACAAAGCCTAACTCAGGGTTTTGAAATTTAGACATTATCCCTAAAGCAGCATCAATCTGCTCCTCCGTCATTCCCTGAGATTCCCATATACCAATCATTTTGTCCATCATTTGCTCATAAAAATCCGGAACAATAAACTTTGTATATATGTAGCTAAAAATGCCCGAAACGATAGATGAAACAAGTGCAATAAGGGTGCCAAGGGCCAACCCTTGATTGTAGCTCATAAATCCATCACCTTCTTTTTTAAATTCATTGTTCGCCAAAAATAAAATGATGATAAAGGGAAGATATCCAAGCCATCCAACGGCTGAGTTACCCACCAAATCAGCCATAACAATGACCATAAAAAAGGCTATTGATATTATCCCGGCAATAAAGCCCCACTTAAGTGCTACTTGCTTAATCGATATTGGTTCGAGTTCTTCATTTTGCATTTCTTCCATAGTTGTTTTGGTTAGTTTACACGTTGCTGCCTGAACAGTACAGCCAATATTATGGTTAAAAATAGACCAATTGGCATACTTTTCAAAAGATAATCAACAGCAAGATGCACCGGTCGCGTTTCCGGCAATTGCGCCAGGGTTTCGTTAAATGTCTTTTCACTTATGGTTTCGATAAACAAGGCCTTGTTGGCTTGCAACTGGCCGGTAGCTATACGGATATATTCGGCCAGAAAATGGGTAGTCTCAATGGCGCTGAAGGTAAAGATAAACAAGGAGGCACCCAAGGCCATAATGCTATAGGCAATCATGCCCATGGTCATACCCTGCCAGAAATGCAGGATACCGCCACTGTATTGTTCTTTAAATTCTTTGAAACTAACAAAAACAAAAATGATATACAGCGGAATACGGGCATCGAGAATTGGGTTAAGCAACAAGGGATGGCGCCCCAGATAGTATAACACCACCAGGGCCAGGATATTCATGGCTGCCCCGATAAACCCATATTTAAAGGGCACCAGAAAAAGCGGGTTTTTTGTTTTGAGTATCAAAATTGCTGAAATTGTCCGTTATTGGCTACCGCCAGCACTTTGCCGGTAACTTCCTGGCCAAACAAAGGTGAGTTAGCCGATTTAGAGAGGTTGGTGCGGGCATCATACTGCCATTTTTCGGCCGGCCGGAAGAGGGTAAGGTTAGCCACAGCCCCTTTGTCAATCACCGGTCCGGGCAAGCCCAAAACTGCCCGTGGGCCAGTGGTTAGCCTGGTCAGCAGCAGTTCTAAGGGCACCCTGTCCTGTAACATCAGCACCATGGGCAGCGCCACCTGCATATTGTTCATACCACAGGCAGCCTGGTCAAATTCCAGGTTTTTACTTTCTTCATCCTGCGGCTGGTGGGCCGAAACCAGGGCATCTATGGTACCATCAAGGAGCCCTTTCACCAGGGCCTTTATGTCTTTGGCGGTACGCAGGGGCGGGCTCACTTTAAAGTTGCTGTCAAACTCAAGGATATTGTCATCGGTATAAAGCAGTTGGTGGATGGCCACATCACAGGTTACCTGCAGGCCTTTCTTTTTGGCCCTTCTGATTAGCGCCACCGATTTAGCCGTAGAAATATTGGCGAGGTGCAGCTTGCCCCCGGTGTATTCCAGTAGCTGTAAATCACGGGCCACGGCAATGTCCTCGGCCAGGGCCGGAACACCTTTCATGCCCAGCAGGGCGCTGTTAACCCCTTCGTTCATTACCCCGAAACGGCTCAGCCACTGCTCCTGCGGCCGGTCGATTACCAGGCCGTTGAATTTTTGTACATATTGCAGGCTTTTGCGCAGTAAGTCGGTATTCCACAGCGGTACCAGGCCATCGGAAAAGGCTACCGCCCCGGCTGCCTGCAAATCAAGGATTTCTGTGAAATTTTCCCCCGCGGTATCCTTAGAGATGGCTGCCACAGGCCATAGTTGTACCAACGAATTACGGTTGCCTCGTTTTATATACTCAATGTCATTTTTGGCCTGGATTACCGGCCGGGTATTGGGCAACACCGCTATTTCGGTAAAGCCACCGGCCATAGCTACCGCGCGGCCGGTAGTAAGGTCTTCTTTATGTTCTTCTCCCGGATCACAAAAATTGGCCTGCAAATCAAACCAGCCCGGAGTGAGGATGGCCCCCTTACCGTCAACCACCTGCCCTGCCCGGTACCTTGTGCTGCCAATGGCGGCAATTTCCCCGTCTTCTATCAGAACATTAACCTTTTTCCGGTGATGCGGAGATTGCGGGTCAAGAATTTTTACCTCGGACAGGAGTATCGTCATGCTACAGTAGTCGTATCAAAAGTGCTTCTATCAGCAAAAATAGTAAAGCCAGGGCAAGAAAGTAGCGCCAAAGGGCAATACCCTGAAATTCATGGGTAATTTTTCCGATGATTTCATCCTGGCCGGCCCCGGCAATCAGGGTATAATCAAAACCCTTGAAGGCCTTTCGTAACCCTGTTTCCGGCAGGGGTTTAATATCCGATTCCCCGGTTTCCAGGTTCAGGGCAATGGTAGGCTGCGGGCCGGTTATATTGCCGGTCTCTACCCGGTAATGGCCGGCCTCCATACTTTCCCCCGGCAGCATCATCACTACCTTGCCCCCCTTGATTTTCTGGTCGGGAATGAACTCCCGGCCGTCTTTCACTAACTTTATGATGGCTTTTGCCTGCAATCCGGCCACCGGCAAGGTGATTTCCTGCTCACTTAGCCGGTGGAACAGGGGCGAAAAATTTTGCCGGCTGTTAGCAGCAATACGGTACATTACCGGCACAAACAAAGCATTGACCGGAAAGCCCGCGTAATCATCTGCCAGCGGGGATGCCACAACAAACAACCCGGCCGACACTTCCGACAAATAGGGGCGGCCATCAATAAATTTCAGCAGGGCGTTGCGGTCGCTGCCCCAACCCCAAACAGCTTTGGCGGCAGGCATAGTAACATCGTCTTGCTTGTCTGCCAGGATATTGGCAAAAAACGGGCGGGTAAAGTCAGGGGGCTGCAAAGGCACTTTGTCAGCGGTTAAATTGGCCTCCTGTAGCCTGCCAATGAGTACCCGGTAAGCCGTTAAGGACGGGTTGGCAGCCGGCACAATCAAAATGCTGGCGCCCTGCTGGTGGTAGGTAGCCAACCGCAGGGCCAGGCCCTGGTCAAGCCGGGCCACCTGGTTTAAAACAATCAGATCAGCCTCGTCAAGCAGCCGGTAGTCGATAGTGCCTGCCGGCATACTGTGTAGCTCAAATAACGTTTCGTTACCGTACACAGCCGTGACATAAGGGCTGGGGTCATCCCCCAATACCTGGGCCACCTTCACCCTGGTAGCCGATTCAAGGGTAAAGAACAAGGTATTGTCGAAAGCAACCGGATAGTCTTCAATAACTATCCGGCCGGGCTGCCGGCTACGGGCATCATGGCCAATAGTAAACGTTAGGTCAACCGGCTGGCGGGCCGGCACTGAAGCCGAGGTAACCGATAGCTGCCGGTCGGCCATAAACACTTTTACCGGGATATTATCAATAGCTTCATCGGCATAATTTTTCAGCCGCACGATCAGGTTGGTTTTGCTTTTATTCAATTCAAACGGGTTGCTGATAAAAGCCGTATCCACTACCAGGTTGGTATAGGTAGCAAAGGTTACCGGTAGCAATAGCAGATGCACAGTGGAGTCAACAGCTAGCTCCCCGGGCTTCAGGGTGGCTTGCTGAAAATCGGAAATCAATAAAATTTCCCCGGGAGGCATACCTTCGTGTGTTTGCTTAAACCTGGCCAGTATTTCTGTCAGCGGCCGGGTTTGGGCGGTAAATTTTATTTCTTCGAGATAATTTTTAGCCTCCTGCTTGCCTACGTATAAATAGGCCGACTTTATATCATAGGCTGTCTGGATAATAAATTCGGTACCTCCGGGGTACAGGTCGATCATCCTGCCGGCTACGGCTTTGGCCAGTGCCAACCCTGATTCATCCTGTGCCACCCTGTTAGACATACTGTAGGAATTATCAATAAAAACACCTACCCTGCCGGCTTTTAAGCCAGAGGTATTGGGGGGGATAAGGGTAGGCTGGGCAAAGGCCAGGACCAAAAATATGATGAAAAATATACGGGCCAGTAAAATGAGCAGGTGTTTGAGGTTGTAGAAAGAACGGGTGGCCTCCTTAACCTGGTGCAGGAGCCGGGTGTTGGAATAATACACCTTTTTCGTTCTGCGGAAATCAAAAAGGTGGATAATAATCGGAATAGCTATTGCCGCCAGGCCATACAAAAAAGAAGGGTGCAAAAAGCTCATGCCATATTATTTATGCTGCCACTAAAATACATTATGCCGGTTAAACCTGGGGCTTACCCCGGATTATTCACGATTTTCGTGAAGAATGACGTAAATTAAAAATAAATTGTTTGGCATTGCTCCAGGCAAGCACCAGTAGAATGGCATAAAATGGCATTAACGGCACCTTGTACCTGAATAGCGTGCCGAAATTATAGGTAGAAATACCTACGGCAAAAGCAAACGTGAACGAAAACACCAGGGCAAACCAGGCGGCCGGGCTCTGCAGGATGTTTATCCTGAACCTGATCATCCGGAAAAGGATAATAATGGTAATAATCAACAAGGTAAGGCCCTCCAGCGAAGCTACCAGCATCAACGGGTTGCGCACTTCCCACAAGTAAGGCCTGAACAACGAAACATTGATAGCAGCCGGGGCCAGGCGGATCATACTGGGCAGGGAGCCATCAAAATCGCCCAGGTCATAGCGGCTACCGGCATTGCGCCCTGTCCAGCGGCCAATATCATAAGCCGTAATGCGGGCTGTTTCGGCCAGGTTGGCGATAGAATAACGTGGGGAACTCTCCCCTACTTTGTAAACAATAAAGGCCGACAAGGCCATAATAAACACCATGGTAAACGGGGCAATAAGAATACGGGCCATTTTATTCGGCACTTTCTTTATCATCACAAAGTAGCCCCAGATCATGGCCGCAGGAATAAAACTCAAAACAATGTATTCCTTGATGCTAAAGGCAAAAAACAAGGAACCCAATAACACCAGCAGCCACAACCAGGGCCTGCGCTGCCAGTACAGCAAATGGATTACCGCAGCGGTACTCCACCCCAGCAAGCCAAAAGTAACCGAATCTTTAAGGATGCCCGAGCCCCAGAAGATAGTGGAAGGGATAAACAATATAGCGAGGGCCAGGCCAAAAACATGGGCCGGAAACAACCTGCAAAAAGCCATGTACATGGCCCAAAGACCGGAAAAAGAGAACAGGGCAAATAAAAAGGCCGTACCGGCATAGGTACCCCCGGTAAGGATGGCAAACACCCCGGCAATACGAACCACCATATAAGCCGGAGGGTCACTGTACATCCAGATACGCGAAGCATACGCGTACACGCCTCCATCATAATTAGTATCGTTGAAGATCAGCCGGAAAGCGATGGCGGGGTCATCATAAAAAGCCTCATAAATATGTTTTGCCCCGTGGGTGAAATAACCAAAGGTATCGCCCCCGCCATAATAAAACTGGTAGAGTGCCCCCAGGGCTACAGCCCCGGCCATCTTGAAGATCAGGGCCGGCAAATAATACTGCTTGTTTTCTTCATAGGTAACCCAGGGCCGCACCAGGTAGGCAACACCCACAATCAGCAGGGCAATAACCGGGGCAATTAATAAATCGAGGTAGTCCATGAAACCGTGGCCATTGGTGGCAAATGTACAAATAAGCTGTTATTTTACTGTTGTATTACTAGCAGGCCATTAGCAACTGTAACAAAAACACGCATATATCAGAGTATTTGGTTGGCCCTGCTATCAAATACACCAATTATTACTGTTTACGGATAGTTATTTATTTTTTTGGAACTTAATTCTCATCCTGCCCTCCGGTTCATAAACATAACTATTTCTGTTTCCATCCCATTTGATTGGTGCACCCAATTCCTTCATAAGTCCAAGAAATTCGTAAAGGGTGCTTTCAGAGATTTCGAGTTTGGCGGCTAGTTCGGAAGGTTTGCCAGTGGCTTTCATACTAATGAGCCTATCTATCCTGGAAAAACGATAAAAGAACTTTCTTGGCATAAGAACATATTAGGCACGATATATCACAAAAGTCAAATCAAACAAACAGGTGAATTGTTTTCAACAACGGTCAGATTAGAATCAATATTAATAATAACAAATGACTTAGTAAACTTATTACCGTTTTTTTTCACAACCAAGTATCCTGGCAGGCATAGAAATAATAGCTGTACCTCACTACTGACCGACTTGATGTTTTAGCCTGTTTTTAAAGTAGCGACTAGTTACTGGCTTGATCAACAATACTCTTCAGGTTACCCAGTGCCGGATATGCATCGCACTATCCACGGAGAAAACAGTCGCATTCATTTTTATTTTTTGTTGTGCTCATTTCCGCTTTTTGAAATATGTCCCAAAAGCATTTTCTTTTTCAAATGAAGCAATAATTAAGTCTTCTTCCAATGTTCGTCTGATGATAGGATTGCCCCGCCATAATTTTGGCTTATATCTGGCATTTTCAAAATTAGATACACCTTCTAATTCCAGGCCAGGATCCCGGAGTTTGACCGGCTCATCATTTAATCGCTGATAAATAATAAACATGGAGGTAACTTTGGATGGAAAAACTTCTCCGTTTTGAATAAAATCATAGGTAAATTCTACTGTAATATATTCGATATCACCAGTTCTTTCAGAAAAATTGAACCTATACATATGCTTAGGGTTTCTCAGTTCAAGGTCTTTGTTACCTTCATACCCCTCAATTTGGTCTGCCCCTAAAGCATGTTCCACTATTGCCATGTATTGAATTAATCGGTTTTTGGTAATATTATACACAAAGGAGCCATATGTATTGACGGGGTTCAAAAGGCTATGATTGGGCTCATATTTTACCACATGATACGTATCCGTGCCATTTGAATAGGTTCTATCAAGAGTAAAATCATAGCCAGAAAAAAAATCTTCAGCAAAAGGCCTGCCAAGCCGCGCCTCATTCGTTTTAAGGCCTGGTGAGTAAATTATATTTCCTACGGTAAGGTAAGAAAAGTTTTTATATGACATAAATACATAAGCGGTGTCATATTTTTTCCGGGCAAATCGAGCTTGGTTAATTCTCATTTTTTTAATGCCATTAGAAGTATAAGCTACGTCATAAAAAGCCTCAATCCATTCGGTAGCTACAGTATCCCTGAAAGTTTTCTGGCGATAGAATGCTTTGCCATACTTAATGGGGCTTTCTTTAAGCCAGTCCATCACTTTTCTAACTAAAGGCATTATATCCGTTACTATAACCTCATCAAGCACGATCACCTGAGGGTCCATGTATAATACAATATCCTTGCCGGCAGTAATTGATGATATAGGAACATTCAGTGAAGTATAGGCAATGTGAGTCATGAGCAGTGTATCGTCCTCTGAAAAATTACCGGATAGTTCAAATTCACCATTTTCATTGCTGATTGTCCCTTCACCGGTTTTGGGGGCAAAAATGTGAACAGAGCCAACGGGCTGATTCTTACGACTCTCCAGTACTCTTCCTGAAATAACCTGTGCCTTTCCAAAAAAGGACAGTAAAACAAAAAATTGCACTAAAAGATATATCTTCATTTTTTCCCCTTCTGCTTTTTTTCCTTCTGCATAATTAAATACTTATCTCTAATGTAGTATGGCGGTATATAAGCACCTTCTATCGTCATAAAATGCCTCCCATTAATGTAGTAATCCTCAAGTGGAAATACATCGAAATAAAAATTAAGATTAAGATTTGTCTGGTTATTATTAACCGGACTTTTTTTAGAAAGGCTACTCAGCTTATACCACCTCCTTAAAGGGTCAATCCCTTTAAATACCCTAAAATCTTTATTAATCTTAGACCTTTCATATTGGTTAAGATAATAATTGAAGCCGTTGGGCTCAGTTGAAGTTGAGTCAACCTGTCCTAAACAATTGCCTGGATAAATTAAGAAAATAACTAAAACAAATGATGAGATAGGGTTCATATTAACAAGTTTGCAAAATAAGACAAAGCTCGGGCACACAAGGTGCCCGTAACTTAAGTTTAGAATTTAATTTTAACCCCAACTTCAGCTTTGACCTTACAGTCTGAAAAATCTCCAGTACAAGTCCCTCCTCCCTTTACGATTGGGGTCCATTTACCAAATTCAACCCTTTCTTCCAGTTCTTCAACTTCAAACAATTGTGCCAGTTTTACCTTGTCAGGCATTCGATTTTTAATTGTAGTTTTCATTTGTGTTAAACGTTAATTTGTCAAGGGTGAGTTATTATATCCGCTTGGTCCACCCTATTTAACCCAAGCTCGGATGCTGGTATGTTTCTTTTAAGTACTCTTACCAAACCTTTGCCGATCCATCGCCCAAAAAGCAGGTAGAAGCCTAATACTATCAGGTTCTCAAAGCTGATGAAGTTAATGAATGGGTCAATATTATTCCGTAATAGTTCTTTGACCAAATTCAAGATTAGTAAAGGAAAACCTAGTAAAGATTGCCAATATTCAATTATCATCCATATTACATACAGGTATAATATGGTTCCATTTGATATTCCATAGAAGATAAGAAAAAATCGACTCCTACTCCATTTCCCAACATTGGTTTGAGACCTGTTTTTGAGATCAGACCACAAGGTTCTGATAGCTCTGTTCGCTTTTGGTAGCAAATTAGGAGTATTGGTCAAGTCGGAAAGAACCCAGTACCCATCAAAGCGTATAAAAGGATTTAGCTCCGTTATTGTTTTAACCAGAATAGAAACAGAAACAATTAAATAAACCATTTCATTTGTCAATAAGTAAATGATACACCAGATAAAAGCATAGACAATTTCAAGATAAATGCCTCCTAAATTAGCAATGGTACGTTTGTGTTTATCCATACTCCATATGCTGGTAACATCTGCGTAGAGAACAGGAAAAATTGAATAAAAGCCAAACCCTATTTCGCCATGACTAACCCCAAATTTTCGACAGGCAGCAACATGACCCAACTCGTGAAGTATCATGGCTGGGTACACGATAGAGATATACAAAATAAAATTATCCAAACTAATCTTGGTATTATCAAGAGAAAAACAGCCCCATCCAACAGTAAGGGTGAAAACAAAACAAATACTGATTACAAACCAAAATATGGTTGGATGGAAAAGTGGTATGAAAGGAGTTGCAAGTAACCCGGAAAAATTAGTGCTAAGCAAAGGCACTTTCAGGTTGAGGTAACTCTTTTTGCTAAACATTTTGGCATCTTCCGATAATAAAACGTTGGCATTCCCAAACTTCTGTTGTAGAAATTCTTCAAATTCTTGCCTATCCAATTTCTGCTCAAACTCCTGATTAAATTGATCTAAAACTTCTTGTTGATTTTTAGCATTTCTCAAAATGTCCAAGAGTTTTTTCGTGTAATGATTAACAAGCAAATAATTGCCATTGGGTGTATTGGCAACCCATTTATTCATGCCAAATGGTGTAATCCATATTTTTTTGATGTAGGTCATAAGTTGGCAATTTTTTTTAGTATCACACTTAATACTGTTAGCGTAGTAAACACGCGTTTATGATCGTCAACACAAATATTAACCCCGAAAGAGCTATTCCGCCAACTTTTTACCATGCTCTGGCTCATGACATCTGTCTGCGGAATCACTAAGATTCGATCGGATTTCCAACTACCATTTACTGTTTGCATACCTGCCAACCAGTCAACAGAACGTTGGCATTTCTCTTTCAAAAGGTCATCTTGGCTAAAAGCAATAATAAACCAAGCTGTTGCGTAAACTGGGCTCAACCACCAATAAGAACCTAGGCTTCCATTTTCATTAAGCTGTTTTGCTAAAAATTCTGCTGTTTTGAAGTAAGTTTCTTTTTCGTTGGGAAACAATGACAAAATATAGCAGGCACTTGCTGAAACACAATTATGAGAAGTAGCCCAGCCTTTTAAACTAATACTATCATCTAGTTGGATTTGCTGCCTCAGTGCCTGCTCATCAAAATATGTTTGCCAGCCCCCTGCAGGGTCCTGGAACTTTTTCCATTCATTCAAATCGTACTCCTTGACGTTATCAAACAACAATTTTCGTGCTGCTAAACCAAAAGACATTGAGTCTGCATCTTGAACAATAGATACATTGTAAGAGTTTTGGTTATCACTTCTATAAGCTAAGGCATCGGATTTTTTAAGACGTTCGATTATATCCGCTGCTAAAGGGTAGTCTGCCAGAAGAAATGCAGCATAGCTCGAAATCCAATTTTTCCCTAATCCGGCACTCGTCATAAAATCTGATAATGAATACTGGTCTTCGAAACTATTTAGAATAAAATTTACACTTCGGTGTATTGTATTTTCAAGCATGCCATTTGTTACATTAGATGACCTCAAAATTGTCTGCGTTGCCAAATTAGCCTTTGCTTTTGTCTTATCTATAAGTAGTTGTATTTCATCAATCTGTGAACGTGCAATTTCAATTTCGTAGTGAATAAAAGTACATAGTTCTTGGAGGCGGTAATTTATAGCAATATGAATGGCTTGTTCGAAGTGTGTAATTGCTTTGGAAATCAGCCTCTGCGCTTGGCCTGAAACATAGAAATACCGATACAAAAATTCATTTGATGGGTTATTTTGAACTCCTGCTTCCTTCCTTAGTGATTCAAATGTCAAAGCATGTGCATAGGTATATTGTCCAACTTCAATATCGTCTAAGAAGTCATCAACATCATCTTTACATTGAAAAGCTATATGGATTTCCTTCAGGAGAAATATTACGTCTTCATTACCTATAGCCACATGTTGGTCTGATAGATGCGAAAGAGCATTTACAATAGAGTAGCAGACTGAAGATTTCCCAGTTGCAATTCTGTTAAAATCTTCCTCTGTTAGTTGTTTTTTTTCTGTCGAGTAGTTTTTCTCGGTTCTAAGCGTAGTAAAATATTTTTCTTTGTTTCGCTCAAAGTCAATCCAAAAAGGGTGATGCGCATCAAATAATAAAGACAACAACTTAATAGCAACTTCAATATGGTTAAGTGCCTCCTTTAGCCTATAGGTTGCTATCGACTGGTCGAATATCCCATCTATAATAATTAAAGCCTGAAAATATGCAGTTGAAGCCGAGTTCAGTACCTCACATTCTTTTTGAGATATTTTGTATATAGGATTGAAAAAATCAATTATTCTTGGATAAAATTCAAGGTTAGTTTGTTGCACTACTACGGCACGCGAATGCTCTGTCTTTGAAGAAACGTTCATGACTACTCAAAACTCTTCGATAAAGAAACAGATCACTACTCCAATAAAACGGGAGTAGGCTATTTTTTTATAACTATCCGTAATCTATTATTGTCCTGTAGCCTCTGACACCACACATCTGAAACAGCCGTAACCGGTCAAACATTCTCGCCAAAGTATATTCAGTTCATTTTCCAGGCAATTTCATTGAGGTAGTTCTGCATATATTCCTTGCCAATCATGTGGTGGGTACCTAACTGGGTCCTTTTGGTATTTGAAATTATTGTGTGTACTAAGGGAAGGACTATTGAAGCTTGTTTGGGTGGTGTTTTTATGACCTAGTGGCTGCCAACTAACCTGGTTTATTCACGAAAATCGTGAATAATGATGTAAATTAACAGCCAAACGATTGTTTATCAGTTAATTACATCAGCCCTGCGGGCGAAAAATTCATATGAATTTTTCGGGTTAAACACATGGCGGGTCACCCAAAATTCAAGTTTTAGAACGTAACACACTGATTATCAAGGGGGATTTTAGAGCGTTCATGTCGTGCACAAAACATAAAAAAAGGCCCCGCAGGGCCTGTGAAAAATAGGCGAAAAAATATTATCCAAGCCGTTCGAGGACTTCCATCACCTCACGCACATGCTGGCGCGAAGTTTCCAACGAAGCTTTCTCTTCTTCGTTCAGGTCGATCTCGATAAACTTCTCGATGCCGTTTTTGCCCAGCACCACCGGAACGCCCAGATAACAATCATCAATACCGTACTCACCCTCTAACTTCACACATACGGGAAACACCCGCTTCTGGTCTTTCACAATGGCTTCCACCATTTGGGCGGCCGCAGCTCCGGGGGCATACCAGGCCGAAGTGCCCATGAGTTTAACCAGTTCCCCCCCGCCCATTTTGGTGCGTTGGATAATGGCCTCCAGGGATTCCTGGTCAATTAACTGGGTAACCGGGATACCGGCCACGGTAGTATAACGCGGTAACGGCACCATAGTATCGCCATGCCCCCCCATTAGCAGCGCCTGGATATCCTTGGGCGAAACATTCAAGGCCTCAGCCAGGAATGCCCGGTAGCGGGCGGTATCGAGAATACCCGCCATACCAAACACTTTGGTGCGCGGCAGGTTAGAAGTAAGGTGCGCCTGATAGGTCATCACATCCAGTGGGTTGGAGACAATGATGATAATCGCCTCAGGAGAATGCTGCACTACATTTTCGGTTACCGATTTAACAATACCGGCATTGGTTTCTATCAAATCGTCCCGCGACATGCCCGGCTTCCTCGGTAGCCCGGAGGTGATTACCACCACATCCGAACCAGCGGTCTTACTGTAATCGTTGGTAGAGCCGGTAGTACGGGTATCATAAAGGTTGATCGGGGATTTTTGCCAGATATCCAAAGCCTTGCCTTCGGCCATGCCTTCTTTGATGTCAACTAAAACCACCTCATTGGCTATTTCCCTGTATGCCAATACATCGGCACATGTTGCTCCAACATTGCCTGCGCCTACTACTGTAACTTTCATTATTTTCTTTGATTAAAATGAATACTTTTGAACAGGTGCAAAGCTACTAAATTGCACGTTGTTAAGCAGTGATATAGGTCAGTATTTCGCTATCCCCGGCCGGGCCGGTTTACAACCGAAACCTGCCAAACTTTTTGGGTGTCTCCGGTGATTTTATAGCGGTCGTCAATGCGGTACCCCACTACCCAGACAATATCCTTCCCGGCAAGCAAGACCAGCACCTCCTGCTTCAGGTTCACCGGCACTTTCTCATCAATCAAAAAATCGCTGAGTTTCTTTTTTCCTGTCATCCCCAGGGGCACAAAATAATCGCCTTGTTGCCAGGGCCGCAGGTGCAGGGGGAAAGATAACTTTGCCAGGTCAAGGCCGGCCACCCAGGCCTCGGTGGGCATAGTGTAACCGGCAGCCTCATGTACCTCAATCCGTAGTTCTTTGTTGCCTGCTTCCACTAGCTTATCCCCTTTGGCGATCGTGGCAGAAGGCCGCTCTACTTGCCTGCGGCTCAGGATAAGGTAATCGCGGTCGATATTCAATTGCCAGTTGCCGGCCACAAAAACAGCCCCCGACCGCCCCAGCGAGGCGAGTATTGCCGAAACTTGCGCATAATTATAGCCATACGGGCTAAGCAGATGATAGAGCACGGCCTCCCTGCCCGGCAGGTCGGCCAGTTTGGCACCGGCAAGATAAATATGGGGTGGCCGTTCCTCAACCAGGCCGAGTTGGCCAATGGCATGGGCCACAAACGCCTCTGCCGCGGCTATCCTCCTGGCCGTACGCAGGCCGGCCGCCACAAAAGCAGGGTTTATACGCTCCATTTCTGGCACTATTTGCCTGCGCACCAGGTTACGCATATACTTTTCTGCAGTGTTGGAGACATCCTCACGCCAGGTGAGGCCTTTTTCTTCGGCATAAGCCAGAAGGGTAGCTTTGCCGGCCCATAACAAAGGCCTGATAAAAACCCCGTCTTTTTCCGCCAGGCCATGCAACCCGGCCAGTCCCGTACCTTTCGCCAGGTTAAACAACATCGTTTCCACCACATCGTTGGCATGGTGGGCTATGGCTACCCATGCCTCATAGGTGGCCGCCAGTTCCTTAAACCAGGCATAGCGTAAGTCACGGGCGGCCATTTGCAGGGAAACACCCTGGTTGCCGGCATAGTTCTCCGTGCTGAACCTCTTCACCAATACCGGCACCCCAAGTTCTTTGCCAAGCGCTTGCACAAACCTTTCATCCGCCAGCGAATCATCCCCCCGCAACTGAAAATTACAATGGGCAATAATAAACGGCCGGCCGGCCGTTTTAAATAACTGCGCCATCACCACCGAATCCACGCCACCACTAACGGCCAGCACCGTCTGCCGGGCAGCATCATCGCCATAAAGCCTGGCTAAAACCGCGGTAAAATCTGCTTCCACAGTTCAAAAGTAGGCCTTTTTGCCGGTATTGGGCCGGGCAGGGGGAAATGAATTTCGGCCCGCTTTCAGCGCAACCCATGGCCGGGCAGTTTTTAGAATCGTAGTTTTGCATGATCTTTGCAGAAGATGCATATCCGGCTGCGTAGCTACCATATCGCCCTGTGGATAATTATGACCACCGTAACCACTGTGACAGCCCAGCGCAAAATCAGGCTGGAGCCGGGGGCAGGGCAATTAGTCGGCTTCAAAAAAAACGGTATTTCCTACACCAGTGTTAAAGATAATGTGCAATTCACCCACAGGGGCACCCGTTTTTTCTGTGATTCGGCCGTGATTGCCAAAAAAAGCAATTATCTGGAAGCCTATGGGCATGTGCGTATTCTTGACGGGGATTCCATCACTATCGTGGCCGATAAGTTGTTTTATGACGGCAATACCAAGATTGCCAAACTACGTTCCGGGGTGGTGCTAACCCAACTGGGGCGGATGGAATTATTTACCGATTACCTTGATTACGACCGTAACACCAACATTGCCTTTTATTTCAACAACGGTAAAATTGTGGACACCACCAATGTGCTGACCAGCAAAAAAGGATATTACAACACCACTACCAACACAGCCTCGTTTAAAACCAATGTGGTAGGCAAAAATAAGGACTACACCATGGTTTCGGATACCCTGGTGTATAACACCAAAACCGGAGTGGTGTACTTTGTTGCCCCAACCGTATTGACCGATGTTGACGGCAATGTTTTTCATCACGATGGCGGCCAGTATAACTCCAAACAAAAGCGCTCGGCCTATATCTCCGGCATTGTAGAAACCGAGGATTATTTTTTGAAAAGTGCCGACCTGAAGCTGGACGATATCCGCGGCCTATATTATGCCACCGGAGATGTGCTGATGGTAGCCAAAAAAGACGATATCTACATCACCGGGCAGCAGTCTGTTTACAATAAAAAAACAGCCACTACCAAAATTTTTGACAACCCCTTAATGCGGATGGTCTCGGATGGGGACACCCTCTACCTGAAAGCCGATACCCTGATCTCCATTGACAGCAAAAAAAACGAAGAAAAGCGGTTGCTGGCCTATAATAATGTGCGCATTTACAAAACCGATCTGCAAGGGGTAGCCGACTCCCTGGCCTATAGCGTAGCTGACTCGGTGATGTATTTTTATGGCAACCCCGTTTTGTGGACCGATGACAACCAGCTAACGGCCGACTCAATCCAGATGCTCATCCGCAACAAAACCATTGATGCCCTGTACCTGAAAAACAAGGCCTTTGTTATTACGCAGGACTCAGCAAAAAATTACAACCAGATCAAGGGGCGGGAAATGGTGGCTACGTTCAAAGATAATGAGCTGAGCAAAGTGGATGTTTTTGGCAATGGCGAAAGCATCTTCTTTATGTACGATCAGGAAACCGGGGCTTTTACCGGCATGAACCGCATAATTTGCAGTAATATCACCCTGGTATTTGAAGAAAAAACGTTAAAAGAGGCTTCCTTCCTGATTAACCCGGAAGGCAAATTTATCCCTCCGCATGAGTTGAAAGACCCTGATAAAAGGCTAAAGGATTTCTCCTGGCATGGTGATTTAAGACCGGCATTAGACGACTTCGACCGCCCGCCTATAGTAATGGAGGCTATTGATTTGGAAATTAAAGGAACCCCCATCGACCCGGAGCTGAAAAAACCTGTGCCCGTAGCACCGTTAAAAAAAACACCTCCCCAGCCCAGAGCAAATAAGCGCCTTTTAAAGAAAATAAAGCAACAATAGTGTAAAAATTGGCCGAAGCCTTACATTAATTTAGTGAATATTGTATATTTGGTATAAGGGGAGTGTTATATCCTGTACAGATGAAAAAACCGGCTTATTTTGTCATATCCTTATTCCTCAGTTTTGCCGCGGGTGCGCAAAGCCTGAAAATCGTTGCTACCGAAGCCACCCAGCGCGGTCTTATCGGGCAGGAAATACGTACCCCGCTGATAATCAAAAACATTTCCGGGCAACCGGTTTATTACCGGGTTTCTATAGCCAAAGAACAAATCGGTTCCAGTCAGAAATCTTATCTGTGCATCAATAACGACTGCAGTAATGGCAATATTGCCCAAAGGGGAATAAATGTAGCCGATGTGATTCATAAATTAGCCCCGGGTGAGGTTGACAAAACTATTGTGGCCGTACTGGAAACCGGCCTGGTACAAGGTGTCAGCTCCGTAACCTATCAACTCACCAATGCCCGCAACCCCGCTGATTATACGCGCTTCGAATTGCAGTATGAAGTAGTGGAGCCGCCAAAGGAAGGCCTGCTCTATTCTTCAATAAACGTTGAACTAAGCGATGTTTATCCCAACCCGGCAACGGAAGTGGCTATTTTCGATTACCTGATAAAAGACGACTCCAAAGAGGCCAAAATAATCATCCATAATGTGCTGGGGTCGGTAGCCGGGGAATATGACCTCAACCCCTTTGAACAGCAGCTCAAGATACCGGTTGATGATTTTAACCCGGGGGTATATTTTTATAGCCTTTATATCGATAACGAAGGCGTAGCGACCAAAAAACTCGTGGTCAGGAAATAATTACCGCAAATTTGTGTTAGTAATACAGGTTTGTCCGTTTGACTAAACCTTGAAATTGACTATATTTGCACGCTTATGTTAAAAATGGGGGTTAGCAGGGTTATATATTCAACACTTATTATTTTGTTTTTGGCATCCTGTTCTGAGTTCCGGGAACTGCAGAAAAGTGATGACTGGAAAGCAAAATACGAGGGGGCTATGCGCTATTATGAAGAAGGCGATTACTACCGGGCCATTGCCTTATTTGAAGAGATTTTGCCGGTTACCCGGGGTAAAATCGAAGGTGAAAAATCGCAGTTCTATTATGCTTACGCGCATTATAACGACCGCCAGTTTTTACTGAGCGCCCATTATTTCAAGAATTTTTACGAAACGTATTCACGCAGTGAGTTTGCCAACGAAGCCCAGTTTATGTATGCCTACTCGTTGTACCAAAGCTCACCCATTTATAACCTCGACCAAACCAGTACCAAAGAGGCTATTCAGGCTTTCCAGATTTTTATCAACCGAAACCCTGAAAGTAAATTCACCGTGGAAGCCAACCAGATTATCCATGAGCTACAGGTAAAACTGGAAACCAAAGCTTACCACAGCGCCAAATTGTACCATCAAATCGGTATGCTTAAAAGCGCCATTGTGGCGTTTGATAATTTTGCCATCAACTATCCTGATTCCAAGTTTAACGAAGAATTACAATTCCTGAAATTGGAATCCACTTTTCTGATGGCCAAGGAGAGCATCCCCTCCAAGCAGCGGGCACGTTATAAAAAGGTATTGGAAATTTATGTGGAATACCTTGACGACTTCCCGGGCACGGCATATAAAATCCAGGCGCAGAAATATTACGATGATGCCCTGGCTCAATTAGAAAAATTTCAAAAACTTTTATAATAAAGACATGAGTGTAAATCCATCTATTCAAACCCGCAACATGGAAGAGATTGCCGACAAATCCGGCAGTGTCTATAAATCCGTAGCCATTATCGCCAAACGGTCGCGCCAGATTTCGGCCAGCTTAAAAGAAGAGCTTAACGCCAAACTGGCTGAGTTTGCTTCTACCGTTGACAACCTGGAAGAAATCTTTGAAAACAGGGAACAAATTGAAATCTCCAAATTCTACGAAAGAATGCCCAAACCCACCATTTTGGCTACCGAAGAATTTTTGAATGACGAGGTTTTAGTCCGCGAGAAGGAAGAGGAAGAAGAGGAAGAAAGCAGCCTTTAAGATAACGTCAACACATGCTCCAGGGCAAGAAAATAGTATTGGGAGTATGTGGCAGCATTGCCGCCTATAAAGCGGCCTTGTTAATCAGGTTGTTTAAAAAGGCCGGGGCCGGGGTACAGGTTATTATGACCGGCTCAGCCAAAACCTTTATTACCCCCCTTACGCTGGCCACCCTGAGCGGCCGGCCGGTTCTATCGGCCTTTGAAAAAGATGCCACCGGCCAGTGGAACAACCACGTAGAACCAGGCCTGTGGGCCGATGTTATGCTGATTGCCCCGGCTACCGCCAATACCATGGCCAAAATGGCCAGCGGCATTACCGATAACCTCTTAACTGCCGTGTACCTTTCGGCCCGCTGCCCTGTGGTCTTTGCCCCGGCCATGGACCTCGACATGTACCGCCACCCGGCCATTAAGGATGCCATGGCAAAACTGGCCGCTTTCGGCAACCACTTTATTGAGGCCGAATATGGCGAATTGGCCAGCGGCCTGGTGGGTGCCGGCCGTATGGCCGAGCCCGGGCATATCTTTGCTTATGTAGATGATTTCCTGGCCAAAAAAGGCAAATTAGAAGGTAAAAACATGCTGATTACAGCCGGGCCCACCTATGAACCCATTGACCCGGTACGTTTTGTCGGCAATTATGCAAGCGGCAAAATGGGCCTTGCAATTGCCCGCCAGGCTAAGGCCGAAGGGGCCCGGGTGACCATGGTCCTCGGCCCCAATAGTTTGCCGGCCGATAAGCTGCAAGGCATTGAAATTATAAACGTAACCACAGCCGCAGAAATGTTAACGGCCACGGATAAGCACTTTGCCCACCAGGATATTGTGGTGCTGGCGGCTGCTGTGGCCGATTACACCCCGGCCCGGCCGGCCCGGCAAAAAATAAAAAAGTCGGCTGCCAGTTTTTCCCTGGACCTGGCAAAAACCGTTGATATTGCCAAGACCCTGGGCAACAAGAAGAAAAAACAATTGCTGGTGGGTTTTGCCCTGGAAACCGAAAACGAACTGGCCCATGCCAAAGAAAAACTAGCCAGGAAAAACCTCGATTTTATTGTGCTGAACTCGCTCAGCGAAGAAGGGGCCGGGTTCGGGCACGATACCAATAAGATTACCATCATTGGCAAGGATAATAAAATCAAGAAATTTAAGTTGAAGAGTAAAGCCGAAGTAGCCAAAGACATTATTGATGAAATTGCTGCCTTACTTTAACAAGCCCTTGCTCACATACCTGTTGATGGTGCCGGTGATCTCGCTGGCCCAGGATCTCAACTGTGATGTCATTGTTGACGCAGAGCAAATCCAGACCTCCGACCGCAATGTTTTCCAGGACATGGAAAACGCCATCGAAAATTTTATGAATGGCCGCGATTGGACCACCGATGAATTCCGGCCGGAGGAAAGAATAAAATGCACTATGGCCATCACCCTGGTGGAAATGCCCTCCATCGGGGCTTTTAAGGCCACGGTGCAAATCAGGAGTTCACGGCCGGTGTATAACACCAACTATGAATCAATAGTGTTGAACTTTGCCGACCGTGACTGGACCTTCGAGTACATCGAGTCCATGCCCCTGCAATTCAACGAAAACAGTTATACTTCCAACTTAACCTCCATGCTGGCCTTTTATGCTTACATTATCCTTGGCCTCGACTATGATACTTTTGGCAACCAGGCCGGCACCCCCTACTACCAGATAGCCCAGAACATTGTAAACAATGCTGCCCAGTCAGGGTTCCCCGGCTGGAGTGGCCTGGAAAGCACCCGTAACCGTTTTGCCCTGGTAGAAGACCTGATGAATCAACGGATGGAAGGCCTGCGGACGGGCCTGTACAAATATCATCGCCTGGGGCTGGATGTTTTTGAAAGCAACCCGGAACAAACCCGCAAAGAGGTGCTGGAGGTACTCGAAGCTATTAAGCCTATCAAAGAGCGGTATCCGGGGTCTATTTTTGTTATTGCTTTCTTTGATGCCAAAACCGATGAGTTGATCAACATCTTTGACCAGGCCAGCATGCAGGAAAAAAGAAAGGCCTACAACCTGCTGGTAGAACTTAATCCCAACAAAACCGATGTTTACAGCAAAATCATCAAATAGCCGGTATAGTTTTACTGCCTTTTACGCCTATCATTGCGGTATTTTTAATAATATCGCATATGCTTTCACGGTTATCGATAAATAACTACGCCCTGATTAAATCGCTCAACATGCAACCGCATGCGGCCATGAATGTAATTACCGGGGAAACCGGGGCCGGGAAATCGATTATGCTGGGGGCGGTAGGCCTGCTGCTGGGCAACCGGGCCGACACGAAGGTGCTGTATGACCAGGGGAAGAAATGTATTATCGAGGGTGAATTCGGCATCAAAAACTATAGCCTCCACAAGCTTTTTGCAACCTATGACCTTGATTACGAAGACGAAACGGTTATCCGCAGGGAAATAACCCCGGCCGGAAAATCACGGGCCTTTGTTAACGACACCCCGGTTACGCTCGAGGTATTGAAAGAACTGGGCGGCAGGTTAATGGACATCCATTCGCAACACCAAACATTATTGGTGGGCAAGGTTGATTACCAATTGCAACTAATTGATGCCTATGCCCAAACCCAGGCGTTGCTCATTAACTACCAACGCCAGTTTCAAGCTTTTAAAGAAGCCGACCGCCATCTGCAAGCCTTAGTTAACAATGCCGAAAAAATAGCCCGGGAATCAGATTATAATGAGTTCCTGCTACGGGAACTGGAAGAGGCCAGGCTGCAGGAAGATGAACAGGAAGCACTGGAAGAAGAGCAGCAATTGCTGGAGCATGCCGAAGAAATAAAAAGTAACCTGAACAACATACTGGCCTTGCTGGAGCAAAATGAGCCAAATAGCCTGGCCATGCTACGCGAGGCCAAAGGACTGGCCAGCCAGATAAGTTCCTACAGCGAGGCATTGCAAACCCTTGACCAGCGCCTTGGCGAAACCTTTATAGAACTCACCGACCTGGTACGTGAAATTGAGGCCCAGGAGCAAATGGTAGAGGTTGACTTTGGGCGGGCTGAAGAAGTACGCGAGCGGTTAAGCATGATTTACCATCTGCAAAACAAGCATCATGTGGCGGATATCAGCAGCCTGCTGGCTATTCAGGAAAAGCTTACCGAAGAAACTTTCCTGGCCAATAACTTAGATGAACAGATTGTAAAGGCCAGGGAAGAGGCGGCCCGTTGTGAAAAAGAAATGCAGCAACTTGCCCGGCAGTTAAGCCGCCAACGGCAGAAGTTCAGCCAGGCTTTTGCTGAGGAAATAATGGGGTTGCTGCAACAACTGGGCATGCCGGACGCCAGGCTGCAGTTAGACTGGCAGGAGAAACCACCCTCCACTACCGGCACCGATGACCTTACCATTAATTTCTCGGCCAATAAGGGTGTTTTGCCGGCACCGCTTACCAAGGTGGCTTCCGGGGGCGAACTTTCGCGCCTGATGTTTTGCTTCAAGTACGTAATGGCCGACAAAACAGCCCTGCCCACCATGGTTTTTGATGAAATAGATGCCGGCATCTCCGGGGAGATTGCCTTGCAAATGGGTAATATGATGCAAAAAATGGCCGCCAACCACCAGGTGATTACCATTAGCCACCTGCCACAAATTGCGGCCCGTGGCCAGGCCCATTATTTTGTCTATAAAACTACCGATGCCGGTAAATCAGTCAGCAAAGTACGCCAGCTTAGTGAAGAAGAGCGGGTAGCGGAAATTGCCAAAATGATTGGTGGCGACAGGCCCTCGGTAAATGCCCTGAAAAGTGCCGAGGAGTTGCTGGCCTCATAGAAAAATCCTCCGGCCCCGGGTTCCCGCCTTAGCCAACCCATACCGCTTAGCTAAGTTATCGTTCCTACGGAACTCGCCAACATTTAACCCTGTATGCCCGGGGCACGGGCCCCGGGCTAAAATGTAAACTGCCCCCGGCAGTTTTATCAACACCGGGCCCAACAGCCAACCTGCTATAGGCCTGGCCTGCCTGTTTCTCCAAAAAGCAAGGCCCCCACCGCCAAACAGGCGATAAACTGTGCTTGTTGCCATACACTTTGCTTAAGCTGGAATTGGGGAATACTTCGGCTACTGCCCGCAACATGAATAGGGCACTGTGAATCCCGTAGGGATTAAATGTTTTTGCCGCGGGTGTAAGCCCCCGGAATGGATGGCCCGCAATAGAAGTTCCATAGGAACGGCATATAAAATTGTTTTTACTATCTTTCTGCAAACAAATCCTGCCAAAATGCCCAATACCTATTCCCAGATTTATCTGCACTATATCTTTTCGCCCAAGAACAGAAAGGCCCTCATCCTGCCCCGGTTTGAAGAAGACTTGTTAAAGTATATTACCGGCATTATTAAAAACCTTGGCCAAAAATTAATTCGGATTAATGCTATGCCTGACCATTGCCACCTTTTGGTACGTCTAAAACCGGCTATCGCACCAGCAACATTCATCCAGGCGGTAAAATCAAATTCCTCACGCTGGATTAATGAAGGGCGTTTTTTAAACCATCCATTCAACTGGCAAACAGGTGGCGGTGTTTTCTCGGTCAGCTATAGAAATGTTCCTGCCTTGATCCAGTACATTGATAAGCAAAAAGAACACCATAAGAAGACAAGTTTTAAAGAGGAGTATGTCATGCTATTGAAACACTACAACATAGAATTCAAAGAAGAATATTTACTGGATTTCTTATAGTTATCGCTCCTACGGAGCTTAACCACGTCTAACCCTGCATGCCCGGGGCACGCGCCCCGGGCTAAAATGTAAACTGCCCCCGGCAGTTTTATCAACACCGGGCCCAACAGCCAACCTGCTATAGGCCTGGCCTGCCTGTTTCTCCAAAAAGCAAGGCCCCACCGCCAAACACACAATATGGGACAGTACCTTTTAGAAGCGTAGAGGATAATAAAAGTGCCGGGGAGTTGCTGGCCGCATAGAAAAATCCTCCGGACTGATAGCAATTATTATCTATCGCCCGAAGGATTTACTTTCTACTAGTTGGCTTATGGTCAAAGGTATAAGGGCCGGCCGGTAAATAAAAACATAAACCGACCAACCACACCTTCTCCCGATATAACGTAATATTTGCCGATAAGTTACCATTAGTGGTGCAAATGCTGCATCCTGTTCGCATCCAACGACAAAAAGATGAACAGCAAAATACTAAACGACAGCAGGGATGACCCGCCATAGCTGAAAAAGGGTAACGGAATGCCAATAACCGGAAATAAACCAATGGTCATGCCAATATTTACGGCAAAGTGAAAAAACAGAATACTGGCCACAGCATAGCCGTATATACGTACAAAAGCCCATTTCTGCCGCTCCGCCAGGTAAATTATCCGTAAAAACAAGGTCATAAACAACAAGATGAGAACAAAACTCCCCAGCCAGCCATGCTCTTCACCTACGGTACAAAAAATAAAGTCTGTGCTTTGTTCGGGTACAAAATCGAAAGTGGTTTGGGTGCCGTTCAGGTAGCCCTTGCCGGTAAAGCCCCCGGAACCAATAGCTATTTTAGACTGGGTAACATTCCAGCCTACCCCAAGGGGATCTATGTTGGGGTTAAGCAACACCAGGATACGATTCTGCTGGTGTGGTTTTAAAAAGTTATCAAAGGCAAACTCAACCCCTTCAAACATTCCCGACACAACCAGGCCCAGCAATACGGCAAAGGCTATACGCCTAGGTGATTTGCGGTTGAACAAAATGAAGAGGGCAACAAAAATTGCT
>Ga0256839_1001002_pt1 | contig 35603 bp, 35 predicted proteins | sample 354166metaG_FD_185968 | JGI IMG/M metagenome (GOLD analysis project Ga0256839, IMG submission 185968) | Hydrothermal vent microbial communities from Mid Atlantic Ridge, Atlantic Ocean - 354-166 | ecosystem: Environmental > Aquatic > Marine > Hydrothermal vents | place: Atlantic Ocean: Mid...
TTAACCGCAAAAAGGCGGTTTGATGGGTAAGAAAATATAAAAATAGATAGAAACAGGACACATTATGTGTGATTTTTTAAAAATTGATCTGAAAACTAATATTCTTAAAATTAGTGGCTTGATCAGTTCATTCCTTAAAGGACCTTCTGATTTAGTCAATTAGAATTTAGCTAAATAAAATTGGACTTGATCAGATTCTCCTTATCACTTAGCTAGTAAGTGAAGAATATTTTCAATAGATTTATCGTTAATAAAAAAAAGCCACTACAATAATATTTATTGCAGTGGCTTTTTTTTGGCTAGTATTGTCTGTCAGCTCATTACTAAACTATAGTGATTCAATACTAATTAAATGGTCTTTGGATGAAATAATCTTGACCTCTTCATCAACAATACCTAGCACGGTTTTTTTAGTAGAGACTAATTTAAAATTATTGCCCATGCTTTTAGTAACGATCTTAACCTTTAAGGTTATTGTTGCTTGATTTCGACCTTCATTAATAGAAAGGGAGATTAACTGAGTATCAATGCCTGATGGCCCCATTTTTTCAATGGAGCGTTTAGTGAAATCTATGTATTTTTCAAGACTGAGCTCTTTTTCCCCTTTACCTTTTTCAGGGTCTAAGTCTACGGTGATTTTTGTCCCATCATACATATACTTTCTGATAATGGATAAATCCTTTGCTTTCATAGCCTCAACAAATTCTTTATTAATTTTTTTAGCGTGTTCTTTATTTAATAGTGTTTCAGCAGAAATTGAGGGCGAAAAGATGCCTAGGGCTGCGATCAATGAAATGGCCACTGTCCTTAGTAAAAATGTCATTGTTATCCTTAACATAGGGTATTTATATCAGTTTTTAAAAATAATTCAAATGATTTAAGTTAATCACCTATATCAAAGCACCTATTGGTATTGGTGCTAATATGAAATACAGCCAGTTTTAGCAAGCTAAAATAATTGGACATATTCGGGGCTTCCTTTAACTGTATATCAGAAAAAGATTTTTCAGTGAGGCAATGTTAAGATATACGGTTATATTTTTTTGATAGAGCGTAAACCATAGGAATAAAAACATGAAAAGCGATACAGAAAATTTTCCTGTCATTACAGTTGATGGCCCGGCAGGTTCTGGTAAAGGTACAATTACAGAGCGTGTGGCTAGTCATTTAGGCTGGAATATTCTTGATAGCGGCGCTTTATACCGTTTAGTCGGCTTAGCAGCAATAAGAGAAGAGGTTGATTTTACTGATGAGGAACAGCTTGCCAAAATTGCAGAGACGCTTGATGTTAGCTTTATTCCTAACGGTGATGGCGTCGATGTGATCTTAAATGGAGATAATGTCAGTGCTTTAATCCGTAATGAGGAATGTGGTAGTTGCGCATCCAAAGTAGCAGCAATAAGTGGGGTAAGAAGCGCTTTATTGGAGCGCCAGAGAAGGTTTTCCAGCCCTAATGGTTTAGTCGCCGATGGGCGAGATATGGGCACCGTTATTTTTCCTGATGCTAAAGTAAAAATATTTTTAACCGCAAGTGCACAAATCCGTGCGAAGAGACGCTTAAATCAGTTGAAAAAACAAGGTGTAGATGCTAATCTGGCAAGCTTGATTCAGGATATTGAAGAACGTGATAAGCGCGATACAACGCGTAAAGTTGCTCCTTTGATGGCTGCTGTCGATGCAATCATTATCGATACGGGTACATTCAGTATTGATGAGGTCGTATCGCAAGTTATGAAAACTGTTGGTAAAGTTTATAAATTATAGCTTTTCAATAAGTTACTAAAGTTACAGTGAACAATAAACAACCCGATAGCTATTTTTATCAGTTATCATTATTGGAACTGTTTAATGAACACTTTGATGTCGTCAATTCTCGCTTTCATAGGCGAAGGATAGGCACAGACAAAGTTTAATCAGACCGTCAGCATGGGTTTGCTAACGTTAAAAAAAATATAGGTTTTATACCATGAGTGAAAGTTTTGCGGAGTTATTTGAAGAAAGTCTAACGTACATTGAGATGAACCCGGGTTCATTAATCAGTGCAACTATTGTTGATGTGACTCCAGATTTTGTAACCGTTAGTGCTGGCCTTAAATCAGAAGGCGTTATTCCGGCAGAAGAATTTAAAAATGAAGCAGGTGAGCTAATCGCCAAAGTTGGCGATATTGTTGAAGTTGCTTTAGAAAGTGTTGAAGATGGATTTGGTGAAACCAAACTATCTCGTGAAAAAGCACGTCGTTTACGTGCATGGGAAATTCTTCAAGAAGCACTTGATAATGATGAAATTATTACCGGTATTATCACAGGTAAGGTAAAAGGTGGCTTTACGGTTGAGTTGGGTGATATTCGCGCATTCTTGCCAGGTTCATTAGTTGATGTTCGACCTGTTCGAGATACGGCTTACCTTGAAGGAAAAGAATTAGAATTTAAACTCATCAAGCTAGACCAAAAGCGTAATAACGTGGTTGTTTCTCGTCGTGCGGTTGTTGAAGATGAATACAGTGTTGAACGTGAAGCATTACTTGAAAGTATTGAAGAAGGCAAATCAATCAAAGGTATTGTTAAAAACCTAACAGATTACGGCGCATTCATCGACTTAGGCGGCATAGATGGCTTACTCCATATTACTGATATGGCATGGAAGCGAGTTAAGCACCCTTCAGAAGTCCTTGAAATTGGTTCTGAAATTGATGTCATGGTCCTTAAGTTTGACAAGGAAAAAAGTCGTGTATCACTTGGTCTTAAGCAAATGGGTGATGATCCATGGCAGGATCTTGTTCGTCGCTACCCTGTTAATACACGCCTACAAGGTAAGGTAAGTAACTTAACGGATTACGGTTGTTTTGTTGAGATTGAAGAAGGTGTTGAAGGTCTTGTTCATGTTTCTGAAATGGACTGGACGAATAAAAATGTTAATCCTGCCAAAGTGGTAACACTCGGTGATGAAGTTGAAATTATGATTCTTGAGATTGACCCTGAGCGTCGTCGTATTTCATTGGGCATGAAGCAATGTAAAGCCAACCCTTGGGATGAATTTGCTAAAAGTGCCGTTAAAGGTGATCAAGTTAAGGGTGTTATTAAATCAATCACTGACTTTGGTATCTTCATCGGTCTTGAAGGCGGAATTGATGGTTTAGTACATCTTTCTGATATCTCTTGGAGTATTCCGGGCGAAGAAGCGGTTCGTGAATACAAGAAGGGTGATGATGTCGATGCGGTTATTTTAGCCGTTGACCCTGAGCGCGAGCGTATTTCTCTTGGAATCAAACAGTTAGATCAGGATCCTTTCTCTTTATTTGTTGCTGCCAATGAAAAAGGCAGTATCGTTAAAGGCAAAATTACTGAAGTGACGGCTAAGATGGCAAAAATTGATCTTGGTGAGAATATAGAAGGTATTTTACGCGCTTCTGAAATATCACGTGATCGTGTTGAAGATGCTAGTACCGTCCTTAATGTTGGTGATGAAGTTGAAGCTAAGTTTATGGGTGTTGATCGCAAAACACGTGCAATCAACCTATCTATAAAAGCAAAAGACTACGCTGATGAAGCTGAAGTACTTAAAGAGTACAGTGGCAGCGGTGCAACAACAGGTACACTTGGTGATATCTTTAAAGAGCAACTCGATAAGTAATTTATTGTGATTGCTAATTAAGGGTTTAATTATGCCCTGAATAAAAAAAGCCGATTATGTTTTAACATAATCGGCTTTTTTTATGTAATATCTGTTGCTTATTCGCGTATTTATACTATTATTTGTTACGTAGCTGATTGAAATTAATAAAGAAAATTTACACCTCTACTTTTAACCAAAGTTTAAATACTTTGATAAAATAGCGGCAAAGATGATTGCAATGTGCGTTGTAACTTTCTCTAAAATTTCATAAAAGAATCCCCATTCATAAGAGAGAAGAAAGTATGACAAAATCAGAAATTATTAATATTCTTTCACGTAAACAAAGTCATTTAAGCAGTAAAGATATCGAGCTATCTGTGAAAATTTTACTCGAGCAAATGAGCGATACCTTAAGTGGTGGTGAAAGAATTGAAATTCGTGGTTTCGGAAGTTTCTCATTGCATCACCGGTCTGCAAGAAAGGGTCGTAATCCTAAAACAGGTGATCAAGTACTTTTAGCAGCAAAACATGTACCGCATTTTAAACCAGGCAAAGAAATGCGTGAACGTGTTAATGAGTCTAAAGATAACTTTTCTATTCAAGAGTAGTTTTTTAAGCACACATACATAGCCCTAAAAATGCATAAATAGGTTCAGTTTCTAATGGTAGAACTGTTATTTTTACTGCTTCCAATCGCTTTTTATGCAGGTTGGAGAGCATCCCGAAAGCATCTTTCCCGAAATCAAAAAAAACAAAGGAAGTTGTCTGATAATTTTGTAAAAGGTATTAACTTTTTACTCAGTGAAGAGCCTGATAAGGCGCTAGAAGTATTTTTAAATAATCAAGATATTGATGAGTACACTGCTGAAACATACCAACTTTTAGGAAACTTATTTAGAGATCGTGGTGAAGTAGACCGTGCTTTACGGGTTCATCAAAACTTAATTTCTCGTCCCAGTTTAAATGCTGAGCAAAAACAAAAAGCAATGTTTTCACTGGGTAAAGACTTTTTCTCTGCGGGTATGTTAGATCGTGCTGAAAGTGTCTTTCAAGAGCTATTAAAGCACTCATCCTTATCTCGTCATGTTTCAAAAGCCTCGGTATGCGCTTCTTTACGTATTATTTATGAACAAACACAAGAATGGCAAAAAGCAATTGATGTCACAGATTGCTTTAGTAAAAATCACAAGGATAGTTCGAAATCAGTTAAATTAGAAAGTAATAAACTGATTGCGCATTATTATTGTGAACTAGCGGATGAGGCTTTGCATCAAGGAAAATTGAATAAGGTTGATGAGTTGCTATTAAAAGCAAGGAAGTCATTTAAGCACTCTACACGTTTAATGACTTTAGAAGGAGATATTGCTTATCATCAAAAAAATTATAAAGAAGCATTTAAATACTACTTAAAAGCCATTAAAGAAGATACGCGCTTATTAAGTATGCTTTTTATTAAACTAGAAGAGTCAACACGTTCTACCGCTAATATTGATTTATTAAAGTCAGAGTTGTTTAAAATGTATGAGCATAAGAAAGATAAAAGTGTTTTTGAGACGCTTCTACTTCTCGCTAAAAAATACAGCGGTTCAGCAGAAATAGATGACCTGATAGAAACGGAGTTATCATCAGTACGATTAAATATTGAATCTATTTATAGAGCATCTGATTATACCATTGCTAGCACCAACGGAATTGATGACAGACAGGGATTATTATTAGTTAACCAAGCGCTAGCTAGCTATTTAAAGGGTGTTCCTGCTTTTAGGTGTGAGCATTGTGGTTATAAAATGCATGACTATTTGTGGCGCTGTCCTGCCTGTCATGAGTGGGATTCGATTGATCATGCTTAAGGAATTCCTGATCAAGTCCTATTATCTTTGCTGGTTAAAACAGCCGATATTTTTATTGAAGTTAACTTTAGACGACTTAATCAGAAACACGACTCTCTTAGTGTTTGATAACGTTCTATGCAAAAGGGTTTAAAATGGGTAGTAAATTAATTATAGCGCTTGATTTTTCAACCGCTGAAGCAGCTTTACGTTTTATTCGGCCTTTAAGCCCTGAGCTGTGTCGATTAAAAATCGGCTTTGAACTGTTTGTTGCAGCAGGGCCAGATTTTGTAAAAAAACTTGTCGATAGCGGTTTCGATATTTTTTTAGACTTAAAGTTTCATGATATCCCCAATACAGTAGCCTCCGCATGTCGATCAGCATCGAGTTTGGGTGTATGGATGATAAATGTACATGCCAGCGGCAGTGATGTCATGATGCGTGCTGCCAAACAAGCCTTAATTGACTGCGACTCTTCTACGAAAATAATAGCCGTGACGGTACTAACTTCGATGGATGCCCACCAGCTATCTAAAATTAACATAACTAATCAGCCTGCTGAGCAAGTAAAGTACTTGGCAGAGTTAACGCAACAGTCTGGCTTAGATGGAGTCGTATGCTCGGCACAAGAAGCTACGATGCTAAGAGAACATCATGGGAAAGATTTTTTACTGGTGACTCCGGGAATTCGACCTGAAGGTTCACAACGTGGGGATCAAAGCCGGATCATGACTCCTGCACAAGCTTTGGAGGCGGGAGTCAGTTATATCGTGGTCGGTAGGCCAATAACTCAGTCAAATGAACCCTTAAAAGTCATTGATAAAATCAACGTGGATATGAGCTAGAGTTTGCCCTAAATTGTGCTATAACGAGAGAAAGCAGCTTGAAGCATCTTTTCATTTTTTGTACTCGTCATCTGATAGTGCAAAGGTCACTTTCTATTAGATACGATCAATATACAACCATTGATCTTTAATTTTCATGAAGAGACTTTTTTCGCGGTGCTGGTAAATAGGTTCTTCGGGGTTGGTGCTTTCTGAGCTTGCAATGAACTCAACGATACCTTTTGCATCATTTTCTCCGCCAGCTTGCAGTGAGATAATTTTTAATGCGACTAGCTTTTGCGGACCTGAATCTCTTAGGCTAGTTAAACTGGGGCGGGTGTTTTCATGCCAGGTTTTATAAAGATACTGGGCATTACCCATTGAATAAGCAGTGTAGCGCGAGCGCATTAGAGCTTCGGCAGTTGGCGCTTTTAGTTTTCCTTTATGGTAGCGACCACAACAGACGGCATAGTTGAGTGCCGAGCCGCAGGAGCAAGGTTTATTTGTCATCTGTTTAATCGCCTATTTCGCTAATATTAGTCATCACTGATTGCGGTCGCATGAATTTCACCATCTTTAAAGCGAATCGTGAGTTTTTGCTTATTCGTTATTGCACTTGCAGAACTAATCAACTGATTGGTCTGGCTGTCTTTAGTGATGGAGTAACCACGCTCTAGTGTTTTTAATGGACTGATGCTATCAAGTTTTGCCACTTGTAGACTGAAACGTGATTGCTCATAGTGTATTTTATTATTTAGTGATTGCATCAAGCGGCTGCTTAAATAACTTAACGCTTGCTTACTATCTGCTATTTTTCTTACTGGTTGATTCGCTTGTAAACGAGCCTGAAAGCTCGCTAGTTGCAGGGATTTATTGTTTAGTAATGTTTGTAGCTGTAAGTGTAATCGGCTGCTTACCTCATCCAGTCGTTGGCTTTGTTGTTGAACTTTGGTGGATGGTTTTTGTAAGTCTAATCGAGCTGTTAACCAGTTAAGTTTTTGTTGTTTCTCTTGGATAGTTTTAATCAGGTGCTGCTGTAACCATACTTTATTTTGTGTCACATTGGTAAGTAGTTGCCGCACATCAGCGGTAATTAGTTCAGCTGCAGCAGAGGGTGTCGGTGCGCGTAAATCTGCTACAAAATCCGCTATGGTAAAATCAATCTCATGGCCGATACCACAGACGATGGGAGTTACTGCATGATAAATGGCTTTAGCTACATTTTCTTCATTGAAGCTCCAGAGGTCTTCAATAGAGCCGCCACCGCGAGCGAGGATAATAACATCACAGCTGTCGTCCTTATCAGCGCGACGAATTGCGGCTTCAATTTGCCCTTTAGCGTTACTGCCTTGCACACTTACAGGGTAAATTAAAAGTGGTGTTTGCGGGCTACGGCGTTTAAGTACATTAAGAATGTCACGAATTGCCGCACCGCTAGGTGAGGTGATAATGGCAATGCGTTTAGGGTACTCAGGTAGCTGTTTTTTATGGTTGTCGTCAAACAGTCCCGCCTCGCTAAGCTTTTTCTTTAACGCTTCAAACTCGCGTTGTAGCTGACCCACACCGGCATCTTCCATGTGCTCAGCGATGAATTGATATTCACCGCGAGGCTCATATAATCCAACCCTGCCACGCACTAATACCTTCATCCCATTTTCAGGTGTGATGTTAAGTTTCATATTTCGGTTACGAAACATCGCGCTACGAATCTGTGACTTATTATCTTTTAGGGTAAAGTATAAGTGCCCTGAGGATGGACGCACTAAATTGGAGATTTCTGCTTCAACCCAGATTAACGAAAATCCACGGTTAAGGAGCTGATTCACTTCAGCATTTAACTCGGCAACGCTGAGTATAGTTCTGTTATTTAAAGGGGCTGGTTCAAACATAAGGAAATTATAACCCTTAACGTTTATGTGCAGCTAAAATCACAAACTTTTTATTGGATGCAATGGTACGACAATTACCAAACAGTTTTTTTAGTTTGATGTGATAGCCTAAATGTCGATTAGCCACAACCCATAGCTCACCCTTTGGATTGAGTTGCTGGTTGCTTTGTTGAAACATCTGCCATGCAATATGATCACCCACGGCATGTGCTTGATGAAACGGTGGGTTACATAAAATAAGGTCTGCTTTGTCGCCTTGATATTGGTTAAAGCAATGACTGATAAAAAAATCTGCTTGCTGCTGAGGAGTATTTTTAAAGTGCCGCTGATAGCTATCTTTTGCAGACGCTATCGCCATATAGGACTCATCAATAAAACTTAGTTTGGCATCCTTATGCAGTGTTTGAGCAACAATACCAAGTACGCCATTACCACAACCTAGATCAACAATGTGTTGTGAAACGGGGCACTTCTCTAGCTGTTGAACAAGAAAGCGTGCGCCAATGTCTAACTGGTTTTGTGAGAAAACATTGGCGTGATTAATCAATGTCAATTGAAACTCAGGAATAGTAAGTTTATTAGGGTAAGGATTATTCGTAGGGATACTTTCTAGGGTATTTTTACTGAAAATCAAACGTGCTTTTTTGGTGGCACGAGAGGTTGTGGTTATACCAATAACTTTCTCGAATAATTGTAGTGTAGAATTATGAATATGTTTGCTCATTGCCCCAGCAATAATTATTGTATCTCTATTAATGTGAGGCTTTAAGCGAATTAACTGATCTTCTAACAAACTAAGTGTTTTGGGTATTTTGATAATTACGCATAGATAACGCTGTGGTAAATCATCCGTGGCAGGAATAAAGCGATACAGGCCTTTTAACTCATTTAATTGCAGATTATTTTGACTAGCCAGTTGGCTTAAGTAGGAGTCAGACCAGCTATGAATTGGACTTTCATGCAAAGAGGTAATTAAAGCACCAAAGGTATCATTAATAATCAGCAGTGGCTCAGCTTGATTGAGTTGTGTTGTGTAATCGTTATGAAGCGTATTGAGGATTAACTCATCGGCCGCATCCCATGCGCGTAAATCACCTTTTGTAGTTTTTGGTAAGCGTTCAAGTTTGAAGCTACCATAGTGATTATGAAGTCTTGTATTATCAATGTTTGTTTGTGCTTGTGACTCACTCATACGATCTCCCGGACTACACGAAAACCTAAATTGGTATCGAGTTCCTCAAAGCTACGTCGTTTACGTGCGGCACTGCGCGAGTGAATGGCATCATCAAACCATGAACCACCTTTTGTAACATACCAAGGGGAAGTTATCGCGCCAGTATTACTGCCGTCGCGATTAGCATTAAGATGTGAGTCACGCCAGTTACTTTGCGTAAACTCCCATACATTGCCATGCACCTCATGTAAACCCCATGCATTGGCGGGTTTATCACCGACTTCAATCGGCTTAGGGTAGGGCGAGCAACGTGGTAAATACCAGCGCTTCTTTTGCTTAGCCTCGTTATAGGGGAACAGAGCGTTGAAGTGAGCTTCTTTACAGGTCACCTCATCACCAAAGTGAAAGGCACTGGTAGTGCCTGCGCGTGCGGCATGTTCCCACTCGGCTTCGGTAGGGAGCCGGTAGGTTTGCCCTGTTTGGTCACTTAACCATTTGATATAAAGCTCTGCATCAACTAAGCGTAAATTGATGACCGGGGTTTTACCCGATGACTGAATCAAGTCGTCACGAAATGTCCATTCAGTATCTTTACAAAAAATCTCAAAATCATCAGCTGTGATTGTGTAGCGCCCAATTGCATAAGGTTTCTGGATTTGAATATAGTGCTGCGGATACTCTTCTTTATTATGGCCAAACTCGTGGTGTGTCGATCCCATCTCATATTGACCGGTAGGAATAACGGCCACTTCAGGGCCTTTTGCGCCGCTGAGCAGGGTGTCTGAAAAAGACATCGTTAGGTTTAACTGCCGCGCTGTATCTCGTTGTAGCTGTGATATCGCCTGACGATCAAGATCAGGTAGAAAAACAGCAGGAAAGGTTTGCGAACTTTCAACTTGATTGGCATCTAGCATGGGTATTTTTACAGTTGATTTAAAAAGAGAGTTTAACTTTTATAAGTCGTAGCTAAAAGCATAAAAATCAATTTTTATTCAAACATGACCCTGATGGCACGATGATCCGATGAGGCCTCTTTGATCGTTGTAATTTTATTTCCACCAAATACTTCAAAGCCTGTAATGTTGAGATGCTTAGTCCAAACTCTATCGTAGCGAACTTGGTACTTTTCTCGCTGCCATGTTGTTTTATATTTTTTTATTGAGCCTGTGGCTTCCCATGCATCGATGATATCTTTAATGTCTAAGCTTTCCCATTCAGATGTTCTTAGGTTTGTATCCCCTGCAAAAATACTGGGCGTACTGAGCTTATTCATTTCGCCTAAAATAAACTTAGCTTGTTCAACCCGCATGGAAGAACCTGGTTTCATACTTTCCATGTGTGCCGTCATAATAGTGAGCTTATTTTCAAGCTGTAAAATAGATAGTTCGCGGCCTTGTTCAGTTGATTCAAATTTTACCTTGTTGTAGCTTGATACAGGGAGGCGGGTGGCTATGACTTCAAAATATGATCGCTCGCTTATTTCTTGAGGATAAATGCTAAATCCTGCCGCCTTAAGGTGAGGAAGAACATGGGCGTGATAACTGCGTTCTACCACTTCTTGCAGGACGATAATATCAGGCGTATTGGGCTTAAAGTTTTCGATCATGGCTTTTTCAAGAGGCACCCCCAATAACATTTGAAACATGGCTGCTTCGGTACGCTCGTCAATATGCCGATCTTCTAAGCCGTTTAAATTCCAAGTAACTAATTGCATCGCTTAAAAATACCCAAATGAAAGAGTTGCACGAATATGGCGCAAAATATTATATGCCCGCACTATTTTGTGTACCCCTTAAGTCTAGTATTTTCAAATAAATCAATCATATATCATCAAAGCTTAAAAGCATATCAAAGAAAGGTATACCCTATGAGCATGAGAGTTTTACAAGACTTAGGTGTCGAGCGCTGTAAAGATGGTTATTTACAAAGTAGCGAAGATTGGAATAAAGAAATGGTGTTTAAACTGGCCGACGAATGGAAAGGCATGGAAGTGAGAGATGAGCACTTTCCTGTTTTAGACTTTATTCGTGCATTTCATGAAGAGCATCAAGTTACACCCGATGTGCGTGATGCGACAAAGTTTTTAATGCAAAGTGGCATGGATAAAAAAGAAGCGAAGAAATATTTGTTTAAGTTATTCCCTAATGGTTATATGCAGCAAGGTGTACAACTTGCTGGTATGCGTAGGCCTACGGCGTGGTGTGTTGGCTAGCCCACGGTAACTCACACGCATAAAAAAGCCCGCTTTTAACAGTGGGCTTTTTTATAACTATATATCTTAAACAAGTTGGTCTAGAACGTAGGGCCAGCAGTTTTAGCAAGCTCTGCTTGTTTCTTGATAATATCTAATTGACCAGCAACTTTATTCGCTAATTTAATCGCTTTTTTCTCTTTACCGTCTTTGGCAAGCTCTTCAGCTTTTTTAATCATTTTACCCATGTCACGCCACTCAAAGCCGATTGACTTGGCTTCTTTTTGTGCATCTTTAGCGGCTTTAATCGCATCTGTTGCTCCACCAGCCATAGCTGGGGCTGTTAATGTTGTAATTGAAAGTGCGATAGTTGCTATTGCAAGTTTAAGTCTCATTCATTCCTCCTAAGATTATCGATATAAACCGATGAAAATTTTAATGTGATAAAAGTAGCTTTATTAAAAAAATTAACTACATTTCTATTGATACCAGTTTACCTTCTAAAGGTCAATCTCTATAATGATCGGCTAATTTAAGCTTATTCTTATATTTAGTACTACAGAACTAAATATTGTTAAGATTTTTTGACTGAAAACGCTTATGCTACTGCTCCCAATAACATGCCAACCGTTGGAAACCAACTTATGAGAATTCTCGAAGAAGCCTTAACATTTGACGATGTTTTATTAGTGCCCGCACATTCAAATGTCTTACCCGCTGAGGTTGATTTGAGTACCCAGCTGACTAAAAATATTCGTTTAAATATTCCTATGCTATCGGCTGCAATGGATACTGTCACCGAAGCAAATTTAGCTATTTCGTTAGCACAAGAAGGCGGCTTGGGAATTGTTCACAAAAACATGACAATAGAACAACAGGCTACGATTATCAGTAGTGTTAAACGTTTTGAAAGCGGTATCATTAAAGACCCAATCACTATTGCTGCTGAGATGTCCATTGGTGATGTCATGGCGTTAACATCCAAGCATAAAATATCAGGTGTTCCTGTTGTCGAAAATGGTGATGATTTAGTCGGTATTGTAACCAGTCGAGATTTACGTTTTGAAACTAAACTCGATCAACCGGTTTCATCAATCATGACAACCAAAGAAAACCTTGTAACGGTATCTGAAGGTGCAAGTAAAAAAGAAATTAAAAAACTATTACACACCCACCGAATAGAAAAAGTATTAGTCATTAATGATGACTTTAAGTTGCGTGGATTAATTACAGTAAAGGATATTCAAAAATCTACTGACTTTCCTAGTGCCTGTAAAGATGAATCTGGCAGTTTACGGGTAGGCGCTGCTGTTGGTACGGGGCATGGGACAGAGGCACGTGTTACCGCATTGGTAGAAGCTGGCGTTGATGTGATTATTGTAGATACGGCACATGGTCACTCGCAAGGTGTGCTTGATCGTGTTAGATGGGTGAAAACAAGCTTCCCTGATGTTGAGGTGATTGGCGGAAATATCGCAACCGGAGCGGCAGCTTTGGCTCTGGTTGAAGCTGGGGCTGATGCCGTTAAAGTAGGTATTGGCCCAGGGTCAATCTGTACAACCCGAATGATAGCGGGTGTTGGTGTCCCGCAAATTACAGCTATTATGAATGTAGCTAAAGCTTTAAAAGAGAGCGGTGTGCCATTAATTGCCGATGGAGGTATTCGTTTTTCGGGTGATATTGCAAAATCATTAGCCTCTGGTGCGCACTGTGTGATGCTCGGCGGCATGTTTGCAGGTACTGATGAAGCCCCAGGTGAAATTATTATTTATCAAGGTCGCTCTTATAAATCATACCGTGGTATGGGGTCTTTGGGTGCGATGGCAGATGGATCAAGTGATCGTTATTTTCAAGAGTCAGAAAATGCGGCAGATAAATTAGTACCTGAAGGTATAGAAGGCCAGGTTCCTTATAAAGGCCCATTAGCCCCAATTATCCATCAGCTGACAGGTGGAATACGTTCAAGCATGGGCTATGTTGGGTGTAAAGATTTAGATGAAATGAGAGATAAACCTGAATTTGTACGCATTACTGGGGCAGGTATGAAAGAATCTCATGTTCATGATGTGACGATTACTAAAGAAGCGCCTAATTATCATTCTTAGCTCGTTGGTTTACGTTTACTAGGTCGCGTAATAGTCCCAAATAATTATTAAGTTAAACGATTAACTTGATACATCACAATACATTTAGATGTAAACTTTATTAAGATATTACACTGATATTTAGGTTCAAGGGTTTTATAGATGATGCAAATAAACTATGCTCAAGTTGATCAAAAACAACTTGCACAAGATATAGATTCAATTAAAGAAAGAATTGGTAAACCAACCATAGAAGACTTAAATCATCTGAAGAAAGTAGAATGGTGGGGACGAATTTCTGCGCTTTTAGGTTATTCCGTTGCATGGATTTTCCCTTTTAATATTATCGGTGCTTTCTTAATTAGTCTCGGTAACATTAGCCGTTGGGCAAATGTTGCACACCCAGTAATGCATGGTGCGTATGATAAAGTTCCCGGAGTACCTGAGCGTTATACTCGTAAAGGCTTTGCAAAAGGATGGCGGCGTATTGTTGATTGGTTGGATTGGATAGACCCCGCGGCATGGGATTACGAACACAACAAGAAGCACCATTATAATTTAGGTGAAGAAAGTGATCCGGATAATATAGAGCTAAATTTAAAATGGTTGCGCGAGTCTAATATACCAATGTGGCTACGCTATGTAATTGTTATCGGCTTTGCGGGTATTTGGAAAATTGCCTACTACGCCCCGCAAACACTTAGAATGCTTGCTAACTATGAGAGAAAAAAACGCGGTGAGCCAGAATATAAAACATTTTTACGTGCCGGTGCTTGGAGCCCCTTTGCTGTAGATGGTAGACGACTATGGCTGAGTTGTATTTTACCTTATGTAGGCTTTCGTTTTGTGTTTATGCCTTTACTGTTTTTACCTTTAGGAACAGACGCCGTACTTAATGTTTTTATGGCATCATTGCTGGCAGAGTTTTTTGCTAATCTACATTCGTTTTTTGTGATTATTCCAAATCATGCAGCAGAAGATATTTACCGTTTTGAACAACCTACCAAAGGTCGTGGAGAGTTTTACTTACGCCAAATTATAGGTACGGTAAATTATAATACAGGCTCTGATCAGGTTGACTTCATGCATGGTTGGTTAAATTATCAAATCGAACACCATTTGTTTCCATCAATCCCTTTGAATCACTATCAAGAAATGCAACCATTGGTGAAAGAAATTTGTAAAAAACACAAGCTACCGTATCGTCAAGAAGCTGTTTTTAAACGTTTATGGATGACAATAGAGTTAATGGTAGGTAAAACTAATCAACTGGTTATCAAACACGCCTAGTCATTTACCTGAATCCACCTTGAAGTCACGGATTCAGGATTTAATAACTATCTAAAAATACAATTTTAGGAATTACTCAATGAGCCAATCAAACATCCATAATGATCGCATCTTGATTTTAGATTTTGGCGCACAGTACACGCAGCTTATTGCTCGACGAATTCGTGAAGTGGGTGTTTATTGTGAGATTTACCCTTGGGATGTGAGTGACCAAGATGTTATTGATTTTAAAGCTAAAGGAGTTATTTTATCCGGTGGCCCAGAATCAACCATTGGGGATAATCCGCCTATTGCCCCTGCTGCCGTTTATAATTTAGGTGTACCTGTATTGGGTATTTGTTATGGCATGCAAACCATGGCAATGCACTTTGGTGGTAAGGTTGAAACCGCTGATCATCAGGAATACGGATATGCACAAGTGCGTGCACGTGGGCATACTGCTTTATTTAAAAACATTGAAGACGAGGTCAATGCCGAAGGTCATGGATTACTGGATGTATGGATGTCACACGGTGATCATGTAGTCGAAATCCCTGAGTCATTTAAGTTAATGGCAAGCACTGAGAATGCGCCGATAGCAGGCATAGCCAATGAGGATAAGCAGTTCTACGGCATACAATTTCACCCAGAGGTTACGCATACAAAGCAGGGTGGTCGTATTCTAGAACGCTTTAGTCGTGAAATTTGTGGCTGTGCTAATTTGTGGAACCCGCAGAATATTATTGACGATAGTATTAACAATGTGAAAGCACAAGTAGGCTCTGATGAAGTCATCTTGGGCTTATCCGGTGGTGTGGATTCATCGGTGGTAGCGGCGATGTTACACAAAGCTCTTGGTAAACAACTAACCTGTGTATTTGTTGATACCGGTTTATTGCGTTTAAAGGAAGGCGATCAAGTCATGACCATGTTTTCCGAGCACATGGGCGTAAAAGTGATCCGTGTTAATGCTGAAGAACGTTATCTTAAAGCCTTAGAAGGTAAAACCGACCCTGAAGAAAAGCGTAAAATTATCGGCAACTTGTTTGTTGAAATTTTTGAAGAAGAATCAAATAAACTCAGCAATGCAAAGTGGTTAGCCCAAGGCACTATTTACCCTGATGTGATTGAATCTGCGGGTAGTAAAACAGGCAAAGCTCATTTGATTAAATCACACCACAATGTGGGTGGTTTACCAAAAGATATGAAACTAGGTCTGGTAGAGCCGTTACGCGAATTATTTAAAGATGAAGTCCGTACCATTGGTATCGAGCTTGGACTTCCTGCCGAAATGGTACACCGTCACCCATTCCCAGGGCCTGGCTTAGGGGTAAGAATATTGGGTGAAGTTAAAAAAGAATTTGCCGATATTTTGCGCCTAGCTGATAATATCTTTATTGAAGAGCTGTATAAGCATGATCTTTATAATAAGACTTCACAGGCTTTTGCGGTATTTCTGCCGATTAAATCAGTCGGTGTAACAGGTGATGGCCGTCGTTATGACTATGTGATTGCATTGCGTGCGGTTGAAACCATAGATTTTATGACCGCACGTTGGGCACATCTGCCCTATGACTTTTTGAGTTTGGTTTCTAATCGAATTATTAATGAAATTAGCCATGTCTCGCGAGTGACTTATGATATCTCAGGCAAGCCGCCGGCAACCATTGAGTGGGAATAGTTCAAACAGTCAAAAACGCCTGAACTTAGCACTGAAGCAGTTTTTCTTTTTGATGAGTTAATAGCCATGCATTTGTACTTCTCACTATCCTCCTATAGAATAGTATTAATATTTTCAATAACATAGATAGGTTTTCACCATGAAAAAGTTACTTCTTATTTTTACACTGCTTTCTTTACTTGCAGCTTGTGGTAGCAAAGAGGAGTTTGGTAATGCATTGATTGATACTATACCTGGGCTATCTGATGAAGAGCGCGCGGTTTGGAGAATAGCAAACTATGTGAAATACAATGATGGAAAAGTGCCCCCCCTATCATTATTTACAAAAGCAGGGATTATTAATGTAGATGAGATCAATAAAGACAGTATCCTTAAACTCATTACCCAAAAAGACTTTGATACGGTTAATAGTAAAGCTGAGCTACAAATTTTGATTGATAATTACAATAAAGCCATTAAAAAAGTAAAAGCGTTTGCAAAGGAGAACGGTAATGTACCTACCGTTGAGGATTATGCGGATATCGGTGTTAAAGATGCTGAGCTTGAATCTAAAATAGAAACCTTGCATGTTAAGATTAAAGAGCTTTCTTCAGCTGAGTTGGAAAAGATTTCTCTAATAGAAATTTTAAAAATACTTGATACGATTTAGATTTAATTACTATTACTAATAACACTGATCAAGAATGGATGGCGCGAGCGCTAACAGTCGCTGAACGCTCGCGTGAGGAAGGTGAAGTTCCCGTCGGTGCTGTCGTTGTCAAAGATGATCAGCTTATCGCAGAGGGCTGGAACCAGCCCATCGACAAACACGATGCCACGGCGCATGCTGAAATTGTGGCAATTCGTGCAGCAGGTGAGGCGCTGAAAAACTATCGGATCCCTAATACTACGCTTTACGTAACGTTAGAGCCTTGCACCATGTGCGCAGGTGCAATTATTCATGCGCGTGTTCAGCGTGTCGTGTTTGGCGCACCCGATCCACGTACAGGAACAGCGGGTAGCGCGATTGATTTATTTTCACAGACTTATCACAACCATCGCGTAGATGTTGTCGGTGGGGTAATGCAAGATGAATGTGGTCAAATTCTGAGAGATTTTTTTAAACAACGACGAGAAAAAAACAAAAAGGACAAACATGAGAAAAGATGACTCCATCAATGTACTCGGTGAACCTTTAGAGCTATGTGGGGATAAACCCATTACAGGTTTTTTTCGTGATAGTCACTGCAATACTTGTGAAGAAGACTTTGGCTCACACACCGTTTGTATTCAAGCCAGTAAGGAGTTTCTTGCCTATTCAAAATCTAAGGGCAATGATTTATCAACCCCGCAGCCACAATTTGGCTTTGAAGGTTTAAGAGCGGGTGATGGTTGGTGTTTATGCGCTGCGCGTTGGCTAGAGGCGTACGAAGAAGGTGCTGCACCGCGTGTTTTTCTATCACGAACCCATCAACGTGCGTTAGATGTTGTGCCTTTAGAGCGCTTGAAAAAGCTAGCTACCGATTTGAATTAAATGTCAGTACGGTTTGTTTTGCACGATAGAAAAGCTTGTGTGATGACCTGAGTCAGTTTTACACCGTAAGTTTTGCGCGTATAATGCGCCTATGTTTATTTCGCTCGGTTAAATCATGTCAAAATTTGTTGTCTGTGCCCTTTATCACTTTGTTGTACTTAAAGATTTTGAGTCATTGCGTGATCCATTACATAAAGTTATGGACGACAATGCTGTACGAGGTACGTTACTACTGGCGTTAGAAGGGATTAACGGCACAATCGCGGGTACACGTGAGGGCGTAGATGCCGTACTCACATGGCTGCGTAATGACCCACGTCTTGCCCCGCTTGACACGAAAGAATCATTTGATGAAGAGCTGCCGTTTTACCGTACTCGCGTAAAACTTAAAAAAGAAATTGTTACCATGGGTATTGATTCAATTGATCCCAAGCAAATTGTAGGAACTTACGTTAAACCGAAAGATTGGAATGCATTAATATCTGACCCTGATGTGTTGTTGGTGGATACGCGTAATGATTACGAAGTGGCGATTGGCACCTTTGAAGATGCAATAAACCCCGATACCACAGTGTTTCGGGAGTTTCCACAATATGTAAAAGATAACCTTGATAAAAATAAGCATAAAAAAGTTGCGATGTTTTGTACTGGTGGAATCCGTTGTGAAAAGTCGACGGCCTACTTAAAAACTCAAGGCTTTGAAGAGGTTTATCATCTTGAAGGTGGCGTACTTAAATACTTAGAAGAAGTTCCTGAAGCAGAATCAATGTGGCAAGGTGAATGCTTTGTATTTGATAATCGCGTTTCGGTGAATCATCAATTAGAAAAAGGTCTGTATGATCAATGCCATGCCTGCCGTATGCCCATTACCGAGGCGGATAAAGAGCATGTACATTTCACGCATGGTGTCAGCTGTCATCATTGTCATGATGTGACTGACGAGGTTCAAAAACAGCGTTATATCGAGCGACAAAAGCAAATAGAACTTGCAAAACAACGGGGCGAAGAACATATCGGTGGTGATGTAAATAAGTTTGCGCGCAAGCATCGTGAACAAAAGAAAAAGTTTAAAGCGGCTCAGGCGCAAAAATAAATGAGTAAACGAAGCTTTATTTTTGATGGGTCGGATGGGGGGGCTGAAATGTTATCTGCAATTTTAAATCATTATGCTGATATTGCTTTTCCCGTGGGTGGCTCAGAATGTGCAGCGGCATCGCGCGAGGCTGTGCATGGTCTTATTGAGAAACTAAAGCCGTTAGATGACATTGAAATCAGTCGCCGTCAACGGCCCATGATGAGATCAGCAGTTAAATGGTTTTATAATGACTCTGAATATGCCAGCCCTAATGATCCGATGTATGTAACTTTGCGTGAAAGATTACAGTAATCCAATAAGAACATTGCAATTCTATCTGCTTTGCATAAAATAGCTTTATTCAAATATTTCAGGGCTTGAAATTGATTAAACAATCTACAGTCGTAGTCTCATCGTTATATATTGCGTTTTCCACATCATTTTTTTCAACGGCTGTTTTCGCTAAAAATGGCTCAGGTGGGTGTCTTAAAGCTACACAACTTTGTGAAGCTTATCAATCGTACCGAAAAAAAACAAACCCAGGTAAAGCACATCTAGAAAAAGGGAAAATGTATCCAATCATTGAGCGTAGTAAGAAGAACGCAGCGGTTCGCATTAAAATAAAAAGCTTAAAGCGCTCTTCTCGATGGGTGAAAGCAAGTTGTGGTGAAATGTTAACTAGCTGCAAAGTTGGCGCAAATATATTATCAAAGGACTCTTTAAAAAAGAAAAAACCAGTACGAAAATCGAAAAAGCACGCAAAAAATTTATTGGCATTAACCTGGCAACCCAGTTTTTGTGAAACGCATGGCAGTAAAAAAGAATGCCGAACCCAAACGACAAACCGATATGATGCAAGCCATTGGTCATTACATGGCTTATGGCCCCAACCCAGAAATAAAGCCTATTGTGGGGTGAGCCAAACAGACAAAGGTATCGATCGTAATAAACGTTGGCACTTATTAGAGCCTCTTGAATTAAGCCAAGAAACCGCAACAGAACTTGCGTTTGTTATGCCAGCCGTAGCTTCAAATCTACATAGGCATGAGTGGATTAAGCACGGTACTTGTTACGGTACCGATGCTGACACCTATTATTCAGATGCGATCGATTTAACCAAGCAGGTTAATGAATCCGTTGTAGGAAAGCTATTTAATATGGGTGTTGGAAAACACGTCACTTTAAAACAAGTGCGTAAACATTTTGATAAAGCGTTCGGTGAAGGTTCGGGTAAAAAAGTTGATATGCGTTGTGATCGTAAAGGGCGTGTGACAGAGTTGTGGATTAATTTAAAAGGTGAAGTAGCTGCTAATAATTTAGCTGAACTGCTAAAAGATGCATTACGTGCAGGTTCTACTTGTAAAGCTGGGAAGATTGATCGCGCTAATAACTTTTAGCGCTACATTGGTACTTCCTTCGGAAGGTATAGCGATATACTTTTTAGCTCTTGGTGAGCCTTAAAAAGCAACCGCCTAAACAGCTCTCTCTAAAAACAACCGAGTAATCCGAGACTTCCTATATAAAGACTCAGGAATCTTATCTGCAATCGAGGCGTGTAATTCAGGTAGTCGTGACCAGTGCACCCCCATCTTATGATGGTGCGCCGTATGAAAACCTAAATTTCCTGTTAATAAATTAAATAAACGATTAGTATTATTATAAGAAGCCTCAAATTCATTTTGGGTATCTAAGCCAGAATGATGTTCATAAGTCACATAAGTGGTAAATAACAAACTTGTTACCATCGGCAAAGCAAATAATAATAATCCTGCCGTAGGATTTATCCAAACTAGTAGAGCCACAATCACAAAAGTAATCGCCGAATAGATTATAAATGGTTTAAGTTGTTTCGGGTGTTTCTTACCGACACCGTAGCCACGTGGATAGGCTGTAGCAGCAATATTAACGGTATATTCAAGAGCACCCATTTTTTTGCCATTTTTTCGTTTCCAACGGCTTTCATCTTTTTCTTGATCAAGAAAATTCAAGTGATGACCTAATACGTGATGCAAACGCCATAAGTGTGTGGTAACGCCAGTATGAAGTGCGTAGAAAAACTCTAGACCTCTATTAAGGGCTGTATTACGAAAGGTAAACAAGTGTTGATGATGGTGATTCCACGCACTAATAACACCTTTTGGGATAATCATTAGCAGGTAAAATACAACTAAGAAAGTGGTACTTTCAACGGAAAAATATAAAATAAAATCGAGAAGACTTAATGATAGTATGATGATGACAGGCCAACGATCTTCTTTGTATCGAAATATGCCTGTTCCTTTTTCAGCGTGTAGATTCGCTTGCATAGAATGTCCCTTTGTTTTCTTTTTTAACTTTGCAACTGATATGGCCTAGCGGATAGTATGCTATTAAGGCGGGTATATCTAGAGCATTACTTAACTTTGTGCATTCTAAAGTTAATCCTTTTACATTTCTTTGACAAATGACAGTTTTATTCATTTCCTACTGATTCTACCATTGTGTTGTCTATCTGGAGATTAGGGTAGTATGCAGTTTACATTTTAATTATTTATAGGATACCTATGAACAGCGCTGTAAATACCGCTAACACTGAGACAAATAATGACGTAGAAACGCCATCATTATCATCCTTGGTCCAGCTTTGGGCAAAAATCGGCGTCTTATCATTTGGTGGCCCGGCCGCACAAATTGCATTAATGCATAAGCTGATTGTAGAAAAAATGCGTTGGATGACTGAAAAAGAATATCTAAACGCATTGAGCTTTTGTATGTTATTACCGGGCCCTGAGGCAATGCAACTTGCCGCGTACGCAGGTTGGCGCAGTAATGGCGTACTGGGTGGGATCATTGCCGGCGCACTGTTTGTAATTCCAGGGGCAATCGTAATTATGGCTTTGGCCTGGATTTATGCTGTTTATGGAAATGTGCCACTTATTCAAGCCTTATTTTTAGGAGTAAAAGCGGCCGTTCTAGTTATTGTGGTTGAGGCTCTACTAAAAATATCGAAAAAAGCACTAAAGAGTACTAGCTTAAAGATTCTTGCTGGGTTGTCTTTTATTAGTATTTTTTTCTTGAATATCCCTTACCCCTTAATTGTTTTGGCAGCCGCTGCTTACGGTTTCTTTTTAGCACGCGGGAAAACCCCTGATGCGCAAACACTGGTTGATAAGCCTGAAGGCTTTAGCGCGCTAATTAAAACGGTATCCATTTGGCTGTTTATTTGGTTAGTCCCACTGTTTGCTGTCGCTTTATTGAGTGATCAACAAATCCTCATTGAAATCGGTAAGTTCTTCTCAAAACTGGCGGTGGTAACGTTTGGTGGTGCTTATGCGGTACTGGCTTATATGGGGCAAGATGTGGTTAATTACTGGGGCTGGTTGACGCCAGAAGAAATGATGGATGGCTTTGGTTTGGCAGAAACTACTCCTGGGCCGCTAATACTTGTGACTGAGTTTGTTGGGTTTTTAGCAGGGTTTAAAGAAGGAGGATTAAGTTTAGGGGTCGCTGCTGCTTTAATTACGTTGTGGACTACGTTTATTCCTTGTTTCTTATGGATATTTGCGGGTGCGCCCTATATTGAGTGGATCGGCGCTCAGCCAAAATTAAAAAGCGCCTTGCAAGCAATTTCAGCTGCTGTTGTTGGTGTGATACTTAATCTTTCCGTTTGGTTTGCGTTGCACGTGATGTTTAAAGAGGTCAACTTAACCAACTATGGGCCTATAAAGCTTTGGCAACCTGAGCTAGCTACGGTAGATTGGCGAGTTATAGGGCTGACAGCCTTATGTGCTTTGTTGATATTAAAACTAAAGTGGGGGATTGTTCGTGTATTAACAATTTCATCCTTATTCGGCGCCGCACTAGTTTACGCCCAAGGTGGTTTTTAACGAGTGTTCTAATGCTTGTTTTTAATTGATTGATAATGTTCAACTTCTGGAGATGGGTCATAACAGTGAGGCAGTAAGTTGCGCCGTAGTTGATATTCCTCAGATTCTCGAAAGCCAACTGTATGGTCTTCAAACGTTTGCCAGTTGACCAATAAAATATATCGATTTGGGTGTTCAATTGATTGTTATAGCTGATGAGAGAGATAACCTTGCATGCCGGATATGATTTTTTCTGCTGCTTCAAAAGCTGTTTCAATTGCACGGCTTTGATTGGGTTCACACCAAAAATAGCAACTTCTAGTATTATCTGTGAATCCCGCCTTCATGAATAAGTGTGCCAAAAAGAGTTGCAAAATCAGTGTTCTTTTTCAGCGTTTTGAGTGACTCATGGCTAAAATAATAATTCTCACAGAGCTCTTGAATATCGGGTTTTAAATTTGATGGTAGTTCAATGTGATGTCCATCTGCAAAAAAATGTAAGCTTTGTTTCGCTTCAATATAGGCCATACGCAGCCAGCTTTCGCGCTCATAATCTCCTTCTTCAATCATACTTTGGTTGAATGTTTGGGATGATAAGGGTGTGTTTATTTCAGCTCTATTTGTTTCAGGCGGTTCGCCACGGGTTTCAGTAAGGTGCTTACCCAAAAATGTAGAAAGATTGGGTAATTGTTTATCAATAGCGCTTTGAATAAGTTGGGTCATGCTGGCTAGATCGGCTTGAGAAATCTCCCCAGAGTTTTCTTGTAATTTACGGTCCGCATCAGTAAAGCGTTGTTTAAATTCAGGCTCTTTACTAAATGACTCTAACCAACTTTGCACTAATTCGACAGTTTGAGGGGCGCGAAAGCCAACTGAAAAGGTGAAGCAAGCACCTTCTGCAATGCCATAATGTGGCATGTTAGGCGGCAGGTAGAGCATATCGCCCGTATCTAAAAGCCACTCTTCATCGGCTTCAAATTCGTTTAATAAAGCAATGGGGAGATTAGGGACTAGGGCGGGTTCATAGTCGTCACGAGTGATGATTTTCCAGCGACGCTTGCCTTTGCCTTGTATGAGAAAAACATCATATTCATCATTATGCGGCCCAACACTGCCTTGATCTTCGGCGTAGCTAACCATCAAATCATCTATGCGCCAATCGGGGATAAACCGGAAAGGCTCGATTAGATTTCCTAACTCGGGAATATAGTGTTCTAAATCATTGACTAAAAATGTGCAGTGAGTATTGGGTAAGGTGGTGAAATCTTCATCTGTAAACGGTGATAGCTTAACTTGCCAGGGTTTGTTCGCAGGTGGCAAGCCGTGTTCGATGATCATGCGTGAGGGTGCGTCGGTATCTAGAGCAAGCCCTGCGAGTTCTTCCGCCGTAAAAGGCATTTCAAAATCAGGAAACGCGTTACGTATCACTAAGGGTTTTTGTTGCCAGTAATTGGCTAAAAAGTCTTCTTTTGATATATTGCCAAGCACATGGGGAATCATGATTTATATACTTTTTGCCTGTTTAATTGCGTTGCCGATGTAAGTTGCAGGCGACATTTCTAATAATAATGATTTAGCTTCTTGTGGAATATCTAAAGTCTCGATAAATTCAGCCATCATCTGTGCATTGATGCGCTGACCACGGGTGAGTTCTTTGAGTTTCTCGTAGGGCTTTTCAATACCATAACGGCGCATGACGGTTTGTACAGGTTCAGCGAGTACTTCCCAGTTTGAATCTAAGTCTTTGGCGATTGCTACTTCATTGACTTCTAGTTTTGAAATGCCTTTAAGGGTTGATTGAATCGCAATACTGGTATGCCCAAAGCCTACACCCAGTGTTCTTAAAACAGTTGAATCCGTCAAATCACGTTGCCAGCGAGATATCGGTAGCTTTTGAGAAAGGTGTGTCATCATCGCATTCGCCATGCCCATATTGCCTTCGGCATTTTCAAAATCAATCGGGTTAACTTTGTGTGGCATGGTGGATGAGCCGACTTCGCCTGCTATCACCTTTTGTTTGAAATAGCCGATGGATATGTAAGACCAAATATCACGACAGAAATCAATGACGATGGTGTTGAAGCGTGCTGTCGTATCAAATAGTTCGGCAATATAATCGTGTGGTTCTATTTGTGTGGTGTAGGGGTTCCAAGTGATACCTAAACTCTCCACAAAGTCTTGCGCGAATTTCTCCCAGTTTATTTCAGGGTAAGCGCTTAGATGCGCGTTGTAATTTCCTACTGCGCCGTTAATTTTACCTAAAACAGACACCTTTGCAATTTGATCGCGTTGACATTGCAAACGATAAACAACGTTAGCCATTTCTTTGCCTAAGGTTGATGGTGAGGCGGGTTGTCCATGAGTACGACACAGCATAGGAATCTCTGCATAGTCATGAGAGAGCGTTTTTATCGCGTTAATAAGTTGATCCATTTCAGGCAGTAATGCAGATTCAAGTCCACCTTTAAGCATTAATGCGTGAGACAGGTTATTAATATCTTCGGAGGTGCAGGCAAAATGAATAAATTCAGTCACAGCTTGAAGCTCAGGACTATCTTCAATTTTTTCTTTTAAATAATATTCAACCGCTTTCACATCGTGATTGGTGGTGCGCTCTATATCTTTAATACGCCCAGCATCATCTTCGTTAAAGTGATTAAGAATATTTTCTAACGTTTTATTGGCTTCGCTCGAAAAGTTTGGCACCTCAGTAATGTCGTTATTAGCCGATAAAGCTTGCAACCAACGAATTTCAACCAATACACGGTGTTTAATTAAACCGTATTCACTAAAGTATTGGCGTAATGAGCTGGTCTTGCTGGCGTAACGTCCATCAACAGGCGAAAGAGCGGTTAAAGCAGATAGTTTCATAATGAGTTTGCGCGTGAGTATGCGTAGTTAAATAAAAGAAGTGAAAGTATAACCGATGCTTATTTGCTTACAAGCGCATCTTTCTTTATATTCATCAGATAACTATAAGTATAAATTATTCACTCTCATAAAATAGCTAGGAGAAACAAATGAAATTAATATTATTAGGTGCACCCGGAGCAGGCAAAGGAACCGTCGCTAAACTACTGACAAAAGTAGATGGTTCGGTACAAATATCAACCGGTGATATTTTACGCGGTGCGGTAACCGCAGGTACTGACCTCGGAAAAGAAGCAAAAGCATTTATGGATGCAGGTGACTTAGTGCCTGATTCATTGATCATGAATATTATGGAAGCACGCTTGCAAGAAGATGACTGTAAATCAGGGTTTTTACTGGACGGCTTCCCACGTACAATTCCACAGGCAGATGCACTGGCGGTATTATTAGATAAAATAGGTGCTGAACTTGATTTTGTCGTCAACCTTGAGGTACCACGCGATGTGATTTATGACCGTTTAACCACACGCCGCACCTGTGAGAACACAGAGTGTCAGGCGATTTATAATGTAAAAAGCATGCCTTCTAAAGTTGAAGGAGTTTGTGATAAATGTGGTAGTGCAACCATTCAACGTGCCGATGAAACGGTTGAAGCGATTAGCAAACGTCTTGATACTTATGATGAAATGACCGCACCTTTGGCGGATTACTATGATAAAAAAGGTCAGCTGTTTACTGTAGTCGCAACCTCGAGTGACAAAGTACTCGAAGAAGTGACTAAAAAGCTTGGCTAGCTTGACTTAATATCTAGAAGAAGGGCCTAATTTAGCCCATTATTTTTAGCTTACTAAAAGCTAATTCTAATCCAATTAATCAGGCTCTCCTTAAAAAAACCTGCTTTAAAGGCAGGTTTTTTTATTTGTGAGGCTATCGGTTATGTCATTTGATTAAAACACTAACTTAAGTCAATTTTTTTGTTTTAAAACCATTAAAAAGTAAATTAATTATCATAATTTGACTTGACCTTTTTGCCTAGTTGAACGAAGATGTTGCGGTTTTTTAATAGATATATTAGAGCCTGCTAATTGAGCTTCTATTTATCTATTTACAGATTTTTATAACTTATGTGGAGAACATGAATCATGTCAGATTCTGATTCAAATACGGTTAATAAAGGGCGTAGGCGCATGCTGATAGCCGCAACATCAGTGGTTGGTGCGGTAGGTACAGCGGCCTTTGCTACCCCGCTTCTTATCTCTTGGATGCCGAGTGAACGTGCAAAAGCAGCGGGGGCTCCCGTTGAAGTTAATGTCAGTAAAGTAGAGCCAGGTCAATTACTACGCGTTATCTGGCGTGGTAAGCCGATTTGGGTGGTTAAACGAACCGATCAAATGATCGCTGACTTGCCAAAGAATAGTGCTTTGTTAGTTGACCCAGAATCTGCGGTAGCGACACAACAACCCGACTACGCACAAAATGAGGGGCGTGCCAGAAAGCCCGATATGCTTGTATTAATCGGTATTTGCACACATTTAGGTTGTTCTCCAACTTATCGCCCAGAATTAGCACCTGCTGATTTAGGTGCTAATTGGAAAGGTGGCTGGTATTGTCCTTGTCATGGTTCACGTTTTGACTTGGCTGGTCGTGTATTTAAAAATGTACCTGCACCAACAAATCTCGTCGTTCCGCCGCATTTTTATAAAAGTGATGATGTAATCTTAATCGGTGAAGACGGAGGTGCTGCATAATGGCTGCTTACCCAAGAACAACAGAAGCAACCGGTGTACTAGGTTGGATTGATGAGCGTTTTCCTCTTCTTGAGACATGGAAAGCGCATATGTCCGAGTATTACGCGCCTAAAAACTTTAATGTATGGTATTACTTCGGTGTTTTAGCGATGCTGGTTTTAGTTATCCAGATTGTATCGGGTATCTTTTTAACCATGCACTACAAACCCGATGCGGAGCTTGCTTTTGCCTCGGTTGAATACATTATGCGTGATGTTCCGGGTGGTTGGTTTATCCGTTATATGCATTCAACGGGTGCTTCTGCCTTCTTTATTGTTGTCTATTTTCACATGTTCCGTGGAATTATGTATGGATCCTACAAAGGCAAACGTGAGCTTGTCTGGTTGATTGGTATGGCTCTATACTTAGCTTTAATGGCAGAAGCCTTTATGGGTTACATGCTTCCTTGGGGTCAAATGTCATTCTGGGGTGCGCAAGTTATTATTAACTTATTCCAGACGATTCCTGTAGTTGGCGATGGATTATCTATTTGGATTCGTGGTGACTTTGTTATATCTGATCCTACTTTGAATCGTTTGTTTGCCTTCCATGTGGCAGCAGTTCCATTGATTTTAGTGGCCTTAGTTTTTGTACATATCGTTGCGTTACATACGGTCGGCTCAAATAACCCTGATGGTGTTGAAATCAAAGCCATTAAGGATGATAAGGGCATACCGCTTGATGGTATTCCGTTCCACCCTTACTACACCGTGCATGATATTCCAGCTATTGTTGTTTTCTTAATGGCATTTTTTGCTATTATTTTCTTTGCACCTGAAATGGGTGGTTATTTCTTAGAGCACGCAAACTTTGAGCCTGCTAATCCATTGAAAACACCAAAGCATATTGCCCCTGTTTGGTACTTCACTCCGTTTTATACAGTGTTACGTGCAGTGACTTTGTCACCATTTATGGGTACCTTGGCTATGTTCGGTGCTATTATTATGTTGTTCTTATTACCTTGGCTTGATCGTAACCCGATTAAATCATGGCGCTACCGTAATACAGCACATATGCTTAACTTGGCTATTTTTGCTGCGGTATTTATGATACTTGGTTATTTGGGTGTGAAAGCAGTGACGCCTGAGTATAAAGAATTAGGTGTACGAATGACTGAAATCTACTTTTTGTTTTTCGCCGTGATCTTTGCGCACAGCAAGTCAGAAAATCCAGGTCGTTATTTAATATGGTTCCTCGTCTTAGCGGCTGCTATTATTGGTATCGACTTCTGGCGTTACAATCCAGATGATGCAGTATCGGCAGGGCAGATCATGTGGCAATGGGTTTGGCCTATTGGTTATTTAGCACTAACTTTATTGCTCCCACTATTCTTACGTGGTTGCAATGCAGAGAAAACAGTTCCAGAGAGGGTAACGTCATGAGTAATAGTATTCGTAAGTGGATATTTGTTTTAACCGTTCCTGTATTGGTTGTTGGTATTTTAGGTATGATGGGCGGTGGCGCAGGCCATGGTGTCACACTTCAAAGCGCAAATGTGAATTTTGATGACAAAGCGAGCTTGCAGCGTGGTGCGAAGTATTACCAAAACTACTGCTCAGGCTGTCACTCACTACGCTTTAGTCGTTTCAATCGTGTGGCAAAAGATATTGGCCTTAACGCTGAAAATGGGTTTAGTGACGATGATGTTACAACGCTACTAAATGAGAACTTAATCTTTATCCGTGGTGAAGACGGTAAAAAAGTTAAAGTAGGCTCGTTAATGAAAACTGCGTATAACCCAAAGGCAGCAGCAGAAGCCTTTGGTGCAAGTGTGCCTGACCTTTCATTAGTTGGTCGTTCACGTGGCGCTGATTGGATTTATTCTTACCTCAATGGATTTTACCTTGACCCTTCTCGCCCTACAGGTATGAATAATACGGTCTTTAAAGATGTGGGTATGCCACATGTGCTTGGTAACTTACAAGGTTGGCAAACGCTTGATCATAATAAAGGCGATGAACATCACGGTGCACCAAAACTAAGTTTGTCAAAACCTGGCTCAATGACAGGTGCTGAGTACGATAAGCTAACTCGAGATATTACTAACTTCTTAGCGTATGTCAGTGAACCTGCACAGTTATCGCGTAAAATGTACGGTATTTTTACCTTATTATTCTTAATGGTATTATTTGGTTTTGCTTATGCACTTTCAAAAGAATACTGGAAAGACATTCACTAAGAGCCTTTTTGGTCAGTGTTGAGAAGAATAGCAATACCCAAATACGGCTTTTTAGTATAGAATCTGCGGGCTACCTTTTGGTAGCCCGTTTTTGTTTATTTTTAGCTGAATAACCAGCTTTTTAGGAGTGTTTAATGACATCAGTTGCCAACCGCCGTTCGGTTATGACACTGTTTACTTTACCCGATTGCCCGCTTTGCCATAGCGTTCGTATTGTATTGGGTGAAAAAGATATTCAGGCAGATATTTTGGAAATGGATCCAAACAATAAACCAGAAGATTTGGCTGATTTAAACCCCTATAATTCTGCTCCTACCTTGGTAGATCGTGAACTTGTGTTATATGACTCGCATGTAATTATGGAATATTTGGATGAGCGTTTTCCACATCCGCCCTTAATGCCAGTAGACCCTGTTTCTCGTGCACATACACGTTTGACGTTGTTTCGTATTAAAAAGGATTGGTTATCGCTGGTAAGTGACTTAGAAAGTGATGAGCCAGAACGCCAAGACACTGCGCGTATCATTTTAAGAGAGAGTATTCTAGCCGCCGCAGAAGTTTTTGCGATTAAACCGTACTTCTTAAGTAATGATTTCTCACTCATTGATTGCACCATCGCGCCCATATTATGGCGCCTACCTAAGTATAAAATTGATCTACCAAATACCGATGAAGCAAAACCGATTCGTGATTATATGGATCGGGTTTTCTCACGTGAGCTGTTCCAAATATCATTAACGATGGCTGAGCAAGCGATTCGCCCTTAGTTAGATAGGTATTAATACGGATGCAATTTAGTTCAAACAAACCCTATTTATTACGCGCTATCTATGAGTGGGTGGTCGATAATGAAGGTACGCCTCATGTGGTATTATTTGCAGATAACCCTCAAGTCATCGTGCCTCAGCAATACATAGATAACGGCAAGATTATCTTAAACATTAATCCATCGGCAGCCGAAGAATTACTCATTGATAATGATGGTTTGAGTTTTAAGGCGCGTTTTGGTGGCAGCCCTTATGAAATATTTTCACCAATGAATGCCATTATGTCTTTGTATGCAAGTGAAACAGGGGAAGGCATGTCTTTTGATATTGAAAATGAAGTACCGCCTGATGATACGCCGCCTAAACCTACGGGGCCAAAGTCTTTAGACAAAGTTAAGCCTACTGAAAAGCCCTCCGCTAAACCGAATAAATCAAAGCGTCCTGCTTTGAAAATAGTTAAGTAGCTTTTTAAATCCATGAAAATTTCCATGATTGCAGCCATGGGTAAAAACAGAGTCATTGGGCTAAATAATAAAATGCCGTGGCATTTACCCGCAGACTTAAAATGGTTTAAAAAAACCACCTTGGGTAGTCCCATTATTATGGGTCGAAAAACCTATGATTCGATTGGTTTCCCGCTTCCTGGACGTTTAAATATTATTCTTAGCCGAAACCCGCAACTTAGTATAAAGGGTTGTCGTGTTGTGAATTCATTGGATGCGGCTTTGGAACTTGCGAAAAATGAAGAAAATTCTTCTCAAGAAATATTTATTACGGGTGGGGCACATCTTTACAGTAAGTTTCTTAAAGATGCGGATAGGCTCTATCTCACATTAATTGATGAAGTCTTTGAGGGTGATACTTTTTTCCCCGATTATACGCAACTTAAATGGAATGAGGTTGATAAAATTAAACATTTGGCTGATGAGGAGAATCCTCACGCTTATACTTTTATAACCCTAGACCGCGCACTTTAAACAGAAAAATCTTATGGGTACTCTTTTAATACTCAATGCAAAAATAGTGAATGAGAATACCATCACTGAGTCTGATATTTATATAAGAGGCGGTCGCATTGAAAAAATTGCTAAAGATTTGTCCGCTATGAAAGTCCAGCAAGTATTAGATGTGAAAGGTAAGTTTTTACTCCCCGGTATGATTGATGCGAATGTTCATTTTCAGCAAGACATCTCAAATAAGGACGTAAATAAAAACAGCTGTTGTAATGAATCTCATGCTGCTGTTGCTGGTGGCGTTACCACTTATTTTGATACTCCTTCTAAAGGTAGCTCTGTTAATAGTGCTGAGCGTTTAGAACAGAAAATGCTGTTTGCCACTGAACATTCTTTAGCAAATTATTCCTACTACTTAGGAGCATCAAACAGCAATTTGGAGGAAATAAAATCACTAGATCCAAAATCTAGCTGTGGTGTTCATATTTTTATGGGAGGGACCAGGGATAATCGTTTAGTCGATGAACCAGAGCCTTTAAATGAGATTTTTAAACATTCCCCTATTTTATTAAATACCCACTGCGAAGACACCCCAACCATTGTTGAAAATGAAGAAAGTTACCGTCAAGTATACGGTGATGATATTCCCTTTCAGTTTCATCCCAGTATCAGAACAGCAGCAGCCTGCTACGCATCCACAAAATTAGCCATTGAACTGGCTACTAACAATCATTCAAAACTTCATGTCTCTCATGTTTCAAGTACCAAAGAAGCGGAACTCTTTAGCGACTTACCCCTCATAGAAAAACAAATTACCGCTGAAGTGGGTTATGAATATCTAGTGTTTACCGATGAGGATTATGTGAGCGATACAAGTGTAAGCATCACTAATAACCACCACGCTAATGATAATGTCCTGAGTGAGGTTGAAAAGGGTGCGTTGATTAAAACGAACCCTGCCATTAAATCTGATATAGATAGAGCTAGCTTATTTCAAAGCCTAATGGATGGTTGTTTAGATACGATTGCTAGCGTGCATAAGCCCGTCACGCTTGATGATAAACAAGGAAATTACTTCGAAGTGTTATCTGGAAATCCGTTAATTGAATTTTCACTGCCTTCGCTGTTAGAGCATTACCAAGATGGGATTTTCAGTTTAGAATTAATTGTCAACAAAACTAGCCATGCCGTTGCTGATATTTTTCAAGTAAAAGATAGAGGCTATATTAGGGAAGGCTATTGGGCTGACCTTGTCGTGATAGATACCGCGGAAGGAATCACAGCCAGCAATGATTCGATTCTTTCAAAAGCGGCTTGGACACCCTTTAATGGTTATGAGTTCCGCTCTAGTGTTTATGCCACGGTTGTTAATGGTGATTTAGTCTATATCAATAAGCAGGTCAGAACAGGGTCAAAGGGAAGACGGGTGGAATTTTTCCGTGATTAACTGCCTATGAGTGCGTTATAAACCCTAATTTATATTTCAAATGATTCTCTTTTAAAAAGTAGTAGAAACGGCTTTTACTTTAAAAGCAATGTACAATCTGTACAAATGAATATCACAGCCCCCAATCTATTTTCGTACCGTAAGTTCTGGCCACATAAATTTGGTACAGCATCGGTCCTACCCATGTCACGTGATGAGATGGATGATTTAGGCTGGGATTCGTGCGATATTATTATCGTTACCGGTGATGCTTATGTTGATCACCCTAGCTTTGGCATGGCTATTATTGGTCGTTTACTAGAGTCCCAAGGCTTTCGTGTGGGGATTATTTCTCAACCTGATTGGCGCTCTGCCGAAGACTTCCAAAGGCTGGGTAAACCTAACTTATTTTTTGGTATTGCGGCAGGTAATATGGATTCCATGGTGAATCATTATACTGCCGATAGAAAGCCTCGCTCAGATGATGCCTACACAGCAGGTGCAAAAGCAGGCAAGCGCCCGAATCGCGCCACAGTGGTCTATGCACAACGTGCAAAAGAAGCCTATAAAGGTATACCCGTTATCATTGGTGGTATCGAGGCCAGTTTGCGGCGTATCGCACAATATGACTATTGGACTGAAAAGGTGCGACGCTCAATACTGCCTGATTCAAAGGCGGATATGTTACTCTTTGGGAATGCAGAGCGCGCCATCGTAGAAGTAGCTCATCGACTCTCAAATGGTGAAAGAATAGGTGAGATTACCGATATTCGTGGCACAGGTTTTATGCGCCAAGGTATCCCCGAAGGCTGGACGTTAATTGATTCAACCGACATTGATGCCGTAGGCTCTATTGAGCACCCTGATACTAATCCTTATTTAGATACAACGCAGAGTAAGGACTGTGAAAAAAACAAGGATGATCAGCAAACAGAAGATAAATTAAACAGTAGTGCTGCACAAATTATTCATTTTCATGAACGCCCTAAAAAGCTTGATCGTACAACCACTGTTATTCGCCTACCTTCGCATAATCAAGTCGTAGAAAGTAAAATCTTATATGCACACGCCTCACGAGTTTTTCATCTTGAAACTAATCCCGGTAATGCACGCGCTCTAGTACAAATGCATGGTAAACGTGATGTCTGGCTAAACCCACCACCGCAACCTTTAAGCGCTAACGAGTTTGATCAGCTGTTTGAGTTTCCTTATACCCGAAAACCACATCCAACTTACGGTGATTTGAAGATACCTGCTTACGATATGATTCGTTTCTCAATTAATATTATGCGGGGTTGTTTTGGTGGTTGTACGTTTTGTTCGATCACAGAACACGAAGGCCGGATAATTCAAAGTCGTTCAGAAGACTCTGTCATTCGAGAGATTGAGTCTATCCGCGATAATATTCCAGAATTTACCGGGATTATTTCAGACTTGGGTGGGCCAACTGCAAATATGTATCGGCTTTCCTGCAAGAGCCATAAGATTGAAGAATCTTGTCGGCGCTTATCTTGTGTCTATCCCGGCGTATGTGAGAACTTAAATACCAACCATAAGCCACTCACCAAATTATATAAACGTGCACGAAAAGTAGAGGGGGTAAAACGTGTGTTTATTGCATCTGGCTTGCGTTATGACCTTGCCATTCGTGACCCTGAATATGTTAAAGAGTTGGTGACACATCATGTCGGTGGGCGTTTGAAAATCGCCCCAGAACATACTGAGAAAAGTACCTTATCAAGAATGATGAAACCACCGATAGGGAGTTACTTTCGCTTTAAAGAGCTGTTTGAGAAGTATTCAAAAGAAGCTGGTAAAGAGCAATATTTGATTCCCTACTTTATCTCATCTCATCCAGGTACTACCGATGAGGATATGCTTAGCTTGGCTATATGGCTAAAAGAGAATAAGTTCAAGCCAGATCAAGTTCAGCAGTTTATACCGACACCTATGGCACTGGCATCAGCCATGTACCATACTGGGATTAATCCGCTTAAAACGGTGGGCTCAGATACCGAGCATATCGACACTGCAAAAACTGCAAAAACTAGAAAGTTGCATAAAGCCTTTTTACGCTACCACGACTCTGAAAACTGGCAAATGATTCGTACTGCACTAAAACGTATGGGACGTGAAGACTTAATCGGCAATGCTAAAGAGCATTTGGTACCTGAGTTTAATCATCGCTTGGAAAAAGGAAAAGGACGTGGGCAGGCTAAAGGTAATGATTTCCATCACCGTATTAAGGTCAATAGTAGTACGAAAAGTAATAAAAAATTCATGGCTAAAAACAAAAGTAGAAGCCGAGGTAAGAACCTGGCAAGTACCTCGAAAAGTCGATCACGGTAACTACCAAGATTTTTTTGTTTGCCTAAGCCACGATTAATGTAGGAGCTTTTATTTGTTGTTAAGGAGAACCTGATTAAGTCGATTAGAATTTAGCGCAGAAAAAACTGTCGCTATTTTTTTATGAAGTGAGTCGTAATAGTTATTCTATTACGCCAATCTTCGTGGAAACTACCGCAGTTTTAGCCAGCTGAAACTATTTGGACTTGATCAGGTTCTCCTTAAGGAATGACTGATCAAGCCACTAATTTTAAGAATATTAGTTTTCAGATCAATTTTTAAAAAAT
>Ga0256839_1001003_pt1 | contig 35582 bp, 26 predicted proteins | sample 354166metaG_FD_185968 | JGI IMG/M metagenome (GOLD analysis project Ga0256839, IMG submission 185968) | Hydrothermal vent microbial communities from Mid Atlantic Ridge, Atlantic Ocean - 354-166 | ecosystem: Environmental > Aquatic > Marine > Hydrothermal vents | place: Atlantic Ocean: Mid...
TCACCCAACCCTCAATTCAGAAGACTTTGTTTTTCCACGCCCTCTTTGCTATTCCCTCCGCACTTGCTCCTTGTCATCTCGACCTCGCTTCCTGTCATTTCGACCACATTTCACTGTCATTTCGACCACATTTCACTGTCATTTCGACCGAAGGGAGAAATCCTACACCACTACCCTCAGATTCCTCGCTACGCTCGGAATGACAAAGAAGTGTCATTTCGGCCAAAGGGGGAAATCCTGCCCCAGCGATTCCAGATTCCTCGCTGCGCTCGGAATGACAAAGGGGAATCGGCCAACAGCCCCCTGTCATTTCGACCACATTTCACTGTCATTTCGACCGAAGGGAGAAATCCTACACCACTACCCTCAGATTCCTCGCTACGCTCGGAATGACAAAGAAGTGTCATTTCGACCGAAGGGAGAAATCCTACACCACTGCCCTCAGATTCCTCGCTACGCTCGGAATGACAAAGAAGTGTCATTTCGACCGAAGGGAGAAATCCTACACCACTACCCTCAGATTCCTCGCTGCGCCCGGAATGACAGGTGATTTTTCAATAACCCCGCGCATCACAGGCCGCTCTTCAGGCTGGCCTCTATGAACGGATCCAGGTCGCCGTCCAGCACGGCCTGGGTATTGCCCGTCTCGACACCGGTGCGCAGGTCCTTGATGCGCGACTGGTCCAGGACGTAGGAACGGATCTGATTGCCCCAGCCGATATCGGCCTTGCTCTCCTCCAGCGCCTGGCGCTCGGCATTGCGCTGCTGCAGTTCCAGCTCGTAGAGCTTGGCCTTGAGCTGTTTCATGGCCACGGCCTTGTTCTTGTGCTGGGAACGGTCACTCTGGCACTGCACCACGATGCCGGTGGGCAGGTGGGTGATGCGCACTGCCGAATCGGTTCGGTTGACGTGCTGGCCGCCGGCGCCGCTCGCGCGGTAGGTGTCGATACGCAGGTCCGCCGGATTGATCTCGATGTCGATGTCCTCGTCCACTTCCGGCGAGACGAACACCGCGGCAAAGGAGGTATGGCGACGGTTGCCGGAATCGAAGGGTGACTTGCGCACCAGGCGATGCACGCCTGTCTCGGTGCGCAGCCAGCCATAGGCGTAGGGCCCCTCGAACTTCACCGTGGCGCTCTTGATGCCCGCCACCTCACCGGGCGAGACCTCGATGAGTTCGGTATGGAAACCATGGCGCTCGCCCCAGCGCAGATACATGCGCAGGAGCATCTCCGCCCAGTCCTGGGCCTCGGTCCCCCCGGAACCCGCCTGGATGTCCAGGAAGGCATTGTGCTCGTCCATCTCGCCGGAGAACATGCGCCGGAACTCCAGCTCCGCCAGGGTCTTATCCAGGGCATCCAGGTCGGCGTTCACCGCCTGCACGGTGTCCTCGTCCTCCTCCTCGGCGGCCAGTTCCAGCAGTTCCGCGCTCTCGTCCAGGCCTTCCGCCAGCTTGTCGAAGGTGCCCACCAGCTCCTGGAGCCGGGCGCGCTGGCGCCCCAGCTGCTGGGCGCGTTCCGGGTCGTTCCAGACCTCGGGATCCTCCAGTTCGCGCTCTACCTCGCGCAGCTGCTCTGTCTTGGCATCGAGGTCAAAGATACCCCCTCAGGCTCGCGAGGCGCCTGCGCATCTCCTTGATGCGGTTCAAGAGTGCATTGATTTCCATGTACGTGCCGCTGAATGTCTCGTCAATCGAAAAGGCAAAGAGTTTACAACAGGATCGCAGGCGAACAAAACCGGCCGCCCACATCCCTTCATGTATCCGCGGCCATGTGCTCGACGATCATCTGGACCCGCCGGCTGCCCTGGTACTCATCCACGTCCAGTCGATAGGCGAGGTGGAGCCGTTCACTTTCAAGAGACGCCACCGCATGGGTATCCAGGGCATTGAAGGCGATGGCATCCAGCGGCGCGCCGCCGTCGGGGTGGGCGAGGCGCAACTTGAGGTGCCGTTCGCCCACCACGCGCCGCTGCCGCACATGGAAGACACCGTCGAACAACGGCTCGGGAAAGGCCTGCCCCCACGGCCCGCCCCCGCGCAATGCCTGCGCGGTGTCCAGGTTCAGCTCCGCCGCCGTCAGTTCGCCATCGCTGTGGAGGATGCCCTGGAGATCCGCCTCGTCCAGGCGGGCGGCGACCGTCGCCCGGAACGCGGCACAAAAGTCGTCATAGTCCGCCTCCCGCAGGCTCAACCCCGCCGCCATGGCATGACCGCCGAATTTACCGATGAGCCCGGGGTGGCGCGCCGCCACCTCGTCGAGCACATCACGGATGTGCAGCCCCGGAATGGAACGGGCAGAGCCTTTCAATTCCCCGGCACCACCCGGTGCAAAGGCGATCACCGGGCGGTGCAGGCGGTCCTTGATCCGCGCCGCGAGAATGCCGATCACCCCCTGGTGCCAGTGGGAACGATAAAGACACAGGCCCGCGGGCAGGGCGTCGTCATCGTCATGCAGGGAACAGGCTTCGAGTTCCGCCAGCGCCTCCGCCTGCATCTCGGCTTCGATGTGGCGGCGGCGGCGGTTCAGCTCGTCCAGGCGCAGCGCCAGGACCCGCGCCGCCGCCGGGTCGTCGCTCAGCAGGCATTCGATCCCCAGGGACATGTCCTCCAGGCGCCCGGCGGCATTGAGACGCGGCCCCAGGACGAACCCCAGTTCGCTGCTTCCAACCTGCCGGTGGTCGCGGCCCGCGACCTCCAGCAGGGCAAGAATGCCGGGGCAGCACAGGCCGCGGCGGATGCGCGCAAGCCCCTGGGCCACGAGGATGCGGTTGTTGCGATCCAGGGGCACGACGTCCGCCACCGTACCCAGGGCCACCAGGTCCAGCAACGCCGCGAGATTGGGCACCTCCAGCCCCCGCGCGGCGAACCAGCCCGTCTCGCGGAGACGGGCACGCAGGGCCGTCATCACATAGAAGATCACGCCCACCCCTGCGAGATGCTTGCTGGGAAAGTCGTCGCCGGGCTGATTGGGATTGACGATGGCATCGGCCGCCGGCAGTGCGGCGCCCGGCAGGTGGTGATCCGTAACCAGCACGGCAATGCCCCGCGCCACCGCGGCCTCGACGCCGGCCAGGCTGGAGATGCCGTTGTCCACCGTGACGATGAGCGCAGGCTCGCGCCGGGCGGCCTCCGCGACAATCTCCGGTGTCAGGCCATAACCGTACCGGAAGCGGTTGGGCACCAGATAATCTGCCCGGCATCCCATGGCACGCAGGGCTCGCAGCGCCAGGGCCGTGCTGGTGGCCCCATCGGCATCGAAATCGCCCACCACCAGGATCCGCTCCCCTGCCGCCGCCACCCCGGCCAGGAGCTCCACCGCGTCCTCCATGCCCTTGAGGGCATGGGGGGCAAACAGGCCCTCCAGGCCATAGGCCACTTCGTCGGGGCCCTGCACCGCGCGCTGGGCATAAACTCTCGCCAGCACGGGGTGCATCCTCCCCTCGCCCGCGAGACGGCGGGCAAGGGCCGCATCGCCCCGGCGGCGCACGATCCGGCGTCTCACCACGATCCCCGCGCTCCCGCTCCCGTCACAACCATTCGCGAAAGGCGCGACGGCGCACCGGCCAGAAGCGAGGCCGGCGCCAGCCCGCAAGATCCCAGCCCGTCCCGCCGCCATCGTATAACCTCAGGGCATCCAGATCCCCCGTTTTCAGGGCCTCCAGCAGCGGCGCCAGCCAGTCCCTCTGCCACTGCGCCAGACAATCAGCCCACTCCTCGGGCTCGCCCCGCAACGCGGGCAGCCAGGGCGCATCGCAAAAAACCAGGTGAGTCCCCGCGCCGGCATGCGCAAGCCAGGCCGCGGCATCCGGCGGCAGTGGCGCGCACGCCGCCCCCCTCACCCGCCCCAGCCCCCGCAACACCGGATCGTCGCTCCAGACCCCCTGCAAGGCAACGGTCCGGGAATCAGCCTGGGTCTGGCCCGCCGCCGCCCGGGACGATACCCCCCCGCCCCAGAACCACACGCTGTTCACCGGCGGCTGGCCCGCCTCCCGGCGCGCGGCATTGACCGGGCACTCGTGGAGCAACATCTGGATTTCGTTGAGCAGGCGCCGCCAGCGCCCGCCCGCCGGCCCGGCCGGCATGAAGGGATGAATGTCCTGCCCCAGGGCGCGATACGGCGGCCAGGTCTGCAAGGCACGCGCCTGCTCATCCTGCATCCTCAGGTACCAGCGCCGCGGGGAGACGGCTTCGATGTGCAGGCCCTCGGCCGACAGGTGTTCGTTGAGCAAGGTCACCAGCACCCGGGCCTGCGCCGCATCGAGCGACACGAGATCGCGCAGCACCACCCGGTCCCGGTCGGCCTCCAGCCATACGGGATCGGCCCGCAGCCACCCGCCAGCCGGGGGCGGAGTCTCCTGAGACTCGCCCCAAAGGCTCCATGAAGCCAGGGGCTGGGCCGTCTCATCGGCCGCGGCGGCCGCAAGGCCACACAGCCGGGCCGCATTGCCGTAAACCCCGGCGGCCTCCTCCCCGCCGGGCAGGGCCTTCCCCCGCCCCAGGGCCTGGCCCAGCAGCGCCAGACCGGGGTGGTCCGCCGCGTCGCGAAACAGATGGCGCAGCCCGGGCACGCCACGCAGGCCCGGCACGCAGAGCAGGAGCTCCCGCCGCAGCGCCGTCGTCATCTCAGCCAGCAGCCCGGATCGCTGGAACGCGCGGGGGCGGGACCGTCCTGGTCCAGAACGAAACGCCGGCAGGCATCGCCCGTCTGGCTGCCCCCGGGCCGGGGCACGGCAACGGCCACAAAACGCCCCGCCGTGGCATCTTCCAGCCGCAGCAGGTAATGGCCGGCGGGAGAAGGCGCCACCTCCGCGGCCCATCCCAGCGCGGTGAGTGTCGTGGCGTAGGCGCCATACCGGCCGTGATGGCGTTGCTGGGCCGCCTGGACCTGCAGCAGGCCGTTCATGGCATCCAGGCGCCGCTGCTTGCGCAAGGCCTCCAGGTAGGCGGGATAGGCCAGCGTGGCCACGATGCCCAGGATGGCCAGCACGATGAGCAGCTCCGTCAAGGTGAATCCTCTCCTGTTCTCTTTTCCTTCCTTGCCTTCCATGGCATTCCCTTCATCTTCTTCACTTTCTGTCTTCCATCTTCTGTCTTCCGTCTTCTGTCCTCTGTCCTCTGAACCCTTCCCCCAGCGGCGATTATTGCGATAGACTGGGTGTCATCGCAAGGGAATGCGCATGCCTGCAAGGATCGCGACATACGCCACGCGCCGTCCCCGCCCGAAACCCGCGCGGGCAGTCGGGGCGGGCGTGTCGCTGCTGGAAGTGCTCCTGGCACTGGCCATCGTGGCGCTGCTGGCCGTCCAGGCCGTGCCCGCCGCCCAGGGGCTGCTCGCCAAGCAGCGCCTCAAGGGGGCCGCCGAGATCATCGGCGCCGAACTCCGTGCCGCACGGCTCGAGGCCATTCGTGCCAACCGCAGCCTGGCCGTGCGCTTCGTCATCCAGGATTCGGGCCAGTGGTGCATGGGCATCAGCGACGCCGGCCCCTGCGCCTGTGACCGGGAAGAGTGTCTCATCGACGGACGGCCGGCTCCACGCCTGGACAGCACCGCCCTGCCCCACATCCGCCTCGCCAGCAATTTTCCCGGTCACCTGCTCCGTTTCGGTCCATTGCGAGGCGGCGCCCGCCCGGGCACCCTGCGTGTGCGCATCGCCGGCGAGTCGGAAAAGGAAATGCGCATCGTGGTGAGCAGCCTCGGGCGCATCCGTCTGTGTGCCGTCCGGCTGCGCGGTTATCCGCCATGCTGAACAGAACCATCCCGAACAGGACAGGGGGATTCACCCTGACGGAGCTGCTGGTGGCCATGACCCTGGGCGCAGTGTTGCTGACGGGACTGCTCGCCTTTTTCGCCGGGCTCCTCGACATGCAGTCACGACTGCTGCGCCAGCAACGCCTGCACCAGGCACTGGCAGGCCTCATGACCCTCATGGTCCATGACATCCGGCGGGCCGGTTTCCGGGCACACGCAGGCCGCACCGGCGATACGCCCTCCGGCGACACGCTGGCCTTCCCCCCCGCGGCTGACAATCCCTTTCTCGCCGCCCTGCATCACGACGGCCCCTGCCTGCTCTATGCCTACGATCTGGATGAAAACGGGCGCCTCGCCAGGGACGAACAACGGGGCTTCAGGCTGCAGGACGGGATCCTGATGACCCGACGCAGCGGCCGGTCCCGGGAGCGCGATTGCGCACGGGGGCGCTGGTGGCGCCTCAGCGATCCCGCCGCACTTCGGGTCACCCGTCTCGAATTCCGGATCCACCGCCTGGCATGGCCACAGTCCCGGGAGCGGGAAACCGAAGCAGATCGGTGGCACCTGCTGGGCGTGGAAATCGTGCTGGCGGGATCGCTGCGCGCCTTTCCCGCCGAAACCGTCACCCTGCGAAGCACGGTCTATCCGCCCAACCTGCTGCTCCCACCCGCCGCATCCGGCGGCACGGGGGCGGGAAGATGAGGCGCTGGGCACCGAAATTGAGCTGGGATTGAGCGGAAATCCGTGAACCGGCGTCAGGCGCATCGGACTCATGACCACGGGCAGCAGGGCGCCGCCACCTTGTCCGTCACCCTGCTGTTGCTCTTCGTCCTCAGCCTGATGAGCGTATACGCTGCCCGCGTGGGACTCACCGAGGCCCGGCTGAGCGCCAACGAACTGCGCCACCAGCAGGCCCTGGCCGCCGCCATGGCGGGGCTGGAACGGGCATTTGCTGCTCTGGATCCCGCCCTCCTGGACGGCCCGCCCCGTGCCGGCCCCGCAGGCACCCTGCCCGACGGGAGCGCCTACGCAAGCCACCTGCGCCCCGAGGGCGACTTCCGGGTGGAAATCAGCGCCACCGGGACATCCACCGACGGCGGCAGCACCCGGCGCCTGCGCCAGCGGGCCCGCTTCCTGCCCTGGCTGCGACGACCGCCGCCCGCTGCGCTCGTTGCGCGCGAGGCGGTACGCCTCCGGGACGGCCGACTCCGCGGCGGGCGGGAAGTGCCGCGGCTGTGGAGCGGCGGCCGATTGTTCCGCGACGGCGTGCCCGTCGTGCGCCTGCCCGGGGATTGCCTGCCGGACGGACTGTGTACGGGGGACGCCGCGCTGGGCAGCCTGGCGACGCCGGCCTGGGAGCGCCAGTTTTTCACCCATCCGCCTGCCCTGATCCCGGAAATGCCGGGGGTGATCCACATTGCGGCGCCATCACCGGCACGACTTTCTGGCCTTCACCTGGGGCTTGCTTCGCGTCCTGTCCTCGTGATCGTCGACGGCGACGTGGCGAGCCTGCGCGACAGCCGTATCCATGGCCTGCTCCTCGTCCGCGGCGATATCACCGGGGATGCCGGAGGACTGGTACTGGAAGGTGCCCTGCTCAGCATCGGACGGATCGCCCTTACCGGGGATTTTCTGATCCGACACCGCCCCACGGTGCTGCGGCGGCTCATGGACCTGGGCCGTTTCGTCCCCATCGCGGGAAGCTGGCAGGACAGGGATTCTCTCCCATGAACGCCTCCTGCCGGGGCCTGACACTGATGGAGGTACTGGCCACGCTGGCCATCCTGGCCTTCGCCCTCACGGCCCTGAGTCATCTCCAGGCCACCCTGCAGCAGCAGTATGGATATGCCCGCCAGCAGAGCCTGGCCGTGATGCTGGCCGCGGAACGGCTGGCGACCCTGCGCCTGGGGCTTGCGGCCGGGCAAACGGTATCCGGCGGGACGGAACGCATCGGTCCCGATGAAGCCTGCTGCGAAATCGTCCTCCCAGGCGCCGATACGCGCTACCGGCGCCGCTGGCGCGTCAATGTCGCTTCGGCCGGCGGGAACGGGCGTCCACGCCTGTGGCGGCTGGAAGTCACCGTCTCGTGGCAGGACCGGAAGGGCCAGGACCAGTCAGTCACCCTGTACACGCTGAGCGGCGCCATGGCCCTGCCTGCCCATGCAGACGCGCACATGCCCGCGCCCGCCCTTTTGCATCCCTTTTGAATCCGGTTTGAATCCGGCTGGCCAGAACGCTTCAGCGCCCTTCTATCGAGGTTATCTGCTATGCATGACATGGAGCTGTTGGCCGAGTCCCCCCTGTCATTCCGAGCGCAGCGAGGAATCTGAAACCACTGGCACAGGATTTCTCCCTTCGGTCGAAATGACAGCAGTGAGGAGGAGAAGACAAGAGAGTAAGGCCGGAATGACATGGGGTTGTTGGCCGAGCCCCCCCCTGTCATTCCGAGCGCAGCGAGGAATCTTGAACCACTGGCACAGGATTTCTCCCTTCGGTCGAAATGACAGCAGTGAGGAGGAGAAGACAAGAGAGTGAGGCCGGAATGACAGGGAGCTGTTGGCCGAGTCCCCCCTGTCATTCCGAGCGCAGCGAGGAATCTTGAACCACCGGCACAGGATTTCCCCCTTCGGTCGAAATGACAGCAGTGAGGAGGAGAAGACAAGAGAGTGAGGCCGGAATGACATGGGGCTGTTGGCCGAGCCCCCCCTGTCATTCCGAGCGCAGCGAGGAATCTGAAACCACTGGCACAGAATTTCTCCCTTCGGTCGAAATGACAGCAGTGAGGAGGAGAAGACAAGAGAGTGAGGCCGGAATGACAGGGAGCTGTTGGCCGAGTCCCCCCTGTCATTCCGAGCGCAGCGAGAAGTGACAGGGAAGTGCGGTGGGACTGGCAAGGAGACGTGGTGGGAATGACATTGTCCCCGTCATTTCGTGACATTGTCCCTGTCATTTCGAGCGCAGCGAGAAATCTTGAGGGCGGTGGGACAGGATTTCCCCCTTCGGTCGAAATGACAGAAGTGAGGAGGAGAAGACAAGAGAGTGAGGCCGGAATGACATGGGGCTGTTGGCCGAGCCCCCCCTGTCATTCCGAGCGCAGCGAGAAATCTTGAGGGCGGTGGGACAGGATTTCCCCCTTCGGTCGAAATGACAGAAGTGAGGAGGAGAAGACAAGAGAGTGAGGCCGGAATGACATGGGGCTGTTGGCCGAGTCCCCCCTGTCATTCCGAGCGCAGCGAGGAATCTTGAACCACCGGCACAGGATTTCCCCCTTCGGTCGAAATGACAGTGAAATGTGGACGAAATGACAGGAAGTGAGGTCGAAATGGCAAGCAGGTGTGGTGGCAATGACAAGGAAATACGGCGGAAATGACACATTCCTGTCATGTAAGTCTCAATAATTCGCTGACCCATGGGGCGCATCGTCCACGCAATCCTGCAGGGTCCTGACCTGTGTACCCAGGCCTCGCACCGCCTCCTCCAGCGGCGCCAGCCGTTCATCCATGAGCAGCGACTGTTGCTGCAGGGTCTCCTGCAGCACCACGGCCCTGGCGGCCTCCTCGCGCAACCCGGTCACCATGGCGGCGAGATGACGACGTTCCTCCTCCAGGCTCCCGGCCAGGGCCGCCAGTACCCCATCCAGTACCCCATATTGTTCAGCGCCCGCCTCCACGGCCTCGACACAGGCAGAAAAGCGGCGATTCACCTCTTCGATGCGGGCCACTGCCTCACCGGTACGCTGTTGCAGGTCGTTCACCACCGCCTTGATCTCCTCGGTGGAATCCTGGGTGCGTTGCGCCAGGGTGCGCACTGCATCCGCCACCACGGCGAAACCCCGGCCCTTCTCGCCTGCCCGCGCCGCCTCGATGGCGGCATTCAAGGCCAGCAGACTGGTCTGTTCCGAGATTTCCTGAACCACCTGCAGCACCTCGCCGATCTTCCGGCCCGAGGCCGACACCCCGCCCAGCAGGGTCTCGACACGGCCCAGCTCGTCTTCCTGACGACGCAGGGCCTCTTCGATCTCGCGCAGCTTCTCGCCCCCCTGCCCGCTCCGGGCCGCCAGGCGCGGCAGTTCCTCACCCAGGCCGCCCTGCCCGTTCAGGGCACCGAGACCTTCACGAAGCCTGCTCAGTGCCTCGCTCAACTGCGCCCAGCGTTTGTCGGGGACACACCCCTCCCGCACCGTGAGCGTGACGAGTTGGGACAGGCGACCCACACCTCGCCCCATCTCCCTGCAGACCGTCCTGACCGCCATGAGCATCCGCCGGTGCCGGAGGAAAAGGGCTTCGATCTCCGCTCCCATGCGCTCCCAATCCCCCTTGTCCTGTTCTTCTTCCTGTTCCGGTTCCTCTTCGCCCCCCACCCTGCTCGTGGCCTCGAGGTCTGCCGGGAGGCAGGCGCCAGGTTCCGTACTGCGCCCGGACAGTTGCCCGATCATGGACACGCTTTCCAGCTTCCGCCTCAGCCGGCGTTGTCGCCGCGCGTCCGAGACCAGACACCCCAGTGCCAGGGCGGCCAGCAAGACCACCACCAGGACCGTCATGAACCAGGGCATGGATGGGAAGGCCCCGTTTCGCATATCATGGGATACTGCGGTCACGATCCACCCTGCCAGGACAAGGACGATCGCGCCCACCAGAACATGGCCTCGCAACAGTAACAGGGTGCTCTTCTTCAATGCTTCCAATCCTCGACGAGGGAGACAAGGGCAAGGACGGCAGGCGGCCTCTCTGCCCTGAAGATTCATCGACGTGCCCCCGGGAGGCCTTGAGCCGGCGCCAGCCACACCGGAACGCTCGCCACCTCCAGAATTGGACAATAAGTTTAATTTTGTATTTTTACCTGATGATATAAATGAAATATTATAAGAACCCCCGTGGTATGTCCGTACGCTGCCTGGCACTCGCATTCTGCCTGCTCCCTCCCCTCCTCGCCGCCGGAGAGGTCACCATCGACAAACCGGCGCGGGACGACCGCCAGTACCAGTATGTCACCCTGCCCAACGCGCTCCGCGTGCTCCTGATCTCCGATCCCGATACGGACAAGGCAGCCGCCAGCCTGGATATCCACGTGGGATATTTCGACGACCCCCCGGAACGCCCGGGCCTGGCGCATTTTCTGGAACACATGCTTTTTCTCGGCACCGAGAAATATCCCCGCGCCGACGACTACCAGGAGTTTCTCAGCGCCCATGGCGGGCGGCACAACGCCTATACGGCGGCACAGCACACCAATTACTTTTTCGATGTGGACAGGGACCACCTGCAGGGCGCGCTTGACCGCTTTGCCCAGTTCTTCGTCGCCCCCCTGTTCAACGAAGCATTCGTTGCACGGGAATTCCAGGCCGTGGATTCCGAGTACCGCCTCAAGATCAAGGACGACGACCGGCGTTTCTGGGAAGTGCAGAAGGCCACCGCCAATCCCGCGCACCCTTTCACCAAGTTCTCGGTAGGCAGCAAAGACACCCTTCTGGGAAATGGCACACCGCAACAGCTGCGCCAGGCACTGATCCGATTCCATCGCGAGCGCTATTCCGCCAATCTCATGACCCTGGTGGTCCTGGGAAGGGAACCCCTGCCGGCGTTGCGACGCATGGTGACGGATTATTTTTCATCCGTCCCCAACCGTGGCACCGTGCGGACACCACCCCGCGCGCCGCTGTTCCTGCCGCAACAGAAAGGGGTATGGATCAACATCGTGCCCGTCAAGGAACGGCGCAGCCTGCGCCTGTCTTTTCCCCTGCCCTGGCAGGAGGCATACCACCGGACCAAACCCACGCTCCTCCTCTCCCATCTCCTGGGCCATGAAGGTCCGGGCAGCCTCTTCCAGCTGCTCCGCAAGCGAGGCTGGATCAACAGCCTGCGTGCCGGCACGGATCTGGTCACCGACAACGAGGCCACGCTGGACATCACCATCGACCTCACCGCCGAAGGGCTGGACTACGTCAGCAGCATCACGGCGCTGGTCTTCCAGTACATCGCGCTCATGCGCCAGGCAGGCGTCGCGCCCTGGCTCTATGACGAGCTGCGCCGCATGAACGACCTGGCGTTCCATTACCGCGAGCCGCCGCCTCCCCTCAGCGAAGTCCGCCGGCTCGCCGCCGATCTCCATCGCTACCCTCCACAAAAGATATTGCGCGGCCCCTATGAATTCACGGCCTATGGCGAAGACTTCCTGCGCGACCTGCTGGCACGCCTGGTACCGGAAAACATGCGCCTGACACTGATGGCCCCGCATCTGCCAACCCGTCTGCAGGAGCCTCATTACCAGGCACCCTACCAGATCACCCCCCTGGCCGACGCCCTGCGCCAACGCTGGCGCCGGCAGGCTCCCCATCCGGCACTGTCCATCCCGGCGCCCAACCCGTTCCTGCCAGAACATGCCGCTCTGAAACCCCTGGCCGACCTTCCGGACCCACTAGACGGAAACCCGCCCCGGCCGGTCCCGGCCTTGATTCACGAGGAGCCGGGGCTGCATGTCTGGCACGCACAGGATCGCGAGTTCCGCATTCCCCGGGCCCACACCTTTGTCATCCTCTCCACCCCCCTTGCCGACGACACCCCCGCGCACAGTCTGCTCACGCGTCTCTACCTCATGCTGGTCAACGACCGCCTCTCTCCCCTGGCCTACCAGGCCAGCCTGGCCGGCCTACATTACGGTGTCGATCCCGGCAAGGGCGCCATCCTGCTGCGTCTCGGCGGCTACGACGAAAAACAGCCGCTGCTGCTCGACCGCCTGCTGGATGCCCTGCTGAATCTGCGCATCGATCCCCGGCGCTTTGCCGTCAAGAAGGACCAGCTGCGGCTGTACTGGCAGAACAGCCGCCACGACCGCCCTTACCGTCAGCTCAATCGTGAACTGGGCGTTCTGCTCCAGCACAAGAGCTGGCCACCGGACATTCATCTGGCAGCGCTCCGGACACTGCAGCCGGAAACCCTGGCGGCGTTCATCCCCCGGCTGCTGGCATCGGTGCACATCGACCTCCTCAGTCACGGCAATCTCACCGCCACCGAGGCCCGCGACATGGCCCGTACCATTGCCGACCGCCTGCGCCGCACAGGCCGCCTTGCGCAGGCCCCCGTCCCGCGCCGATACACGCTCCTCGCGCCGGGCCGGGAATACCTGCGCCGTCTCGACATCGAGCACGAAGATGCCGCCGTGCTGGTCTATTACCAGGCGCCGGCAGACGATCCCGCCACCGAGGCGCGGGTCCGCCTCCTGCAGCGGCTCGTCAAGGGCCCCTTCTTCCATCTTCTGCGCACCACGGACCAGCTCGGCTACATCGTCTTCGCCAGCCCCTACTTCGTGCAGAACCGTCCCGGCCTGCGTTTCATCGTCCAGTCACCAGGCCATGGCCCATCCCCCATCCTGGCACGCATGGACACATTCCTCGATGAAGACCTGCCTGATCTCCTGGCTGGCATCAGCGAAGAGGAATTTCGCCAGTACCGCAACGGCCTCCTCAACGACATCCTGAAAAAGGACGACACCCTGGGCGAACGCAGCCACCGTTTCTTCGGCCAGCTCACGCTGGGCGACCATGACTTCTCGCGCCGGGAACACGTCGCAGCCGAAGTGGCCCGGATCGGAAAACAAGACCTGATCGCATTCTTCCGCGCATGGCTCGGCAACCCTGAAACCAGTCGCCTCGTCATCACCTCGCCGGGCCGGCATGCCACGCTGCCTCCGGCCGCGGTCCGGAAAACATTGCAGCGCCGGCTCATCGAAGATGCCGGCACATTCAAGCAGAGCCTCCCTGCCGGGGAGCTGCGCGGAATGTGAACCCTGTCACAAAACCTCCGGCGACCCTCCGGCATACTGCACGGATAGGCCACCATGGAGGATGCATGATGAAAAACACCACGCGCTTCAAATCCCTCTTGCTGGGCTCTGCCTTGCTCTTCGCCTTCTCCGGCACCGCCGCCGATCCGGCGGACCCCTATACACAGGGCTATGATTCCGCCTACGAGGGCGACTACGGTTCCGCCTATTCCTACTGGCTGCCGCTGGCCATGGAGGGCGATGCCCGGGCGCAATTCAATCTCGGACTCATGTACCACAGCGGCCTGTTCGTGGAACAGGATGAAGGCCGGGCACTCTACTGGTATCACAAGGCGGCGGAAAACGGCATTCGCGAGGCACAGGAATACCTCGTCGTGGGATACAGCGAGGGCTGGTTCGGCCTGCGCAAGGATCCCCGCAAGGCCCGTTACTGGGAGAAAATGCTGGCAGAAAACGGCTCCTGATCCGGCAGCCGTCGCCCCCATGGGATGAAGTCTTCCTCCCATGGGGAGGATCAACCCGGCATAGACCGTGTTTCTCCCGGGATTACGGCATCCACGCCGCCCGAAGGCCGCCGGTCAACAATGCAAGCCTGAATCGTTGAGGTTTGCTGGTTCCAATCAGGGTTTGTCTTTCCAGATAACACCTGTCATTTCGAGCGCAGCGAGGCATCCTGGGCCAGCGGCATAGGATTTCTCCCTTCGGTCGAAATGACAGGGAGGTGAGGGCGAAATGACAACGTTCCTGTCATTCCCCCTTTCCTTGTCATTCCGAGCGCAGCGAGGAATCTTAAGCCGCCGGCACAGGATTTCTCCCTCCGGTCGAAATGACAGAAAGTTAGGTCGAAATGACAACGTTCCTGTCATTCCCCCTTTCCTTGTCATTCCGAGCGCAGCGAGGAATCCTGGGGGTAGCGACACAAGATTTCTCCCTCCGGTCGGAATGACAGAAAGTGAGGTCGAAATGACAGGGAGGTGAGGTCGAAATGACAACGTTCCTGTCATTCCCCCTTTCCTTGTCATTCCGAGCGCAGCGAGGCATCCTGGGCCAGCGGCACAGGATTTCTCCCTTCGGTCGAAATGACAGAAAGTGAGGTCGAAATGACAGGGAGGTGAGGTCGAAATGACAGTGGGCTTGTCATTCCCTCCCCTTTTTGTCATTCCGAGCGCAGCGAGGAATCTTAGGCCGCCGACACAAGATTACCCTCTGCGCATCCTGGCGCGCTGACGTATCTCGTTCTGCAACAGGGTAGTCATCTCCTCCTCCGGCAGGGGCTGGCTGAACAGATATCCCTGCATGGCATCACAGGAACACTGGCGCAGGAAATCCAGTTGTTCCTCCGTCTCCACGCCTTCGGCGATCACCGTGAGATTCAACTGCCGCGCCATCACCGCGATGGCGCTGACAATGGTGGCATCGTCGCGGTCATCGGTGATATCGCGAATGAAAGTCCGGTCGATCTTGAGCGTATCCACGGGAAAGCGTTTCAGGTAGCTCAGGGAGGAATAACCGGTGCCGAAATCGTCAATGGCGAGGCGCACGCCCAGATGATGCAGGGCATCGAGGTTTTCCAGTGATGACCGGTCGTGCTGCATCAATACGCTCTCGGTGATCTCCAGCTCCAGGAGATGAGGGGGCAGCCCTGTCTCCTCCAGAACCCGCGCCACCTGGATGTTGAATTCGGCATCGTGGAACTGACGGCCCGAGACATTGACGGAGACGTGAAAGGGATAATTGAGCAGTTCATTCCAGCGCGCCGCCGACGCGCACGCCCTGCGCAGGACCCATGTGCCCACTTCCAGGATGAGTCCCGTCTCCTCCAGGAGGGGAATGAACTCGGCAGGGCTCACCTCCCCACGTTCGGGATGATGCCAGCGCAAGAGGACTTCCGCACCGGTGACCCGGCCGTTCATGATACCCACCTGTGGCTGATAGACGAGCGTGAACTGCTCCTGATCCAGGGCCTGGCGCAGGCCGCTTTCCAGGGCCAGCCTTGTCATGTCCTCCTCACCCATGTCGGCCACGTAGAACTGATAATTGTTCCTTCCCGCCTCCTTGGCGCGATACATGGCGGCATCGGCATGTTTCAACAGGGTGGTGGCATCCTGTCCATCGTCCGGGTAGAGGCTGATACCGATACTGGTGGTCACATAGAGATCGGGGCCATCCACCTTGAAGGGCTTGTTGAGGGCTTCACGGATCTTGTCGGCCACCTGGGCCACCGCGGAGACCGAGGGCACGTCTTCCAGGAGGATGGCAAATTCATCCCCGCCGAAGCGGGACACGGTATCGCCCTCGCGCACGCAGCCCACCAGGATGCGGGCAAAGGCCTGCAACAGACGATCACCACTGTCGTGGCCCAGAGTGTCGTTGATGGTCTTGAAGCGATCCATGTCCAGAAACATCACGGCAACATGGCTGCCCTCGGCATGACGCCTCGCCAGCGCGTGCGTGAGGCGGTCCATGAACAGTGCCCGGTTGGGCAGATCGGTGAGGACATCGTGATAGGCAAGGTGGTGGAGGCGCTCCTCCGCCTGCATGCGCTCGGTGATGTCCTTGCCGGTGGAGATGAAATGGGTGATATTGCCCTGCTCGTCCAGCAGGGGCGTGATGCTCTTCTCCTCGTAATAGAGGGTACCGTCCTTGCGGCGGTTGACCATCACGTCACGATAGACCTTGCCCGAGAGCAGGGTCCGCCACATGCGTTCGTAGAACGCCTTGTCATGACGCCCGGATTTGAACAGCCGGGGCGTCTGCCCCAGGGCTTCCTGCCGTGCATAGCCCGTCGTCTTCTCAAAGGCGGGATTGACGTATTCGATCACGCCCTGCGGATCGGTGATGAAAATGGAATCCGCGGTCTGCTCCACGGCGCGCGATAATTTGCTCATTTCCGCCCTGGCCTGCTGGCGTTCCGTAATGTCATGGGCAAAGATGCTGACATACTGGTACTCCACGCTGGGCGCGAACATGAAGGAATACTCCCGGTCGTCACAGGTGATATCCACCTCCTTGGGCCGGCCATCTTCCAGGGCCTGCCGACACAGCGCGAGAACCTCTGCGGGAACCCTGGCACCCACCGCGCATCTCCAGCTGGACAGGATATGGGCGCTGCCCTGATTGGCATACATGAGCTGGCCGTCCTCCCGCACCCGCAGCACGGGGCTGGGGTTTTCATTGGGAAACTTGATCAGGTCTCGGATCTCCGCCTCGGCCCGCTTGTGTTGCAGCTCGGCCGCCATGCGGTTGGCGAAGATCTGCAGGATGGATTCCGCAGGCTGGCGGTTGTCCATGGGGCTGCGGCTCATCACCACCACGATGCCCAGCGCCGTGCCTCCCGTATCATACAAAGGCGTGCCGAGGTAACTCTCGGCCGCGATATCCACCAGCATGCCGCATTGGGGGAAGGCCTCTGCCAGTCCCCTCGGGTGGTAATACCCCCCCTCGCGCATCGCCACCTCACAGGGCGTGCCGGTGATCTTGAAACAAAAATTGTCAGCAATCTCTCCATCAATGCAAATGGCAAGTGTTTCCGCCTTGCTGGCATCGTCATCCGTGAACGCGGCGATGAAGGCGACATCCATGCCCAGGGTCGTGGTCAGGTTCCGGGCCAGGATACGGAAGAACTCGTCACCCGTGGTCGATGAAACGGCATCGGCCACCTTGACCAGCGCCTGCTCGATGCGCTGTTTTTCGAGGGTCTCCCTGTGCAGGGCCTCTTCGGCTTCCTTCTGCTGGGTAATGTCTTCGTAGGTCCCCAGCACGCCGATGATATTGTTCTCCATATCGGTGAGCGGGATCTTGCTGGTACGCAGCCAGAGCCGCCTGCCTCCCGGGCCGGTCTGGGGTTCCTCGATGTTGAGCTTGGCCTGTCCGTGCATGATGACCTCCCGGTCGTCGCGACGATAGAGGTCGGCGTGCTCACGCCAGACGAGCTGATAGTCGTCCTTGCCGACGATGTCCCGTGGTGAGTCCAGCCCCGCATCCTCGGCGAAACGACGGTTGCATCCCAGATATTTCAGGTCGCGGTCCTTCCAGAACACCCGGACCGGGATGGTATCCAGCACCAGGCGCAGCATCTTGCGCGAGCGTTTTACCGCCTCCTCGACCTGGCGCCGGCGGGCGATCTGTTTCTCCAGCTTGGCATTGGCCTCCGCAAGCCCGGTGGCCAGATTCTCCACTTCCGTGGTACGCCGTATGGAACTGACCTGCAGGGCACAGAGCAGAAAGGTGAGGACCAGCCCCGTCACCAGGGCGACCCAGGGCTCCCAGCTGCTGTGCGTAACCCAGAAGGACTCTCCCGGCTGAAAGACGAGGACCCATTCCCGTCCCGGCACCGGAACACTGGACCGCCGGTAGAGCGCCGACGGGGTGCTCAACTCGCCCCCGATCCTGTGGCTGTGATCCGCCCGGGAATCATAGTGGAACAGGATCCGTTCCTCGGCAGGGGCGGACTGATCCAACAGCATGATATTGATATCGAAGATGCCCCATGAAACGACGGCCTCCACCAGCAGGGCATTGACATCCAGCACCTCGATGAGAAAGCCTTCCAGATGCTCGCGCCGCGCCGTCACACTGTCGAGCACCACGCCCTTGCGATAGACCGGCCTGGCCACGACGACGACATGGTATTCGTCCACGCCGTTGTTGACGGTGATACGCCGGCTGAGATGCACCTGGCCACTGTCGCGGGCCGCCCACATGACCTCCCTGTACACGGGATCCGTTGCCAGGTCCAGGCCCAGCATGATTTCCGAACCCGAGGCCGGCTCCAGGTAATGGATGGGAAAATACTCGTCCCGGCTGGCGGCCGGCACGATCATGCCGGTGTCCTTTTTCTCCCGGATTCGAAAGTCCCGGAACCCTTCCTCCTCGAATCCTCTTTCGAAGTCTGCCCGTTGCGCCGCGCTCACGCGGGGCACCCAGCCCAGCTGCATGACGGCACTGTGCTGTTGCAGGGGTCCGTTGACGAAGGTGCGGAATTCCTCGCGGGAGACGTGATGGGAACCCTGGTAAAAGCTGAAGACGTATTCGATGATACCCAGGTTGAGCTGGATCTCCTTGTGCAGGGTGGCGTCATGGGCCTCGGCCAGCAACTCGAAGTCGGCCTGGGCAGCCTTGAATTCCGCGATACGGACGAAGCTGAACACGGCGAACGAAACACCGATCCCCCCCACCAGCAACAAGACGAGCAACAGGGTCTGCCGCTTGACGGGGCTCCCCTGGGGGCTGCTGAAATTGAAGGTTGTTCTTCTGTTCATGGGGAATCGCCGGGCCGCAGTTCCACGTGTGCTCGCACCCTCCCTGCCTTGTGATTCCTGACCAGTTTCCAGGCGGTTTTCGGGTGGAGTTCCTCACAGGGCATCTCCCCCACCGACCTTCCTTCCCAAGGGATATCGTCCTGCTCAGGAAATAACTTAATAGCTTGAAGAATATGGAAATTCTTTACGGCACTCCGGCACGCGGGGAAAGCACCGGCCAGGGGCGGAAAACGCCTACGAATTGACCCGGTATATTATATTTTTATTAATAACAGGTAGATATATTTGTTATTTCATAATTGACTGGAGAAGCTCATGTTTGCTCAGGAGCTGTTGACGGCTATCAGTCAACATGGTCCAGAATGGTTTTTTTCACCGCCTCAAGCTCCGCGGACACGGTCAGTACCCGCCCTTTGCATTGGCGCACGGCGGTATCGGGGTCCTTGAGCCCGTGACCCGTCAGGGTGCAGACGATGCGGCTGCCTTCGGGGATTTTTCCAGACCTGATATCCTGCATGGCCCCGGCGAGGGAGATGGCGGAGGCAGGTTCGCAGAATATTCCCTCCTTGTCCGCCAGCAGTTTCTGCGCAGCGAGAATCTCCTCGTCGGAGAATTCGTCGAACCAGCCGCCGGATTCCCGGCTGGCGGCCCAGGCCTTCTCCCAGCTCTGGGGATTGCCGATGCGGATGGCCGTGGCCACGGTCTCGGGCTGTGCCACGGGTCCCCCGCGCAGGAAGGGGGCGGCACCGCTGGCCTGGTAGCCGCACATCACCGGCCGGCTGTTCACCACCCCGTGCTCGTGATATTCGCAGTACCCCATCCAGTAGGCGGAAATGTTGCCCGCATTGCCCACGGGCAGGCAGTGATAGTCCGGGGCGGCGCCCAGTTCCTCGACGATCTCGAATGCGGCGGTCTTCTGTCCCTGCAGGCGGTAGGGATTGATGGAATTGACGATGGTCACGGGAGCAGTCTCCCCGACCTGTTTCACCAGCGCCATGCCGGCATCGAAGTTGCCCTTGACCTGGATCACCACCGCACCGTGCATCATGGCCTGGGCCAGCTTGCCCAGGGCGATCTTGCCCTCGGGGATGAGCACGAAGGCAGTGATGCCGGCACGCGCGGCGTAGGCGGCGGCCGAGGCCGAGGTATTGCCGGTGGAAGCGCAGACAATGGCGCGGCTGCCCTCGTCCACGGCCTTGGTCACCGCCATGGTCATGCCCCGGTCCTTGAAAGATCCGGTCGGATTGAGTCCCTCGTACTTCACGTAGATGTCCACGTCCTTCTTCAGAAGACGCGGTATGTTGCTCAGGCGAATGAGCGGGGTGTTGCCCTCGCCGAGGCTGATGATGCGCATGTCGTCATGAACCGGCAGGCGGTCGCGGTACCGGTCGATGAGGCCGGTGTAACGGGGGCGAAACGTCATGATGTCATTCCTCGTACTCCAGTCTAGTGCAGCCGCGCGTCCCGCGTTCCTGCTCCAAGTGTCTTCGGCGCCGGGATCGTCGGCTTGCAGCCGGCATGCCGAGTACAACCCGGCGCTCCCGGGGGCAATCATCAACCCTGCTCAATCATCCTTGTTGAGCGGCTCCATGCGGATGCGGGTCACCTGGCCCTCGACCGTGTCCAGGGCCTCGATGCGCCGTATGGCCTCGTTCATCTTCCGCTCCAGGACCCGGTGGGTCAGCATGATGAGCGACACGTCGCTGGCACCCCCCACGGGCTCCTTCTGCAGCACCGCCTCGATGCTGATGCCCTGGTCGCCCAGGATGCGCGTGATGTCCGCCAGCACGCCGGGGCGATCAACGAGCTGCATGCGCAGGTAATAGGCGGTCTCCACCGCCTCCATGGCCAGCACGGGCGTATCGGACAGGGCGTCGGGCTGGAAGGCCAGGTGGGGCACACGGTTCTCGGGATCAGTGGTCAGGGTCCGGGTCACGTCCACCAGATCCGCCACCACCGCGGAAGCAGTGGGCTCGCGACCGGCGCCGGCGCCGTAATAGAGGGTGGGCCCCACGGCATCGCCCTTGACCAGGACGGCGTTCATGACGCCGTTGACGTTGGCAATGAGGCGGCGCTGGGGAATCAAGGTGGGGTGAACGCGCAGCTCGATGCCCTGCGCCGTGCGCCGGGTCAGCCCGAGATGCTTGATGCGATACCCCAGCTGCTCGGCATAGTCCACGTCCTCGCGGGTAATGTGGGCGATGCCCTCGGTGTAGACCCGGTCGAACTGCAGGGGGATTCCGAAGGCGATGGCAGCAATGATGGTGAGCTTGTGGGCCGCATCGATGCCTTCGATGTCGAAGGTGGGATCAGCCTCGGCATACCCCAGGGCCTGGGCCTCGGCCAGCACCTCGGCGAAATCGCGCCCCTTGTCGCGCATCTCGGTGAGGATGAAGTTGCCGGTGCCGTTGATGATGCCCGCCACCCATTCGATGCGGTTGGCGGCTAGTCCCTCGCGCAGGGCCTTGATGATGGGAATGCCGCCGGCCACCGCCGCCTCGAAGGCCACCATCACGCCTCGAGCCTGGGCGGCGGCGAAGATCTCGTTGCCGTGCCTGGCGATCAGCGCCTTGTTGGCGGTGACCACGTGCTTGCCGTTGGCAATGGCGCGCAGCACCAGTTCCCGGGCCGGCTCGTAGCCCCCGATGAGTTCCACCACGATGTCGATGTCGGGCTGGTCCACCACCGCAAAGGGATCGGTGCCGATGCGCATGCCCGTGGTGTCCACGTCCGGGAAACTGGTCTCCCGCGCGGCGGCATGGGTGATGACGATGCCCCGCCCGGCACGTCGGGCGATCTCCTCCTGATTGCGGGCGAGCACGTTGGCGGTGCCGCCGCCGACCGTGCCCAGTCCCAACAGACCCACTTTGACCGGATTCAAGATTGTCCTCCCATGGCGATATCCTGTCGTTGATCCTTTCTGAACATGGCACGAATGCCGCGAATGGCCTGGCGCGTGCGATGCTCGTTCTCGATGAGACCGAAGCGCACGTACTGGTCGCCGTATTCGCCGAAGCCGATGCCCGGTGAGACGGCGACCTTGGCCTCTTCCAGCAGCTTCTTGGCGAATTCCAATGAGCCCAGATGGCGGTACTGTGCCGGGATGGGCGCCCAGACGAACATGGTGGCGCGGGGTTTTTCCACCGGCCAGCCGGCGGCATTGAGCCCCTCGCACAATACGTCGCGGCGACGCTGGTACATGGCGGTGATCTGCGCCACGCAGTCCTGGGGACCCTCCAGGGCGGTGATGGCGGCCACCTGGATGGGTGTGAACATGCCATAATCCAGGTAGGACTTGATGCGCGCCAGGGCCGCCACCAGGGTGGCATTGCCGCACATGAAGCCCACCCGCCAGCCGGGCATGTTGTAACTCTTGGAAAGGCTGAAAAATTCCACGGCGACGTCCTTGGCGCCTGACACCTGGAGAATGGAAGGTGCCCGGTAACCGTCGAAGGTGATATCCGCGTAGGCAAGGTCGTGCACCACCCAGATCCCGTGCTCGCGGGCAATGCTCACCACCCGCTCGAAAAAGGCGAGATCCACGCACTCCGTGGTGGGGTTGCAGGGGAAATTGAGCAGCAGCATCTTGGGCCGCGGCCAGGAATCCTTGATGGCCTTCTCCAGTTCCCGGAAGAAATCACCGCCGGGCACCAGGGGCACGTGCCGGATGTCGGCACCGGCGATGACGAAGCCGTAGGGATGGATGGGATAGGCCGGATTGGGCACCAGCACCGCGTCGCCGGGCCCCATGGTGGCCAGGGCCAGGTGGGCCAGTCCCTCCTTGGAGCCGATGGTGACGATGGCCTCGGATTCCGGGTCCAGTTCCACGCCGTAGCGGTCATGGTACCAGCGGCAGATGGCGCGGCGCAGGCGGGGAATGCCGCGCGACATGGAATAGCGGTGGGTATCCTCGCGCTGCGCCACCTCCACCAGCTTGGCCACGATGTGAGGCGGCGTGGGCTGGTCAGGATTGCCCATGCCGAAATCGATGATATCCTCACCCCGCGCCCGTGCCTTGGCCTTCAATTCGTTGACGATATTGAAGACGTAAGGGGGCAGGCGCTTGATCCGCGGGAATTCCTCGATCACTCCGTGCACTCTCGTTGCAAAAAGACTTATCTTAACCCAATCATCGCACAATTTCCCTCACCCGATGGGAAAGTACACGCCCCTGTGTCATTTCTCCCCCTCCCCTGTGTCATTCCGACCCCTCCCCTGTGTCATTCCGACCCCTTCCCTGTGCCATTCCGACCCCTTCCCTGTGTCATTTCGACCGAAGGGAGAAATCCTGTGCCGGTAGCCCAGGATTCCTCGCTGCGCCCGGAATGACAAGGAAAGGGGGAATGACAAGCCCACTGTCATTTCGACCGGAGGGAGAAATCCTGTGCCAGTGGCCCAGGATTCCTCGCTGCGCCCGGAATGACAAGGAAAGGGGGAATGACAAGCCCACTGTCATTTCGACCGAAGGGAGAAATCCTGTGCCAGTGGCCCAGGATTCCTCGCTGCGCCCGGAATGACAAGGAAAGGGGGAATGACAAGCCACCTGTCATTTCGACCGAAGGGAGAAATCCTGTGCCGGTGGCCCAGGATTCCTCGCTGTGCCCGGAATGACATTGAAGTGTCATTTCGACCAAAGGGAGAAATCTTATGCCGCTGGCCCAGGATTCCTCGCTGCGCCCGGAATGACAAGGAAAGGGGGAATGACAAGGAACTACGTTCGGAATGACAAAGGACTGCGCTCGAAACTCAAGTGCTCGAAATTCAAGGTATTGAGACGCTCCTGGGCAAATGGACGTGACCGGTTTGGGGGGAGCCCGCGCGGCAGACCGACAATGAAGGCCCGCAGGACTGACACCCGGTCTACCACGCCCTGGCATGGAAAGGCAGGGCAAGAGACGGTGAGTTGGTCGGGGCGAGAGGATTTGAACCTCCGACCACCTGAACCCCATTCAGGTGCGCTACCAGGCTGCGCTACGCCCCGTACTCAAAACGGTTTTTTCGTGATGACCGTATTCCGATACGGCCGCGACAGCCCGACCCCGCCGCGCGGCCCGCGTATTAGATCAGCTTTTCAGGATCTTGAGAACCCCTTCCAGCTCTTTTCGCATTTCCCGGACGATCTGGCGGCTGCGGCTGACATCCTGTCTTGTCTCGGCTCCCGTCAATTGCTGCCGGGCACCGCTGATGGTGAAGCCCTGGTGATACAGGAGGTCGCGGATCTGGCGCACGATCATCACATCCTGGCGCTGGTAATAGCGACGGTTGCCCGCCCGCTTCACGGGAGAGAGCTGGGGGAACTCCTGCTCCCAGTAACGCAGCACGTGAGGTTTGACACGGCACAGCTCGCTGACCTCGCCGATGGTGAAATAGCGCTTCCCCGGAATGGGGGGCAGTTCGTCATTGTTGCTGGGTTCCAGCATAGGCCTCCACCCGCGCTTTCAGTTTCTGCCCGGGGTGAAACGTCACCACCCGCCGGGCCGTGATGGGAATCTCCTCGCCGGTCTTGGGATTGCGACCCGGCCGTTCGTTCTTTTCCCGCAGATTGAAATTGCCGAATCCGGAAAGCTTCACCTGCTGGCCGCATTCCAGCGCGTGGCGAATCTCCTCGAAGAACATCTCCACCAGTTCCTTCGCCTCCCGCTTGTTGAGGCCGAATTCCTCGAACAGTTTCTCCGCCATGTCCGCTTTCGTCAGTGCCATGCCCCGTTCCTTATCCTGACAGTTGCAAAAAATCGGCGCCGTTGTCCACCGCAAAGACCTATATGCAGAATGAAACGGTCCAACACGTAGCCCGGATGGAGCGTGAGCGGAATCCGGGAAAGGTGTTTCCCCGGATTACGGCCCTGGCGGGCCTTCATCCGGGCTACACGATGGTTACCAAGTTTGTGCAAGATCGGGTTATCTCTCCTTATCTTTCCCAGGCTGGTCTCTCAGGGTTGCGTCTAGTCTGTCCTTCAGGTGCGCCAGCACCCTTTCCAGCAGTGCCTCGACCTCTGCATCTGTAAGGGTGCGCGAAAAATCCTGCAGGGTCAAGCCCAAGGCGATGCTTTTTTTACCTGAAACAATGCCTTTGCCGCGATACACATCAAACAACTGTAACTGACGCAGCAAGGGTCCCGCCGCTTCCCTGACACAGTCCATCACCTCACCCGCCGGGACCGCCTCGGCCACGATGACGGCCAGATCGCGCCGCACGGCGGGAAACCTCGACAGCTCACGAAAAACCGGTATCGCGTCCTCGCCTATGATATGGGAACTCAACTCAAAAACCAAAACGTCCTGCTCCAGCGCCAGTGCCTGTGCCAGCCGGGGATGCAGCACGCCCAGCCAACCGTGGCAGTCGCCGCGCTCGTCCAGTAAGGCCGCCGACTGGCCGGGGTGGAGGGCAGGATGAACGGGTCGGGCACTGAAGCGCGGCTCGGCCCGCCCGCCACAACGCAACAGGGCCTCCACGTCACCTTTCACGTCATAGAAGTCCACGGGCCGCTGCGCCGCCCCCCACTGTTCCGGCCACAGGCTGCCCGTCACCGCCCCTGATACCACAAGATTCTCTTTTATTTCATTATGTTGTTTTATATATTTCATGCCAATCTCGAAGAGCCTGACACGCTTCTGCTGGCGATGCAGATTATGGATCAGGGCCTGCACCAGACCCGGCCACAGGGAGGTGCGCATCACCGCAAGGTCACTGGACAGGGGATTGCTGAGGGCGACAGGCGCTCGTTCCGGATCGAACAGGCGCTGCAGTTCCGGATCGATGAAGCTGTAAGTGATCGCCTCGCGGTAACCCCGGTCCACCAGAAGCCGGCTCGCGCGGTGGCGTTGCCGGCGTGGCGCCACGCCCCCCTCGATGGCCAGCGATGCCCTGGGACGGACCACGGGCAGATTCTGGTACCCGTGGATGCGCGCCACCTCTTCGATGAGGTCTGCCTCGATGGCGATATCGAAACGGGCGGTGGGCGGCGTCACCCGCCACCCCGCCTCCACCGCTTCCACCGCGCACCCCAGCCGCTGGAAAATGTCCTGCACCTTCTGCGGCGCCACCTCCATGCCCAGCAGGCGCTGCAGCCGCCGTGCGCGCAGCGCGACCGCCTTGCGCACGGGCAGGTATTCCCCGGCCGTGACATCCACCACGGGCCCCGGCTCACCGCCGACGATCTCCAGCAGGAGGGCCGTGGCCCGTGCCATGGCACGATGCGCCAGGGCCGGATCCACGCCCCGCTCGAAGCGGTGGGAGGAATCCGTGTGCAGGCCATGACGCCGCGCCCGGCCCGCGATGGCCCCGGGGCTGAAAAACGCGCTTTCCAGGAACAGGTTTTGCGTCCGCTCCCCCACGCCGCTGGCCGCGCCGCCCATGATGCCGGCCATGGCCAGGGGACCCGAGGCATCCGCGATCACCAGCACGTCCTCGTCGAGGGTCACCACCTGGCCATCCAGCAGGCGCAGGGACTCTCCGGGGCGGGCCAGACGCACCTCGATGCCTTGTTCGAGACGATCCAGGTCGAAGGCGTGCATGGGTTGTCCCAGCTCCAGCATCACGTAGTTGGTCACATCGACGACGGGGTGAATCGAACGCAGGCCGCTGCGTCTCAGGCGCTCCCGCATCCAGAGCGGCGTGGCCGCCGCAGGGTTCACGTTGCGGATCACCCGCCCCAGGTAGCGGGGACAGGCCTGGGGCGCGGCCACGGTCACGGGGAACGCGGCCTCGCAAGCCGGCGGGACGGCTGCCGTGTCCACGGCATGGACGGGGCAGGCATTGAGAACGCCGACCTCCCTGGCGATCCCGCCCACGCTCAGGCAGTCGCTGCGATTGGGTGTGAGACTCAACTCGATGATGTGATCGTCCAGGCCAAGGCAGGCATGGATATCCTGGCCCACGGCGGCATCGTCCGGCAGCTCCAGCAGGCCGTCGGCCTGCTCCGCCAGCCCCAGTTCCGCGGCCGAACACAGCATGCCCTCGGAAAGCTCGCCGCGCAGCCGGGCCGGCCGGATGCGGGTGCCGTCCGGGAGCCGCGCCCCATCGCAGGCGGTGGGTGCCAGCAGTCCCGTCCGCACGTTGCCGGCGCCGCACACGATGGACAGCGGCCGGTCGCTGCCCACATCGACCTGGCAGCACCGCAGCCGCCCGGCCGAGGGATGGGCCTCGACGCTGAGGACCCGCCCCACGACCACGCCCTCGAAGAAGGGGGCAGCGGGCGTCACGGACTCCACCTCCAGGCCCGCCATGGTGAGCTGCTCACACAAGCCGGCGGTATCCACGGGAGGATCCACCCATTCACGCAGCCATCGTTCGCTGAATTTCATGCGCGCTCAGTTATCCAAACTGCTCCAGAAATCTCAAATCATTCTCAAAAAACAAGCGCAAGTCATTGACTCCATGGCGCAACATGGCCAGGCGCTCCACGCCCAAACCAAAGGCAAAGCCGGTATAGGCCTCGTCATCGATGCCCACCTTGGCCAGTACGGCGGGATGGATCATGCCGCAGCCCATGACTTCGAGCCAGCCGGTCTGGCCGCAGACACGGCAGCCATCGCCGTTGCAGATGACACACTGGATATCCACCTCGGCGGAAGGTTCGGTGAAAGGAAAATACGAGGGACGGAAGCGCAAGGCCAGATCCCTGGCAAAAAAGGCCCGGAGAAAATCGCTGAGCAGTCCCTTGAGGTCGGCGAAGCTCACCGCCTCATCCACCATGAAGCCCTCCACCTGGTGGAACATGGGCGTGTGGGTCACGTCGGAATCGCAGCGATAGACCCGGCCTGGCGCGATCACCCGCAGGGGCGGCTTGCGTGCCTGCATCACCCGGATCTGCACCGGCGAGGTATGGGTGCGCAACAGGGTGTGCTCGTCGATGTAGAAGGTGTCGTGCATGGCCCGCGCGGGATGATGGGCGGGGATATTGAGGGCCTCGAAATTGTGGTAGTCGTCCTCTATCTCAGGCCCCTCGGCCACCGAGAAGCCTGCCTGGGCGAAGAGATCCTCGATGCGCTCCAGGGTCTGGGTGACGGGATGCAGGCCGCCGCAGGACTGCCCCCGTCCCGGCAAGGTGACATCGATGGCCTCCGCCGCAAGGCGCGCCTCCATGGCCCGGGCCTCCAGCGCCTCGCGGCGGGCCTCGATGGCGGCCTGGAGCTGCTGCTTGGCCCGGTTGACGGCCTGCCCGGCGGCGGGGCGCTCCGCGGGGGGCAGGTCCTTGAGCCCCTTCAGGACATCGGTGAGCCGCCCCTTCCTGCCCAGGTAACGCACCCGCAGGGCATCCAGTGAGGCAAGATCCTGTGCCGCGGCGATTTCCCGTTGCGCCGTCGCCACCAAGTCCGCCAGTTCCAAGGTTTTGCTCCTCGCTCTTCTTCTCAATCAAACGAAAAGGGGAAAGGCACGGCCTTTCCCCCTCTTTCGATCCGTTTTCGATCCCGGCCAGGATTGGATCCGGCATTGGATCCGGGATTGGGTCCGGGCCAGGACAGGATCGGGCACCACGCCGGGCAGGCGCGATGCCTCAACCGGCCAGGCCGGCTTTCGCCTTCTCCGCCAGGGCGGCAAACGCCGCCTTGTCGGATACCGCCAGATCCGCCAGCACCTTGCGATCCACGGCCACGGAGGCCTTTTTCAAGCCATCCATCATGCGACTGTAGGACAGGCCGCATTCGCGGGCGGCGGCATTGATGCGCACGATCCACAGGCTGCGGAACTGGCGCTTGCGCTGCCGGCGGTCGCGATAGGCATACTGCGCGGCGCGCGTGACCGCCTGGGTGGCGACGCGGTAGACGTTCTTGCGCCGCCCGCGGTAACCCTTGGCCCGGGCAATGACCTTCTTGTGACGCGCGCGCGCGGTGACTCCACGTTTTACTCTCGGCATGATCGACTCCTCGTTATCCTCGCTGCTGGCCCGACAGACGCTCAGCCATAGGGCAGCATCTGTTTCACGGCATCGCTGTCCACGGGGCTGATATAGGCCGGCGAGCGCAACTGGCGCTTGCGCTTGGTGCTCTTCTTGGTCAGGATATGGTTGCGATGCGACTGGCGGAACTTGAAACGTCCCGACGCGCTCTTCTTGAAGCGCTTGGCAGCGCCCCGATGTGTCTTCAGCTTGGGCATGTCATCAAACCTTCCTAATAGAGTAAAGTCCTGCGCCTGACGGATCGGCCGGGCCGCGTTTCCCGGCCGGTACCGCTCACTTCTTCTTCTGCAGATTCTTCAAGGGGGCAAACACCATCACCATCTGCCGCCCTTCCATCTTGGGATACTGCTCGACGGCGCCGTATTCCTTGAGGTCCTCCTCGATACGCTGCAGCAGCTTGCGCCCCAGATCCTGGTGCGCCATCTCCCGCCCGCGAAAGCGCAGGGTCACCTTGGCCTTGTCACCGGCGGTCAGGAAGCGGATGATGTTGCGCAGCTTGACCTGGTAGTCCCCCTCGTCGGTACCGGGGCGGAACTTGACCTCCTTGACCTGGATCTGCTTCTGCTTCTTCTTCGCCGCGTGGCGTTTCTTGTTCTCTTCGAACAGGTACTTGCCGTAGTCCATGACCCGGCACACCGGCGGTTCCGCATTGGGAACGATCTCCACCAGATCCAGATCCGCTTCCTCTGCGTAACGCTGTGCCTCTTCCAGGGACACGATCCCGATCTGCTCGCCGTCGACGCCGATCAATCGTACCTGCGGTGCGGTTATGGCGTCGTTCAGGCGCAGTTGCTTCTCTGCAGCGATATGCTATTCCTCCAAAACATGACGGCCGCGGCGCGCAATCTCGGCATGGAGGCGCTCGGCGAATACGTCCAGGGACATCGCGCCGAGATCCTTGCCGTTCTGCGTGCGCACGGCCACCGTCTCATTGGCCACCTCCCGGTCCCCTGTCACCAGGAGATAGGGCACCCGTTGTATGGTGTGCTCGCGGATTTTAAAGCCTATCTTTTCATTTCTCAAGTCCGCATTCACCCTGAATCCTTGTTTTTTCAGGAATTCGACAACCCGCAGGGCGTAGTCCGCCTGTTTGTCGGTGATATTCATCACCACGGCCTGCACGGGGGCCAGCCAGGGCGGAAAATGCCCGGCATATTCCTCGATGAGAATGCCGATGAAGCGTTCCAGTGAACCGAGGATGGCCCGGTGCAGCATCACCGGCACCTGCCTGCTGCCATCCTCGGCGATGTAGTGGGCCCCCAGGCGGGCCGGCATGGAAAAGTCCACCTGGATGGTGCCGCACTGCCAGACCCGCCCCAGGCAGTCACGCAGGGAAAATTCCACCTTGGGGCCATAGAAGGCCCCCTCCCCCGGCTGCAGCGCCCAGTCCAGCCCCTTGTCGTTGAGGGCCTGTTCCAGCGCATGTTCCGCCTTGTCCCAGGCGGCGTCGTCTCCCACCCGGTTCTCCGGCCGGGTGGAGAGCTTGATGATGATGTCCGTGAAACCGAAATCGGCATAGACCCGGAACAGCAGGTCGATGAAGGCCGAGACCTCGGCCTGGATCTGCGCCTCGGTACAGAAGATGTGCGCATCGTCCTGGACGAAATTGCGCAGCCGCATGAGGCCGTGCAGGGTGCCCGAGGGCTCGTTGCGGTGGCAGGAACCGAACTCCGCCATGCGCAGCGGCAGGTCACGATAGCTCTTCAGCCCCTGATTGAAGATCTGCACGTGGCAGGGGCAGTTCATGGGTTTCACGGCATAGTCGCGGTTCTCCACGTGGGTGGTGAACATGTCATCACTGAACTTCTCCCAGTGCCCCGACTTCTCCCACAGGCTGCGGTCCACGATCTGGGGCGTGCGCACTTCCTGGTAACCATGCTCGCGCAGCAGCGTGCGGATGTAATTTTCCACCTCGCGGTAGATGATCCAGCCCTTGTGATGCCAGAACACCATGCCGGGCGCCTCTTCCTGGGTATGGTAGAGATCCAGCTGGCGCCCGATCCTGCGGTGGTCGCGCTTCTCGGCTTCTTCCAGCCGGTGCAGGTAGGCCTTGAGCGCCTTCCTGTCGGGCCAGGCGGTGCCGTAGATACGCTGCAGCATCTCGTTGCGCGCATCGCCGCGCCAGTAGGCGCCGGCCACCTTGGTGAGCTTGAAGGCCTTCAGGCGCCCCGTGCTGGGCACGTGGGGACCGCGGCACAGATCGATGAAGTCGCCCTGGCGGTAGAGGGAAATCACCTCGTGGGCGGGGATCTCCTCGATGATGCGCGCCTTGTATTCCTCGCCCATGTCGCGAAAGAAGTCGATGGCGGCCTCGCGGGGCATTTCGCTGCGCTCCACGGGCAGGTCCGCCCGGGCCAGTTCCGTCATCTTCTTTTCGATGGCGGCCAGGTCCTCGGGCGTGAAGGCGCGGTCGAAGGCGAAATCGTAATAAAAGCCGTCCTCGATCACCGGCCCGATGGTCACCTGGGCATCGGGAAACAGGGCCTTCACCGCCTGTGCCAGGAGATGGGCGGTGGAATGGCGGATGATCTCCAGGCCCTCGGGATCGCGCTCGGTGACAATGGCGAGGCGGACATCGTGATCGATGACATGGCTCAGGTCCACCAGCCGGTCGTCCACGCGCCCCGCAAGGGCCGCCTTGGCCAGGCCCGGCCCGATGTCGGCCGCGACCTCCGCCACCGTCACGGGACGGTCGTAACGGCGCTGACTGTCATCCGGCAGCGTGATCGTCGGCATGGCGTTCTTTCGCGATGATAGCTTCCAACAACTGTGACCAGGGGTGGAGCCCGGCCGGATCCGGCATTCCGTTGCCGTCCATCCGCCCTGCTCCGTCTCCCTTTGCGTTCCCCGGTTTACGTTCCCCGGTTTGCGTTCCCCGGTTTGCGTTCCCCGGTTTGCGCCCCTGCGGGCTTCCCTCCAGGCTGCGCTCAAGACCCCAAACGCAAGCCAGAAAAAAAGCACTGCCGGCCACAGTGCTTGTTCCGAATCTGGTAGGCGCGATTGGACTCGAACCAACGACCCCCACCATGTCAAGGTGGTGCTCTAACCAGCTGAGCTACGCGCCTGTAAAGGCAGAGAAGATACAGGATTCATCGAATTTTGCAAGGGGCTTGCGCGGCCTCGAACCGCTCCTGCACGCAACCATGCGGCATGGGTACCGCCGCCAGAACTCTCAGGCCACGCCCGCCTGCAGCCCCAGGTGAAGCTGGCGCAGCTGCGCGATGCGGTCCCGCAATTGCGCGGCCTCTTCGAACTCCAGGTCACGCGCGTGGCGGTACATCTGCTGTTCCAGGCGCTCGATCTCCCGCAGGATCTCCTCCGGCGGCAGGGCGCCATAGCCGGCCCCCGCCTCGGCCACCGCGGAAGCAGGGGAGGCGCGTCCGCCCTTCCCTGCCTCTGCCACGCCGTCGATGATCTCGATCACGGCCTTTTCCACGCCCCGGGGGGTGATGCCATGGGCCTCGTTGTGGGCCAGCTGCTTGCGCCGGCGCCTTTCGGTCTCCTCCATGGCCCGGGCCATGGAGTCGGTGACGGCATCCGCATAGAGGATGGCCTTGCCGTGGAGATTGCGCGCGGCGCGGCCGATGGTCTGGATCAGGGAGCGCTCCGAGCGCAGGAAGCCTTCCTTGTCGGCATCCAGGATGGCCACCAGGGAGACCTCGGGGATATCCAGCCCTTCGCGCAGGAGGTTGATGCCCACGAGCACATCGAACTCGCCCAGGCGCAGATCGCGGATGATTTCCACCCGCTCCACGGTATCGATGTCCGAATGGAGATAACGCACGCGCACGCCGTGCTCCTCCAGGTATTCCGTGAGATGCTCCGCCATGCGCTTGGTGAGCGTGGTCACCAGCACCCGTTCCTTCGCCGCCACGCGGGCACGGATCTCCGAGAGCAGGTCGTCCACCTGGCTTGTGGCCGGACGCACCTCCACCTCCGGGTCGATGAGCCCCGTGGGGCGCACCACCTGTTCCACCACCTGCCCCGAGCGTTCCAGCTCATAAGGCCCCGGGGTGGCGGAGATGAAGATGGTCTGGGGCGCCAGACGCTCGAACTCCTCGAAACACAGGGGCCGGTTGTCCAGCGCCGAGGGCAGGCGGAAACCGTATTCCACCAGGGTCTCCTTGCGCGAACGGTCGCCGCGGTACATGCCGCCGAGCTGGGGGATGGTGACGTGGCTCTCGTCGATGAACAGCAACGCGTCCTCCGGCAGATAATCGAACAGCGTGGGCGGCGGCTCCCCGGGCGCGCGCCCGGAGAGATAGCGGGAATAGTTCTCGATGCCCGAGCAGTAGCCCAGTTCCTGCATCATTTCCAGGTCGAAGCGGGTACGCTCCTCCAGGCGCTGGGCTTCCACCAGCTTGCCGGCATCGCGGAGCTGTGCCAGGCGCTCGCGCAACTCTTCGCGGATCCGGTCGATGGCATTCACGATGATTTCGCGGGGCGTCACGTAATGGGTCTTGGGATAGATGGTGAGGCGCTCCACCCGGCGCACTATCTCGCCGGTCAAGGGATCGAAATAGCTGAGGGCGTCGATTTCCTCGTCGAAGAGTTCCACCCGCACGGCGTCCTGTTCCGACTCGGCGGGAAAGATGTCGATCACATCACCGCGCACCCGGTAGGTGCCCCGGCGCAGCTCCGCGTCGTTGCGGGTGTACTGCATGGCCGCGAGCTGGCCGAGGATGGTCCGCCGGTCCGTGAGTCCGCCGCGCACCAAGTGCAGCACCATGTCCAGATAGGCGCGGGGATCGCCCAGGCCATAGATGGACGACACCGAGGCCACGATCACCGCATCGCGCCGCTCCAAAATGGCCTTGGTGGCCGACAGGCGCATCTGCTCGATGTGCTCGTTGATGGAGGCGTCCTTCTCGATGAAGGTGTCGGAAGCCGGCACGTAGGCCTCGGGCTGGTAATAGTCGTAATAGGAAACGAAGTATTCCACCGCGTTCTCGGGGAAAAACTCGCGCATCTCGCTGTAGAGCTGCGCCGCGAGGGTCTTGTTGGGGGCCAGGATCAGGGCCGGACGCTGCAGGCGGGCGATGACATTGGCCACGGTATAGGTCTTGCCGGAGCCGGTCACGCCCAGGAGGGTCTGATGGCTGAGGCCGTCCTCCACCCCTTCGACCAGCCGCCGGATGGCCTCCGGCTGGTCACCGGCAGGATCGAATGGAGCATGTAAACTGAAGGTCCTGGCCATTGAACTTTTACGCGGCGGCTGCCGATGGCTTGATGCGTGAGACACGAGGCGCGCGGTGTTACTGCCCCTTACGCCTGCCGTGCCAGTATACTACACTTGGAACCGCTGCCGTGGCGATGTTCGCGCATTCGCGGCCGGGGACCGCACCTGCGCCATGCGACAGAGGCCAGGCGCGCCGCCCGCGCCGTGAAGGGCGCCGCGCCACGGGGACGACAACCGGGAAATGCCATTCACAATCGACGAAACGGGACGATCAGCCGTGCAACTTTCTCAACGCGTACGACGCATCAAACCCTCGCCCACCCTGGCCATCACCGCCCGCGCCGCCCGGCTCCGCGCCGAAGGCCGCGACATCATCGGCTTCGGTGCGGGCGAACCGGACTTCGACACGCCGGATTTCATCAAGGAGGCCGCCATCCAGGCCATTCGTGACGGATTCACCAAGTATACCGCCGTGGCGGGCACCCTGGAACTGCGCCGCGCCGTGTGCGACAAGTTCCGCCGCGACAACGGCCTGGAATACGATCCCGAGCAGATCCTGGTCTCCGTGGGCGGCAAGCAGAGTTTCTACAATCTCGCCCAGGCCCTCCTGGATCCCGGCGACGAGGTCATCGTCCCCGCGCCCTACTGGGTCTCCTATCCCGACATGGTCCGCCTGACCGATGGCGTGCCGGTGATCGTCGAGGCCGGTATCGAACAGGGTTTCAAGATCACGCCGGAACAACTCGCGGAGGCCATCACCCCCCGCACCCGGCTGCTGGTGCTCAACAGCCCGTCCAACCCCACCGGCGCCACTTACAGCCGCGACGAACTGGCCGCCCTGGGGGAGGTCCTGGCCGCACACCCCCGGGTCCTCGTCGCCAGCGACGACATCTATGAACACATCCGCCTGGGGGAGACACCCTTCTGCAACATCCTCATGGCCTGTCCGGGGCTCTACGAGCGGGTCATCGTCCTCAACGGCGTCTCCAAGGCCTATGCCATGACCGGCTGGCGCATCGGCTACGCCGCCGGGCCCAGGGCCCTCATCGACGCCATGAAAAAGATCCAGTCCCAGAGCACCTCCAACCCCACCTCCATCGCCCAGGTGGCCGCCCAGGCCGCCCTGGAAGGCGATCAGGCCTGCATCGAGGCCATGAACACGGCCTTTCGCGAGCGCCACCGTTTCGTGGTCGAGGCCCTCAACGCGCTGCCCGGCGTGGAATGCCTCCCCTCCCAGGGCGCCTTCTATGCCTTTCCCCGCATGACCGACGCCATGACGGCCCTGGGCATGGCCGACGACGTCGCCTTCGGCGAACATCTCATCGAAACCGTCGGCGTCGCCCTGGTGCCCGGCTCCGCCTTCGGCGCGCCCGGCCACATGCGCCTGTCCTTCGCCACCAGCATGGAAAACCTGCAGGAAGGCCTGGCCCGGCTGGCCCGCCTGCTGGAGAAAGGATAGAGCGCATAGCGAAAGGGAGAACAATCGAGCGTCAGCTCCATGCATGACATGGGTAGCCGGATGAAGCGGGGCGAAACGCAGCATGCAAGTGACGCCTGTCATTCCGCCTCCTTGTTATTCTCCCCTTTGTCATTCCACCCCCTTTGTCATTCCCCCTTGCCTTGTCATTCCCCCTTTCCTTGTCATTCCGAGCGCAGCGAGGAATCTTGGGCCACCGGCACAGGATTTCTCCCTTCGGTCGAAATGACAGGGGAC
>Ga0256839_1001004_pt1 | contig 35552 bp, 35 predicted proteins | sample 354166metaG_FD_185968 | JGI IMG/M metagenome (GOLD analysis project Ga0256839, IMG submission 185968) | Hydrothermal vent microbial communities from Mid Atlantic Ridge, Atlantic Ocean - 354-166 | ecosystem: Environmental > Aquatic > Marine > Hydrothermal vents | place: Atlantic Ocean: Mid...
CCTGAGTCACTTGGCCACCAAAGGCGACGTGGCCGAAATCAAGACGGAAATCGCCGATCTGCGCAGCGACATCGCCGAAGTCCGCGCCGAACTCAAGGAAGACATCGCCAACCTCGATGCACGCATCGACTCGACCAACGCCCGCATCGACGCCCTCCGAGCCGAGCTCAAGGAAGACATCACCAATCTCGACGCACGCATCACCGCGACCAATGCCCGCATCGACTCGACCAACGCGCGCATCGATACCCTCCGCGCCGAACTCAAGGAAGACATCGCCGAGCTTCGTGGAGAACTCGGCCGGTTCGAGGCCCGCTTCGAACGTCTCGACCGCAAGTACACCCTATCCACCGCCATCATCCTGTTCGCGATCGTGTTTCTCAACCAGGACGCCCTCGCCTTCCTCGCCCGCCTGTTCGGCCTGATGCGCTGACGCCGCCACGGTGTCGATCACCCCCGCCAGGGCCGCCGCCACCGCCTGACGCCGCACCGCTTCCCGGTCGCCCTGGAAATGGAACAAGCGGGACCGCGCCGGCCGGTTGCGCCTCTGCCAGGCGATCCACACCGTCCCCACCGGCTTTTCCGCCGTGCCCCCGGCAGGCCCGGCGATGCCGGTGACCGCCACCGCCACGTCCGCCCGGCTCCGGGCCAACGCTCCCGCTGCCATCGCCAAAGCGGTCGCCTCGCTCACCGCCCCGGAGCGGGCCAGCACATCCACCCCGACCCCCAACAGCTCCTGCTTGGCGGCGTTGCTGTAGGTGACGAAACCGCGCTCGAACCAGGCGGAACTGCCCGGCACGTCGGTGACGCATTTGGCGATCCAGCCGCCGGTGCAGGATTCGGCGGTGACCAGCAGGCAGCCCCGTTCGCACAGAAGACGGCCGAGGCGTTCGGCGAGTTGGAAGAGGTTCATCCGGTCTCCTGTCCTGCTTCCTGATTCACCTTGGCCAGAAATTCGGCGAAGAACGCGGCCAGGACACCGGCGACCAGCCCCAGGATCACCCCCAGGACCACGATGACCCGCTTGGCCAGGCCGACCGGTTCGGCCGAGCGCATGGGCGGCACGATGGCCCGGGTCTGGCGCAGGTTCTCGATCCGATTTTCGATTTCCCGGACCTTCAACCGCTGGACGCCGATGGCCCGTTCGGTGTCGGCGATCCGTTTGCGCAACTCGTCGCGCCTGTTCTTCTGGGCGACTTGCAGACGCTCGCGCAGTTGTTGCAGGCGCTTGTCGTCCGCCTGAATCTGGTTCAGGATCATCAGCATGGTCATGGCCGAGGCCGGGTCCTTCAGCCGGGCCATGCGCTGGTAACGGCGGCGCGCCTCCTCCAGACGCCGCTCCAGTTGCCGGATCTCGGCGGCCAGCAACTTGTCCTCGTCGTCCATGCGCTTCAACGTGGTTTCCAGATTGGCCTTCTGGTCCCGCAGGCTCTGCACCTTGGCCCTGGCCGCCTCCAGCTCCGATTCCATCCGGGCGCGGACGATGTCGATGACGCGGCGGTGGTCCTGGACCAGAAGGTCGACCACCTGCTGGATCAGGCCGAGGTAGACCTTCTGGTCCTTCTCGGGGGCCTTGCCCTCGATCACCAGTAACTGGCTCTTCTTCGGAATCCGGGCCTCCAGTTTGAGCCGGTGCTCATACTCGGGGTTGTGTTGGAGAAACTCGGCCACGACCTTCGGCAGATAACCTTCCCTGACCTTGGCGAGGGCGGTGTTGGGATCCTCGATCAGGCGAACGCCCTCCTGCTCCGGCACGCTGCCGATCTCGACGCTGGCGCGGTAGGCGTACTGCTTCGGTGTCAGCAGGGCGTAGGCCAGACTGGCGCTCACGATCAGCACCAGCACCGTCAGCAGCACCCGGCGGCGCCGCACCAGCACCCGCCACAGATCGGCCAGATCGATCTCGTCCTCCGGCGGGTAATACATCATCGGCATGCCCTGGACGGGCACCGGAACTTCATGGGTCGGTTTCTTCTCGGTCATCGCTCCTCAACCGTTCATCAAATTTACGATCAATCGCTGCATGCGCTCCAGGAACACGCGACGGTCGAAAGCCCGGGCCCGGGCCTCGCAGGCGGGGCGCATCGCCGCCGCCCGGGCGGGATCCAGGCTTGCGACCGCCTCCCGGACCGCCCGGACCGGCGGATCGGGGGGCAGCAGGATCCCGGTCTCCCCGTCCACCACCGTTTCCACCAGACCGCCCTCGGCCACCCCGATCACCGGCTTGCCCGCCGCCATCGCCTCCACCGGGGAGATGCCGAAGTCCTCGTGGCGGGGCAGATAGAGCACCGCCACCGCCCCGCCGATCAGGTCCGCCAGGGCGGCATCGTCCAGCCAGCCGGTGAAGCGGATGTTGGGCGCATCGCCCGCCAGCCGCCGCAGACGCTCCGCCTCCGGGCCGCCGGAGGCAACCACCAGTCTGCGATCAGGCAGGCCCAGGAATGCCTCGACGATCCGGTCCACCCGCTTGAGGGGGTCGAGCCGAGCCAGAGAAAGATAATACCCTTCCGGTTCCCGCCAGTGGAATCTTTCGGTGTCCACCGGCGGATACACCACCTCGGCTTCGACGCCCAGATAACGTCGCAGGCGGCGGCGCACGGCCCCGGAGTTGCACACCACGAGATCCATGGCCCGGACCGCCTCCCGGTAACGCCGCCGCAGCCACGCCCCCAAAGCCAGAAAACCGGGGCGCTGCCAGGGAGGGAGCCGCCGGAGAAAGAACTCGCGCTGGTCGTAGAGAAATCGCGGCGGGGAATGACAGTAATACACTTTCCGCACGCCTTCCAGCGCGGGGGCCGCCAGCGGCGCGTAAGTGCCGCTGAACACCGCTATCCGGGCATCCGGCGGCGGCCGCCAGCGCCGGAAGGCATGCACCAGGGCCAGGGTCCGGTGGAGGGGATGAGAAGCACGCACCCCCAGGCTGTGAACCTCGACCGCGGGCCAGTCGGTCCGGCGCAGGGGATCGCTGACGAAGCCGGTCACCACCGGCCATCCCAGTCCACGGGCCAGGGTTTCCACCAGGCGCTCACCACCGCCGCGAATGGCGAAATAGTCGTGCAGGACCACACCGCGGATGCCGCCGCCCATCAACAGGGCTCCCCGCTTCCGTCGCGGCGCAGCACCAGGCAGACGTCCCCGTCCCGGTCGGTGCGCCACACCTGTCCGGCCCACCGCTCCAGTCGCCGCAACACGGCCGGCGCCGGATAACCGCGCCGGTTGCCGGCGTTCACGGAAACCACCGCCATCCGGGGACGTACCGCCTCGAGAAACCTCTCCCCGCTGGCGTCCGCCGCCCCGTGATGGCCGACCACCAGCACCGCCACCGGCCCCGGCGGACGCCCGGCGCGCAACAGGGCGGCTTCCGCCGCCGTGCCGGCATCCCCCATGATCAGGGCCACCGCCCCGCCGTAACCCACCTGCAGCACCAGGGACATGGCGTTGAGATCCGCGCCGGAAGGCGCCTTGGGCCAGAGCACCGCCAGATCCACCCCACGCCAGCGCCAGTGGTGACCGGCGGCCACGACCTGGCGCCGGGAATCGCGCTCCAGGGCTTCGGCGATCCAGCGGCTGGTGTCCGGCAATACCCGCCAGTCGGGCCGGTGCCCCGACTCGCGCACCACCATGGACGGAAAGGCCTCCCGCAGATGGAAATAGCCGCCGGCATGGTCGGGATGCAGATGGGTGAGGTAGAGGGCGTCCAACATCCGGACCCCGTAACTCCACAGGCGCGCCAGAATCCTGGCCCCCATGCCGGGATGACCAGCGTCCACCAGAACTCCGTGCGTTCCCCGCTGCAGCAGCACCGCCTGGCCTTCGCCCACGTCCAGCACCACCAGACGCAGCGTTCCCCCGTCCCCGCCGCAGCCGGCCAGCAGCCACGACAGCATCAGCAAGGCGGCCAGGCGGATCATCGCCGCAGCGCCCCCAGGGCCAGCAGATACCCCACCCCTGCCGCTGCAGCGTTCATGACCACGTCGCGCCAGTCCGCGACCCGGTCCGGCAGGAACGCCTGCAGCCCCTCGTCCCCCGCCGCCAACGCCCAGCAGGCCGCCAGGGACCAGGCCGGTCCCAGCGCCGCCACCCCCAGGTAGCCCAGCAGGCCGAACAAAAGCAGATGCAACCGCTCCTCACCCCGCGGCACCCAGGCGAGCGCCAGCACCGCCACGACCGCCATCGCCGCAGCCACCGCCGGGCGGTACCGGCGCAGCCGCCACACCGCCCAGGCCAGCGCCAGCACCAACGCCGCCCCCAGCCACCAGCCCAGGGCGGAGCGGGAAAGCCAGCCATCCAGCCAGCGCAGCAGCGGCCGTCCGGTGACCGACAGCAGCGGCACCAGAAGCGCGAGCGGGAGCCACAGGCGCAGCGCCTTTTCCCTGGGGATCATGGGGTCAGGGAGTCCAGATACCAGCGATAGGTCTCGGCGAGACCCTGGGCCAGGGAAATCCGTGGACGCCAACCCATGGCCTGGAGACGGGAAACATCCAGCAGCTTGCGGGGTGTGCCGTCCGGGCGTGACGTGTCCCAGACCACTTCCCCCCGGTAGCCCACCACGGTGCGGACCTGTTCCGCCAATTCCCGAATGGGAAGATCTTCGCCCACACCGACGTTGACGATGTTTTCCCCATCGTAATGCGCCATGAGAAACAGGCAGGCCTCGGCCAAGTCGTCCACGTGCAAAAATTCACGCCTCGGCTGCCCCGTACCCCAAAGGATCACCCGCGGCCTCTTACCGGTACGGCGGATCTCACCATCCCGGCGCACCAGGCCCAGCGCATCGAGCAGCCCCTCGGGAATGGGGCCGAACCGGCTTTCGTCGCGGCGGATTCCCTCCAGGTCCTCCGCCTCCGCAAGTTTGGCAAGGTGGAACTTGCGGATCAATGCCGGCAGCACATGGGAATGCTCCAGGTCGAAGTTATCGTTGGGACCGTAGAGATTGGTGGGCATGGCAGCGATGAAATTGCACCCGTACTGGCGCCGGTACGCCTGACATAGTTTGATGCCGGCGATCTTGGCCACCGCATACCATTCGTTGGTGGGCTCCAGCGGCCCGGTCAGAAGATGCTCCTCCCGGATGGGCTGGGGCGCCAGTCTGGGATAGATGCAGGACGAACCGAGAAAAAGCAGCTTTTTCACCCCCGCCTCATAGGCTCCGTGGATCAGGTTGGCCTCGATCATCAGGTTGTCGTACAGAAATTCGGCCGGACGGGTATGATTGGCCCAGATCCCCCCCACCTTGGCCGCCGCCACCATCACCTGGGTGGGACGGACTTGGCGATAAAAGGCCCGCACCGCCGCCTGGTCGCGCAGATCCAGCTCCGCGGAGGTCCGCAGGACGAGATCTCCGGCCTTCCCGGCCCGATGCAGGGCCCGCACCAGCGCGGACCCCACCAGCCCCCGATGGCCGGCGACGAAGATCCGCTCACCCATGGGCCGCCCCCCGAACCGAAACGCGGTGACCGGCATCGCGCAGGGTGCGCTCCTGGCGGGCCAACTCCAGATCGTGCGTCACCATGCGGCGCACCAGCTCGGCAAAACCGATCCTGGGGGACCATCCCAGCTTTTCCCGCGCCTTGGCAGCGTCGCCCAGAAGATGATCGACTTCCGCCGGCCGAAAATAGCGGGGATCCACCTCGACGACCGCCTCCCAGTCCAGATCCAGGATCGCCGCCGCCGTCTCCAGGAACTCGCGCACCGAATGGGACTCGCCGGTGGCGACGACGTAGTCGTCCGGCGTTGGCTGCTGCAGCATTCGCCACATGGCCTCCACGAAATCGGCCGCGTGCCCCCAGTCCCGCCTGGCGTCCAGATTGCCCAGATACAGCTTGTCCTGAAGCCCCAGCTTGATCCGGGTCAGGGCGCGGGTGATCTTTCGAGTGACGAAGGTTTCGCCGCGACGCTCGGATTCGTGATTGAACAGGATGCCGTTGCAGATGAACAGGCCGTAGGCCTCGCGATAGTTGCGGGCGTACCAGTAGGCCGCCACCTTGGCGACAGCGTAGGGACTGCGGGGATGGAACGGCGTCGCCTCGCTCTGGGGGGGCGGCGCGGCCCCGAACATCTCCGAGGAGCCGGCCTGATAGAAACGCACCATACGACCCGAATGGTGAACGTAGTCGCGCACCGCCTCCAGCAGCCGCAGCGTCCCGGTGGCCACCACGTCCGCGGTGTACTCGGGCTGGTCGAAGGAAACCTTCACGTGGGACTGGGCCCCCAGATTGTAGATCTCGTCAGGCTGCACCGTCTCCAGAATCCGCCGCAGTCCGGTGCCGTCGGCCAGATCGCCGTAATGCAGGAACAGCCTGGCCTCGGGATCGTGGGGATCGCGATACAGATGATCGATCCTGTCGGTGGTGAACGTCGAGGCCCGGCGGACGATGCCGTGAACCTCATAACCCTTTTGCAACAACAACTCGCTCAGATAAGAGCCATCCTGCCCGGTGATACCGGTGATGAGGGCTTTTTTCATTTCGTCTCCTGCAATTTTCGCTCGAATGCCTTCAAAATCGTCTCTCGGTCCAGATGCCGTCCGGCAAAACGCCGCGCCGCCTCGTTGCAGCGTCCTTCGTTCCGACTTTTCTGCGCCACCCGCACCACCGCCACCGCCAACGCCTCGGCATCCTCCGGCGGGCACAGCTCGATCAGGCCAGGATGTTCACGCGCCAACCGGCCCAGTTCGGTGTCCGCCTCGGCGGTCACCACCGCCCGGCCGCCGGCCGCGAGAATGTTGGTCAGTTTCGAGGGCAGCACCAGATCGGCCGCCCCCCGTTTCTGCAACACCAGATGCACATCCGCCGCCGAGAGCATGGCCACCAGTTCCTCCGCCGGCTGCAAAGGCAGAAAACGGATATTGTCCATCCCGGTGCAGGCCCGTTCCAGTTCCGTTTTCGCCGCCCCCTGCCCGCAGACCACGAACTGAATCTGAGGCAATCGGGCTGCCACCCGGGGGATAATCTCCAGCCCTTGTTTCTTCCCCAGATTGCCGGAATACAGCGCCAGCGGCGCCCGTCCGTCGATTCCAAGACGCGCCCGGAAGCGCTCGCCGGCCGCGGCATCGTAGGTGACCGAAGTATCGGCCCAATTGGGGAGCAGGTACGTTCTATCCTCGGGCACCCCCTTGGCGACCAGGCGATCCCGCATGCTGCGGGAAATGGTCGAAACGACCTCGCAACGGCGCAGCAAAAAACGCTCCGCCTCCAGCACGACGCGCCCCAGCTTGCCTGGATTCAACATTCCCAGCCCCAGAGCCGCGTCGATCTCGAAATCCTGGACGTGCAACCAGCACCTGGAACCGCCCAGGCGGGCGGCCAGCAGGGCGACCGGCAGAGAAAGCAAGGCCGGGGCCACGGTGAACACCCAGTCCGGCCGCCACTGCGACCAGCCTACCGCCGGCGGCAGGCTGGCGGCGGCGAAACTGGCCAGATGGACGATGCGCTTGAGGCCGGAAGGGTGCCGGGGTACCCACAGGGGACAGCGCATGACCTCAACGCCATCCCGGATTTCACGCCGATAACGCCAACCCGAATAACCCTTCCCCACCCGCCAGGCGGGATAATAAGGCGGCGCGGTGATCACCCGCACCGAATGCCCCCGCGCCGCAAGCCAGGCAGCCATCTCCCCCGTGTAGCGGCCGATGCCGGTCAACTCGGGGGCGAAGTTGAGGCCGAGGATGAGGATTTTCACTGGCGCTGGATGAAATAATCCCCTAGCACCAACACATCCATTTTGGTACGGAGGAAACAATCCAGCGCTTCCTCTGGCCTGCAAACCACCGGCTCGTTCTCATTGAAGGAAGTATTGAGCACAATGGGTACGCCGGTCAGATTGCCAAAAGTCTCGATCAACCGATAATATCGCGGATTCGTGTGGCGATAGACTGTCTGCAACCGCCCGGAGCCGTCCACATGAGTCACAGCGGGAATCTGAGGCCGTTTTTCTTCCCGAATGGGGAAGACTTTCATCATAAAAGGCACTTCGTCATCGACCTCGAACCATTCAGCCACTTTTTCCCGCAGAATGGAGGGGGCGAAAGGGCGGAAGGATTCGCGCCGTTTGATCTTGAGATTGAGGATGTCTTTCATGTCGGCCCGCCGGGGATCGCAAACGATGGAACGATTACCCAAAGCCCGCGGCCCCCACTCCATGCGCCCCTGGAACCAGCCGATCACCTTGCCCTCAGCAATCGCCTCGGCCGTCCTTCGGCACAGTTCTGCCTCATCTTCGATATATTCACACGTGCATCCGTCGGCATCAAGGGATTCACCGCTCGCTTCCAAGCACTGGCGAATGTCGTCACCACTGAAATGGCATCCCCAATAGGCATGATCCATCACAAAACCACACCCCCCACCTGTATGATGCCAGACTACGAAGGCCGCACCGATAGCACCACCCGCATCACCCGCCGCCGATTGAATATACACCTTCTTGAACGGTGTATTACGCCGCACCTTGCCGTTGGCCACCGAGTTCATGGCGCAACCACCGGCTAGGCACAGCGCATCGATCCCGTGCCGCTCGTGCAACCGGTTCAGCAAGTGAAAGAAAGCCTCTTCATACATGGCCTGCACCGAACGGGCGATGTCCTTGTGTTTCTGGTCCAGCGCTTCATCCTTCTGCCGCGCAGGGCCCAGCAAAGCCTCAAGCTCGTCCGAATACAGCCGCCCCACGCGCGGTGCGCCGCCTTCCCACTCGTACTCCACCTTTTCTTTGTGATGACGGAAGAAGCGGGTGTCCAGCCGGAATGAACCATCGTCCTGCAAACGCACGATCTGGCGCATTTCCTCCATAAAGCGCGGTTTACCATATGGTGCCAATCCCATCACCTTGTACTCGTCGCCGTAGTGTGGAAAGCCCAAAAACTGGGTCAGCGCCTGATAGAAGATGCCCAGCGAATGAGGAAAATAAACCTTGTCCTCGATCTCGATCGAGGCCCCACGCCCCATGCCCCAGGCTGCGCTGGCGAAATCGCCGAAACCGTCCACGGAAACCGCAACCGCCTCGTCAAAGGGCGAAACATAAAAGGCCGAGGCCAGGTGGGCCAAATGATGCTCGACTTGATGCAATTCTCCTCGAAAAGTCTCATCGGGAAAAGCGCGGTGCAACTCTTCTTCGATGCTTGCCCATTGACGGGCGTTTTTGAGTCGGTCGAGCACCAAGCCCAGCTCAGGCCGCCGTTTGAGGGTAAAGCCGATCTTTTTGATCAGATTGGCTTTGGGGTCGCGATTGATCGCCACATGCTCTACATCGGCCAAGGTAATGCCGCCTTCCTTCAGGCAATAACGGATCGCTTCGACCGGAAACCCGGCCCAGTGCTTGATGCGCCGAAAGCGCTCTTCCTCGGCCGCAGCGACCAGCTTACCATCCACCACCAAGCATGCCGAGGCATCACCGTGATAGGCATTGATTCCCAGGATTGTCATCATATTACATTCTCCATGATCTTTTGCTTTTTGCGCCGTCCGTCACCGCTGCCCGGTAATCAGCCGTTCATACTCACGAATCATCCGCTTGACCACTAAAGGCCACGCCAGGTTCGATTTCACGTACTCCCGGCCCGCCAGGCCCATTCGGTTTCGTCGCTCCATGTCTCCCAGCAACTCGATGACCTGATCCGCCACTTCACCGCTATCACATCTGACCACCACACCGCCTCCCGACGCCGCAACTTCGCGGTGTATATTCACCTGATCCGAAATCACCACCGGTGTACCGCAGGCCATCGCCTCCACCACCGTCATGCCAAAGTTTTCGGTATACGACGGCAACACGAACACGTCCGCATCCACATAGGCCTGAATCACCGCATCCCCTTCCAGCGCATCGACGAAGGTTACACTTTCCTCCAATCCCTTTTCCCTGATCCAGCCACGCACTCGCGACGCGTAGCCGTCATTGTCCGGCCCCACAACCGCAAGCCTGGCATTAGGTATTGCCTTTTTCACCTTGGCGAAGGCATCGACCAGAATATCCAGCCCCTTCTTGGAATGAAGCCGGCCCAGAAAGAGCACCAGTGACGCATCGCCGATGCCCAGCTTGGCGCGAAACCGACCTCGTGCCGGCAGCCTAGCAAAGCGCTCCCAATCCAGTCCGATAGGCACAACCACAGAGGGCGCTTTAAGCTTGAAAAATGCCGCCCTGTTTCGTTCCTCTTCTGCCGTATAGTGAATGGCCGACGCCCGGTTGAGATTCGGAAGATCAAAAAGACGCTCGTAAATCCTTTTCAGTAATAAATTTCCGCGCGTGCTTCTTTTGTAGAGATAGGGATCGAGGCTGCCGTGCGGTGTGATGATATATGGAATCCCTTGCTTTCTCGCCTGCCAGGCCGCGTATGTCATGGGAAAGCGGTAGAGGCCATGAATATGAATGATATCGTAATCCCGGCAATGACGTTTCAAAAAGGTTCGCATCCGGCTGGAATACAGCAACGCCTTATTCTGGGCCGAAAATAAGCGCACCTTGGCGCCATGCCAATCCATGGGTTCATCGGTCGGAACACGGACATTAAGAATCCCTCCCGATGGAGTGTCGAGATTCGTCGTCACAACATGAACATCGAGGCCCGCTTCCGATTGGGCCTTCGACATTGCACGCACAACACTTTGCACGCCACCGAACTTCGGCGACCAAGCTTGAAGCATATGAAGTACCCGGATCATGTTATCGGTTTTCCCTGAAGCTTTTGATTCTTGTACCAGTTTACGGATCTACGTATCCCTTCCTCCAATGAAATTTGGGAAGAGCCAACCATGTCAATAGTTCTCTGATATGGAATCCGTTCATTGACGGTCAGTCGAAAAAAACGATCCGATGATATGGGCACCTTCAATCCTACAGCCTTAGCGAGATCACCTATATATGCCAACATCCTCCATAAGAATCTAGGAATCCTACGTGCTGGCTTGCCTGACAAGGCGAGAGAAAACCCATCCAACCAATCAAGGTTGTTGATGGGAGGATCGGTGATATAGAAAACTCGACCACAAACCTTGTCTTCATCGATATCGACCCCAAGGCGATAGAGCTGCCATACCGCATTCTCAACATAACCATAATACTTTATCGTTGGCTTATATCCTGGATGAAAGTAAAGTCGTCGTTCCAGATATGGCCACATCTCGTAAGGAAAGGCAGGGTGATACGGTCCCCATATATTGGTCGGGCGCGCAATAACCCATGGCTTCCGGCACCTCCTTCGAACAATCCTTTCTCCTTCCGCTTTGCTTTCTCCATAGGCAGTATATGGCTGTAAAAACTCGTCACTCTCTGGGAATACGCCAGGAGCAACAACATATTGAGTAGAAATATGGATAAATCGGCGGATGGAGGGAAGCTCATTTACACATGCGACCACATTATCGGTACCAACCACATTGTCGGGAAAATCGTCGATCGTAGCGCCATTCAGATTCGCTTTGGCTGCAAGGTGAAAAACATGAGCAGGTGAGAATTCCCTACTGATTTCTAATAGCTTATCATGATTTTTGATATCACAATGCTTCCAATATGGAATATGTGACTCCAGCTTGGGTTTAAAAATATCAATGTTAAGCACCAAATGGCCTTTCGCCAATAAAAGGTTCATCAAATGAGTGCCAATAAATCCAGAGCCTCCAGTAACGAGCACTCTTTTAGTCATAGAATATAATCCTAATTTTTGTATCGTCCATAAATGGGTCCATGCAACACTCTTTCGATTGTATCTTTTGGGTTTAATATATGCCTAATTATACGAAACCAATAGGCCATCCAGCGATCAGCCATTCGCTTCTCCCTGCCCATGATCCTTCTAAACATTTCATCGTGAAAGGTTCGAATTGGATCTTCGTCACCGCCAGTAGCTGTAATCCCTGTGTCATGAAGCCGAAACCCACTCCAAAACTCGCGTGATAAAGCAAACCTCTTACCTTTCAAGGCCATATCCACCCATAGCTCGCCATCCCACGCACGCCGATTCTGCCTATTAAATCCACCCACCTCCCAGAACGCATCCTTTCTGAAAAATGTCGAGGGCTGGAGCAGCACGCAGGCACCGTAGGCAAAACGCTTTAAAGAAAACCGATCAGAATAACTCTTACGCAGTTCTTTTCCATCCTTGTCGATGATTAGCGCGTCACCCGAAACAACGTCGACCTCTGGGTGTTTCTTGAAAAAATCAACAGCGGACGAAACAGCCCCTGACAACAAAATATCATCGGAGTTGAGAAAGCCATAGATTTCTCCCGTTGCCAACCGGAACCCTTTGTTCAGGCCGTCCGCAGGCCCTTCGTCCGGGTCGAGGATTACATGGGCTATTCTATCGCGATATTTTTCTATAATGTCTCGGCTGCCGTCCGTAGAGCCCGGGTCCACTAAGATATACTCGATATCCGGATAATCCTGCTCCACAACCGAGCGGATGGCCGCTTCCAGAAAACGCGCCTGATTGAAAGAGATGGTGACTATCGATACTTTCATGTGAGGTGTCCATTTATTCGCTTCCAATCAAACGCGGACTTCAATCCTTTCTGGTAGCCACTTATGGCAAGGATCAGGGAAGAGAATCCGATTATAACCGCCCCATCAAAATAAGACATTCCCCGGATGAAGCATGCAATCACAGCGAATACATAGCCTCCGAGAAGTATACTGATAACATCGGTCCTTCTGACCAAGATCAGGCTATACGAAATAAATACAACCACAATCAAAAGCCCTACGAAGCCAAACTCCCCAATCAACTTGAATGCGAGAGAGCTGCCATCATCTGCATTCAGGACATACAGGGTATCACTCAAATGGGACACCTCGCTTTTGTCATTCAAATACGCAAAGTTAGACAAGCCAACCCCCAACGGAAAGTCCCGGATCCCTGACCATGCCATTTGCGCTCCTTTTATAAACACCAATGCTGAGAGATTTTTAGTATGATCGTATTCGCCACCGCCATTTATCCATCCAGCCAGTGCAATAATCCTAGTCTGAATGGAATCGACATAATTCACGGAAGCAAAAACCAACGTCGCCACAACTAGCAACGCGGGGGCGGCTCGAATTAACCGACCAATACTATCAAGCGACCTAATCCACTTTAGAAACGCAGCGACCACCAAGACCGCCAACCATGTCGTGCATGCCGAAAGCATCACCACAAGAACCAAGGCTGTTCTTGTTTTTTTGCCCATCAAATTTATTGCAGACTGGGAATAGCAAACAAACCAATAAATCAATGGAGCCAAGGAAACGGCCACATGCGAAGGCTCAGAGAAGAAACCAGACATCAAAGGGAAGCCAAATGGACTCATATAGCGAGCCGTCTGCAACCCAAAGTACCACAATATCAACTGTGCAAATTGGAGCGCCAATTGAGAAATTAGCATCAACCTAATAATCCGAAAAAAAGCCGGAATCCCACGGGCTATGATAATCTTGATCCATCTGGAAACTAGAACCACAACAAGTGGAAAAAGAACCAAAGACCCCAATGTTCGATTGATATTCAGGAACTCAACTCCCTGCATAAGCTGAGCCAAACCATATATACCGATCGTGCCAAACAATATGACGTACTTTAGAAAGTCGGATTGATTAACCCCTAAATAAATAGTCACAACAGGTAGAATGAGGAAATATGCGGGTACGCCCATCCCACCAACCGGCAACTGGTAATTCCAAAGAAACATGATCGACGCCAAGCCAATCGAAGCCGACATTAAATGGCCGCTAGGCGAAGTTTTGTATTTCGGATAAATATTCAATTTTTCTTTACCTTGAAAAACTTCCTATAAAAATGATTATATCGTACCAACCTGGCATTTCTGCGCATCCACTTCAGCCATTCCATAAACAGAAGTAATTTGCCAAATAACCCAAGATATGATTCCGCATACCACATTTTGGAACATATATACCTCTCTTCCACTATGCGCCTTTTTGAAATAGTAATGGAGCCATAATGACTACGAAAAAGCATTAGGGGCCTATTCACGAACGCAACTTTTTCATAATTATTTAAAGTTAAAAGGAATAGCAATAAATCGGGACCAGCTCCATGTCTGGAGAAGTCATTAGCTGTCGATGTTGGTATTTGGTATAATAAATTGCTTATGAAATCATGACGGCGAAACATTGCCGCACAAGGCGATACAGGTGTTTTGGGTTCACCAATTGAGATGAGCGATTCTCTTATAAATTCTCTTGCATTAAACACTCCTGATCTCTTCTTCCATCTATATGAGGTTCGTTCGCCTTCAGAAGAACGAATCAATACAGAGGAAAACACAAGCCCCACCTGGGCATTATTCAAAAATGGAACCATTGCTTCTAAACAATTAGGCATTAGCACATCGTCGCTGAACAATATTTTTACATATTCTCCTTCTGCATATTCCGCGCACTTCATCCAGTTCAAGACAGGGCCAATATTTGTTTTATTCTTAAACACCCTGACTCGTCTATCACGATTTTGATATTTTTGGCATATATCCCATGTTTTATCGACGCTTGCATTGTCAACCACAATAACCTCAAAGTTCGGATATGTTTGATTTAGGGCTGACTCAATGCACTCGGCTATCAAGCATTCCCGATTGTATACTGGTATAAGTATGCTTACCTTGGGGGTATTATGCTTCTCTAACATATTCTTTCATAATTTTTGAGATAACAGACATCAAGGACTTTTTGTACATTGGAATGGAATGCTTCCTTCTTATCCATTCCGCTGATTCTCTCATAAGTTCGACCCTTTCAGACTTTGACATAGACAAGCATTTTGTGATTGCTTTACGCACTGACTGCGTAGTCAGTTCTTCTATCAATACCCTGTTCTCAAAGGTAATCCCGGATTGCTCGCTTACAACTGGAATGCATCCCCATGACATGCAAGTAAGCACGCTAGTGGCACAGCCTTCAGAACACGAAGGAAGAATCACATAGGATGCAACGCTCATGATATCTCTCATTTGATTCGAATCGACTCTCAAGAAACCGTGAAACCTAATATTTGGCAACCGAAGCTCTTTTTTATAGGCATCAACAAAGTCAGGTTCATAATCGACAAACCCACAAACATGAAGAATAACATCAGGCATGTTTGCTACGGCTTCTAAACACAAATCCAATCCTTTATGAAGCGCCCCCCTGCTCCCAAACCAAACAAAACGGTTGTCTTGCTTTTTATCTAAAACAAGGCTCCTGGGATTAATTGAGCATAAAGATGTAACTGGTACCGAATAAACATTCGGATGGTTTTTAGAAAATTGTTCCATAGCCCAGCCATCCGTGACACTAATTATTGCGTTGGAGAGCAGCTCAGAACACGGCCAAGACCTGTCCAAAACCCTCTTAGGAAAAACGTGACGATTCTTCTTTCTCGCTTGGCGTATTCGCGCAACTTCCGCAAAGCAATGAACCGATTGAGGCGCACCAGTGGCGTAATATATCTTGATAGCCTTGTTATCCGTATAAAATATTTTCTCGTAGCAATCTCCGAAGCCAATTATCAGATCGTATTTGCCAACATTAACCGGGAATCTATTTCTATAATCCATTACATCAACATAGAAACCAATCTCTGAAAGCACATCTGCCATTATAATGGCTTCCTGCATATTGCTATGCTGAACGCTCCCTCTACTACCACGCTTGAATGGATCGGTTATATATATAATTAACGCCCTCCCAACTGGCTTTCCTTGGGGGTTCCTGACACATCGAATGAGGCTTCCAGTCAGGGCACCAACCAACTCACCAATAGTCACCCACAAACTTTTCATACTATGAATTATGTGATATTCAACACAATGTCTAACTCTAATCTCTTTCATCAACTTTTTTCAAAGATATAAACGATTGAATTAGAAAATAACTCCGAATCAACTCCAACCACAATCTCAGCTGCTCGTTTAAATAAACGCTTCCACATTGCTTTAGGCCTGCCGTGTAACAGGCAATAGCCAGATAAAGTCAAATCTGCCCTTCTCCCAAGCTCAAGAGCCATGCAAGGGGAAATCCACGATATATGTTCGGCATTAGCTATAAAAGTTCCCTCGCGCACCATTTTCAGTATAAATTTATAAAAAAATGGATTTGGGGTGGAAACCATTATTTTTCCGCCATCAACAATGTGCCTCCTCGAGAACTCGAGAAGTTTCACTGGGTTATTTACATGCTCAATCACGTCACCTATAACTACTCGATCAAACCTTTTTCCTAAAAATACGTCTGACGTCGCATCAACACACTGTACCTGAAATCCCTTGTCCTTCAGGAAGTCTATCTCATCCTTTAGGATATCAATCCCTAGTACTGAATCCGCCCATTCACAAATACACTTATGCTTCCAATGTTTGGACTCCATATGACTAATGTCATGTTCTACTACTCCTATATCTAACACATCAAAACCTGATACAAACGACTTAATAAATGTCATCAAATCAGGAACAGGTTCTATTTTTCTGCTTCTCAATTCTTCAAGAATATAATCATGAACCCTGCTATCAACAGGGTTAGAACTTATCTCTTTCCAATTCATCACCATCCTCCATTCATCTTCTAAATGACAACCATTCTAGTTTGTAATTAACCCATAAAATATTTGCTATGGAAGTAACCCCGACAGAAATTGCTGTAGCCCATACAAAATCAAAAATATCGAGCTCCTTATAAAACAAGTATTTTACACCTAATATGGCATATAAAGTAATTGGGCTCATAAGAGTAAAAAAAGTATTAACCCATGGTTGTCCTGCTCCATTCATTAGGTGATGCACTGGTTGACTTATACTATTGACAAGAAGCGCTAATGCCATAATAGTTGCAATCTTAGAAGAATACAGAGGAGGCTTCCCATTGAACCAAAAGTTATATATTTCATTTGAAAAAAACATTAATGGGGACAGCGCCATGAAAGCCAAGAGGCCATTCAAGACCATATACTTTCCACATAGACTTCGAGCATCTTTATATGAACTCCCCATTGATGACACTTTAGGAAAAAACGGTTCGCTTAAAGCCATTGTTGCGGCATTTACCTTAGATGGCCCCCAAACACCCAAATGGAAGGAGGTAACATATTGTGCTCCCAAGACGGCACCAAGAATCATCCTTTGCGCCTGTCCATGTAAAACAGATGCAATGGAGGCCACCCCAACGGCCCCCCCAAATTTTAACATTTTCATAAATGCACGGCGGGAAGCATCAGAAATCCTTATACTGTGAACTTGAGATTCACCCCATTCCGCTCTAGTTAGAAGAAAAACTCCCAAGATACAAACAAACGCTGATGAAGCAAGCCCTATCCCAGCGACCGCGATTATATCAGCATCATATATGGTGACGGCTAAAATCGCTCCCAGATTTAGCAATATAGATTGTAACGAAAATAATAGTGCAGTCTTATCAAACATCTGCATTCCCTTTAATGAGGAAGCAATGACGGAAAGAAGCATTGTTATTACTAACTGAACGGCAGTAATCCGGAATATCCACTCTGCTTGTTGCTGGACTGATGCCCCCCCAAAAAGAAACGCTATTTTTCCGGCCATACACCATATAGGTACACCCAGCGAAAAACCTAAAATCAAATAAAATATTATTGAGGTCGCGATAGTCTCCCTCACACCCTGATAATTTCCTAAAGACCAGTCTTCAGAAACAAACTTCAATGTTGCGGAAGACATCCCAAACTCAAATAAGGCAGCAGAAGAAGAAAGCGATGTTGCGACAATGTACACTCCAAACAAAACATCACCAAAATAATTAACTAATATTGGGTATGCTATTAGTGTTATGATGGATGGAAGCGCAAAACCTAAAAATCCATAGATAGAATTTTTTCTTAGCGATGCCACACGTCTGACTCCAAACGGAAGAATACCCAATCAATCATATTCATTATTCCGATATGAGACTGGACTTTCGCTTCCCAACCAAGTATTTTTTTTGCCTTCGAAATATTTGCCACAAATACACGTTGATCACTCTTCCGGGCGGACAATTGTTCAAAACGCAGCTCTACCTTTAGAGCCTTCTCAAGGATCCTAAACAACTCTAGCAATGAAAGGCTATTCTTGATGCCACCACCGATATTAAACGCCTGTCCTCTTGCTTGATCGATGTGCGCCAGGGCCGCGCGATACAACCGCTTCATATCATCGGCGTGCAGCACATCCCGCACCTGCTTGCCGGTTCCAGAGATGGTGAATGGCTCTTTCAGAATCCCCTTCTTCGTTTCAACAGCCTTCTGACAGAACCACCCCACCCAGCCTTGATCGTAGGTGGCAAATTGCCGTCCTCCATACATTGATGAGTGACGAAAGACCACCGTGTTCAGCCCAAAGATGCGCGCGTAGTCGAGCATATACTGGTCGGCTGCACCCTTAGAACAACCATAGGGGGAGTGAAAATCCAGCGGTGTAGATTCATCAAACCCTTCCGGCTTTTCAACGCATTCGTAGCGTGTCTCCGTCTCCCGATAGGTATATTGCTCCAGGTCGCCATACACCTTATTGGTGGAAGAATAGATAACAGTGGCCTCTGGTACGTGCTTCCGCACTGCTTCCAGCAGATTCAATGTACCAAGGGCATTGACCTCAAAGTCGAACCGAGGATTGGCGATGGAGGTGGTCATAGCCACTTGCCCGGCCAGGTGGAATACGGCGTCGGGCTTGAACTCTTGTACGACTTTCGTGATGTCATTTGGGCTGCGAATATCTCCATGCACAAATCGAAAATTCCCCTGCTGATGTAGCCATTGTAGATTTTCATGGGATCCAGTTCTGGATAGATTATCAAACACTACCAATTCATCGCCTCTTGAGAGCGCGTCCGACGCCAGATTGCTCCCCAGAAAACCGCAGCCCCCGGTAATCAATAATTTCATTTCTCCATCTCCTTTATCACTCTTCGCAGGCCCTCTTCATGTCCGATTTTTGGTGTCCACCCCAAGGCCGTCAGCGCCTCGATATGGGCATGAAAGGCCATCGGCTCGCCCTCGCGGTAAGGAATGGCGCCAAAGTTCAGGATGGTCCTGTTTTCACCGAAGCGCCGTTCGTATTCCCGTTTCAGCAATTGGATAAAGGTTTTCACCTGGATGGAGCGCCCCAAACCCACCTCGAATTGCTCGAATCCCTTCATGGCATGCAGATTGTCGAGGATTGTCAAGTAGGCCGCGACAACGTCATCAATGTAGATAAAATCGCGTAGCTGCTCGCCTGAGGTTAGGTCGATTCTGTCCGCGCCAGATTGCAGTTGGGTCAGGAGCCATGGCACAAGCTTAGTGGGATCATCCCTTGGACCGTACATGTGCTCAAGCTGGATATTGACGACTTGTATCCTGTCCTGTTTTTGTTTCAACCAATCGACAAATTGCGCTTTCGAGAGCGCATAATCGTTCAGGTTCCTCGGTAATAGCGTATCGGTGTTGATAAAGGCTTTTGCACCGTACCGAATACAGGCGTCGAGCACCCGAACACCGAACATGAGATTGCTTTCGATTACTTGCGAGACAGTTTCCCCATCCCGACCATAGTTGCATGCCGTGTGGATAACCACGTCGATCATTTGATCCTTAAAGGGCTGTCCGATCCCCACAGCATCTACATCGTAGAGCCGCGCTTGGTGTAGCAAGTCTGTGATTCTCCACGTATTGGAAGTTGATCGCTTGATAGCGACCACTTTATGGCCACGGTGAATCAACGCGGCCAGCAGGTGTGACCCCAGGAATCCCGTCACTCCCGTGAGCAGAATCGTGGCCATTCAGAACCCAATACCAAAAAACTCTTCGATCTTCTCCGCCACGAAGTCCAGTCGCGCCTCGTCCAGCGCGGGATAGACGCCGAGCCAGAAGGTGCGCTCCATGGCGGCGTCGGTGTGGGTAAGCGCACCGGAGATGCGATACTCCACCCCCTGGAAGTAAGGCTGGCGGGTGAGGTTGCCGGCGAAGAGCAGGCGCGTGCCGATCCGGTGCTGGTTGAGATACTTCAGCAGATCCTCGCGGGCAACACTCGCTTCCGGCTTTACGGTGACGGGCAGACCAAACCAAGCCGGATCGGCCTTGGGGGTAGGTTGGGCGATGTCGAGGAAGTCGGCCAGCGAAGACATGCGTCCCTTCAAATAGCTGAAATTCTGCTTGCGCTTTTCAATGAAGCCGGGCAGCCGCTCCAACTGCGCCAGGCCACAGGCCGCCTGCATGTCCGAAATCTTCAGGTTGTAGCCCAGATGCGAATAGACATATTTGTGGTCGTAGCCGAACGGCAGGTCGCCATGCTGCTGCGCGAAACGCGCGCCGCAGGTGTTGTCGCAACCCGGCTTGCAGTAGCAGTCGCGCCCCCAGTCGCGGAAGGACTCGGCGATCACGGCCAGCTCGTCGTTGTTGGTGAAGACCGCGCCGCCTTCGCCCATCGTGATGTGGTGGGCCGGATAGAAGCTTAGGGTGGCGATGTCGCCAAAGGTACCGACCATCCGGCCGTCATAGGTGGAGCCCAGAGCGTCGCAGCAGTCCTCGACCAGCCACAGACCGTGCTTCTCGCAGAGGGCCTTCACCTTGCCCAGATCGAACGGGTTGCCGAGTGTGTGCGCCAACATGATGGCCTTGGTCTTGGGCGTGATGGCGGCCTCGATCAAATCCGCGTTCACGTTCAGCGTGGCCGGGTCGATGTCCACGAACACGGGGACTGCGCCAAACTGGATGATCGGGTTCACGGTGGTGGGAAAACCCGCCGCCACCGTAATCACTTCGTCGCCCTTCTGGATGGCCCGCTCGCCCAACTTGGGCGAGGTGAGGGTGGAAAAGGCCACCAGATTGGCCGAGGAACCCGAATTGACGGTCATCAAATGTTTGACGCCGATGAATTCCGCAAGCCGTTTCTCAAACGCGTCGTTGAAGCGTCCGGTCGTCAGCCAGCCGTCCAGGGACGCCTCGACCATGTTTTCGATCTCCGGAAGGCCGATGACCTTGCCGGACGGCGGAACAGCGTCTTTCCCGGGCGTGAAGTCCGCTGGCGCGTCATGTTCGAGCGAAACCGATAACGGCAACGCGTTCTTCACCCGGAGACGGGCGATCTTCCTCATCGCGGCGGCAGTCAAGCGGGCCGTCTCGCCGATCACCACGGAACGATGCAGCAGCATGGTTTTGCTCAATGCCAGAAAGCTGCTTCGCGGCAGCGCCCTTCCGGGCAGGAAGTCCGCCACGTCCAAAGGAAGGCCATCCACGCCTTCGTAAGGCTTCGAAGTGATGAACGCAAAATGCGCATCACCACGTTCATCAGGTTCGGTCAAGGCCAAGGCCGGACGCACCTTGTGGTTTGAAAGGTCGGTAAAGGGATAGCGCACCTTGTAGATGACACCAACCGTAATCTCACAGGTCATTCCAGACCTCCTCCGCCGGATCGCCAAGAACGGCACGAGCAAATCCCGTTTCCTCCTGCAACTTCAACATGGCCTGAATTTCTTCCTCTGCCTGACCGGCTTCATCATCCGGCAGAACAATCAGCCTGACCCGGTTGCCAAACTCGGGCGGTATCCTGAGCTCGATTCGACGGTCTTTTCCCACCTCGAGCGTTTCACAAAGCGCCTTCTGCATCATCTCTCACTCCAATTCATGTCACGCATGTAGTCTTCGATTTCATTCATGCAACGCGCCTGCATGTCCTCGCCGTTCAGCCAAGCACGATGCCAGTCCACGACCCGAGCCAACGCATCAGAAAGACTCCAGGTCGGCGTCCAGCGCAATCGCGCTCGGGCCTTGGAGATGTCGAGTTTCAGATAGCCAGCCTCATGCGGATGCGAGGTGTCATCGAGCCGCCATCCGGCGTCGCCGCCCCACAGCTCCACCATGCGATGAAGGATCCATTCCACCGGCCTGGCATCACAATCTTCGGGGCCGAAGTTCCATCCCTCCGCATGGGATTCCGGATTCCGATAGAGCGCCTCGGCCAACACCAGGTAGCCGGACAACGGCTCCAGCACATGCTGCCAAGGCCGAATCGCCGACGGATTGCGGATCACCACGGGTTCGCCCTTCTCGAAGGCCCGCAGAATGTCGGGGATCAGGCGATCCTCCGCCCAGTCGCCACCGCCGATCACATTGCCCGCGCGCGCGGATGCAAGGCCGACACCCTCGGTCTGGAAAAAGGAGCGGCGGTAAGCGGCGGTCACCAGCTCGGCGCATCCCTTGCTGCTGCTGTAGGGATCGTAGCCTCCCATCGGATCGCTTTCGCGATAGCCCCATACCCATTCCCGATTCTCGTAGCACTTGTCACTGGTCACGCTGACGATGGCCTTCAGTTTCGGACAGGAACGCGCCGCCTCCAGCACCTTGGCCGTGCCCACGACATTGACCTCGTAGGTTTCGACCGGCTCGCGATAAGAGAGGCGCACCAGCGGCTGCGCCGCCATATGGATCAGGATGTCTGGATCAAACCCCGCCATGCTTCGCTGAAGCCGATCGAAGTCGCGGATGTCACCAAACTCCGATTCCACGGCCTTGCCCACGCGCGCCACCGAAAACAGGTTCGGCGACGTATCCGGCGGCAGGGCATAGCCCTTGACCTTCGCCCCCATACGGCTCAACCAAAGCGCCAGCCAACCACCTTTGAAACCGGTATGGCCGGTCAGAAACACCCTTTTTCCTCGCCAGAACGCCGTATCCATCTTCACCTTACCAGACCTTCCACGGGGCCCTAGCCTGACGCCAAAGTTCTTCCAGTTGGTTCTTGTCACGCAGCGTGTCCATGGGCTGCCAGAATCCGCGATGATGCCAGGCCATCAACTCCCCATCCGCAGCAAGATTCCTCAGCGGCTCCTGTTCCCAGATCGTGTCGTCGCCTTCAATGTAGTCCATTACCTTGGGTGACAACACGAAAAAACCGCCATTCACCCACGCGCCATCGCCACGGGGCTTCTCCTCGAACGCGCAAACCCGATTTTGGTGGATATTGAGCGCACCAAAGCGACCCGGCGGTTGAACCGCCGTCATCGTAGCGAGACGCCCATGCCCACGGTGAAACTCCACCAGCCGGGCAACATTCACATCCGCCACGCCATCACCATAGGTAAAACAAAACGGTTCGTCATCAAGGTAACAGGCTACGCGCTTCAGTCGCCCGCCGGTCATTGTGCTTTCACCCGTGTCGATCACAGTCACCTTCCAATGCTCCGCCTTCTTTTTATGCACCTCCATGGTATTGTGCTCCATGTCAAAGGTGACGTCCGACATGTGCAGAAAATAGTTGGCGAAGTATTCCTTGATGACATATCCCTTATAGCCGCAGCAGATGATGAAATCATTGATCCCGAAATGGGAATAGATCTTCATGATGTGCCACAGGATCGGCTTGCCGCCAATCTCGATCATCGGCTTTGGTTTGAGGTGGGATTCTTCGCTGATTCGGGTTCCCAGTCCTCCGGCCAGTATCACAGCTTTCATGGATGCTCCTTGTACTCAACTGCTTACGAACGCATCGGAGTGGAAGCAGCGCTTCTTCAACCCCCGCTCGACTAATAATCGTGAAACCGAACGAATCATCTCGAGAGAACCGCACGCATAAACGCGACACGCTTCCATATCGGGCATATCCTCCAGCAGCGCATCCTGCACATACCCCTTTCGGCCATTCCAATCTGCATGCGGACGGGAAAGCACCGGCACATAGTTCACCCGGATGTTCGAATACTCCGGTTTCCAGAAAAACTCTTCCGGATGCCGATTTCCCCAGTAGAGGGAAAGCGTGACGTCATCCACTGGCCTGCCTTGCCGGTCCAGTCTGTCCAACATCGCCTTAATCGGCGCGATGCCGGTTCCCGTGGCAAGAAAGACGACATAGCGCTTCATCTCCCGCAGAAAGAAGCTCCCCTTGGGGCCTTCGATGCGAAGCAAGTCGTTTTCCTTCGCTTCGTGAAACCAGTACCGACTCAAGACTCCGTTTTCTCGCTCACGGATATAGAACTTCAGCACCTTTTCATCGGCGCTGTTAGCCAGCGAATAGCTCCTGCGAACGCCCCCAGGGCCAATGACGTCCACATACTGCCCTTCGAGAAATCTGAAATCTGCTGCCGGAGGCAGGCGCAAGTTTACCTCGACGATATGGCGCGTACGGTGCACGATGCTGTTGATGCGCGCTGGCAAGGTCTTAATCTCGATGTCCCGCAGCGCACTCAAGTCCTCCGCGTCAATCAGCACATCCGAGGCCGGGGCGCAGCAGCAAATCAACACCTTGCCTGCCTGAACATCCTCCTCGGTCAGCGCCGTTTGTGGCCGTAGTTCAACAACCTTTCCTGCAATAAGCCTGGTCTTGCACACACCACATTGCCCATTATTGCAGCTATATTCAAAAACATGGCCCGTTTTCAGGGCGTTTTCCAGCAAGCTCGAATCAGGGGATGCCCGGAAACAAACACCCGTTGTTGTTCGCACCTCAACCACTGCGGTCATCACCTTTCATCAAGTGAGTGGCGATTACAGACATGCCCTCCTCCAGCGAAATGCGCGCCTGCCATCCCATGGCATGCAAACGAAACACATCCATCAGCTTGTGCGGCATGCTATCGGGCTGCGATGCCTCCCAAACAATCTCGCCATCAAAGCTAACCATCTCGCGCACCAGCTCCGCCAACTCGCGAATCGTCACATCCTCGCCTACGCCCACATTGACGATCTGCTCATCGCTGTAGTGTTGCATCAAAAACAGACAGGTAGCTTACTGGCATCGGGTTTATCTGTGGAATGTCCATGAACAAGCCCATGTGGCGGTCGGTTGGGAGGAGGGGACCAAGGAACCCTGGAGGGTGCTCAGCGACAACCAGGCCGATGCCCAAACGCTGGCCGATCATGGCCGTCGATTCACTATCGAGGAGAGGTTCCTCGACTACAAATCCAACGGCTTTGGCTGGGAGGATTCCAAACTGCGCGACCACCAGGCGCTGCAACGGTTGTGTTTTGTGATGGCGGTGGCTGCCTGGATCCTGATCTGCCAGGGAACCGAGGTGGTCGAGGCCGGCCTGCGCCGTAAAGTCGATCCCCATTGGCGAAGGGGCTTGAGTTATGCCCGCATCGGCTGGGATTGGATTCATCGTGCCCTCAGCCAAGGTGAAACTTTGATTGAGCAACTCTTTCTACCTGATGCCGATGACCCGGCTCCGGTCCCAACCGCCAAGGATCGTTCCCGATGGATGGACCCGTTACCTCAATGGTTCCATTTCTGTATCCCCTGTCCATATAACAATTTGATAAACATGAAATCGAGATTTGTCAGGCAGCCCTCCTCCTGCCCATGCCCAAGGCCCCGGCAAGCACCAAGACCAGCACGATTTCCCGGCTCCAGTAGCCGTACAGGGCGCCGGTGACCCCGAAACGGGGAATGGCGTTCCAGGCTACCAGGGCGGTGACGGCCACCCCCAGACCCAGCATTATCATATACCGTCTTTGCCAGGATTTGGCCATCATCGCCTGGCCCAGCAGATCGGCGCACAAGATCAGCGCCAGCATGAGCAGCATTCCCTGAAGCACGGGCACCGCTTCCCCGTAGGCTTCGCCATAGAGCAGCCGCACCAAGGGAGCGGCACCAGCCGCCCCCAGAGCACCCACGGCGAGCCCCGCCAGGCCGAGTAGCAGGACCGAGCGGACCAGGATGGAGCCGAAGCCACCCTGGGCGGCGCCGTTCACCAGCCTGGGAAACACCGCCGCCATGTAGGCGCTTCCCACAACCGTCAGCCCCTCCACCAGGCGGGCGGCGGCCGAGAACAGGCCGACGGCGTGATCGTCGGCCAGCAGTTCCAGGAAGAATACGTCGGCCCGGCGCGCCAACAGGGCCAGCAGGGCCACCCCCCACAGGGGCCAGGCCTCCTTCACCAATGGAACGAAGGCGGCGGCGGGAACCGCACCGCCCCAGCGCAGCCGGCGCAGGCGCACCAGCGTCAGCCCCAGGGCCAGCAGGTGGGAGGCCAGGTAGCAGTGACCGACCCAGAGAATCCGCCCCTGCCACAGCACCACCCCCACGATCGTTCCCAGGGTGAAGAGGAGCTTCTGGTACAGGCCGATGCGCCCCTCCAGATCCAGGCGGTCCATGCCCCGCAGCACGCTATTGAACAGCGCGGTGACCGAAAGCACCGCCACCCCGGAAAGAAACAGCAGCAGTTCCTCCCAGGGGATCGCGAACCGCCGCCCCAGGATCAGGGCCAGCGGCAGGAACCCCAGCACCACTACAGCCTTGAGCACCAACAGGGGAACGGGGATCTCTGCCCGCCCCCGCCGCGCCACCAGGCGGGTCAGGAGCACATCGAGACCGAAGTCGAAAAAGATGCCGGCCACGGCGGTGAAGGCGAACAGGAAATTGAAGTGGCCGAACACCGCCACCGGCCAGAAGCGCGCCAGCACCAGCCACATCCCCAGATAGAGCGCACCGCCGCCGGCCAGGTGCAGACTCTGCCACAACACCCCGCGCCAGTGGACCAGATCCGCCGCCAGGTTGCGCAGCGCTGCGGTCACGGTCCCGGCCACCGCCATCCGGGGGTCGGAGAGGGTTCCCGAACCATATCCACACTCGTAAGTCCTGTCACGGCTGGGTCGGTGGTCATATCCATCCGTTAGCGGCGGTCCGCCGCTCCACGGGAGCCACCGACATGTCCGGATCGCCTAGCGGATCCCGTAATGTTCCCAGGACCATAGAAACGGCGCAAGGTCGAACTCCACCACCACGCAAAGCCAGCAGGTCGCCGCCAGGGCGAGCCACCAGCGGCGGGTGGAACGGGGGAAGCGGTGCCAGGCGGATGCCGCCACACTGATTAGAAACAGGGTTTCCATGAGCAGGCGCCGGTATTCCCAGACCGCGGCGGCCACCGGACTCAGCTCCCGACCGGAAAATAGGTCCACGGCGGTCATCACCACGCCCAGAGCGATGTTGCGCGATTCGTCCGGCCACCGGTAGTCGAACCAGGGCCACAGCCAGGGATTGAAGACGAAATCCCCCACCAGGTGCCCCAGATGGCCGATGGCCCAGGAGACGGCCACCACCCGGCGGCGGGTGACGATGCCGGCCGCCAGGCTGCACAGGAGCACAGCGGTGAGGTTGTGGGTCCAGTTCCGCCCGTAGGGGGCCAAGTGGAGAAAATCGGCCACCACCTTGTCCACCACGTCGGGAAACAGCGCCGCCACCAGCGCCGGCCACAGGGGTAGCGGGCCGATCAGGCGGGCGGCGGCCCGCACCCCCAGCCAGTTGATCGCCAGATGTCCGGGAGGATACACGCTCAACCCTCATGTACCAGGTCGTGAATCAGCCAGGTGGTCACCAGCACCCAGGCCATGGACTTGTCGAGGAAATCGTCGAAGCACAGGGCCGCCAGGGCCGCCAGCGTCAACGGGAACGCCGCGGTCCCGAAGGTGCGCCGCAGCGCCCAGACCCAGAACCCGGCCACGAAGACCAGCCCCGGCACCCCGGCGTCCACCAGGGACTGGAGAAAGATGTTGTGGGTGTTGTGGACCCGGCCGAAACCGGACTCGAGACTGAACACCCCCGGCCCCAGGCCGAACCAGGGGGACCGGCGCCACAGTTCGACGGCCCGGGACCAGATCCGGAGGCGGCCGGACAGGGAACGGTCGTCCACCCGGGGCAGGAAATCCTTCGCCGTGAGGGTCGCGGGGCGGTGCAGTTTCTGCAGGTACGGCAGCGCCGTGGCGTAGCGGGCCGAAACCTTCGGGTTGAACCAGGCCACGACATGGAACAGGAGCAGACACGCCACCAGCACCCCGGCGCCCAGCAGCAGCCGCTGGCGCGATACCAGCAGCCAGCCACCCAGCCCCACCAGCAGGCTGAGCAGAAAATTGCGCGACCGGGACAGGGCGCCGGCCAGCAGGGCGATCCCCGCCATCACGGCGTAGAAAAGGCGCCACCGCCCGCCGACCCGGAAGAAACGGATCATGCCGTAGAGGGCGATCAGGGCCGACAGGGTGCCGAGGATGGTGTGCCAGCGATAGAGCGAGGTAATCACCGGCAGAGCGTCGGCGGCCACGGTGTGGCGGCGGATCGGGTCGACCCATTGCGGTGCGAACGGCTGCAGCGCCCCCAGCCCTTCGATGACCAGCAGCACCCCCAGCACCAGCCAGCGCAGGCGCCGGTCCCCGCCGCCGTGATCCAGGATCAGCCACAGCAGGGGAAACAGGGAAATGACCGCCAGCGGCCCCAGGGCCCGGAAGCCCAGTTCCAGCAGGGAAGGATAGCTGGTGAAGTGCAACGCCGTGGACCCCAGGTAACTGAGCGCCAGGCCGCCGAGCAGCCACAGGGGGGTGCGGTAGCGCCGGTACCAGAATCCCGGGGGACGGCGCCGCAGGACGGCCAGGGCCATCAGGGCCGCCGCCAGGCAGGCGGTCAGACCGAGCCAGTGGTTGACCGCGGTCCCGGCGGCCGGCTTGACCAGCACCAGGGCCAACAGCACCAAAAATCCGAGGTCGGCCCAGTCGCGTCGGCTTTGCACCATCCTCACAGTCCTCCGCTCCGTTCGGGAAACAGCACCACCCCGACCGTTTTCAGGATGATCTTCAGGTCCAGACTCAGGGACCAGTTTTTGATGTACTCGATGTCCATGCGGACGATCTGGTCAAAATCCCGGATGCGGTTGCGCCCGCTCACCTGCCACAGGCCGGTCAGGCCCGGCTTGATGCTGATGCGGCGATAGTGCCAGTCGGCATAGCGGTCCACCTCGTCCACGGTGGGCGGCCGGGTCCCCACCAGGGACATCTCCCCCCGGAGCACGTTCCAGAACTGGGGCAGTTCGTCCAGGCTGTACTTGCGCAGGAAACGCCCCACCCGGGTGATGCGGGGATCGTTCTCGAGCTTGAAGATGGGGCCGTCGTGGAGGTTTTCCCGTTGCAAACGCGCCTTGAGGGCCTCGGCGTTCGTCACCATGGTGCGAAACTTGTACAGGCGGAAGCGCCTGCCCCCCTTGCCGACCCGTACCTGGCTGAAGAGCACCGGGCCGGGGGAGTCCAGCTTGATCACCAGGGCGATCCAGGGAAACAGCAGCGCGGTGATGGCGAGCCCCACCAGGGCGCCGCCGATGTCCAGCATCCGCTTGAGAATGCGCTGGTCCGGGTCCAGGTTGTAGGGGGCCAGTAGAATGCCGTCGCAGTTGGCCATCTTGCAGGGCTGCTGGCCGTAATAGGGATAGATCTGGTCGAAGTTGAGGGCGATCTTCACCGGCAGACCGTACCGCTCCAGCTTGCGCAGCAGGTCGTCGATCTGGCTGTGGTAGAGCCGGTCCCGGGGGTAGGCGATGTAGATCTCGTCCACCACCGAATTCTTGATCCGTTCGAACATCTCTTCCACGTCCGCCTCCCGGGGATCGATACAGTCCACGATGTGGATCCCCCAGTGGGGATGGGTCTCCAGATCGCGGCGGATCCGTTCCAGACGGTCGCCGTAACCCAGCAAGGTCACGGCGATGCCCATGCCGCCGCGGCGCAGCCAGGCATCGTAGAGCAGCTTGACGGCGATCTTCTCCGCCAGCACCAGCGCCAGTCCGAGACCGAAATAGGCACCGAAGAACAGGCGACTGTACCACGCCGATTTGGTCAGAAACAGCACTGCGGCGCACAGAACGCCCGTCCAGACGAAGGCGCGCAGGGTACCCAGCAGGATCTCCCCCAGACGGCGATAGCGGTAGCCGGTCAGTACCCCGTAACGGAGCATGAATCCTAGGGTCACCGGCGCGGAGAGGTACAACAGCCACGCATAAGGGCGCACCGCCGGCCAGTCCAGCGTCCCGAAACGCCAGCGGAAGGCGATGGCGAAGGCCGCCACCAGCAGGGCCAGATCGAAGAGGGCGATCGCCAGCTTGATGAAATCGGAATACAGTTTCACGGTTTTTGGGAACGGTGATTCTCGGTATTTCGCTTCAATTCCGCCTCCAGAATGGCGATCCGCTGGGCCAGGCGGCGCAGGGTGCGCTCCTGCCGGGAGTGTTCCAGATCCATCAGCAGCATCTTCACCAGGATGACGCCGACGGCCAACACCAGCGCCAGCACCGGTGGATAGGCGACCCCGAGCCAGCCGGCCACCCAGTCCACCAGGCGAGGGAACAACCCCAGCACCACCACCGCCAGGGCCACGGCGCTCCACCACAGGGCATGGCGGGCGTGGAGACGGTCGCGGCGCAGCAACCACAGCAGAACGGCGGCGATGGCGAGGCCGAGAACGGCGGTGGTGACCTGATAGGAAATCATCGCATCTTGTGCCTGCGTTCGTTCAGGGCGAATTTCGCCAGACAGAGAAACACCGTCTGCACCATGTACCACCCCACCCGCCACCAGCTGGCGAACACCCGCGACTTGCCGTCGAGGCGCGGGCGCATGGTCACCGGCGTCTCGGCGATGACCAGACCCCGGGCGCGCACCAGCAGCAGGACGCCGAGATCCTGGTATTCGAGCAGGGTGGCCCGCGGGGAGGCCAGCAGGCACAGGGCGGCGTGATCGTACAGGCGGAACCCCGAGGTCAGGTCGGCGAAGGAAAAGCCGCTCAGCAGCCGGAACAGGCGCCAGGCCAGACGGCGCAGGCGGCTGCCGCGCTCGGGATAGGCGCCGATGACCACGTCGGCCCCGGTAGCGCGGCGGGCCTGCAGCAGTTTGGGAATCTCCTCGGCCCGGTGCTGGCCGTCGGCATCCATGGTGACCACGGTGTCACAGCCCAGCCGCAGGGCGTAGCGCATGCCGGTCTGGGCCGCCCCCCAGGCCCCCAGGGAAACCGGCAGACGCAGGACGACGGCACTGGCGGCCTCGGCCACGGCGGCGGTGTCGTCCCCGCTGGCGTCGTCCACCACGATCACCACGGCGCCAGGCAGGCAGCGGCGCACCGAGGCGACGACGGCGGCGACGACAGCGGCCTCGTCTTTGGCGGGCATCACCACCGCCAGGCGGGGTTCGGCGATGGGGTCGGGGGCTTCCCGGGACGGTTCCACAATCCGAACGACCGCGTTCATGTCAGCCACGTCCCCCGGCTGGACGAACGCCGGCGCGCTTTCTCGGCCGCCATCTGCATCGGAAACTTCAACCGCCGTGTTCGAGATATCACCCGGGCAGATGACTCAGAAACCATTCCAACAGCCGGATCAGGGCGATGATGGCGCCGATGGACCCGATCACCCACAGGGTCTGACGATGAATGGCCTGGGTAAGCCGCACTTCCACCGCTTTGACCTCCAGGCGGACCTGGTCGATTTCCTTTTGCAGCTCCAGCCGTACTTTCTCGATCTCCTTGGTCAGCCGCAATTCCGTTTCCTTCTGCTCCCGCCGGGTTTGTTCGATCTCCAGGGACAACTCCGCCCGGAGCTGCTCGACCTCCCTGGTCAAATCGGTACGCACCTGCTCGATTTCCTTCGTCAAATCCGCCCGGACCTGCTCGATCTCCTTGGTCAGATCGGCACGCACCTGCTCGATTTCCTTGCTCAGATCGGCGCGCACCTGCTCGATCTCCTTCGTCAAATCCGCCCGGACCTGTTCGATCTCCTTGGTCAGCCGCAATTCGCTTTCCCGCAGGTCTTGCCGGGTGGCCACGTCGGAAAGATTGGGATAGCGCTCTTCGAGCGCCTCGAAGGCTTCGGCGATGATGCGGGCACGGGTCTTGTCGTCGGGAGCCGTAGAAAGCTTTTCGTAGAGGTCGATCACCGAGGTCATGGGAGAACGAGATCATGGGACGAAGGAGGGTTCAGTATACCATCGAAAGAACCGCCTGCCCCCGAAGCGATCGTCCTGCCGGTCATCCACATACCTCCTGGTAAATCGCGGCGAGGGAGCGGGCACAGGTTCGGATGTGGTATCGCCGGCTCAGCCTTACCCGCCCGGCCTCGCCCCTTCGTCGCCGCTCGATCGGGCATCGCCTCACCGCCTGCAGTACCTGCGCCAACGCCGCCGCATCCCCCGGCGGCACCAGCCATCCGGTCACACCCGCCTCCACCACCCAGCCCATGCCGGAACCGGGCACCCGGGTGGCGATCACGGGCTTGCCGTAGGCCATCGCCTCCAGCAGCACCACGCCGAAGGCCTCGGTGCGCTCCACCGAGGGCAGCACCAGCACGTCGCAGGTGGCCAGCAGGGCGTTGCGGCGTGCGTCGGACAGGGCGCCGGTGAAGTGCACGTCCAGACGTCGTTGCCGCGCCCGTTCCCGCAGCGGGTCCAGCCATTCCCCGGCGCCGACACAGATCAGACGGATGCCGTCGTCCGGCCGCAGCGCCGCCAGCAGCACCGCGTGGCCCTTGTAGTAGGTCAGGCGGCCGACGCAGAGCAGCCGCAGCCTCTCCTCGCCCCATTGCCGCGCCGCCCAGGCCAGATCCTCGTCGCCCGGCGGCGGCAGGCGGGCGGGATCGATCCCCAGGGGCACGACCTCGCTCTTGTCGCGCCAGGGACGCAGCGGCGCGCTGGCATCGCGGTACGGGGGCGAGGTGGCGATCACCTTGACCGACCGGCGCAGCAGCGCCTGCTCCCAGGGCCGGTAAACCCGGTAGGCCAGGGCCAGACGGGGATCGATGGTCGAGGCCACCACGTCGGCGTGCCAGTGGATCACCCAGGGCAGCCGGCGCGCCGCCGGCAGGGCCAGGACCCAGAAGGCCGAGGGGTTGGGCAGGTGAAGGTGGAGCAGGTGGGGGCGGAAGTGCCGGATCATCCGTGCCAGCCACAAGGGGAACGCGGGACTGACCGGGGTGTAGAGCAGCCGCCCGTAAGCGGGAACCCGCCACACCGGAAAGGGATGATCCCGGCGCCCGGGACGGTCGTGGGCGTGGACCAGGGCGGCGGGCTCGACGCCTTCGGCCGCCAACGCCGGCAGCAGGTCGCCGAGAAACCGCTCCATGCCGCCGGCGAAGGGCGGGTAATACTTACCGAGATGGAGGACGCGCACGCCGGCTTTCCAGTCGGGCCAGACGCCGGCGCGCCACGGGAAGACCGGTACCGGGCGCGGCACCCAACCGGTTCGTGGTCATCCTTTCAACCATTGATCCCGTGTGACACCGGCCTGCTTCAATAGGCGGACGAGAAGATCCGGACTGATGGGATTTCGATGCGGATTGGGTATCGTCAGGCGGCGGTTTCCCTTGATCATGAACAGATGCCTGCCACCACTGTAAGGGCCTTGGAAACCGAGTTCCCTGAGCCGTCGCACCAGTTCCCTGTGCGTGACAGGGCTCAGCTTTCCCACTCGCTCGCCACCTCATGCGGCTCCGCTATCCGGATTCCGTCGAGTTCCGGAATCTCCAGCCCTTTCCGCAAGCTCAGAACGATCCATTCCTCCAGCACGCTTTTGAGATTTTCCCGGCACTCCTCCAGGGTCTTGCCTGTGGCCCAAACACCGGGCAAAGGAGGTATTTCACCGTAATACGGCTCTTCGTCCTCGATCAGTTCGTAACGCGCCCGCCGCATCGCTTCCGCCAGATACGCCTCCAACATGGTTCCACCTCGGGAATGGGCATCGAGGGTATTTTCTCACAGTCCCGCCGGCCTGCACCAATGCCGTCAGAGCATGGATCCGAGCGCTCACCGAGATGGAGGACGCGCACGCCGGCTTTCCAGTTGGGCCAGACGCCGGCGCGCCAGGCGGTTTCCGGGCTGCAGCGCCAGCACCTTCTCGTAGGCGCCGGCCGCCTCACGATAGCGCTTCTGGGCCAGCAGCGCCTCGGCGAGATAGAGATAGATCCCGGCGTCCGCTCCCAGGGCCAGGGCCTCGCGGTAGTCGGCTTCCGCCTCGGCGCAACGCCCCTGACGGTGGCGCACGTTGCCGCGCAGCAGCAGCAGGCGCTGCTTCACCATGGGAATCCGCGCCTGCTTCAGACCCGCCGCCACCGCCTTCAGGGCCAGATCGTGACGCCCGGCGACGAAATAGGCCGCCGCCAGATTGGCGACGACGCTCTCCGGCAGATGCGCTTTCGGCGGCCAGGGCGTGGAGGCGGCGATTTCCCGCCCCAGACGCAGGGAATCGGCGACTCTCCCGGCGTCGAAATATTCCCGCGCCAGTTCCAGTCTGGGACGCAGGGCTCCGGGCTGGTGCCGGACGTTGTCCTCCCAGAAGCGCACCGGATCGCGCCACAGTTCGTTGCGCTGCCAGGTGAGAACGGCCAAAGCCGCCAGCACCGCGGCCGTGACGGCGGGGGCCAGCCGGGGCCCACGGGGCGGCAGCCACACGGTCAGCCCCCAGGCCGCCGTCAGGGCCAGTCCGGCGTTGGGCAGATAGGTACGGTGCTCGAACACCAGATCCTTGATGGGAATCACCGACGATTCCACCAGGTGGGCCGCATAGTAGAAAAGGACGCCGAACGCCGGCAACGGCCAGCGCCCCACTCCCCGAAGCGCGGCGGCCAATACCACCAGGTGAGCGGCCGCGGCGGCGATCACGCCCGGATCGGACCAGGCGGGCGGCCGGTGGAAACCGTAATCCAGCCGCAGCCCGACCGGCCAGAAGAACAGGCGCAGATACCACCACAGGGCCTTCATCTGCGCCGCCAGGTAGTCGCCGCGCCCGAACCAGCGGGTCTCCCGGGTCAGGGCGTCGAGCCGCCGCAGCCAGCCGATCTCTAGATGGCTGGTGGCCCACAGCAGTCCCAGGGCGCCCGCCAGCAGCACCGCTCCCGTCATCCAGACCCAGAACCGCCCCCGGGAGAAGAAGGCCAGTTCCAGCAGCCACCAGGCCAGCGGCAGGGTGAAGGCGTTTTCCTTGGTGAAGAGCGCCAGCAGCGTCGCCGCCGCGCAGACCCCGGCCCATCCCCAGCGCGCCGGGCCGGTGGCCAGACGCAGCTTCACGTAGCCCAGCAGGGCCGCCAGGTACCAGAGGGCGGTCAGGGAGGCGAGGCGCTGGACCACGTAGGTGACCGCCTGGGTCTGCAGGGGATGGAGGGCGAAGATCAGGGCCGCCGTCAGGGGCAGGGCTGGGCGCGCCCCTTCCGGACAGCGATCCCGCAGCGCCGGCGTGTCCAGCAGGGCGCGTGCCAGCCCCCACACCAGCCAGGCGGCACCCAGGTGGATCAGCAAATTCACCAGATGGTAACCGGCGGGATCGGCACCGCCGAAACGGTAATTGAGCGCCAGGGTGTAATAGCCGACGATCCGGCGGGGGCTGTCGTGCCACAGGGCGGCCGGGTCCAGGGTGCGGAGGGCGGGGTTCTTCTCGATGGAAAGATGATCGTCGAGATAGAAGGGCACGTCCAGGGTATGGCCGTAGGTCAGGGCCACCGCCAGGGCGAGCACGAACAGTTGGAAGGCGGGCCGCCGCCCGAGACGCTTGAGCCGGTGCATTTCAGGATGGAGCCGGAAACGGTAGAATGGTACGCAGTCGCACAACGAATGAAGAGCACCAGTATGATCCATCACCGGCCGACTTTCAAACGCCTGGTCACGGCGTCGCTTCTGGGATTCCTGCTCTGCCTCTCCGTGCCGGCGACGGTCCAGGCGGGTCATGGCGCCCAGACCTATCCCGTGCGCGGCCCCGTCCCGCAGGCCCGCTCCACCAACGTGGCCACCGACCTGCTCGCCGGTTTCGCCAGCTTTCTGGTCACGCCGGTCTACGGCGCCTTCAAGCTGACCTTCGCCGGACTGGGGGCGCTCA
>Ga0256839_1001005_pt1 | contig 35520 bp, 32 predicted proteins | sample 354166metaG_FD_185968 | JGI IMG/M metagenome (GOLD analysis project Ga0256839, IMG submission 185968) | Hydrothermal vent microbial communities from Mid Atlantic Ridge, Atlantic Ocean - 354-166 | ecosystem: Environmental > Aquatic > Marine > Hydrothermal vents | place: Atlantic Ocean: Mid...
TTCATGGCTGGGCGGCCTCTTCTCCCGGGTGCAGACGGGCTACGTGCGCGCCTACGGCGCGCTCATGCTGCTCGGCTTGGTGGCCGTGCTGGTTTGGGGGGTGCTGCGATGATCCACGTCCTGATCTTTCTCCCGCTCGTCTTCGGATTGGCGGCCCTCGTCCTCCCCCGGCAGGCCCGCTTGCTCGGCCTCGTGGGCGCGGGCGCGGCCCTGGTGCTTGGCCTGGTGAGCTTCGGCGCCTACCTGGAGGGTTCGAGCGGGGCCTACCAGGTACCGCTCCTGGCCGAGGCCGGCGTCCACTACGCCGTGGCCTGGGACGGCGTGGGCGCGGTGCTGATGCTCGCGGTCGTGGTCACGACCTTCCTCGCCCTGCTGGCGGCCCACGACGTGCCACCGGCGATGGTGGGGTTGGCCCTCCTCATGGAGTCGGGGCTCTTGGGGATCCTGGCCGCGCGCGACCTCGTGCTCTTCTACGTCTTTTTCGAAGCGACCCTGATTCCCAGCCTGCTCATGCTTGGCCTCTTCGGCGGCGGCGGACGGGTGCGGGCGCTCGTCAAGTTCGCGATCTTCACCCTGGTGGGCAGTCTGCTGATGCTCGCGGGCATCCTCGCCGTGCGCTACCTGGGCGGTGCGCCCAGCTTCTTGCTTTCCGACCTGGTGGCCCACCCGCTCACGGGTACCGCCGGGATGTGGGCGTTCGCGGCCTTCCTGATCGCCTTCATGGTCAAGACGCCGCTCTTCCCGCTGCACGTCTGGCTGCCCGACTTCCACGCCGAGAACCACCCCTCGGGGCTGGCCGACGCGATGGGCACGCTCTACAAGGTGGGCCTGTTCGGGCTCTTCCGCTGGGCGCTGCCGCTTTTTCCCGAGGCCTTCCTCGCCTTCCAACCCTGGCTGCTGGCGCTGGCGGCGCTGACGGCGCTGGGCGCGGCCTGGACCGCCTACGCCCAGACCGACTGGAAGCGGCTCCTCGCCTACGGCGCGCTCTCGCACATGGGCGTGGGGGCGCTGGGCCTCTTCAGCGGTACCCCTGAGGGGGCGCTGGGGGCGATCTTCCTGCTGGCGGCTTCGGCGGTCTACACCGGCGCGCTCTTCCTCTTCGCCGGCAGCCTGCACCGGCGCTTCGGCACCCTGGACCTGCGCCCCACCTCGGGCCTGGCCAAGTCGGCGCCGGCGCTGGCGGCGCTGGGGTTGATCCTGGTGCTGGCCATGGTGGGTCTTCCGGGGCTTTCGGGCTTCCCGGGCGAGTTCATGAACCTGCTCGGCGCCTGGCAGGCCAGCCCCGTCTGGACCTTCGTCGGCTTCCTGGCCGTCATCGCCGCGGCGGCGTACGCGCTGGGGGCGTACCAACAGATCTTCCACAACGCCCCCGACAAACCCGCGGACGACCTGGACGCTTTCGAATGGCAGTGGGGCGCGCTGGCCACGCTCGCGATCGTCTTCATGGGCGTCTACCCCAAGCTCTTCACGACGGCGCTCCAGCCCGCGGCCGAGGCGCTGGCCGCCCTGCTCGGAGGTGGACGGTGACCACGCTCTGGATCCTCTTCCTGACGGCCCTCGCGGCCACCTTCGTGGGCTTCTTCGCCCCCGCGCGCACGGCCAAGGTCTTCACGCTGCTGGGTCTCGTGGCCGCGCTCGTAAGCCTCGCGCTGCGCTGGGGTGAGCCTTTTTCCGCCTACGGAGGGCTCTACGTCCTCGACTCCTTCGCCCAGGGGTTCACCCTGGTGATGATCGTGGGCGGCCTGCTGGCCCTGCTCGCCGACTGCGACTACTTCCAGCGCAGGGGCTGGCCTCCCTTCGAGTACTACGCGCTCGTCGCCTTCGCGGTCCTGGGCGGCCACGTGATGGCCAGCACCGCGCACCTGGGGGTGATCGTGGTGGGGCTCGAGCTCCTCTCGATCCCGCTCTACGCGCTGGCGGCGAGCCGCCGCGACGAGGCGAGCTACGAGGCCAGCCTCAAGTACTTCCTGCTGGGGGCGGTGGCCTCGGCCGTCTTCCTCTACGGCATCGCGCTCTACTTCGGGGCCACCGGCGGCTTCGTGTTGGGGGCCGCGGGCTCGGGCCCGATCTACGCCGCGGCGGTCATGCTGCTGCTCGCGGGCCTGGCCTTCAAGACCGCGCTCGTCCCCTTCCACTGGTGGACGCCGGACGTCTACCAGGGCAGCCCCGCGCCGGTCACCCTCTTCATGGCGACCGCGGTCAAGGCGGCGGCCTTCGCCGCCTTCGCCCGGGTGCTGGCCGCGGTGGGGCTCGAGGGCCCCCTCTTCTACGCGCTGGCGGCGCTGGTGCTGCTCACCGTCTTCTGGGGCAACCTCACCGCGATGGTGCAGGGCGAGGCCAAGCGGATGCTCGCCTACTCCTCGGTGGCCCACGCGGGCTACATCGCCCTCGCACTCTTTGGCCCCGACCCGGCACCGGCGATGGGCTACTACCTGCTCGCTTACGCGCTCTCGACCGGGCTCGCCTTCGCTGTGCTAATGCAGCTCGACGACGGCCGGGGCGTGCGGCTCGGGGAGCTGGCGGGGCTTTGGAACCGTTCACCGCTGTTGGGCCTGGGCTGGACCGTCGCCCTCTTCTCGCTCGCGGGCCTGCCGCCGCTGGTGGGTTTCTGGGGCAAGTACCTGGTCTTCCTCGAGGCCGCCCGCGGCGGGCAGTACCTGCTCGTGGCCCTGGCGCTCTTCGCCGCGGTGATCGCCGCCTACTACTACTTGAAGCTGCTGGGCGCGGCGCTCTTTGCGAAGGCGACGAAGGCCGAGAAGATCGTTCTTTCCGGTTCCACGCCGGTGGGGATCGCGCTGGCAACGCTGCTGGTCGTGCTGCTCGGCGTGCTGCCCGGGCTGGGCTTCGGCCTCTTCACGGCGGCGAACGCGATCGTTCGTTAGGCCGGCGTAAAGCCCGAGGGCGCGGAGCGTGCTCCGCGCCCTCGCTCGTGTTACGGGTTCAGGTGAGGGCGTTCTCGCCGGTGACGTCGCGGCCCAGGATCAGGGTATGGATGTCGTGGGTGCCCTCGTAGGTGTCCACGGTCTCCAGGTTGAGCATGTGGCGGATGGCGTGGTACTCGACGGTGATCCCGTTGGCGCCCAGGATCTCGCGCGCGAGCCGCGCGCTTTGGAGAGCGACGCGGACGTTGTTGCGCTTGGCCAGGGAGACGTGGGTGTGCTTGAGGGTGCCCGCGTCCTTCATCTTGCCCAGCCTCCAGGCGAGCAGCAGCCCCTTGGTGTGTTCGCTCAGCATGTAGACGAGCTTGTCCTGGATCAGCTGCCGGGCGGCGATGGGGCGGCCGAACGTGATGCGGCTCTTTGAGAACTCGAGCGCCTCGGTGTAGACGGCCTCGAGCGCCCCCAGCACCCCCCAGGCGATGCCGTATCGGGCCTGGGTGAGGCAGGAGAGCGGCGCCCGCAGGCTGCCGGATTTCGGCAGCAGCTGGTCCTTGTGCACGCGCACGTCCTCAAGCACCAGCTCGCTGGTGACGCTGGCGCGCAGGCTCATCTTGTGGTGGATCTCCGGCGCCGAGAAGCCCGGGGTGTCGGTGGGGACGATGAAGCCCAGGATCTTGCCCTCCTCGTCCTTGGCCCAGACGATGGCGATCTGGGCGATGGAGCCGTTGGTGATCCACATCTTGGTGCCGTTCAGGACGTAGTAATCGCCGTCCTTCACGGCCTTGGTCTTCATGTTCCCCCCAGGGTCGGAGCCGCCGTCGGGCTCGGTGAGGCCAAAGGCGCCGACGATCTCGCCCGCCGCCAGCTTGGGCAGGTACTCGCGTTTTTGCTCCTCGGAGCCGAAGGCGTAGATGGGGTACATCACCAGGGCCCCCTGGACGCTGGCGAAGCTGCGCAGGCCCGAGTCGACGCGCTCCAGCTCGTACATGATCAAGCCGTAAGCGTTGGCCGAAACGCCCGCTGCCCCGTACTCTTCGGGTAGGTTCGAGCCCAGGAAGCCCATCTCGCCGAAGGCGCGCACCAGGTGGCGGGGGAACTCGCCCCGCTCCCACCAGTCGCGGATGTGGGGCAGGACCTCGGCGTCCAGAAACTTGCGGGCCGCTGCTTGAACTTGCCGTTCTTCGGGGCTGAACAACTCCGTAGCCTGGTAGTAGTCGAGCATCACGAACCTCGCTTCCTAGCCCCAAGCATACGGAGAGCCCTCGCGGCTGGCAAGGGAACGGCGTCCGTCCGCCGCCCCCGCCGGGGCTTTGACAAGCCGCATAAAGATACGTACGATGTAGGCGGACAGGATACTCGGGAGGTGTTTATGAAGATCAAGCACGGAGTCGTCGTATTGGCCCTACTCCTAGCCGTAGGTATCGCCTTCGGCCAGGTGAAGCGCATCTCGCTCGCCACCGGCGGTACCGGTGGCGTTTACTACCCCCTGGGCGGCGGCATCGCCCAGATCTGGACCGACTACGTCCAGGGTGTCGAGGCCAGCGCCGAGGTGACCGGCGCCTCGGTCGAGAACGTCCGCCTGGTCGCGGGCGGAGAGGCGCAGGCGGCGCTGGGCACCAGCGGCGTGGTCGTGCAGGCCTACAAGGGGGAGGGCAAGTTCAAGGGCAAGCCCCAGCCCATCCTCGCCATCGGGGCCATGTACCCCAACGCCTGGCAGTTCGTGACCGTGGCCGAGACCGGCATCAAGAAGATCGCCGACATCAAGGGCAAGCGGGTTTCCACCGGCGCCCCCGGTTCGGGCACCGCGGTGATGACCCGGGCCATCCTCGAAACCCTCGGCTTCAAGCCCGGTAAGGACTTCAAGGAGTTCCGCCTATCCTTCGCCGAGCAGGTTTCGGCCCTCAAGGACGGCACCATCGACGTCGGCTCCTGGTCCGTGGGCCTCGGCCCCGGTTCGCTGGTGGACCTCGCGACCACCCGCCAGATGGTCCTCGTCTGCATGACCCCCGAGGAGCAGGCCAAGGTTTCGGCGGAGAACCCCTACTACAAGCCCTTCACCATCCCCGCCGGCACCTACAAGGGCGTCGACTACGACTGCCTCACCGTGGGCACCCCCAACGTCCTCTTCGTGAACGCCGACGAGGACGCCGAGCTGGTCTACCAGCTCACCAAGGCGCTCTTCGAGCACGTGGACGAGCTGGGCCAGATTCACCCCGCGGGCAAGACGATCAGCCCCGAGTACGTGCTGAAGGCCACCCTGATCCCGCTGCACCCCGGCGCGATCAAGTACTACGAGGAAATCGGCTTGACCGTACCCGACCACCTGAAGCCCGCCAAGTAACCGACCTGCGATGAACAGGGCCCCCGCTGCGCTCGCCGCCTTGGGGGCCCTGCTGCTCCTCTGGTTGGCTTGGCCGGTCACGGTGCTGCAGGTCGGTATCGAGGGGGTTGGGCCGCTCTTCTTCCCGGTGCGGGAGGGGGGCGTGGTGGAGCTGAACTGGGTGCACTCGGTATCGGCCATACCCGTGCGTGAGGTCTTCCGGGTCGCAAACGGCGAGCTCTGGCTTGAGGAGACCCACAACCCCTGGTTCGCCGCGGGACTGGGCGAGATCTCGGGCCGCGGCCGCACCGTGGCCGAGGCCGACCACGCCGTGGCCATCGTCGGCATCCACGAGCGCGCCGAGGGCATGGCCCTGCGCATCGGCAGCCCCGAGATCCACCACACGGTGGCGGTGGCCGGCGTGCGTTGCGACCTCTCCCGCCTCGCCCCGCACAAGCGGGCGGTCTTCGAGGTGCTGACCCTGCCCCGGGTCTACACGTTGCGAGGAGTGCGCTGTGAGTGAACCTGAAAACCGCAAGAACGTGCTGGGCGCCCTCTTGGCGGTGGTCGCGCTGCTGCTCGTCGCCTTTCAGATCTACACGGCGGGCTACGCGCCCATGACCGCGATCTTCCAGCGCTCGATCCATCTGACCTTCATCTTGGTGCTGCTCTTCCTTTCCACGCCGGCGAGCCGCCGCTGGCCCCCGGCGCTGCGCTGGCTCGTGGACGGCGTGCTCGTCGCGGCCAGCTTGGCGATGGGCGGCTACCTCTACTTCAACTACGACGCGATCATCGACCGCTTCGGCTGGTGGGAGCCGAGCGACGTCTACCTGGGCATCGTGGCCATCGTGCTGGTGCTCGAGGCCACCCGCCGCGCCATCGGCTGGCCCATGACGATCATCGCCGCCCTCTTCATCGCCTACGCCTACTACGGTCCGCACATGCCCGGCGTGCTCGCGCACAAGGGCTACGGCACCGAGCGCCTGGTAGGGCAGCTCTACCTGACGACCGAAGGGATCTTCGGCGTGCCCCTGGGGGTGGCCGCGACCTTCGTCTTCATCTTCATCCTCTTCGGCTCGCTGCTCGAGGCGACCGGCGCGGGCAAGTTCTTCATCGATCTGGCCTACGCCCTCGCCGGAAAGAGCCGCGGGGGCCCGGCGAAGGCCAGCGTGGTGGCCAGCGCCTTCATGGGTTCCCTTTCGGGTTCGGCCATCGCCAACGTGGTCACCACCGGCGCCTTCACGATTCCGCTCATGAAGAAGCTGGGCTACAAGCCCGAGGAGGCCGCCGGCGTGGAGGCGGCGGCCAGCACCGGCGGGCAGATCATGCCGCCGATCATGGGGGCAGGGGCCTTCCTGATCGCCGAGTACACCCAGACGCCCTACCTGACCGTCGTCAAACTCTCGATCGTCCCCGCGATCCTCTACTTTCTCACCGTCTACCTCTTCGTCGACCTGATTGCGGCCAAACGCGGCATGCGCGGCCTGCCGGCCAGCGAGCTGCCTCCGGTGCGCAAGGTGTTGATCGAGGGGTGGCACTACCTGATCCCGCTCTTCATCCTCGTCTACTACCTCTTCAAGGGCGTGAGCGCGATGAAGGTGGGCTTCATTGGCGTGCTGGCCATCGTCCTGGCCAGCAACTTGCGGCCGCGGCCGGGCAGCTCCGGGGGGCGGCTCGTGCACTTGGCGCTGCACCTCGCCGCCATGGGCTACCTGCTCTACATCGGCTTTCAGCCGAGTCACGGCTTCGCGCTCTGGCAGTTCTACCTGGTGGTGGGGATGGTCTTCGCGAGCAGCCTCAGCCCTTACAGTCCGCTCAACCTGCCCCGCTTGCTCGAGGGCTTGATTGCCGGAGCCACCGCGGCCATCCCGGTCTCCGTGGCCACGGCGGCCGCGGGGATCGTCGTCGGGGTGGTGGGCCTGACCGGGGTGGGCCTCAAGTTCAGCCACCTCGTCGTTTCGGCTTCGGGCGGTCACCTGCTGCTGGCGCTTCTCCTGGTGGCGATCGCCAGCCTGGTGCTGGGGATGGGCCTGCCGGTCACGGCCTCCTACATCGTGCTCGTCGTGCTCGCCGGGCCGGCGCTGCAGGACCTTGGGGTGGCGCTGATCATCGCCCACCTGATCGTTTTCTGGTACAGCCAGGACTCGAACGTCACCCCGCCGGTGGCGCTCGCCGCCTACGCCGCCTCCGGCCTTGCCGGTACCGACGCCATGCGCGCGGGGGTGCAGGCCTGGAAGTTCGCCAAGGGCCTCTACCTGATTCCCCTGCTCATGGTTTACGCGCCTGGCATCATGTTCACCGGCTCCCCGATGGAGATCGCCTGGGACCTGGCGCGCGGCGTCTTTGGCCTTTGGGCTTTCGCGGCGGCGCTCGAGGGGTACCTGTTCCGCGAAACGCGCCTCTACGAGCGGCTGCTCCTGGGCGCGGCGGGCGTGGGCCTCTTCTGGCCGGTTTTCGAGGCGGATCTGTTCGGCTTCGCGCTGCTCGGCCTCGCGGTCGTGCTGGGTCTGCGGCGCCCCTGAGCGCCCGGCCGCAGGCCCCCGCCCGGCCGCAGGGCCGGGCGGGGGCGTTCTTGGGGCTCAGATGAGCTGGTTGACCACGATCTGCACCGTGGCCGTACGGGTGTTACCGTCGGAATCGGTGACCACGAAGCGGATCTCGTGGAGGGTCGCCGGTTGCCCGGCCTGGACGTAGAGCCGGACGGTCAGGGTGTTGCCCGTGCCCAGGAGCTGGCTCCCGCTGGCGGGCGCGCCCGGTTGCACGTCGCCGCGGTCGGTGTACCAGCTGCCGGTCAGCGCCCCGTCCTCGGCGTCGCTGGCCGTGCCCTGAAGGGTGATCTCGTAGTAGCGCCCCTCGGAATCGCTGCCGTTCGCCCAGACGTTCAGGTCGCCGCTGGGGTTGGTGATCGCCACCTGCGGCGGGGTGTTGGTGCAGGCCTGGACGGTCAGGTCGATGCTGTCCGTGGCCGTAGCGCCGTCGGCGTCGTCCACGCGGGCGCTGAAGCGCACCGTCCCCGGGTCCGAGAGGGTGTAGGTCGTGGTTGCGGTGTTGGAAGCGAACAGCGCACCCGCGAGCGCGTCGGTGGGGTCGGGGTCGTACCCCCAGTCCACCCGATTGCTCACGTTGCCGCTGCTGAAGTAGGGCGCGGTGTCGGTGTCGCTGGCCAGGGCCCGGAGGGTGACGGTCTCGTTCTGGCAGTAGGGGCCGGCGCTCGTGGGCTGGGTAATGGTCACGGCCGGCGGAACGTTGGCCAGCGTCACGGTCTGGGTGAGCCGGTCGAGCTCCACTCCGGAGATCTCCACCACGGCCTCGAGCGTGTGGGCGCCCGCCGCGTACTCCCAGCTGGGCAAGGACAGCGACCGGTTCGAGGCGCCCACCTGGACTCCGTCGAAGTACCACTTTACGTGGGGTTCGACGGCCGCGGTGTCCCGGTCGTACTCGCCGTGCACCTCGGCCGTGAGGGGCCGGTTTCGGCTCAGGTTGTCCGCTGCGCCGAGCGTGAGGTTGGGGTCGTAGATGCTCAGAACGCCCAAAACGTCGCCGTCGCTCATGCCGTTGCGCTGTCCGATGCCGTCGCAGCTGATCCCGGGGTCCTTGGGCTCGAGGGTGCGCAAGCCGGAACGCTTGGCGAAGGCCGTACAAGGGTAGTGCATGACCGAGCTGAAATCGTAGGGGCCGATGTCCACGTTGAAGTTGAGGACCCTGTCCGGGTTTTCAAAGTTGGGCTTTTTGTCGGGCTTGATGTTGTCCCAAAGGATCCGCACGTAGTCGTTGCGGTCGTCGCGCGTCTGCTCGTGATAGAAGCCGAGCGCGTGCATCGTCTCGTGGATCGCGGTTCCTCGGGCGTAGCATCCGTAACGGTCGGGGCCCCAGGCCTCCAACCACACCTCCGCGATACTGCGGCGGGAACCGTCCTGGTTGTGACCGATCCGCTCGGCATAGCAGCCGTCGCCTTCGGGCGCCTTGCGGTAGCGGATGCGGGGGCCGGAGGTGGCGTACACGAAGTCCAGGTTGGTCCTGCGTTCGATCTCGCCGATTGCGTTCAGCACCACGGAGCGCAGGGTGGGGTCGCCGGGGTAGACGGTCCCTTCGTCTACGATCTCGAAGCGCACCGTCTTGTTCGGCCACTTGTCGCACCACCAGCGGTCGTAGTCGCAGCTGTTGCTGAGGGGTCCGAGGCCGGCTCCGCTAAGGGTCGCTACCTCGTCCACGGTCCCCAGCACGATGTCGCCTTCGAAGACGACGAGGCCGTCCTTGACGGCGGCCTCGAAGCTCGAGCCGTCGGCTAGGCGGAAGTTGCGCACCTCTCCCGGCACCCCGGGCCGGTACTCTTCGACGGGGTAGGGCTTGCCCTCGCTTCCCGAGCGGGGAATGGGGGTGGAACAGGCCGCCAGCAGCGCGGCGAGCAGAAATCCCAGGAAAATCAACGACCTTTTCATCTGTGGCTACCTCCGTCCGGAGGGTAGCGGACCCGGCGTTGCATCGGCGTTGCAGTTCGCGCGAGGGAATGACCGGCCGGTCAGTATTGCGGTAGGCTGGGGACGTGTCCGCGCTCGAGCTGCTTCGCGACCCCCACTACCGCAACTACTGGATCAGCCTCTTCGTCAGCCAGCTGGGCACCTGGATGCAGTCGGCCGCTCAGGCCTGGCTGGTGATCGAGCTCACCGGCTCGGCCGAGCGGCTGGGCCTGGTCGTGGCGTTGCAGTTCGCCCCTTCGCTGCTCTTCAGCCTGCCCGCAGGCGTGCTGGCCGACCGGTGGCCGCGCCGCACCCTGCTGCGCATCACCCAGGGGAGCATGGCCGCGTTGGCGCTGGCGATGGCGGCGCTGCTCTTCACGGGCCAGATCACCTACGGCTGGGTGCTCGTCTTCGCCACCCTCTACGGGCTGGCCAACGTCTTTGACCTGCCCACGCGCCAGGCCTTCACGGTGGAGCTGGCGAGCCGCGAGCGCTACCCCGGCGCCATCGCCCTCAACTCCTTCAGCTTCAACGTGGCGCGCCTGGCGGGCCCGGCGATCGCCGGCCTCTTGATTGCGCGGCTGGGGATGGGCTGGGCGTTCCTGATCAACGGGCTGTCCTTCTTTCCCATGCTCGTCTTCCTGAGCGCGGTGCCGGTGGGGCTGGCCGCCGCCGGGGCCCGGGGCAACCCGCTGGCGCAGCTGGCCGCGGGCCTCGCCTACGTACGCCGCACCCCCGAGGTGCTCTCGGCGATCGTGCTGATCTTCTGGGTGGGCACCTTTGCCATCAACTTCCAGACCCTGGTGCCGGCCTACGCGCGCCTCGTCCTGGGTCTGGGCGCCGAGGGCTACGGCGGCATCATGAGCGCCATGGGGGCGGGCGCCCTCGTGGGCGCGGTGGGGCAGGCGCTGGCGTCCGGTTTCAGCCCCCGGCGCATCGACTACGGGGTGGGCGTGCTGGCGGTCGCCCACCTGCTGCTCTTCCTGCCCCTCGGCCCCTGGGCGGCGGCCGCGGTGATGGGGCTTGCGGGGTTGGGGATGGTGCTCACGCTGGTGGGCACGAACACCCTGATCCAGACCGCGGTGCCCGACGACCTGCGGGGGCGGGTGATCTCGATCTACATGCTGGCGCTGCTCGGCTCCGGCCCCCCGGGTTCGTACCTCACGGGATGGCTCATGGACGTGCTGGGCGGGCGCGCCGCCGCGGGAGCGCTGGGCCTGCTGGCCTTCGCCGGCTGGGCCGGGGTGCGCCTGTGGGCGGCGCGCCGGGCCCGCACTTCGTGGTAGGCTGCCCTAAAACCCGCGTGGGGAGGGAAACATGCCACGGTTCATCGACTTGTCCGCGACGATCGCGAACAGCCCCGAAGGTACCCCCGAGTTCTTCAGGGCCGAGATCCAGTACTCGGACCACGAAGCCGGCGCGCGGCAGATCCAGGCCCTCTTCGGGGTGCCGCCCGAGCTGCTGCGCGACGGCGAGGGGTGGGCCGTCGAGACGATCACCCGGCTCGGCACCCACGACGCCACCCACGTGGACGCGCCCTACCACTACAACCGCCGCGTCGCCGGCGAGGCCGCGGCCACGGTGGACCGGTTGCCGCTCGAGTGGTTCTTTTCCGACGGCGTGGTGCTCGACATGACGGGCCGCGAGCGCGGCCAGGCGGTCGAGGTGGCCGACCTCGAGGCCGAGCTCGAGCGCATCGGCTACGCCCTCAAGCCGCTCGACATCGTGCTCGTGCGCACCGGCATGGACGCCTTCTACGGCCACCCCGACTACTTTCTGATGGGCCCCGGCGTCAGCCCCGAGGCCACCCGCTGGCTCTTCGACCGGGGCGTGCGGGTGATGGGCATCGACGCCTGGAGCTGGGACGCCCCCCTCGACCTGCAGGCGGAAGCGGCGCTTCGGGAAAAACGCCCCGGGGTCTTCTGGGCGGCGCACCAGGCCGATCTGCCCTATGCCCAGATCGAGCGGCTGGTCCACCTGGACGCGCTGCCCCCTTTCGGCTTCAAGGTCGCCGCCTTCCCGCTCAAGATCGAGCGCGCCAGCGCCGGACCGGCGCGGGTCGTGGCCATCCTCGACTAGGGGGCGGGCGATGCGGCTGAAACGACTGCGGCTCGAGGACGGCGAGGCCAGCGTGGCCGCCTGGCACGGGGGCGTCTGGTACCCCCTCGCCCCCTTCGAGGCCGAACTGGGGGCGGCGGCCCGCGACCTGCTCGCCTTCCTCGCCGGGGGCGAGGCGCTGCGGGCGCGCGCCGTGGAGCTGCTGGACCGCGCCCGCCAGGAGGGCCGGCCCCCGGAGCCGGCGCGCGCGGAGGCGCTGCTGCCCTTCGAGCCGACGAGCTTCCGCGACTTCATGCTCTACGAGGCCCACGCGATCGGCGCCACCAAGGGCTGGCTGAAGCGCTTCCTGCCCCGCGCCTACCGTTTCGTCGACCTCTTCGAGCGCATTACCGGCCGCCCCCACGCCAAGGTGCGGCCCTCGGCGCTGTGGTACCGGCGGCCGATCCACTACCTGGGCAACCCCCGGGCCTTCCTCACCGAGGGGGCGGTGGTGCCCTGGCCGGGCTACACCCGTGCGCTCGACTACGAACTCGAGCTCGGGTTCGTGCTGGCGCGGCCGCTGCGCGATGCGGACCCGGACCAGGCCCTCGCGGCCATCGGCGGCTTTTTCGTCATCAACGACTACTCCGCCCGCGACGTCCAGGCCGCGGAGATGCGCTCGGGCTTCGGGCCCGTCAAGGCCAAGAACTTCGCCACCGGCATCGGCGCCGAGGTGGTTACGCCCGACGAGGTGCTGCCCGACTGGCAGCGGCTTGGGGGGCGGGTGCGGCTCGAGGGCGAGGTCGTCTGTGAGGGCGCGGCGGCGGGGCCCCGCTTCGACCTGGGCGAGGCCGTGGCCTACGCCTCCCTGGGCGAGCCGCTCGAGGCCGGCGCGGTGCTGGCCACCGGCACCTTCCCGGGCTGCTCGGCGCTCGAATGCGAACGCTGGCCCGAACCAGGGCAGCAGGTCACCGTGGAGATCGACGGCGTGGGCCGGCTCACCCAGCGGCTCGGCCGCCCTCAGGGTTAGCCGCCCAGTCGTCCGGCCGCGGCCCCAGCCCCAAGCGCCAGGCCACCGCCGCGGCCACGCGGGCGGCCGCGTGGCCGTCGCCGTAGGGGTTGGGGGATCCGGCCATGCGGGCGCGCAGCCCGGCGTCCTCCAGCAGCGCGCGTACCGTACGTTCGAAGCCTTCCGGTTCGTTTCCGGCGAGGCGCAGGATGCCCGCCTCCACCCCTTCGGGGCGCTCGGTCACGTTGCGCGCCACCACCACCGGTACGCCCAGGGCCGCCCCCTCCTCCTGGAGGCCGCCCGAGTCGGTGACGATCAGCTCGCTCGCCGCCAAGAGCGCCGCCATCTCGGAGAACTCCAGCGGCTCGAGCAGCACGAAGTTGGCCAGGCCCGCGAGCGCGGGCCGCACCGCCTCGCGCACCACCGGGTTCTTGTGCAGCGGGTAGACGAAGGTGAACTGTGGGAAGGCACGCGCGATCCGCGCCAGCGCCCGGGCGAGCTCCGCGAGCACCGGCCAGTTCTCGCGTCGGTGCAGGGTAACCGTCACGTAAGGGCCGCCCGGCAGCGCGGCGGGCAAGCGCCCGCGCGCCGCCGCGAAGCGCACCGCGTCGATCCCGGTCTGGCCGGTGACGACGACGCGCTCGGGGTCGAAGCCCTCGGCGCGCAGGTTTTCCGCGGCCCCCGGGGTGGGGGCGAGCGCCAGATCCGTGAGCACGTCGGTCAGGCGGCGGTTGGCCTCCTCGGGGAAGGGCTCGTCCAGCCGCCCGCTGCGCAGCCCCGCCTCGACGTGGCCCACGGGGACGCCCTCCAGGAACGCCGCCCAGGCGACCGCGAAGGTGGTGAGGGTGTCGCCGTGGACGAGGACGTAGTCGCTCTCCAGTTCCACCAGCGTCCGCGCCGCCGCAGGAACGATGCGTCCGAAGAGGTCGGGCAGGCGCTGGCGTACCGTCATCGCCTCGAGGTCGCGGTCGGCCGCCACCCCGAAAACCGCGAGCGCCTGTTCCAGCTGCTCGCGGTGCTGACCGGTGAGCAGCACCCGGACCTGCAGGTCGCCGCGGCGGGCGAGCGCGCGGTGCACGGGGGCCATCTTGATGGCCTCGGGCCGGGTGCCGAAGGCCAGGGTGACGGTTTTCATGAACCCCTCCGGGCCGCGCGGCGGCGGCGCCAGCTGGCGAAGGCGAGCAGCAGGGCCGCCCCCGCGGCGCTGGTGAGGGTGACGGTCCAGCCCATGCCCTGGGTGCGCATGGCCAGGGTACCGCTCGCCAGCGTGAGCGCCCAGAGCACCACGGCGACACGGTGCTGGTCGAGGCCGCGCGCGAGCAGCCAGTGGTGCAGGTGGTCCTTTCCGGGGTGGGCGAGCGGGTTCTTGCGCACCGCCAGCCGCCGCAGCACCACCTGGGTGGTGTCGAGGATGGGGATGGCCAGAAAGAGCGCCGTGGGCACCAGGGCCCAGACGGTGCTGATCTTGAGGTTGCCCAGGATCGCGGTGGCGGCGAGCACGTAGCCCAGGAAGTAGGCGCCGGCGTCGCCGAGGATGATGCGGCTGGGGTGGAGGTTGTGGCGCAAAAAGCCCAGCACCGCCCCCGCCACCGCGGCGAGCAGCAACGTGGCCGCGGCGCGCGCTTCGAACTGGGCGCTGGCCGCGAGCAGGAAGACCGCGGTGATCAGGCTCACCCCGCCGGCCAGGCCGTCCACGCCGTCGAGCAGGTTGACCGCGTTGGTGATGCCCACGATCCAGAGCACGGTCAGGCCCAGCGAGAAGGCGGGGTCGACGGGCGAGCCGAAGGCGGCGTCGATGCGCACGCCGCCGGCGTAGAGCAGCAGCGCCACGGCGACCTGCACGACGAGGCGGAAGAGGGCGGGCAGTTCGTACTGGTCGTCGATGAAGCCAAGCAACACCATCAGCGAGCCCCCGAAGAGGATGACCAGGATCTTGATCAGCACGTCGTCGAGCACGGTGGGGCGCAGCAGCAGCGCGAAGATGAGCGCGAGCACCACGCCGCCGAAGACCGCCAGCCCGCCCACGTTGGGCAGGGGCGCGGTGTTGAGGCGGCGCTCGCCCGGCAGATCCGCCCAGCCGACCCTGAGCGCGAAGCGCACCAGCCCGGGCACGCTGCGCCAGGTGACCACGGCCGCGACCAGGAAGGTGAGCACGACGGTCCACCAACCGCGGCCCAGGGGATCGGCGATCCCCAGGGCGTTCAGGTAGCGGAGGAGGAGTTCGGGCATAGGGCGGTTCGTGGTTCGTAGTGCGTGGTTCGTAGTGCGTGGTTCGCCTTGGACTACGTACTACGCACCACGTACCACGTACTCACTTGGTTCCATAAATCCGGTCGCCGGCGTCGCCCAGACCGGGGACGATGTAGCCCTTCTCGTTGAGGCGCTCGTCCACCGCGGCCACGCAGATGTCCACGTCGGGGTGGGCCTTCATGACCCGCTCGATGCCCTCGGGGGCGGCGATGATGCTCATCAGCTTGATGTGGGTCGCCCCTTTCTCCTTGAGGACGCCCAAGGCCTGCACCGCAGAGCCGCCGGTGGCGAGCATGGGGTCGGTGAGGAAGATGCGCCGCTCGGCGATGTCGAGCGGCAGCTTGGCGTAGTACTGGGTGGGTTCGAGCGTCTCCGGATCGCGGTAGAGGCCGATGTGACCCACGCGCGCCGCGGGAATGAGGCGCAGGATGCCGTCCACCATCACCAGCCCCGCGCGCAGGATGGCCACCAGCGCCAGCTTCTTGCCGGCCAGCACCTTCACCCGGGCCGGGGCCACGGGCGTTTCCACAACGGTCTCCTCGAGCTCGAGGTCGCGGGTGGCCTCGTAGGCCATGAGCATGCTGACCTCCGCCATGAGTTCGCGGAAGTCCTTGCTGCCGGTGTTCTTGTCGCGGATGAGGGCCAGCTTGTGCTGCACCAGGGGGTGGTCGACCGTGGTTACCTTCATCTATCCCAAGCTACCACGGGGTGGTCGGAAACGCGTGCAAGGCGCGCTCGATGCGCGGAAGTTTATCGGCCAGGGCCGCTTCGAAGCCCGCGGGTTCCTTCTCGCGGAACCAGTGCAGGTCGTGAAGTAGGGTCAGCGGGATCCAGATCCGCAGCCGCTCCCAAACGCCCCCCGGGTCGGGGTAGCAGCGCACGATCTTGCGCAGGGCCTCGAGGCAGCGTTCGTGCGGCAACAACCCCAGGCTGCCGGTCGTCAGGATGGCGAGGTCGCGCGCGGGGTCCTCGGCGCCGGCGCGGCTCCAGTCCACGACCAGCACCGCTCCGGTACGGGCGACCAGGACGTTGCCGGCCCAGAGGTCGTTGTGGGCGAAGACGCGCGGCACGCCGGCGAGCCGGGGCAGCCGGGGTCCCAGCGCCTCCAGCGCCCGTGCCGCGGCGGGCACGTCCGCGAGCGACTCGCGGAAGCGCCGCCAGCGCGCTTGGATGGGCCCGAGTCGGGTGCGGCCGGGTTCGGGAAGCCGGTGCAGCCGCAGCAGGAAGCCGGCGAGCTGGGCCAGCGCCCGCGGCCCGAAGCGTTCGGGCGCGAAGGGGCGGCCGGGAAAGCGCCGCAGCACCAGCGCGGCGTACCCCTCGAGCCGGTGGTCGCTCCAGACGGCCTCCACCCATGCGCCCAACCCCGCGCGCGCCAGGTTGCGCGCCTCCAGCCGGGGCAGGTGGCGCTCGTGGGGGCCGTAGATCTTGATCACGCGCCCGTCGGTGAAAAAGACGCGCGCCTCCTGGCCTTCCGCCGCCGGGTGCAGCGGCGTGCCCAGGGCCGCTTCGAGGCGCTTCACGACGTAACCCGGCACGTTCAAGGTGGCCACCCGACCATCATAAACGCGCCTGGGGCTGGGATTACAATACGTCGGTATGCGCGCCGAGTGCCGCGAGGCCTCCACCCTGATCCACCCCGATCCCCGGCACGTCCTCAGCTTCGACCGCGAGGGGCGGCTCTACACCTTCTACGACGACGGCGTCCTCTACAAGCGCGCCCTCGACAGCACCCTCCACTGGCGCCGGCGCGCTCCGGGAGGGCCGCGGGAGCGCGGGGTGCTGGACCCGGCGGAGGCGCTGGCGGTCTTCGCCCGGGTGCACGTGCACGCCCGCCGCGCCGCCCGGCTCCTCGAACCCGGCTGCGCCGCCCGCGTGGAGCGCGAGATCCTTCCCTGGACGCCCGAACGGCTCGCCGCCGAGCGCGCGCGCTTCCAGACCGTCTACCGGCCCATCGCCATCCTGCCGCCCGACCAGTACTTTTCCATCGTCGTCCAGGCCACCGAGGGCTGCACCTGGAACAAGTGCACCTTCTGCAGCTTTTACCAGGGCCGCCCCTTCCACGCCAAGACGCCCGAGCAGCTCAGGGCGCACGCCGCGGCGGTGCGCGATTTCCTGGGCCGCCAGCTGCTGCTGCGCCGCGGCGTCTTCCTGGCCGACGGCAACGCCCTGGCGCTTTCGCGGGCGCGCCTGCTGCCCATCTTCGAGGCGGTGCGCGAGGTCTTTCCAGGGCGCCGGATCTACGGCTTCGTGGACCTCTACAGCGGCGAGCGGCACGACCCGGCCGACTGGGGCGAGCTGGCGCGGCTGGGGCTCGAGCGCGTCTACGTGGGCATGGAGACCGGCCTCGACGAGCTGCTGGCCTTCCTCAACAAGCCGGGCTCGGCCGATGAGCTGGTGGCCTTCGTGCGCGAACTCAAGGGGGCCGGGGTGCGCGTCGGCCTGATCGCGATGGTGGGGGTGGGGGGGAGGGGTTACCGCGAGGCCCACGCCCGGGCCACGCTCGCGGCGCTGGCGCGGATGCCGCTCGACCGCGGCGACCTCGTCTACCTCTCGCCCTTCGTCGAGCACCCCGACTCGGCCTACGCCCGCGAGCGCGCGGCCGCGGGGCTGGAGCCGATGACCCGGGACGAGATCGAAGCCGAGACCGCACGCCTCGCCGCCGAGGTGCGCCGCTTGGGCGTGCGCGCGGCCCGCTACGACATTCGCGAGTTCATCTACTGAGCTTCGTCCCGGCCGAAAAGGGTCACGCCCATGGCTAGGGCGAAGTAGAGCACCACGGCCACGGCGCTGAGGAGCCCGCCCCAAAGCCGCAGCGGCGGCGCGGTCAGGTAGTCGCCCAGGATGCGCGCGAAGAGCGCTGCGTGCAGCAGCCAAAGGGGCAGGTACATGGCCGGGTGGAAGCGGATCTTGAGGCGCAGCACCGCCGGGAAGATGACCGGGGCGTGGCCGAAGACCATCGCGAAGGTGAAGCCCACGAAGACCGCGTGCAGGGGGCCGTCGTACCCCGGGCCCGCCGGCGGCAGGCCCGCGAGCAGCATCCAGGCGCCGCCCACCAGCAGCCAGACGTAGCCGGTGAGCAGGCTCACACCCATGAACTTGTGCACCCCCTCGCGCTTCAGGTTGACCCAGGCGATGTCGAACTTGAGGAGCCAGACGCCCTGCAGCAGGAAACCCAGCCCCACCCAGCGCTCGGCGTGGAAGACGTTCAGCGCGGCCAGGACCAGCCCCGCAAGGGTGAGCAGCGTCACCGCGATGAAGCCGCGGATCGCGGCTGCGGGTTTGGGCACGAAGCGCGAGAGCTCGAGCCGCTCGCCGGCCACGATGAAGACGATGAAGGCCATCCACCAGAGGCTCGTCACCTGCGGCGGGGCCGAGTACAGCCAGAACACGTCGCCCAGCAGCAGGGCGAGCGCGCCCAGGCCCATGACCAGGGTGAAGTCGGCGGGTTGCAGCCGGTAAATGTAGACGGCCACGGCGACGTAGAAGGCCGCGCCGGCGGTGAGCACGAGCTGCACCCAGCGCAGGTCCAGCCCCGCGAGGAAGCCCAGCCCGCCCAGCGCCATCAACACCGGGCCCACGTAGGTCCAGGCTTTGTTCAGCCCCACGGCGCGCTCGAGCGCGATCAGCGTTCCGAAGAAGGCGGCGACCATCAGAGGGCCGTGCTGCCCGGCCAGCCCGGCCGCGGGCAGCGCCCAGCCGAGCCGCACCACACCGGCCCAGAGGCCGGTTACCATCAGCACCACCGATGCCACCAGCAGACCCACACGCAGGAACATGACCCGGTCTACCTCGCTTCCTGGCCCAGCTCCTCGAGCAGGGCCTTGTAAACGTCGCCGGCGAAACGCGCCAGCTCTTCGCGCACGTCGCGCCCCTTGAGCGCCTGCGGCAGCCGGGCGTCGGCGATGCGCAACGCTTCGGCCAGCACCTCGGGGTAGACGGGCCAGCCGCCGCCGGCTTCGGAGGGCGCCGGGGCTTCGGTTTCCACCGGGCCCCGTTCGCCCTCTCCACTGGCGGCACGGGGCTTGCGCCGGCGCTTCCGGCTCTTCGTCTGGGGTTCGCCGTGGGTGCGCCGCAAAAGCTCGAGCGCCAGCTCCGCGGCCACCTTTTCCGCCTCGCGCTTGCTGCACCCCTGGCCGGTGGCGAGCAGCTCACCGTTCAGCGAGACGTCGCTGATGAAGAGGGGGTCGTCTTCGGTGCCGGTGCCCCGGGTCTCGAACTTGGGCAGCGGCAGGTTCTTGCTCTGGCAGTAGGCGTTCAAGGCGGATTTGGGATGCGTCACGGTGAACCTCGTTGGCGTGGAGTTTCCGCCACCTCGGGCGGCCGAGGGTATTCTAGCACGCACGTGCGGGGGCGTTTCGTTTTACAATGAACGGGATGATTCGAATCCTGATAGCCGACGACCACTCCCTCTTCCGCCAGGGCTTGCGTTCGCTGCTCGAGGCCGAGGGGGACCTGCGGGTGATCGGCGAAGCCGCGAGCGGGCGCGAAGCCCTCAGGGCCGCGCTCGAGACCCGACCCGACATCGTGCTCATGGACATTCAGATGCCCGGGCTCGACGGCGTGGAGGCCACCAAGGAGATCCTCAAGGAGTTCCCCGAGGCCAAAGTGATCATGCTCACCATGTACCGCCAGGACGCCTACGTCTTCGAGGCGGTCAAGGCGGGCGCGCGCGGCTACCTGCTCAAGGACGTGGACGCCGAGGCCCTGGTCGACGCGGTGCGCCGCGTCAACGAGGGCGAGGTGCTGCTCGACGCCGAGCTCGCCGAGCAGATCATCCACGACTTCCGGGCCAAGCGCGACGTGCTGCCCCAGGCCCACCACGCCGACCTCACCGACCGCGAGGTGCAGATCCTGCGCCTTCTGGCCCAGGGGGCGACGAACCAGGAGATCGCCGACGAGCTCGGCATCTCGGAGAAGACGGTGCGCAACCGGCTCTCCGAGATCTTCTCGAAGCTGCACCTCAACAACCGCACCCAGGCTGCGCTGTACGCGATCCGCGAGGGCCTGGCCGACATCGAGGAATGACCCCCCAGGACTTCCTGCGCCGCTTCGGGGCGGTGGCCGGCGACGAGGCCAGGGCCGACTTCCTGGCCGAGTTTTTTTCCGACCGGGGCGAGCGCCCGATCCGTGACGAAGAGGGGAACCTCTGGGTGGGGGAGGGGCCCGTCGCCTTCGCCGCCCACATCGACACGGTGCTCACCCCGCGGCCGCTTACCCTCGAGTCCGAGCGCTGGTGGGGGCCGGCCGTGGGGGACAACTCCAGCGGCGTCGCCGTGCTGGCCACCGCCTGGTCGCGCGTCCCCGAGGGGGCGACGCTGGTCTTCACCGTGGGCGAGGAAGGCCTCGGCAACCTGCGCGGCGCCCGCGCCTTCGTGCGAGCCCGCCGCCCCGAGGTTTTCGTAGCCGTGGACGGCTACCTGGGCAACCTGGTCACCCGCGCCCTCGGCTCGGTGCGTTTCGAGGTGCGCTTCAGCGGTCCGGGCGGGCATTCCTGGGGCGACCGCAGCGCGCCCAACCCCGCCTGGGCGCTGGGGCGGCTGATCCGCGCGGTGCAGGCGCTGCCCTGTTGCGAGCGTTCCAGCCGCAGCGTGGCGCGGATCTGGGGCGGGGAGGCCATCAACGCCATTCCCCGCGAGGTCGGGCTGGCGCTGGACGTGCGCGCGACCGAAGAAGGACCGCTCGCCGAAGCAGAACGCGAGGTGCGCACCCGAGCCATGGAGGCGGCCCAGCTCGAGCGGGTCCAGGCCGAGATCGCCCTTTTGGGCCGCAGACCGGCGGGCTCGACGGCCACCGAGGCCCTGCGCGACTGCGCGCTGCAGGCGGCCGCGGGCACCGGCGTCGCCGCCGAGGAGGGCGTGGGTTCGACCGACATGGCCGCGGCGGTCGAGGCAGGCATACCGGCGATCACGCTCGGGGTCTACCGCGGCGGCGGCGCCCACACCGAGGCCGAGTGGGTGGACCCGGCCTCGCTGGACCTGGGCGCCGCCTGGTTGCGCGCCTTTTGGAGGTGTCTGCGTGGAAGCGCTGCTGCGTAAGCTTCAGGAAGACGGCGTCTACTACGTTGCCCAGACGGGCGACGCCGAGGGTGTGAGCTACGCCACCGTCGAGCTGGACGGCGAGCTCTTCATGTACGCTTTTTCCAGTGCGGAGGCGGCGCGGCCCCTCGCCGAGGCCGTGGGCGGGCGGGTGCACTGGCACCCGGTGCTGGCGGAGGTCTTCGAGGCCTTTCCCGAAGAGCTTGCGGGGCTCGTGGTGGACGTGGACCTGGAAACCGGCGAAGGCTGGCTGCTGCGACCGGACGAGGTGTCCTGACGCGCGGCTTGTGGTAGGTTGGGGGTTCGATGCGCCTAGGATTGGTCGACACCTGGATGAGCGAGCGGTACCTGCCCTTCTGGCGGGCCTACCTGCGCGAGCTGGGCGCCGAGTTGCTCGAGCCGCGGCTGCCGGTCAGCGAGGCGCTGGCGCGGCTCGAGGAGCCCTGGCCCCGTCCCGCACGGCTGCTGGCGGCGCGCGTGCTGGAGCTGAAAGCCCGCGGCGCCGAGGCGGTCCTCGTGCCCGAGGCGGCGGGGGAGAGCCCCAGGGGCACCGGAACCTGCCCCTGGGCGGTGGACCCGGCGAGCATGCTCGAGCGCGTTCTTCCCGGCCTCCCGCCGCTGGTGCGGGTACCCCCCGAACTTTCCGAGCGGGTGCTGGGTCTGGCGGCGCGCATCGGCCAGGAGCTGGTGCAGAACCCCCAGGAGGTCCGCCGCGCCCTCGACCGCACCCGGCAGCTGCTGAAACCCTACAAGCCCCCCGCCATGCCCCGCGGTGCGCGTCTGCTGGGCCTGGCGGCGATGCCCTACCTGCTCGGCGACGAGCGCCTCTACCCCGAGGTGCAGCAGGCCGCCGAGGCCGCGGGCTGGACGACCGCCCGGCCCGACGCGAGCCCCGAGCGGCTGCGCGAGGAGGGCGGGCGCACGGGGCTCAACATCGATCTACCCACCGACCTGGAGTTCGCCGGAGCGGCGCACTACCTGGGCCGGCTCGGCCGCGTGGGCGGGTTGCTGCTCGTCGTCTGCGACCACTGCCCGCCCGAGGAACGGCTGGCGCGCAGGCTCGCCGCGGCCGCGCCGGGGCCCGTGGCCGTGCACGTCCTCGGCGAGGACCCGCAGGCGGCGCTCGAGCGCATCCAGAAAGCCGCCGGCTAGTCCGAAGCGGGGAAGGGGCGTAGAATGGCGGACGTGAAAACTGACCGGTCAGTACTCTCGTTCGTGCGCGGCATCCTGCCCTTCGCGCGCCCCTACCTCTGGAAGTACGCGGTCGGTCTCAGCTTCGGTCTGCTCGTGCAGTTCGGCGTCATCCTGGGTCCCTACTTCATTCGTAAGGCCATCGACGCCATCGGTTCCGGCGACGGCGGCTACGTCTACTGGGCCGCGGGCCTGATCGGCCTCTGGGGCGTGATCGCCGTGCTCAGCTGGGCGCAGCGCCGCCTCAGCGTCGTGGCCAGCCGCGAGATCGAGTATGAGATCCGCAGGGCGCTGTTTCACAAGCTGATCCACCTCGACTTCTACTTCCACGCCCGCGAGCGCGTTGGGGACCTGATGAACAAGCTGAACACCGACCTGAACGCGGTGCGCGAGTTCCTGGGTCCCGGCCTCAACATGGGCTGGCGCATCGCCTGGTTTCTGGTCATGGCCGCGGTGGCCATGTTCCTGGTCAACGCCACCCTCGCCGCCTGGATGCTCGTGGCGGTGCCGCCGGTCTTCTTCGTGATGCGCTACCTGCTCTCGCTCATTCACCGACGCTACCGGGCGGCCCAGGAGGTCTTCGACAAGATCAGCACCTTCGCCCAGGAGAACTTCTCGGGGATCCGCGTGGTCAAGGGCTTCGCGATCGAGGACCGGGAGACCGCGCGCTTCCAGGAGCTGAACCGGCAGTACATCGCCCGCAGCCTGGCGCTCGCGCGCGTGGAGGGGCCGCTGCACGCGATGATGAGCCTGCTCATGGGGGCGGCGGCGGTGCTCGTCCTCTGGCTCGGCGGCGGGATGGTCGTACGCGAGCAGATGACGCTGGGCGAGTTCGTGCAGTTCAACACCTACCTGCTGCAGCTCTCCTGGCCGATGCTGGGCCTCGGCTGGGTGATGGGGCTGTGGCAGCGGGGCCTGACCAGCTGGGTGCGCCTGGACGAGCTCTTCCAGGCCGTGCCCCGGATCGCCGACGGCCCACAGACCGACTTCGGCATCCGCAGCTACGCGCCCGAGGTCCGTTTCGAGGACGTCCACCTCGAGCTGGGCGGGCGCGAGGTGCTCTCGGGCCTCACCCTCACGATTCCTGCGGGGCGTACGCTGGGCGTCACCGGACGTACGGGCAGCGGCAAGACGATGCTCGCGCGCCTGATCCCCCGCATCCTCGAGCCCACCCGCGGCCGCGTCCTCGTCGGTGGTCACCCGATCGAACGCGTCCCCCTGGCGGTGCTGCGCGGGCAGATGGCCGGGGTGCAGCAGGAGCCCTTCCTCTTCTCTGAAACCATCGCCGAGAACATCGCCTTCGGGCTTCCCGAGCTGGACATGGAACGGGTCGTCTGGGCCGCCAAGCTGGCGGGCGTGCACGACGACATCATGGCCTTCCCAGACGGTTACCATACGCTGTTGGGGGAGCGCGGCGTCACCCTCTCGGGCGGCCAACGCCAGCGCGTGGCGCTGGCGCGGGCGCTGGCCAAGAAGCCCGACATTCTCATCCTCGACGACGCCATGAGTGCGGTCGACACCGAAACCGAGGCGCGCATTCTCCAGGGCCTGCGCGAGGTGCTGGGGCGGCAGACCACGGTGCTCATCAGCCACCGCGTCTCCACCCTGGCGCACGCCGACTGGATCGTGGTGCTCGAGGACGGCCGCATCGTCGAGGAGGGCACCCACGAGCAGCTCCTCGCCGCCGGGGGGCACTACGCCGAGCTTGAGCGGATGCAGCGGCTGGAAGCGGAGGTGGGCTAGTGCACGAAGACGAGGCCTTCAAAAAATCCTTCGATCCGCGCCTGGCCCGCCGCATCCTGCGCTACACCTTCCCCTACTGGAAGGTCGTGCTGGTGGCGCTGGTGGCGCTGATCGTCACCACCCTGACCGCCAACGTTTTTCCGCTCATCCTCAAGTACGCCATCGATCACGCCCTGGTGCCCACCCAGGTCACCGAACTGGCCGAGCGCTACCGGGTGCTGCTGCTGGCGAGCGCCCTCTTCATCGGGGTGCGGCTCGTGGACTTCGCGGCGCGGTACACCCAAACCTATGCGCTGGCCTGGTTGGGGCAGCACGTCCTCTTCGACCTGCGCAGCGACATCTTCCAGAAGATCCAGCGCCTGCACCTGGGCTTCTTCGACCGCACCCCGGTGGGCCGCCTGCTCACCCGCATCACCTCCGACGTCGACGCGATCAACAACTTCATCACCGGCGGGCTGGTGGGCTTTTTGGCCGACTTCTTCATGCTCGTCGGCATCATGGGCTTCATGCTCTACCTCAACTGGAAGATGGCGCTCATCACCTTCGCGGTAATGCCGCTGCTGTTGTGGGTGACCACCCGCATCCGCATCGGCATGCGGGACGCCTACCGGCTCATGCGGCTCAAGCTGGCGCGCGTCAACGCCGCGCTGCAGGAAAACCTCTCGGGGGTCGAGACCACCCAACTCTTCGCTCAAGAGGACCGCCAGGAGCGCCGTTTCGACGCGGTGAACCGCGAGCTTCGGGACGCCTGGATCCTGGTCATCTGGTGGTTCTCGATGTTCTACCCGATCGTCAGCTTCCTGGGCGAGGCCACCGTGGCCGCAGTGGTCTGGTTCGGGGGCGGGGCGGTGATCCAGGGGGCGATCACCTTCGGCCTGCTCGTTGCCTTCCTCGACTACGTGCGCAACTTCTTCCAACCCATTCAGGACATGTCCGACAAGTTCAACATCTTCCAGGCGGCCATGGCCTCGGCCGAGCGCATCTTCAACCTCCTCGACACCCCGGAAGAGGTCACCGACAAGCCCGACGCGCTGCCGGTCGAGCGCTTTCGGGGCGAGATCCGCTTCGAGAACGTCTGGTTCGCCTACAAGGCCCCCGGCGAGGAGGTGGCCGAGGACGAGTGGGTGCTGCGGGACGTCAGCTTCCACATCCGCCCCGGAGAGAAGGTGGCGCTCGTGGGGGCCACCGGGGCCGGCAAGACGAGCACGGTCAGCCTCATCGCCCGCTTTTACGACGTGCAGCAGGGGCGGGTCATGATCGACGGCCACGACGTGCGCGACTACCGCCAGCGCGACCTGCGCCGGGCGATCGGCATCGTGCTGCAAGATCCCTTCCTCTTTTCCGGGACGATCGAGTTCAACCTGCGCCTGGGCGACGACCGCATTCCTATGGAGCGGCTCGTCGAGGTTTGCAAGTTCGTGGGGGCGCACGACTTTATCGAGAAGCTGCCCCAGGGCTACCGAACCGTGCTCACCGAGCGCGGCGGCGGCCTCTCCACCGGGCAGAAGCAGCTCATCGCGCTGGCGCGCGCGGTGCTGCACAACCCCGACATCCTGCTGATCCTCGACGAGGCCACCGCGAGCGTGGACACCGAGACCGAGCGCCAGATCCAGCGGGCGATGGCGCGGGTCATGGAGGGGCGCACCTCGATCATCATCGCCCACCGGCTCTCCACCATTCAGGGCGTGGACCGCATCCTCGTCTTCCGCAAGGGCCGCATCGTGGAGGAGGGCAGCCACGCCGAGCTGCTGGCCGCGGGCGGGTACTACGCGCGGCTCTACGAGCTGCAGTACGCCGAGGCGGGCTAGCGGCGCTCGGGCGCTTCCTGGGTGCGCGGCTTGATCCGCTCGAGCGTGGGCCGGGTGTGCACGAAGAACATCCCGTAGGCCATCAGCGCCACCGAGGTCCAGACGGCCCAGCGGGGCGCCTCGGAGAAGAAGACCAGGTAGAGGGCGGTGAGGGCCACGGTGACGCTGGCCAGGATCTTCCCGCGCCGGGGGATGGCCTTGTGCCGTTTCCAGTCGCGGGCGGCGGCGCCGAACCAACGGTGGTGGTAGACGTAGCGGTACATCCGCTCGGAGCCGCGCGCGAAGGCCCAGAGCGCCAGCAGCACCAGCGGGGTGGTCGGCAGCACCGGGAGCACCACCCCCAGGGCGGCCAGTCCCAGGAAGACGAACCCCAGGAGGTTGAAAAGCCAGCGCTTGTCGGAAGGTTCCATCGTGCGGCCCATTTTATACGAGGGGGCTAGACGATCGTTGCCTCGAGCGCCCGCCCCACCCCTTCGACCTCGACGCGGACGCGGTCGCCGCGCGCCAGCGGGCCCACCCCGCTGGGCGTGCCGGTGAGGACGACGTCGCCGGGCTCGAGCGTCATGAACCGCGACACGTAGCTGATCACGCGCGCCACCGGGAAGATCATCCGTTTGGTGCTCGCCTCCTGGCGCAGTTCGTCGTTCACCCAGGTGCGCACCGCCGTGGCGTTCGGGTCCAGCTCGGTCTCCAGCACCGGCCCCAGCGGCAAGAAGCCGTCGGCGCTCTTGGCGCGGATCCACTGCAGGTCGCTCTTCTGTTTGTCGCGCGCGGTCAGGTCGAGGGCGTTGGTGTAACCCAACACGAAGCCCAGCGCCTCCTCCTCGCTCACGTTCCGGGCGGTCTGGCCGATGACCGCGGCCAGCTCACCCTCGTAGTGGAGTTCTTCGGTCCAGTCGGGGTAGGTCACTTCGGCTCCCGAGGGCACCAGGGTGTTGGGCGCCTTGAGGAAGAGGCCGGGCTCGGCCGGCAGCTCTTCGCCGAAGTCGTGCCCCATCTCCTTGATGTGGTCCGCGTAGTTGCGGCCCACACAAACGATCTTGCTGGGCTCGGCGGGCGGAAGCAGCTCGAGATCGCGGATGGGGTAGACCTCGCCGGCGGGCTCGCCGTCCAGCTTGCGCATGGGGGTCACGTGCTCCTCGCCCATCAGCCAGCCCCACTGCACCCGGCCGTCCTTGCGGAAACGAAGCATCTTCATGGTTTCGATGGTAACAGAAGGGGCTGAGCGGTACCTGGTGCGTGGCAGGGGCGGACCCGGGGCCTTCTCGTATGGCGCGCAGGGCCCGGTAACGGTACCGGCTCGTGGCGTGTGGCTTGGGGTATGCGGTGGGCCCGCCAACAAAAAGGGGCAGGGAGCAGGGGGTGGGTTTGATTACGAAAAATGCCTACGAGCCTGAAATACAACGGAAAAGACGGGAAACCCGATCTTCCTCTTCCCTGCATCCCGCATCCCGACAATCCGCATCCGCGACCAAGGGGAGCGCAGCGACCGCGAGCCGGGGTCTGCCCTGAACTTGCATTCAGGATCCACGCCGCCTCAATAGGCCGCGGTTGGGTCGCTGCGCAATCAAAGCCACCCCTGGGGGAGGGTTGGGGATGGGGTTGCGGGATCCGCACCGCCCGGAAGTCGGGCTTCTGACCCGTGGCCAGTCCGCATCCCAACTCCTACCCCCCAGCTCCCGAGCAACAACCACCCTTCGGCCGCTTCGCGACCGCCGCCCAAGAGGGAGGCAAGAACCGGTGCGGGGTGCGCCGTTGCGGTTCGTGGTGCAAAGAAGGGAGCCTGCGGCAGGCAGCCTCGGGCTTCGACGGGCTTTCTTTGCGGCCGTACGTTCGTCAGGCTTTTGCCGCCGCCCAATCGCTCTCCCTGGGCGAGGGTTGGGGTGGGGGTTTTGAGCTTTGCGCGCCCGATGGTTAAGATTCCAATCCTAGTCCCGCCTCGTTCCAGCTCCTGCTCAGCCGCCGCCCTCCAGCTCCTCCACCGCCCGTTCCCATGCGGCCTCGCGTGCGGCCAGCGCTTCCTGCAGCTCCGCTTCCTCGCGGGCGATGGCCGCGTAGTCGTCCGGGCCCAGGCCCGGCTCGGCGGCGCGCTCGTGCAGCGCCTCGAGCCGGGCGTGCAGGTCTTCGATCTCGGCCTCCAGCTTCTCGATCAGGCGCTCGGTGTGCCAGCGGCTCTTCTTGCGCCGGGGCCGGCCGGCGGGTTTGGATTGGGGCGAGGGCGCGGGGGGCGTTTCCGCCGGAGCGGGCGAGACGCCGGGAGCGTCGGGCGGGCGCGGGGTATCGGTAAAGGCGCCGCCCTGAATCCGCCAGCTGCGGGTGGTGAGGTTCTTCAGGAACGCCAGATCGTGGCTGACGACGATCAGCGTGCCCTGGTAGCGCGCCAGCGCCGCTTCCAGGGCCTCGATCGTTTCCAGGTCGAGGTGGTTGGTGGGCTCGTCGAGGACCAGCAGGTTGGCCTCGGCGAGGGCGAGGTTGAGCAGCGCCAGCCGCGCGCGTTCGCCCCCGGAAAGGTCGCCCACCTTCTTGAACTGGGCGTCGTAGGGGAAGAGCCAGGCCCCCAGCAGGTTGTGGGCCTCCTTGTCGCCCACGAGCCGGTGCAGGGTTTCGAAGAGGGTCAGGTTTTCGTCAAAGCCGCTGAGTTTCTGGTCGTAGTAGCCCACCCGCACCCCCGGCCCGGTGCGTACGAAGCCGGCCGGGTCGTCGGAGCTCAGTTCCCCGAGCAGCATTCTCAGGAGCGTGCTCTTGCCCGCGCCGTTCGGTCCCACCAGGGCGATGCGCTCGCCGCGGCGTACGGTCAGGGTTTCCACCCGGAAAAGGCGGCGGCCGCCGTAGCGCTTTTCCAGGGCTGCGGCCTCGAGCACCCGTTCGGGCCCGCTCGCGGCCGGAAAGCGAATGCGGACGCTGCGTTCTGTGCGCTCGGGCCGGGGCGGCTCCTCAGCCAGCAGCTTTTCGTAGCGCGTTTCCAGCGCCCGCTTGCGCACCGCCTGCTTCTCGCTCGAGTGGGCCCAGCGCCGGGCTTGTTCCAAACTGCCCTCGAGTTCGCGGCGGCGGTTTTCCCAGTTGCGCCAGACGCGCAGCCTTTGCGCTTCGCGCTCCGCCCGCGCCGTGCGGAAGTCGTCGTAGTCGCCCGGGTAGACCGTGAGCCGTCCCCGCTCCAGGTGGGCCACCGCCGCGGCCAGGCGGTTCATGAACCAGCGGTCGTGGCTGACGAAGAGCAGGCCGCCCTTGTGCTCGGCCAGGAAGCCCGCCAGCCAGGCGCGCATCTCGGCGTCGAGGTGGTTGGTGGGCTCGTCGAGCAGCAGTCCGTCGGCGGCGGCCAGCAGCGCCCGCCCCAGCTCCAGCCGCCGCGCCTCGCCGCCCGAAAGCCGGGCGGCGGGTTCGCCTTCCCGGCCCTCGAAGCGCAGACCCTTCAGCACCGCCCGGTAGCGGGCCTCGCGGGTGTAGCCGCCGGCAGCTTCGAAGTGGGTGTGCAGCGCTTCCCACTCGCCGTAGGCCTCGGGGTCGGCGAGGCGCGCCTCCAGCCCGGCGAGCCGCGCCTCCATGCGTTCGAGCCTTGCGAAGCCCTGCCGCAGCACCTCGCCGACCGTTTCCCCGCCAAAGCGGGGTTCCTGGCGCGTGCGCGCCAGCGTGACCCCCGGGCCGAAGAGCAGCCGGCCGGCGTGGGGCTCGAGATCGCCGGAGAGCAGCCGCAGCAGCGTCGTCTTCCCGGAGCCGTTGCGGCCTACGAGGGCGACGCGGTCGCCGCCTTGCAGCTCGAAGTTGACGCCGAGCAGCAGTTCGCGGTCGCCGAGCGAATAGCCAAGGTTTTCCGCACGAACCAGGCGCATGGTTACCGTCGGCCTTGCAGCAGGCGCAGCCCCCGGGCCAGCACCACGGCGGTGACCCCGAGCATGGCCCCGAAGCCCTGGGGGTCGCTGCGCAGCGCCCAGAGCGCGTAGGCGTAGCCGAAGAGGGCGGCGAAGGGGATCGGGTAGATGCCGAGGACGCCCCCACGCCGGCGCCACCAGGGGTAGTAGAGGAGCGCCACCGCAGCGACCACCACCAGGGCGGCGAGCGTGACCGAGGGGCGGTAGACGAGGAAGAAACCCAGGCTGGGGGCGAGCCCGCCTCCGCCCGAGAAGCCGAAGTAGACCGGCCAGCAGTGCCCTGCGACCACCGCGGTCGCCATCCAGGGGGCCAACCCCTCCGGAGCCTGAGCGGCCAGCAGGGCCACGAAGGCGCCCTTGGCGGCGTCGAGCAGCGCCGTCAGCACGCCCCAGACGGGGCCGAGCTGGCGGAAGACGCCCGAACCCCCGGGAAGGTCGCGGCGGCGCAGGTCCAGGCCGTGGGCAAAGCCAAAGATCAGCCCCCAGCTGATCGAGCCGACCAGGTAGCTGAGCAGGATCCAGAGCAGATCGACGGCGTTCATGATGGGCTTCCCTAGACGTCCTGGCCCAGGATACACTAAACCTGCGGTGGGAAACGGTTCCAAAGCGCCCAAGAACGGAAGAAACGCCCCGACGATCGCCGACGTGGCCGAGCGCGCGGGGGTGGGGATCGGCACGGTGAGCCGGGTGATCAACAACTCGCCCGCGGTGCGCCCCCAGACCCGCGCAAAGGTGGTTGCGGTCATGGAGGAATTGGGCTACGTGCCCAACCCCCACGCACGCCGCATCGCTGGGGGCCGCAGCTACACGGTCTCGGTGCTGCTGCCGTTCGTCGGCACCGAGTTCTACCTGCGCCTGCTCGAGGGTATCGAGGCCGAGCTGGGCGAGCAACGTTACGACCTGGCGCTCTTTCCGCTGCTCTCCAAGCAGCGGCTCGAGCGCTTCCTCAATTCCTCGGCGCTGGCCTACCACACCGACGGCCTGATCGTGGCCAGCTACGACCTTGCCGAGCGCTTCCCCGGCGGCCGGCTCCCCACCGACCGCCCCGTGGTCATGGTCGACGCCCGCAGCGAAGCCTACGACTCGGCCTACCTCGACAACGCCCTGGGCGGACGCCTCGCCGCGGAGCACCTGCTCGCGCTCGGAGGACCGGTCTTCGCGGTGCAGATCGAAGAGGAGCTGGACCGGGCGTTTGCGAGCACCGTCTTCTCGGCGCGCATCGGTGGTTTTCGCGAGGCGCTGGCGCAGGCCGGGGTGCCCCTGCCTGAAGACCGCGTCTTTCGGACGCGGCTTTCGGCCGAAGGGGGGCAGATTGCCCTGCAGCGGTTCCTCGAGCTGCACAGGCCGCCCCTCAACGTCTTCGCCGCCGCCGACGTGGTGGCGCTGGGCGTCGTCGAGGCGGCCGAGCGGCTGGGGCTTGAGGTGGGCCGCGAGGTGCGCGTCCTCGGATTCGACGGTCAGCCCTGGACGGCCGCGCGCGGGCTTTCCACCCTGGAGCAGCCCGTCGAAACGATGGGGCGGGCGGCGGCGCGCATGCTCATCGAGCGCCTCCAGGGCTCCGACGGCCCGCCGCGCCGCGAGCGCTTCGAGCCCCGCCTGGTGGTGCGTACCTCCACGCGGACCGGTTCCTGAGGCGCGGACCGCTAAACTGGAGGCATGATCCATACCCTGGACCTGCGGTTCGGCCGGCCGCACACGATCGCGGCCTACCTGGTGGAAACCTCCGCCGGGCCCGCGCTCGTCGAGACCGGGCCCGAGTCGACCTACCCCCGCCTCAAGGAGGCGCTGGCCGAGCACGGCGTCCTTCCCGCCGACCTGCGCGCGGTCTTCGTGAGCCACATCCACCTCGACCACGCCGGGGCCGCCTGGCGGCTCGTGGACGACGGCGCTCCGGTCGTTTTCGTCCACCCTAGGGGCGCGCCCCACCTCGTCGATCCCACGCGCCTCTGGGAGAGTGCGAGCCGCATCTACGGTGAGCGGATGGAGGCCCTTTGGGGCCGGCCGGGGCCCGTTCCCGAGGAGCGGGTTCGCGCCGTTCGGGACGGCGAGGAGGTCGCCGTGGGCACCTCCCGCTTCCTGGCTCTCGACACCCCCGGGCACGCGGGGCATCACCACGCCTGGGTCACCGACGGCGTGATCTTCTCGGGCGACGTCGGGGGGGTGCGCATCGGCGGTGGGCCGGTGGTGCCGCCCTTCCCGCCTCCGGAGATCCACCTGGAGCGCTGGAAGGCCTCGCTGGACCGGCTGCGCAACCTCGGAGCGTCGGAGATCCGACCCACCCACTTCGGTGCCTACGCCGATGTGGCCGCGCATCTGGACGACCTCGAGGACCGCATGTCCCGCTGGGCCGAACGGGTGCTCGACTGGATGCGCCAGGGCCTGGACGAAGAGGCGATGATCCCGCGCTTCGAGGATTTGGTGGCGGACGAGCTGCGTGCAGCGGGGCTGGACGAGGAGACGCTGGCCGAGTACGAGATCGCCGACCCTGCCTGGATGAGCGTGCCGGGCCTGGTACGCTACTGGCGCAAGGTCCACCCCGAAAGGGTCGCCGGTGCCTGAGGAGGTCTGGGTCTTCGACGTCGAGGGCACCCTGACCACGGGGGAGACCTGGCGGGGGGTGGGGCGATGGCTCGAGCGGAACGGCCGGCGCGGGGCCTACCGCCGTTTCTTCCTGGCGCACCTGCCGGGGGCGCTGCTGGCCAAGGGCGGCTTAATCGACAAGCGCCGGTACCAGAACAAGTGGATGCGGGACCTCGCGGGCCTGTTCGCGGGCGTCGCCGCAGCCGAAGTCGAGGCCATGGCCGCCTGGGTCGTGGAGCACGAACTGTGGCCCGGGCGGCGCGAGGACGTGCTGGCCGAGTTGCGCGCCGGGCTGGGGCGCGGCGTGCGGATCGTCCTCGCCTCGGGCACCTTCCAGCCGGTGCTGGAGGCGTTCGCCCGGCGCCTGGCCCCCGAGGTGGAGGCACTGGGTACGCCCCTCGTTTGCGTAGACGGGGTCTGCCCCAAGAACCCTGCGGGTGCGGTTAACGTGGCCGCGGTCAAGGCGCGGCGGGTGCGGGAGCACCTGGGCGGGCGGGCGCCCGCCCGCGCCTACGGCGACACCATCAGCGACCGTTACCTGCTCGAGCTTGCCCGCGAGCCCGTGGTCGTCTACCCCGACGCCGCGTTGGCGACGCTGGCGCGCTCGCGCGGCTGGCGCGTGCTGGGCGAAGGAGGGGGGGCGGCATGAGCTGGCGAAAGCTTGCGGTGCTGGCGCTTGTTTTTGGGCTGGCGCTGGCGCAGCCCACGACGTTGCCGCGTGGGGGCACGCTGGCGGGCGTCTGGATCGAGCTTCAGGGCGGGTGTGACCGCGTCCTGACCCCCGGGGAGACGATCGCCTTTCGGGCGGGCGTTTCCGGGGCCGCGTACCTCTACGTCTTCGACGTGCGCGCCCCCGACGTGCTCGTGCGCCTCGTGCCGCGTGGCGAGGCGCCGGTGCGCAGCGCAGGAGGCGGCGAGGGGGTGCGCTTTCCCCAACCGGGCGCGGGGGTGCGTTACCAGGTGACGGGGCCGTCGGGCGAGGGGTACCTCTACCTGCTGGCCACCCGGGTGCCGCTGGCCCTGCCGCCCGAGGTCTCCGCGTTGGAGCTGGCGCGCCTTCTGGACGGCCTGGACTTCGCTTCCTGGGGCGCTGCCTGGTGTCGTTACCGGGTCGCCGCCCCGCCGACGGCGCAGGCGGTCGTTGCCATCGAAACCGAGCCCGCCGGGCTCACGGTCTACGTCGACGGCGTCCACTTGGGCGCCAGCCCCCTTACCGCCTCGCTCGCTCCCGGGGTGCACCGCCTGCGTCTCGAAGGGGCTGGAGCCCTTCACGAGCAGTCCTTGCGGCTTGCCCCCGGCGACCGGTTCTCCTTGCGGTTGCGGTTGCCAATCGAGGCGTTGCCGGTCGCGCGCTTTGCCGTGTCCTCCGCTCCGGACGGAGCCTGGGCCTACCTTGACGGACGCTACGTTTGCGCCACGCCCTGCGAGCTGGAAGCCCGTCCCGGCGTCCACCTGTTGCGCCTCGAGCGGCCCGGCCAGCAGGTTTGGGGGGGCTACGTTCGGATCGGCGCGCAAGACGCCGCCTCCGGGATCACGGTGACCCTGAAGGAGGCCAGCGCCACGCTCACCGTTCGTACCGACGCCGACGCCGCCCTTTTTCTCGACGGCATGCCCCTTGGCTGGCTGCGTGCCGGGGAAGCGCGCACCCTGCCGGTCGCGTCGGGTTGGCATGAGGTCGTCGCCCTGGCGCCGGGGCGTGAAGCCGCGCGCGAACGGATCCTCATTCTCGATGGGGACCGCGAGGAAATGGAGCTCGATCTGGACGCGCTCTAGCTGGATCGCCGTTTTTGTTGACGCCTTCCGACGCCAGCGCCTATAGTAGAGGGCGGACGCGCGCCGGGATGGCGGAATTGGTAGACGCAGTAGACTCAAAATCTACCGGCCGCGAGGCCGTGCGGGTTCGAGTCCCGCTCCCGGCACCAGAGGTACGAGGAGGACGAAATGGGCATTTTGTACACGCTGTTGATTCTGCTTTACCTCGCCATAGCGGCGGGGCTGGTATGGGTGGTGCTCCTCCAGGAGCCCAAGCAGGGTGGGGGCGACATCCTGGGCGGCGGGGCTACCGACCTGTTCGCCGCCCGCGGCGTGACCGGAGGGCTGTACCGGGTGACGATCTGGCTGGGTGCGGCCTTCCTCGTGCTTTCGGTCATCATCAACAAAATCCCCCGGTAGCTGCAGCCGCACACCCAGGCGGGGCCCCGGGCCCCGCTTTTTCGTTTAGCGATCGGGATATTCATGAATTTTATACGCGGTATATTCTTGACAGGCCCCTTGCCGAACGGGTAACGTGCGACTAAGCCCAAATCCGCTGGATAGCCAAACGCCGAAGGCGGACTGGGTCACGAAAGAGGAGGTATCTAAATGAGGAAACCTATTTGGATCTTGGTCGTGCTGGCTTTGGGGGCGTTGGCCCTGGCCCAGCCCAAAGTGTTCAAGGCGCCGAACGCAGACGAGACGCCGGTGTTCGGCGGAGACTTCCGCGACTGGTCGACCTCCGACCCCAAGACGTTCAACCCCTTCGTGGCCAAGGAAACGTCCTCGACCGACGTGATCGGCCTCATGCTCCCGGTGCTGACCGGCTACAACCCCTACACCCTCGAGCCCGAGGGCATGCTTGCCAAGAGCTGGGAGGTCAAGAACAACGGCCTGACCATCGTCTTCCACCTGCGTGAGGGCGCCAAGTGGTCGGACGGCCAGCCCATCACCGCCGACGACGTGATCTTCAGCGCCAAGGTACATTCCGATCCCGACGTGGGCTCGAACTCGATCAAGAGCTTCGAGATCGACGGTTCGCCGATCGTCTGGACCAAGATCGACGACTACACCGTCCAGGCCGACTTCCCCAAGCCCTTCGCCCCGGCGCTGATCCAGGGCTGGTACATCGTGCCCAAGCACGTCTTCGAGAAGGCCTACCAGGAAGGCAAGGTCACGGAGATGTGGGACGTGGGCACCGATCCCGCCAAGCTCGTCTCCGGCGGCCCCTTCATGCTCGACCAGTACGTCCAGGGCGAGCGCGTCGTCCTCAAGAAGAACCCCAACTACTGGGGCGTCGACGAGAAGGGCAACCCGCTGCCCTACCTCGACCGCTACGTCTTCACCATCGTGGCCGACATGAACGCGGCGCTGGCCAAGTTCCTGGCCGGTGAGCTCGACCTCTTCGCGGCTTCGAACGCCGACCAGGTGGCCCAGATCATCGAGCGCATCGACGCCGGCAAGCTCGACGCCAGCATCTTCCCCAACGCCGACGTCACCACCGGTACCAACTTCATCTTCTTCAACTGGAACAGCGACGACCCCTGGAAGGCTCAGCTCTTCCGCAACAAGAAGTTCCGTCAGGCGATGGCC
>Ga0256839_1001006_pt1 | contig 35513 bp, 26 predicted proteins | sample 354166metaG_FD_185968 | JGI IMG/M metagenome (GOLD analysis project Ga0256839, IMG submission 185968) | Hydrothermal vent microbial communities from Mid Atlantic Ridge, Atlantic Ocean - 354-166 | ecosystem: Environmental > Aquatic > Marine > Hydrothermal vents | place: Atlantic Ocean: Mid...
TCGCTGGCAGGCGCCGTGCTAGACCGCATGGCGGCGTTTGTCGAAGGATCGCCACGTGATGCCCGGTCGTCGCGCGTGTTGCCGGCCGGATTTCATCGAGTCCTGGATCGATTCGGCAAGCCTCCTTCGAGACGCTATCGGCTGCTGCGTTTCATTGTCCTGCACAACCTGTACGGCGTCGATTTGATGCCCGAAGCGGTCGAGACCTGCCGCATGCTTCTGTTGCTGCGGCTCGCCGCTGCCTGTGACAGCGACGCACAGCAAGCGGCGCTGCCCGACCTGGACTTCAATATCCAACCGGGAAACGCGCTGGTCGGTATCGCACGGATGGAAGAGCTGAAACAGGGGCCCGTTCGCGCCGGCGGCGGGAAGCTCACCGTGATCTCACGAAGACGAAGCCAAGTGAACACGGCCGCTCGCTTACTCGCAAGTTACCGACGACTGCAAACAGACTCCGATGCGTGCCCGGATCAGCTTGGGAAACAAAAGGAAGACTTGAGGAAACGGCTCGATCGGCTCGACGATTCTCTCGATCGCATTCTGGCATCCCGCTTCGACTTGAGTCTGAACTCCCATCGTGATGTCGATTCCTGGAAAACGAGCCATCAACCGTTCCATTGGTTGGTTCGTTTCGCCGACGTGCTGAGCTCCGGCCGATTCGCCGTCGTGGTCGGCAATCCGCCTTACTTGGAATCGAGCCAGATCGAATATCGCCCGGTCCAGATGAGCACGCTGGAAAGCAAGGCCGTCCACGCCATGTGCATCGAGCGAAGCCTCGAGCTGTTGAGTCCGAACGGCAGCCTCGGAATGATCGTACCACTGGCGCTGGTGTCGACTCAGCGAATGAAACCGCTTCAGCAACTCATCGAACAACATGGTTTCACTTGGTACGCGAACTTCGCCTGGCGGCCGGCCAAGCTGTTCGCCACCGTCAATCGCGCTCTCACCATCTTCGTCTCTCACGCACTCCAGCCGACGATCGGTTCGTTGCAACACACCATGCCGCAAGCAACACGCCCGAACGTCGAAAGGGGTTCGGCGGATTGGGATACAGGGTGTGCACGGCTGGCACAACACTCCGTGCCGCAAGCAGCACGCCCGAACGTCGAAAGGGGTTCGGCGGATTGGGATACAGGGTGTGCACGGCTGACACAACACTCCGTGCCGCAAGCAACACGCCCGAGCGTCGAAAGGGGTTCGGCGGATTGGGATACAGGGTTGAAAACGTTTTCGACCGGGTACTGCAAGTGGTTTCAAGATGCACGCGATGTGCTTTTTTCGACGCTTCGGTATCATCCGGTTCCGCGGCACCGATCGGCTCATTGGGTTCCCAAACTGGGAGATCCTCGCGATGGCGTCATTCTGGAGAAGCTGCTGCGGGTACCGACACGCATGAGCGACTTTGTTGTCGCCAAGTCGCCACATGGGGTGTACTATCGAACGACGGGAGGACTCTATTGGAAGGTTTTCACGGATTTCCCACCGACGTTTCGCCGAAACGGAAAACCGGGTTCGTCGTCGCGTCAGGCCCGCCTGAGTCTGCGGCGTCCTGATTTCGTTCCCGCGGCCATCTCCCTGTTGAGCAGCAATCTGTTCTGGTGGTGGTACAGCATCACATCGAATCTGCGCGACCTGAATCCATCCGATCTGCTCGGATTTCCGACTCCGGCCGCCGCCATGAACGATCGACGATTAGTCCAACTGGGACACGAGTATTTGGACGACCTCAAGCGGCACCGCACAATATTGGTGCGCATGCAACATCAGACCGGCAAGACGGAAACGGATTGTTTCAAGGTGCAACGATCCAAGCCGGTCATCGACCGGATCGATCAAGTGTTGGCAGAGCACTATGGCTTGACGGCCGAAGAACTGGACCGGATCATTCACTACGACATCAAATTCCGCATGGGGATCCGTTCGCAGGCGTAACCGCCTTGCTCGCCCGGCACGGCGTTTGCATTGACTCGGTTTGCGTTGACTCGACATGCCCGTCGACAACCGAGCGTCTCGTTTCCGCGAGGCCGATTCTCATGGTCGGCGACAGGCGCGGCTCGCGAGATGATCCCCACGACACAAGGAGTTTCCCCATGTCTTCTCGCATCTCTTTTTCGATCGCACTGGCACTGTTATTAGCGCTCGCCGTCTCCGCCGACCTGGCCGCTCAAGGTAAACGAGGCGGGAAAGGAGGCGGTCACGGAAGAGGCGGTGGCCAGGGCTACCGGCAATCAGGGGGACAGAGGCAGGGCCAGCAGCACCAGTACCGGTACCAATACCGGTATCGCCAAGGTATGCAAGGTGGTGGCGGCATGCAGGGCATGCACGGCATGCACGGTATGAAGGGGATGAAGGGCGGCATGAAGGGGATGCAGGGCATGATGGGCATGGCCGGTGATCCCCGTTTTCAGGCCGACCGCGAGATGTTCCATTTCCTGCTTTCCAACGGCAAGAAGATCCGCCGTCAGGTGAAGATGCTGGAGAACGGTATCGAGACCGTGACCGAATCCAACGACCCGAAGGTCGCTGCCGTGCTCAAGAAACACGTGGCCTCGATGTACGACCGCCTGGAGCAAGGGCAGCCGGTGCGAATGGGCGATCCGCTCTTTCGAGCACTCTTCCAGAACGCCGACAAGATCACCATGGAAGTCAAACAGACGAAGAAGGGAGTCCACGTCGTCGAGACTTCGGATGACCCGTATGTCGTGAAGCTGCTGCAGGCTCACGCGAAAGTCGTCTCTCAATTCGCCAAGCGAGGCTTCCAGGAAGCGATGAAGATGCATCCCGTCCCCAAAGGCGAGCCCGGTCGCGCGGCAGCCGGCAACTGAGTTACCAACCTTTACGGAATCCCCCCGTGGTTACTGCGAGATTCCTGCTCACCCCGCTGCGAGCATCTGCGAACTTGTTGCTCACTTCTCGGCACGCAGCCACAGAATCCAGCCTGATTGGTTGGGAGCCGCAAACGTCTGCGAGCGAGGCTGGATTCGCTGTTCCCTCGACGTCTTTCCCGTCGCCGCGTCGATCCAGGCGACCTTGAGTGGCGACGAGGCATCGGAGAGATCGACGCGCACCTCTCCGCCCTGCGGGGCGTAGACGACGTACGACTTTCCCGGCTGAGCCAGGCAATAGCCGGTCGAGGCGAGGTCGCCGCGAGGCACCATAGCGGTCATGTCGGATTGACTTGTCAATTTCCGCGTCACTCCCATGCTGACCCGCACCGGCTCCCACCGTGGATCGAACCGGCCGGCCAGCACGGTGCCGTCGTACGGGTCCATGAAGATCGGATTGAGTCCGCGGGTAAACGACTTCCAGACCCAATCGGCCGTTCCCCCGATTCCCCACAGATGATCGGTGTCGGTGATGATGACCTTGCGGCCATCGCTGGCCGGCGGATCGGTCCGATATCCTCCTTCGGGGTTCGGAGAGATCCAGTCGGCGGGACTGTCGAACAACGTCTGGTTGCGGCCGCCGCGGAATTGAAAGGTCATCCCCACCGGATGTTGTTTGGCTCGCCCCGATTCCTGCTTCTTGATGAAACGGATCATGTGGTATTGCCACTTCGTGGAAGCCGGATGGTTTTCGTTGGAGATTTCATAGAGCAGATTGTCGAGGTCGCCCACCGTCTCGATCACTTTGCGCACATACGCTTCCTGGATGCTGGTGATCTCGGGCCGTCCGAGTGTGTGGACTTCCAGTCCCCGGCGGTCTCCGTTGCGGTCTCCATCGATACCGTTGATGTTGTTGGCGGGGTGAAAAGGATGACTGAGCCACGCGTCTTTCATCCGTTGCATGGCCCATCCTTCGAACAGCATCACGGAAACGTAGATGCCGCGATTCCCCGCCTCGATCACTCGGCGGCGCAGTCGCCGGAAGTAATCGTCATCGAATCGGGTCAAGTCGAACTTGGGCCTTCCATCGCGAGCGTCCCCGGGGCCGGTGCGAGCCCATGGGTGAGGCGCCACGGTGTGAGGTTTCGGCTTGCCCCAACTACCGTTGGCCGACGTGTCCCAAGTGAAGTTCTCCCAGGTCCATAGGCGGATGAAGTTGTGGCCGTAACGGTCGAGGAAGTCGAGATAGGCAGCGAAGTCGAAGGGAGGCGGCGGATATCCGGGCCCCATGTCGACCAGATTGTTCCACACGTGCGATCCACACAAATAGACGGCTCGGCCGGTCGCATCGGCAAAATAGCGAGGGTTTCTCTTGCAGACCTTCAATGGACCCGGCGCGGACTTTGCCCGCCCGGCCTCGTCGGCTGCTCGCGTCTGGTTCGACTGCACCGCCATCGTGGATGCCAGAACACCTCTCCCCACCCGCTTGAGAAACCGTCGCCGGGTCGCTGTCATCGATTCTCCCTCCCACCTCGTGCTGATAGACTGGCCATGGCAAGTTACGATAACCCGGCCGATCGATCATGGCAACTCGCGCGTGGACGATCAGCGGTTCCCAACTCCCGTTTCCTCGCAGCCGCGTTTTGCGAGCAAGGCAACGAAGGCACACGCAGGTGAACCAGACGCGAATCGGTTTCTTCGCGGGACAGCGGCGGTTTTGGAACGTGCTGCTCCGCTCGATCCATCTTGCCACGATGGCGGTAGCGGTCGGTGGACTGGTGTTCGACGTATCCTGGGGCGCGGTTTCGCCGTGGTTGTTCGCCGCGGTGGGAAGCGGCATGCTGCTGGCGCTCATCGAGGCGTGGCCGAATGGGAGTCGTTGGCTGCGCGAAGGCCGAGGTCTCGTCGTGGTGGCCAAAGTCGTCCTCCTGGCCACGATTCCTTGGTTCTGGGATTACCGCGGCTACGTCTTGTTCGCTGCAATCGTCGTCGCCTCCATCGGCTCGCACATGCCGGGACGATTCCGCTATCGCGTCATGATCGGCAAGGCTGACGGCGAGGGGACGGATGGGTGAGCAGCGATGCCGCGGGTCGGTCATTCAGCCGGCGCCGGATCGGAAATCGTGCGGCGAATTCCCGCATCGGAAAATGCCGACCCGACGCGGCCGTGTACTGGATCGATGCGTTCCCAGTTGCCGCCGTCCGCCGTGTAAGTCTCATACCAGGCGGCCCGCCCCATGCTGCATCCGCTGAGGCCGGCAACGGCCGCTCCTACCAAGGTGAGGAGAACCGCGAGAACCCGTCTCGAGCCGCGGATCGTTCCGAGGCGCCGCGCGCCGACCGATGACATCGAAACTCGAATCCGGGATGGCAAGCTGGCTCGCATGTCCGCTCTTTCTTCTGCTGGTTGCCGGTCGACGGGGAACACTTGTCGGTCCCATCTATCGACCAGCCCGCGGTGGCAACTTGAGGAATTTATAGCGGTCGCAGCGATTATGCCGCCCGGGTCAGCCCGATTCACGGGGTCGGACGAGCTTTTGGACTCGCTGCCATTGGTCCCAATAGAGCCGCTCGTATTGGCCGACCATCCCATCGAGCGAAAACCGCGTGCGCACGATCTGAGAGTTCTGCAGGCCGACACGCTCGGCCCACCTTCGATCATCGATGGCTCGCCCCGCCAACTGCAGCAATCCGGGGACATCTCCCTGGCGCACCCACGGATTCCCGGAACTGATCAGCAATTCGGCCAAGCCCGCCACCTCAAAGGCGGCGACGGGAAGACGGCACGCCATGGCGTCGAGCACGACGTTGGGCATGCCTTCGTAGCGGGACGGCAGCAGCAGCACTCGCGAGGCCTTGAGTATGGCGGGGACGTCGTTCCTCCAGCCGAGAAATGAGACTCGGTCGCTCACGCCCGCAGCATCGAACTGACGCTCGAGCGCCCCTCGCTGGCTTCCCTCGCCCACGATCACCAGATGGGCCTGCCGGTGAACCCGGAAAAAATCGGGCAGGTGCTCGGCAATACGATCGATTCCCTTCTGAGGCTCCAAGCGACCGACGATGGCGATCACTTGACGGCTGGCGGGAACCTCCAGTTCCCGCCAATCGACCGGCTGCGCCGTGTCATACACGGATGGATCGATCCCGTTGGGGATCACCACCAGCTTTTCCCGAGGGATTCCCCAGTGTTGCATCGCGTGATCGGCCACCGAGGCGCTCACGGCGACGACCCGCTCCGCTCGCTGCGCTGCCAATCGCTCCCACCACCCCCGCCAACGACTCGGCTCGGCGACGCGAAGCCCCAAATTGTGGATGGGGATTTGCAATCGACGGCAAACATGGGAGGCCACCACGTCGGCATGGAACAGGAACGACTGGACAATGTCGGGCTTCCAATCCTGCCAAGCCTGAACCAATTGGGAAACCACGTACGGCAACTGCCAGCCGCTTTGCAAGCCGAGTGCGTGAACGGTCACCCCCGCCTCGTGAAGCTCCCTCCAGAGACGGTCTCGAGGCGCCGGCGGCGGCGGAGCCAAGCAGAAAACTCGAGTGTCGAAACAGTCGGGGTCGATGCGAGCCGCCAATTGGGCAAGGCATTTTTCGGCGCCTCCTTCGCGCAGCTCAGTCGTCACCAGTGCCACACGACACTGATGGACATCGGTCTGCAGGCGAGGGTTGGGTGCAATCAAGGTCGACTCGCAGTGAAGCGGCCCAGAATAGCCGATGGCCGCAGAGGCTGCCGCCAACTCACATTATAGGGGGGAGCCGGCCGGGCGGGGCAAGCAACAGTCGCAGTTTGCCCAAAAGAGAAGCTGTGTGACCCGATGCCATCTGTCGCAACAGGCCGCCCAACAAGTAGAGTCGAGAAAACGGCTTCAGGTCTCTACGCCGGCGTGGATCGCCACGGCCCCTACCACACCCACGATGACATCGATTCACGACTACGATTACGAACTGCCGCGGGAACTGATCGCCCAACATCCGCTCCCCAATCGGGCCGATGCTCGACTGCTGGTCGTGGACCGGCGCACGCGGAGTTGGGAATCGACTCATGTCCGTGAATTGCCGACGCTGCTCCATCCCGGCGACGTGCTGGTCCTCAACGACACGCGGGTCATTCGGGCTCGCTTGCTGGGATATCGCAAGCAAACGCGAGGGCGCTGGGAGGGGCTGTTCCTGGAAGCCTCTCCCGAAGGAATCTGGAAAGTGTTGTCGAAGACTCGAGGCAAACTGCGTCCCGGCGAAACGGTGGTGCTGCAAGACCGGACGGCTCGAGACGGAATCGAACTGGCCATGCTTTCGCCCCTCTCGGGAGGAATCTGGGCAGCGCGTCCGCTCGAGGCGGCCCCGTTCCTCGACCTGCTAGAGCGGTATGGGCGTGTCCCGCTCCCCCCGTACATCCGCGACGGGAACATGCTGGACGAAGACGTCGAGCGATATCAGACGGTTTTTGCCAAACACCCCGGCTCGGTGGCCGCTCCCACCGCAGGACTCCACTTCACTCCACCGCTGCTGGACGCCATCCGCCGGCGCGGGGTCGGCGTCGAACAAGTGACGCTGCACGTCGGTATCGGCACGTTTCGCCCCGTTGCAACGGAAACCTTGGAGGAACACCAGATGCACGCCGAGTGGGGCCAGGTCTCGGCGGATGTGGCCCGGCGGCTGAGGGAGTGCCGAGCATCCGGGGGACGAGTGGTGGCCGTCGGCACCACGGTGGTCCGCCTGCTCGAATCGGCCACTTCGGATGCCGGCACGCGATCGTGGCAAGGTTCGACCGATCTGTTTATCCGACCGCCATACGAATTCCGAGCCATCGACTCGCTGCTGACCAACTTCCATCTGCCTCGCAGCACGCTGCTGGTCCTGGTCCGAACGTTTGGCGGAGACGACTTGATCCGCCGAGCCTACCAGTACGCCGTGGCTCAGCGGTACCGCTTCTACAGCTACGGCGATGCCATGCTGATCTTGTAGGGAACCTTTCGCACGGGCCGGACGGCCCCCCTGGTGATCGCCGAGCGGTAGTGACAAAATGGGAACCTAACGGAATAGCGCAATCCCCGATCGCTTCTTGTGACAGGAGTCCACCATGTCCCTCGCCCCCCCCGAAGAACACGTTCTGGTCGTCCCCACTTCTTTGTTCCACGAATTGGGGTGTTTTCAGGGATTCTGCGCGGACGTCGATCGCTACGTGGGGCCGCTATTGCAAAGCCCTCGCGCCGACTACCGACCCCGCTCGCAAATGGAAATCGATCCCAACTTCAAACAACTGATTCCCTACGTGCTGTTCGAGTACCGCGACAAAGAGGGGCAACGGCACGTGTTCCAATACCTGCGGGGCGGCGGGCAAGGAGAAGCTCGATTGCACGCCAAACGGAGCGTGGGAGTGGGGGGCCACATCGCCTCGCATGACGGCGGCGGCAAAGCAGCGTATGTCGAAGGCATGCGTCGGGAACTCGAAGAGGAAATCGTGATCGACACGCCGTACGAGGAACAGTGCGTTGGATTGATCAACGACGATGCCAACGACGTGGGACGGGTCCATCTGGGAGTCGTCCATTTGTGCCGTGTCGATCGGCCGGCCGTTCGGCCGCGCGAATCGGAGCTGCTCGATGCCGGATTCCGTCCCGCGGAGGATCTACTGGCTCAGCTCGACACTTTTGAAACCTGGTCGCAGATCTGTCTGCGAGCTCTCTACGCGGGAGAAGCCCGCCGAACGTGATGCGCCACCCGACGGTCTATTTAGACAACCATGCCACGACTCGAGTCGACCCGCGTGTGGTCGAGGCCATGCTCCCGTTTTTCACCGAGCAATATGGCAACGCGGGAAGTACGAGCCATGCCTACGGCTGGCAAGCCCGGGACGCGGTAGAACAGGCGAGGTCGTCGATCGCGAAATCGATCGGCGCCGATCCGAAAGAGATCGTCTTCACCAGCGGAGCCACCGAGAGCAACAATCTCGCGCTGCGAGGACTGGCCGAGCGCCGCCGCCAAGCGGGCGGCCATATCGTCAGCGCCAAGACGGAACACAAAGCGGTGCTCGATCCTCTGAAGCGTCTTGCGCGGCGAGGCTACGAGATCCGTTGGGTCCCCGTTCGCATGCAGGGGGATCCTCAAGCCGGCTGGATCGACCCCGACGACGTGGCTCGAGCGATCCGTGATGATACGGTGCTCGTCACGATTATGCTGGCCAACAACGAAATCGGCGTCATCCAGTCGATCGGCGAAATCGGCCGCGTCTGCCGGGAACGGGGAGTCTGTCTTCACACCGACGCCACGCAGGCGGTCGGCAAGATACCCGTCGACGTCGAGACCCTGCAGGTCGATCTGCTCAGCTTCTCGGCTCACAAAATGTACGGCCCCAAGGGCGTGGGGGCGCTCTACGTGAAGCGCCGCGTTCGTCTGACTCCGCAGATCGAAGGGGGCGGCCAGGAGCGAGGTTTGCGCAGCGGAACCCTGAACGTACCCGGAATCGTGGGGATGAGCCGAGCTCTCGAGCTGTGCGACGAGGAAATGGAAAGCGAGTCGGTTCGCCTGAAGCGGCTGCGCGACGCGCTGTTCGAAGGCCTGTGCCAATCGATCACGGGAGTGACCCTCAATGGCCCCTCACTCGATCGGCCGTCGCTGCGCCTCCCGCACAATCTCAACTGCAGTTTCGAATGGGTCGACGGCGAAGCACTGATGATGAGCATGCGGGAATTGGCGGTCTCCTCCGGCAGCGCTTGCACATCCGCCAACCCCGAACCCAGTCACGTGCTGGCTGCGATCGGGGTGCCACCCGATCGGACGCGAGCCAGTCTCCGTTTCGGGCTGGGCCGCTTCAATACAGACAAAGAGATCGCATTTGCCGTCGAGCGCATTGCCGAGGCGGTCGAACGACTTCGTAGAATGAGCAGCGCTGCGGGCGGCCGTTGATCCGGCCGACCCGCTCCCGGGGCCGGCCGCGACCTTCACCCCCGACCGGCAATGGTGTATAGTTGGGATGGAAAATGACTCAGGCGTGCCGCGAGCACCGGCCGGCACCCTGGTGGACCAAACACTCAAGGAGCAACGCCATGGCCATCATTCTGACGGAAGAAGCTGCCAAGCAAGTACAGCAAGTGAAGCAAGACCAGAAGCTGCCCGAACCCATGTTTCTGCGAGTCGGCGTGACCGGCGGCGGCTGCAGCGGTTTTTCTTACTCCCTCGGGTTCGACGACAAGTTCGATGAGACCAAGGACAGCAAGTACCACTACTACGGCATCGATGTCGTTGTGGACAAGAAGAGTGCCTTGTTCCTCGATGGAACCGTGGTCGACTGGCAAAACGACTTGAACGGGCGCGGCTTCAAATTCGAAAACCCCAACGCCGTCAAGACCTGCGGATGCGGTAGCTCGTTCCGCGCATAAGTCGCCAACGATCAGCACTCCGGTCATCGATGAACTCGCCAACACTGCCCGTCTACATCATTGGGATCGGCGACGACGGGATGGCCGGAGTCGCACCGGCGGCCCAGCGGCGCATTCGGGAAGCCGAGATTCTGATCGGCGCCGAGCGCACCTTGCGCCAAGTCGTCGACTCATCGGCGCAACAACTGGTCGTCGGAACCGATTTTGCGCAAATGGAGTCGGTCATCGCCGACAACCCGAACCGGCGGATCGTGGTGCTGGCCGGCGGAGACCCCCTGTTTTACGGCATGGCCCGCTATCTCTGGGATCGGTTCGGCAAGGACCGCTTCGAGATTGTCCCTCACGTAAGCACGATGCAACTCGCCTTCGCGCGAGTCAAGGAGAGTTGGGACGACGCCTATCTGGCCGATCTGGCGAGCCAGCCGTTGGAACGTGTCGTCGAACGGATTCGCTCGGCGGCCAAGGCCGGCCTGTTCACGACGGAAATCGATTCGCCCGATCGGATCGCTCGAGCCCTGCTCGACCGCGGACTCGACTATTTCTCCTGCTACGTCTGCGAGAATCTGGGAGCTCCCGACGAACGCGTCACGACGGCCGATCTCGAGGAAATCGCCGGGCAGCGTTTCTCCACCCTCAACGTGATGATCCTGGTCCGAAAACCGGACGTCCCCGACCGGCCCGTCGATATGCACGGGCGGAGGCTGTTCGGAAATCCCGACGAATGCTTCGTGCAGAGCCGGCCCAAACGTGGCTTGTTGACGCCAGCCGAAATTCGCTGCTGGGCTCTGGCGGAACTCGACCTGGGCCCATCCAGCCTGGTCTGGGATGTCGGGGCCGGTAGCGGATCCGTGGCGATCGAGGCGGCGCAGATCGCTCACCACGGCCGAGTCTTCGCCATCGAGATGGACCCCGACGACGTGGAACTGATCCAGGTGAATGCTCGGCGGTTCGGGGTCGACAATCTGCGCCCGATCCTGGGTCAGGCACCCCAAGCGTGGGAAGATCTTCCCGATCCCGACGCCATCTTCGTCGGCGGAACCGGTCGTCAGGTCCGGCAGATCGTCGCTCTCGCCTGGCAGCGGCTCCGTGGCGGAGGACGCTTGGTCGTCCACGTGGCCAGCCCCGAAAACCTGTCCGAGCTCGTATCCCTGCTCTCGCAGCAGGATGCGGACGTGCGGACCTGGATGATGAACCTGGCTCGAGGCAACCAGCAGTTCGACCAAATGCGTTTCGAAAGTCTCAACCCATCGTTCATGGTCTCCGCGACTAAGCCGGTTCGGTAGCCGATCTCTTGCGGAATCTGCGCTCCCGAGAATAAAAGGCCGCCCTCGCACATCCAACAGTTGGCGACGACAGCAGGACCAAGCGGGTTCGATTCTACATCGAATCGTGGTCTGGGCGACTCGGTGCCTTTCTGTCTCACAAGGAATCAAGGACCGGAAACCGCAAAGGGAACTCGATGCAGCTTGCCCTTCCCGAAGGTCTGAAACGAGTCGGATTCGTGGCCACGCGACTGGCCGGCACCGACGGCGTCTCGCTGGAGACGAGAAAGTGGGCCGACGTACTGGAACGACTCGGGTTGAGCCTCTTCTTCATCGCCGGCGAATGCGACCAGAGCCCGGAAAAAGTCGCCATTATCGAAGAGGCCCACTTTCGCCATCCCGTCATCCGGGAAATCCAACAACGCGCATTCGTCGATAGACAAAGAGATGAGCAACTGACCGCCGATATCCTCGCCGCGACGGCTCGTATCAAACGAGAGCTGCGACACAGCGTCGAGAAGTTCCAGCTCGATCTGTTGATCGTCGAGAACGCGATCACGATTCCCATGAATATCCCTCTGGGGCTCGCCGTGGTGCAACTCGTGCAAGAACTCGAGATGGCCTGTGTGGCTCACCACCACGACTTCTATTGGGAAAGAGAACGGTTTCTCAACAACCGAGTCGACGAATTCCTGCGAGCCGCCTTTCCGCCGGGACTCAAACAGATGGAACACGTCGTGATCAACACACGAGCAGCGGAAGAACTGAGCCGGCGTACCGGAATCTCCTGTCGGGTCATTCCCAACGTAATGGACTTCGACTCACCCCCAGCACCGATCGACGACTATGCCCGGCAGTTTCGGACTACCGTGGGACTTGCCGACGATGACCTGCTCATCCTCCAGCCGACGCGGGTAGTCGCCCGCAAGGGAATCGAACACGCCATCGAGCTCGTCCGCCTGCTCGACAATCCCCGTTGCAAACTGGTGATCACGCACGCCAGTGGAGACGAGGGGGATAGCTACGCGCAACACCTGAGACGATTCGCCGAGCTGCTGGGAGTGCCTCTCATTTTTGCGGATCGCTGGATCGGCGATCGTCGGGGAACCAACCAAGACGGTCAGCCTGTTTTCACCATCGCCGATGCGTACGGACAAGCCGATCTGGTGACGTACACATCCACCTATGAGGGTTTTGGCAACGCATTCCTGGAGGCCGTGTACTACAAGTGCCCGGTTGTGTGCAATCGATACGCCGTGTTTCGCACCGATATCGAGCCGTGCGGCTTTCGCACGATTCTGGTCGATGGTTTCCTTACGGACAAGACGGTGTCGCAAGTACGACACGTGCTACAAGATCCATCCTGGCGCAACGAGATGGTCGAGCACAACTACGCCGTCGCCCGGCAGTTCTTCTCCTACCAAGTGCTGGAGCATGAACTGCGTTCCATTTTTCGACGGCCCCACATTGCCTGCCGATGCGGAACAGGCTCGGCATGTGACGACGGTAGGACCGCGGCCGCGACGGCTCGCTGCTGTACCGATGACGCTGAATCGACCGGTGGCTCGGCCGACTCCCCGAATTCCGGCTGTCGCTCCAAGTAGAAAACGCAATAGGGCGGACCGCCGACCGGCTGCCGTCTATGCCGGCAGCACGGTCCGCACCAGGTCCGACACACCCAGTGGTCGCGGCGTCACAAAGGACTCGCCCGCCCCAAACCCGGCGGCGGCTCCCGCCAGCTCCGCCGCCGCCCGCACACGGTCGAAAACATACGCCTTGGCTGGTGGGAACTGAGTTCGATAGCACCGGATCGCCTCGAGTTTGACGTCCAGCGTTCGAGAAACGTCGACCGTGAACTGCCCTGGATACGAATGCGCCAAGGAGGGTTCGAACGCCACCTGGAAATAGAGTTGGGCAGATACGGAGTGGACGGCCAAACCGTCGAACGTGTCGTCCCATTTCGTAAGACGCGAATAGAATACGGCCGCGTCGGTGATCTGCATGGCCTGCCAATGGTCGGGCGACGCCATCGGCGTCTTGTCGCCAAAGCCGATGACGATTCGGGGCCGCAGCCGGCGAAATACCTTGGCCAGTTCGACGCGAGCCTCGAACGTGTCGAACAGCCGGCGGTTGGGCAAGTCGAGAATGATGCGGACGGCAACTCCAAGTTTTTCGGCAGCCGCTTCGGCTTCTTCCAGACGAACATGAGGGCCGTCCGAATGAGGCGTCGGCTCCCCGTCCGTCAGATCTACGATTCCCACCCGGTAACCATCGCGGGACAGCTTCGCCAAGGTCGCACCACACGCGATCTCCACGTCGTCGGGATGGGCTCCCACGGCAACCACGTCGAACGGCTGGCTCTCGTCAGGCTGCGTTTCAAACCACCGGCACCACACCGCGGCGACTCCTTTCTTGCCGACTATTGAAGATCCAATTCCCATCGCCGCCCCAGGATGGCGACCCGACCGGCAAAGTAACTCCACATGCCGATCAACAACAACATCATGAAACACCAGCCCGCTTCCTGGCTTGCGGAAAACGCGTTGGTATCCAATTGCCAGACGCGAGCCCAGGCATGCGTGTCCGACACGAGCAAACGAATGACCAATAGCGAAGCATAGGCCGCTGTGAATACCAGTCCCACCACCGCCGACACCAACAGACTGGCCGAAGACGGCCACAGCGCCATGTAGGCGGAATACGCGACGAGCAGAAAACCGGACAGCAGCAACCCCATTGCCCAAATCGGCGTGGTCGCCGTGGCCAAAGTCTGCCATGTCGGCAAGGTCGGCAACGTGCCCAACAGAGCAATCACCACCAGACCGGCGGCCAACTGCCGAGTTGCATGTACCCACACACGCGAAGGTCGCTCGGAACGCCCCACGGCGCGAAAAAACCGCCACGCGTCCCGCTGAACGGGAGGTGGTTCGGGAGAAACAACCACAGTGTAACCGTGCTATCGAGTCAGGCAGAAAGGGAAAAAACGAAACGACGCCGGATCGCGCCCCGGGGCGAAGCCCCATGGCAGCCGACACCTATCGCCATTGTAAACGGCTTCCCCCTGGTGTCGACCAAGTCGCCGACTATCGGTCCCGGTAAACGCGAGTCTGCTCCTCCTTCGTGATCAGGACGCCCGCCTGGTCGCTGGTTACCCGCATGCGAACCAAGTGCCTGCCATCCTGAACACCCTTGGCGCGAATCCGGTAGACCACTTCCTGGCCCGGTGCCAACTCGGCAATGGGAGCAAACTCGATCAGGCCGTTCTCGCGAGGCGTGGCTCGAGTCGCCCCCTCGGCTTCAATGGCCGCGATCCCTTCGGGGAATGCCACCAACAACTGGACATTGCTGTCCGGACGCGATCCCTCGTTGCGGATCTTCACCGTGTACACCGTCTCACTGTCCAGTTCGATCGGATCGGCCGAGTCTTCGATGGTGAACTGCAACTCCGACAACCCCTCCACATTGACCACGTGTTCGCTCACCGCTGGGTCACTGAGAGCGGCGCGAGCTTCCAAACGCAATAATTGGTCCCCCGTCTCCGTCGGCAGGACCACTAACCGCGCCTGGCCCTCCCTCTCAGGTGGCAACTCCTCCAGATTCCAGCGGACGGTATGGCGGCTGGCATCGTATCGCCCATTCTCGAACGCCTCGACAAACTTCATTCCCTTGGGGAGTTGCAAGATGATGTCCACATCCTTTGCCGCAGCCGTCCCCATGTTGCCGATGCGGAGCAGATACTCCGCCTTGCGATTGAGAAACCGCCGCTTCGGCCCGTCGATCTGAACCGCCAGCTTCGGTGCCACGACCTCGATGTCCAACTCCTGCTGGTCCGAGAGACCGCCTTCACCACGAACCGACAACCGATTGATACCCCTGCCCGGAGTGGCGGCCGTCAGCGTCAGAGAGAGTTGCTTGACCTCGCCCGGTGCCATCGTCCCGATCTCATATTCGAGCTTCTCCCCTTTCTCGTGCCGCAGTACGGACGGAGCATCCTCCTGCAACACCACGCCTTCCGCCGCGCCCGTTCCTTCGTTGGATACCACAATGTCCAAGGTCACCGTGTTCCCCAGCAATACCGTGCGAGGACCGGAAAGAGCCAGTTTGAGCACCGGCCGAGTGCTCACCGATCGAGTCGTAGCCGTGGCGGCAAACGAAACTGTAGCCACGCTTCCAATCTCACCCTCCACTTCGGGAACCAGCTCCACTGAAATCCGCGTCTCCGAACCCGGATCCAACGTGGCAAGACGCCACTCCAAACGACCATCGGCCGTCGACTGGGCCGGCGGTGTTGTCTGCACCAGCCGCGTGCCGCGAGGCACTCGATCGTGAACCACCACTCCGTGGACGGGAACCCGACCCGTATTGCGAACCACGATGGTGAACACGGCCGGACGATTGACCTGCACCTCTTGCGGACCCGACTTGTGAATGGTCACCACCGGGGTCTGCACTCCCTGGAGAACATCGGGACCCGGTGTGTCACTCGCCAACCTGGCAACGGCGGGAACCGGCACCACCGAAGCCCCGCCACTCCGAGGGGGAATGTCCAGGCCATGCCTGTCCCCGGTTGCCACGGCAGACCCTTGCCTGTCCCCGATTGTCGCCCCACCCATCAATGGGGGACTTCCAAAACCTTGCCTGTCCCCGCTTTTCCTGAACCCCTCTTGTGGGGAAACACCTGCGGCTCTCCCTTGCCCGGCCGAATGCCCCCCATGTGAGTCGTCCGACAAGGGCCCCTGCCTGTCCTCGATTGACAGCCCCCCCGGTCGGGCTGGTGAAGCAAAGCCTTGCCTGTCCCCGATTCGTGCAGTCGGCTCGCCGAGTGCAGACTGGGGCGAATGTCCTGGTTCAGTATGAGTTACGTCGCTCGGCGGAGGCTCGGGAATGCCCAGCGACGAACCAGGAACATCGTTGCGCTCGGCATGGCCATCGGCAGACGGTGCGGCATCGCCGGCCGGAGAAGGCGCGGCCAGAGACGACACGGGGGGAGCCGTCGGCAGCGTGGCTGGCCCCAGATCCTTGCCAGGCCCCGAGTCGGATGCCAACGCGTTCCCTTCCACCAGGCCTGTTCCGCTCGCCGGTTCAGACTCCCTGGGTGGCGCCAAACCTCCACTCGAGCCGATCGTTGCGGCCGCCCCGCCATGAGCTGCCGCTGCGGCCGGCACAAAGGCTCCCTCGCCTGTGATGCCACGAGGAGCAGCCGGCGGTCCGCCATCGTCCATCTCCGGTGTGCGGATTGCCCCCTCTTCCGGATGACTGGCGTTCTGTCTCGTCAGTAACGGCTCGTCGCGATCGGTCGCTTGAACCGGCACCAGGTCTGGTTGGCCGAGAGCCTCCGGAGAGAAGCTGCCTCCACCGGCGGGCCCCTGTGCCGGATCTGTCTCAAGTCGGTTCTCCTGCGGTGTGGAAGCCAGAGCGTGCTCGCTGTCGGTACGAGCGGGGGTGCCCGGTGGGACAAACGCACCTCCAGGGGGCGCGGCTGGCGGCTGAAACGCAGCGACCTCGGTTTCGCGGGTTTGAGCGGGAGGAGAATCGGTCAGGGACGCTGTCGCCACTGCCGGCTGCTTGTCTGTTCCCGCCCCAACGTCTGGTTGTTGTGCCGACTCTACTGACTCGGAACCCGGTGTGCGTCCCGCCTCGGGCAAACCGGCCACCACGGCCGATCCGAACTCCTCCGTAGATCCGTTGCTCGGTTCGCTCCCGTCTGCCTGAGATTCTCCTGCAACCGGCTGGTCGGGCGGATCGGAAGCCGTCGATCGGTCGGCAATGCTGGGCGACTGCCCATTGTTGGGAGAATTCGCGCGGATGGGGTCGACACCCGGGCCTTGGTCTTCCTTGACTTTCGTCTTGGTCTCTTTTCCCGCTGCCGCACGGGCCGAGCCCGAGGTACGAGGCCAGAACATCCACCCCACACCGCCAGCGGCTCCCAGTAGGGAAACGACGGCCAAAGCAACCTGGACCCGTCGAACCCCCAGCACCGACTTCATTTGCTCCCATCGTATAGGTTGCTTAGGTTGCTTCCCGCCGGCTTCCCTCGGATTCGTCGACGGTTTCTCGTTCGGTTCTCGTTTCTTCTCGTTTGCCACGAATGCCACCTCGGCCGTCTGGAGTCGTCACACGGGTTTCGCAGATTCCCTGAGAGTCGGGTCTTACGAAATCGCGTTCGGCGGGAAAAGACCGATTGAGCAGACGTGGTGCACTAGGGAAGCTGGTTAAGGTAGTCAAACGTCATCGCCATCACGTACGGCGGCCTGATGTCGCGGATGGGTCGTTGCGGGCCCGTCATCGTAGGAGTAGGACCGGAGGCACTTGCTGAGCCATCCCGCAGGCGTCACAATCCCGTCCGACGCGTATTCCCGGTTGTCGTAGAGGCGACACGTGCCAAGACCGATGTATATACTGGCCCTCGAAACCTCCACTCGCTCGCCGAACATCGCCCTGGCGAGGGACAACCAAGTGATCAAAACTGGGCGACTGGAACCGCACCAGTCGACGGCGGGTGACTTGATCCCGGCCATTGAGTCCCTGCTGTCCGCCACCGATCTTGTGCCGGCCGATATCGAATTGGTAGCCGTTAGCGTCGGCCCCGGCTCATTCACCGGCCTGCGCGTCGGACTGACCATCGCCAAGACTTGGTGTCACATCACCGGAGCTGCTCTGGTGGCCGTCGATGTGTTCGAGATTCTGGCCGGGCAAGTGCCACCCACCCCGGTTCTTTCCCCGGTCATTCCAGCACAGCGCGGCCAAGTCTTCGCGGCGCTATTCGAGTGGAATTCGGGGGATGAGAACTACCGAGCGATCGAAGCGGAGAGCTGGTGGTCTCCGGAAGAGTGGCTTTCGCGAGTTCCGCCGGAAACCGTGTTCACCGGTCCGGGAACGAGGCTGATGGAACAGGCCTATAGCGGCGAGTTGTCGCGGTCGGACCCTCGAACATGGGAGCCTCAAGCCGAGACGGTGGCTCGACTCGGCTGGAAAAAACACTCGGCGGGACAGCGTGACGACCCGAAAACCGTCGTTCCCCGGTATCTCCGGCCCAGTGCTGCCGAGGAAAAAAGAATGCGGGCGCGGCGGGAGATTGAATCCCGCAAAGATTAGAGCCTCCAACCAAAGCCGCTCGTTACCGCACCGCGTCGGGAGTTTCGGCCAATTCGACGACCAGACGATCGGCGTCTTCGACCACGAGACCACCTTCAAAGCGGCTTACCAGGCGAGCCAGCTCCTGGTGCGAGCTCACGGGGATCATGCCCGTCGATTCGACCACGTCTCCGGGAAGCTGGCTGACGAAGTAGACTCGCAACTCACGGGGAAGTTCTGCGAGTGCCGAAGCGCACTGATTCTCTTCCGACCGGCAGCCGTCTGTAGAAGCCTCGGCGCCGTGACGAACGCCGCTCGCAACAGTGTCCCCGCGAGCATCGTCGCGGGGGTCGTCAAGGAGACGGTCGGTCGGCGCATCGGCCAGATCGGTACACAACACGATCGCCCCGCCGGGGTCGACAATGGGTGCCAGACGTTCGATGGCGTGAGTCACCTCCTGCCAAGTGGTGTTCCGCTGTGGCGTCCCGACCGTGGCGATCACGGCGGGAACTCGGTGAGCGATCCGAGTCTTCCACACGGTCTCCGAAAGACGACGACTGTGGCGGCGGACAGCCTCGCGGTCTCCAGCGATCACTTGCAACACCGAGCCCCGCGCTCCCGGCACCACTTCCACGGCGAATTGCACTCCCAGCAGCCAGGCAGCTTCCGCCGCCTCTTCGATCTCGACGGAACCGCAGCTTGAATGCTGCAACCGCTGTTGCGTGGCCTGATCGGAAAACGTGGGAAACAGCGCATCGCCGGTCTCCGACGTGCTCGAGGAGGCCACGGGACGATGGCAGCCGAGCGGAATCACGACATCGGCGTCGCACAGGACCCGGGGAAAGTAGATGGGCCGAGCCGTAGCCGAGGCAGCCAGGTAGCTCATCGCCTCCCGCTCGCCTGGACGATGAATGAACTGGCGAGCTTTTTCGAGGAGGCTTCCCGATCGGCCGGACAGTTCGGCTTCTCCCGCGGCCTGGCAGATCGTGACGTCTTCGAGCCGAACCTGTGCTTCTTCGAGGACGACCAACAGCCCGGCTACCAACTCAGGCGTTTGAGGCAACCCTGGCGCCACGGCAATGGCGACGCGATCCCCCGGAATCAAAGCTCGCTTCAACGGCGGAAACTCGAGAGGATCTTCCACGGCCGCGGCCACAGCCGCCGCCGGATCGGTCAGTGGCTCGGCACAGCGCGGCGCTAAGCGCCGCCACTGGTGTTCTTCCCGCCATGGCGCCGGCCAGCGCCGGTCACGGCCGAACTCGAGGAACGCAGGCATCGGTAGAGTTTTCCGTTTGTAGTGGGGAGAACGACAATCGGCGCCGGGCCCAGAAAAACCGGATCGGGGCGACCGGCATTCTCCCGGCCTTGACAACCGACCGATCTCCATTAGTGTAGGCGATTCTGCTGTGAGAAAAACCCGAAGTCCTCTTGTGGGCTTCGCGGTCGATCGGATACTGTGGCTAGAGTGGCCGGAGGGCGCCCCGCCTCGGAGGTGCGCGCGAGTCCGGCCATCCCCGGTTCCCGCTTGACGAGTAGACTTTGGAGTCCCCATGCCGACGATCAATCAGTTAGTCCGCCGCAACCGCAAGCCCAAGCGGCGTTTCTCCAAGGCGCGCGTATTGGAAGGCTGCCCTCAGAAGCAAGGGGTGTGTCTGCAAGTGCGAACCATGCAGCCGAAGAAGCCGAATTCGGCCCTCCGCAAAATCGCTCGCGTGGCTCTGTCCAACGGGACCGAGGTGACCGTGTACATTCCCGGCGAGGGACACAACCTGCAGGAACACTCGATCGTGCTGGTTCGGGGCGGTCGAGTCCGTGATCTGCCGGGCGTGCGATACCAGGTCGTACGCGGCACTCGCGACGCACTCGGCGTGGAAAATCGCCGCCAGTCGCGGAGTCGATACGGAGCCAAGAAGCCCTAGCGCGGGTTGCGCCCGCAAGGCTGGAGGCGGGAGACCGGAGGCTGCAGGGGTAGGGGTGACAACCGAAAGCCAGTGTCCGATGCGCGAACGGCGCGTCGATGTGATGAAGTAAGACTCGATATCTTTCCTGAATTCCTGATTTGAGGACCTTTCGAACTCATGGGTCGCATTACCGCCAGCAAGTCGCAGTTGAAGCCCGATCCCAAATATGGATCTCTGTTGGCCAGCAAGTTCATCAACTCACTGATGTGGGACGGCAAGAAGACGGTCGCCCAGCGAGTCTTCTACGACGCCCTGGATGAGATCGCCAAACGGGTGCCCGACACGGATCCGTTGGAAGTGTTCAATCAGGCGGTCGAAAACGTCAAACCTCACATCGAAGTTCGTTCCAAGCGAGTCGGCGGTGCCGCCTACCAGGTTCCCATGCAAGTGAACCGCAATCGGCAGCAGTCGTTGGCGTTTCGCTGGATCCTGATGGCCGTACGGGAAAAGAAGGGGCGGCCGACCTACTTGAAGCTGGCTGACGAGCTGGTGGCCGCCTACAACCGCGAAGGGGCCGCCATCACGCGACGGGAAAACGTCCACCGCATGGCCGACGCCAACAAGGCGTTCGCCCACTTTGCTTGGTAACTCGTTTGCGGCACAATACACGCCGTGCGGTCCTCCGGGCCGCACGGCGTTTTTTTTCAAACCAACCAGCCAACTCGCACTGCCCCCTCCTATGGCACGCGCACTGCAGAATATCCGCAACATCGGCATCATTGCCCACATCGACGCCGGGAAGACGACGGTCACCGAGCGGATGCTGTTTCTCAGCGGTGCCAAGCATCGGGTCGGACGTGTGGATCAGGGAACGACCGAAACCGACTCGGATGCCGAAGAGCAGGAACGGGGCATCACCATCTACTCCGCGTGTGTTACCTTCCGCTGGAACCAGTGGCACATCAACCTGATCGACACGCCGGGGCACGTCGACTTTACGGCCGAAGTCGAGCGTTGTCTGCGAGTCCTCGACGGGGCCGTCGTCGTCTTCAGTGCTCGCGAAGGCGTGGAAGCTCAAAGTGAAACCGTCTGGAAACAGGCCGACAAGTACAACGTGCCGCGGATCGCCTTTGTCAACAAGATGGATCGCGAGGGAGCCGATTTCGAACGGGTCCTCGATCAAATGGTCGAGCGGCTGGGGGCTCAACCGGCGGTCATCGTGCTGCCGGTCGGCCAGGGACCGGCTCATGTCGGCAACCCGTTTCGCGGCGTGATCGATCTGATCCGCATGAAAATGCTCACCTTCGATGCCCAGTCGGAAGGGCGCGAATTCGAGGTCGCCGCAATCCCCGAGGAAATGCGGGACGAAGCGGAGATCTGGCGCGAGCGGCTGATCGAACAACTGTCAATGCAGAGCGATGAGCTGATGGAGCTGGTGCTGGGCGAACAGCCGATCCCCGAATCCTTGATTCGCCAAGTGCTGCGGCGGGCGACGCTGGCCCGGCAACTCGAACCGGTCCTCTGCGGATCGGCGCTCCACGGCATCGCCGTACAGGGTGTGCTCGATGCGGTGGGCGATTTTCTGCCGGCGCCCAACGATATCCCCGCGGTGGAAGGCGTCGACCCGAAGAACCACGACAAGAAACTGATCCGCCGCCCCGACCCGGCCGAGCCGTTTTGCGGACTGGTCTTCAAGATTCTCCCCGCCAAGACGGGCGACTGGTACTGGGTCCGCGTCTATTCGGGAACCCTCAAGGCCAATTCGCGCGTCTACAACCCCCAGCGGGACAAGAAGGAGAACATCGCCCAGCTTTGGCAGATCCACGCCACCCGCAAAGAGCGCAACGGTCAGGTCGATATGGTGGGAACGGGCGACATCGTCGGCGCCATCGGACCACGCCACTCCATCACCGGTGACACGCTCTGCGACCCGCGGCATCCCATCGAGTTGCCCAGCATCCAGTTCGCCGAAACCGTGCTGTCGATGGCCATCGAACCGGAAACGCTGACCGAACGCAAGAAACTCGCCGAAGTCCTGGAAATGCTCAAACGGCAAGACCCCACCTTCGATGCCGTAGAGAACGAGGAGACCGGTCAAACGCTGATCCGTGGCATGGGCGAGCTGCACTTGGAAGTCGTGAAACACCGGCTGTTGCGGGAATTCAAACTCAACGTCAAGGTGCACCCGCCGCGAGTCAGCTACCGGGAAACCATCCGCCAGAGCGTGGAAGTGACGGGAACATGTCATCGGCAGATCGGTGGACAATCGCTGTTCGCCGAGGTGACACTGCGGATGGAACCGTTCCCCCAGGGACAGCAGCCGGTCACGGTGATTCCCGCCTGTCCCCCCGACTCGGTTCCGCCGGAATACCTGCAGGCGACGCTGGAGGAACTGCGATCGTGCGGCGAAGGGGGCGGTCCGATCGGCAGCTTCCCGCTCACGCGCATCAAGGTCACCGTCACCGGGTGCCGTTTCAACGAGCAATCCAACGAGGTCGCGTTTCGCATCGCCGCGTCGGACGCTTTCGAAAAGGGCTTGCAACAGGGGCAACCGGTGTTGCTCGAACCGATCATGAAACTGGAGATCGTCACGCCCGAAGATCATCTGGGGGACATCGTCAACGACCTGCAACAGCGGCGGGGAATCGTGACCCAGACTCACAGCCGCGGCCACGATGTGGTCGTGGAAGCTCGAGCCCCTTTGCGCGAACTGTTCGGTTATTCGGGAGCCATTCGCGGCCTCAGCCAAGGACGGGCCGCCTGCTCGATGGAGCCGCTCCAATACGATGAGGCTCCGCCCGATGTGGCAAAACGATACCAAATATGATTCAATAGACTGCGGCCGTGGAACAGATCGGGGCGCCGGTACTGGTGACGTGGCCCCCTTTTCCGCCAAGGGAGTCGCCCCATGTTGGATGACTTCGCCGATCGTCGAACGACGGCACCGCACCGAGTCTGGCTGACCTGGTCGGCTCCGTTAGCCGTGATGGCCGGCCTCGCCTGGTTCCTCTCTTCCTGGCACCGAGACGTCCCCCGCTATAGCCCGCACGCCAAAGTCTCCTACCAGGTGGATCAGATCGACTGGAGGACGGTGCGCGAAGCATTCACCTCGCCCGCCGGTCCCACGATCAAGCCGCAGACCCGCCGCGATATTCTCCGCTTGCTTGGGCGAACCATGCGACGCACCGACGAGTCGACCGTGGATTGGGACCGGCTGGTCCAGCAGGTCGAACGCACGGGGTATCTGCGACCGCTGGATGACAGCGAGCGGGAACAGTTGGCCGCGATGGCCGCTGAGTTGCTGTTTGTCGACATCGGCGTCCGGCGTCTGGAAATCGTCGCCCTGCAGCCGCAAGCCTCGCACGAATTCATCGCCTACGTACGAGTCTGGGCCGCCGATCGCTATCGATCGATGCAGTGGTGGCTGTACCGCGATGGCCAGCAGTGGAAATGGTACGACTGGCGCGACCTGGGAAGCCGCCGCCAACTCTCCGAAGAACTGGCGGTGGCCTGGGCGTACGCCGACGAAGCGGCTTGGCAGTCGGCGCTGCTGGGAGGCTCGTGGAATCAATCCGGCGGCCCTTCGCTGGTGCTGGTCCGCGATCACTGGGATCAGGGCCGGCGCTGGTCGGCAGTGGAAAAGTTGCGCCGCGCCGAAGGCCTGCCCGTCCACCCGTTCCTCGAAGATCCCTATCGGGTCGAGCTGGCTCGTCACTGGGTCGCCATGCGCCGCTTCGCGGACGCCCGCCGACTCCTGCAATCGATCGACAAACCGCGAGAAGTTCCCGACGCGGCTCTGCTCACGGCGGCCTGCGATGCGGGACAAGGGCGATGGAGCCAGGCTTCGGCGGCATTGGATGATTACGAAGACCGCCTCGGCCCGACTCCTCCGTCGTGCAGGCTGCGTTTGGAAATCGCAGAGAAAACCGGTGATTCTGCGATGGCCTTGCACAGTTGCCGTCAATGGGTGGCCGTCGAGCCCGGCGGAATCACGCCGCTGCTGGAACTGTGTCGGCTTGCGCACGACGAACCGGGGGAGTTGGCGGCTGCCTTCCGCACCGGTGGGCGATCCCATCGGGTCTGGGAGCGCGCCGTGCAAGAAGCCTTGGATGAAGACCGCCGGGAATGCTGGGAAAATCTCTACCGGACAGGCCGGTCACTCGGTCTTCAAAGCGCCTGGCTGGCGGGACTCGAAGCTGCCCTGGCCGAGCAGCGGGGAGACTGGGACCAGGCGATCAACGCGACCAAACGAGCTCTCCACGCCGCCCGTCCGGCCGATCGAAGGCGGTGGAATCGAAGTCTGATCCGACGACTCATTGCCGGTGACCAGTGGGAACGCCTGCTTCACGATCCTCTTGCTCCCGCTTTCGCCCTCTGGACGCTGCTCTCGACCGTCTCACCGGAAACGGCCGCCCGGAATCCCGGACGAATCCTCGCGTTGTGCGAACAGCACCGAAACCAACTCGGCGACTCCATGTGGGCCAACCTGCTCGTTGCCGACGCAGCGGCGATCGAAAAAAATTGGCAACGCGCCGTCATCGAATACCAGATGGCCTTCCTCGACCCGCAAGCTCGGCGGAACGGACGAGCCCGCCACCAGTGGCTCGAGACCTGCTACCAGCTCGAAGGTCCGCTGCTCGCCTACCATCGCTCTCTTTCGCGAACCGAAGCCTTTCCCGTGATCGGCGACCGCTTGGTTCAGCAGGGCGATTGGCAGGCGCTGGCCGCCCTGCTGGTTGCCAATCGAGACGATCTCCCTCGCCTGCCGCCCGTTGTCCGGTGCTGGCATGACTTCTTTCAGGCCCATCTGCTGATTCGGCAGGGGGAATACGATCAGGCCGAGCAACTGCTGGTACGGGCCATCCGTCGCTCGGAGCGGGTGACCATGGGCTGGTGGGTGATCGAAGCCGCCGTCCCGCTACTGATCGAACAGTCTCTGCAGACGGAAACTTGGCGGGAACTTACTGTGGACAGCACAATCGGCGGCCGGTTCTGGCGAAATTGGATCGCGATCCTCAAAGAAAAAGCAGCCGACGAACCGCCCCCACCGATCAGCGTCGAGCAGTTCTTGAATGTCTTCGCCGAACTACACGGGTCCGAGTCGGCCGTTCTGTACTACCGAGCGGAACTGGCCGCCGAGTCCGGCGATTATGCTCGAGTTCGCCGACTGCTGGAACCGTGGCCCGAAAAGACCATGCTCCTCCTTTCCGAGGATCGCGAACGGCAGTGCCGACGTTGGCTGGTGCAAGCCCTGATGGCCCAAGAAGATTGGGAATCGCTCCGACAATTGGCGGAGCGGGCGGATGGTGTCGGCGACCGCGAGCCCCTGCTGTGGTGGTCGGTCGCCTGCGAGCCCGGCCGGCCGTTTTCCCAATGGTGGCCGACACTGACCCAGGCGCAGCAGCGCGAGCTGGCCCCTCCAATAGCCATGTTGGACACATTCCGCTGGTGGCTGCAAATGCCTCGTTGAGGTGGTACCGTCGGGCCATCGACGGTGTTTTCTCCCGATTCCCATCTCGATTGCCCCCGCTCGCTCTTTTCCCCAATCGGACTTGTCTGATAAGATGAGGGACCGCGACACAGCGATCTGCAACTGAAAGAGATCTGCAAGTGATCGGTTTGGCCGGTATCACGACAGGGCCAAACGGCGGGTTGGTTTTGCGCTGACAGGACGATCCACCCAGTCCGGTGCGGTCGCACGGATACGATATGGGAAGGGAACACACTCCATGGCACAAGTGATTGACAACACGCGCGAGCGTACGGTCGAGACCGAAGACAAGTACGAATATCCGGGGATACCGACCACCTGCGATGGTGCCGAGGCGGTCGTGTGGGTCGAGCGGCATGTGTGCCAGGGTTCGGGCGCCTACCCCATCACCAGCTCGACCACCATGGGCTCGGGGTTCAACGCGGCTGCCAGCAATGGACTCCCCAATCTCTGGGGGGATCAACTGGTATTTGTCGAGCCGGAAAGCGAGCATTCCTCGGCGACCTTTTGCGAAGGGTTCGCCTTGGCCGGTGGTCGCGTCACCAACTTCACTTCGGGGCAGGGGCTGGTGCTGATGAAAGAGGTGCTCTACACCATCTCCGGCAAACGGTTGCCGGTGGTGTTCAATATTGGTGCTCGAGCGCTCACCAGCCAGAGTCTCAACGTGCACGCGGGTCATGACGACGTGATGGCGGTGGCTGACTGCGGGTGGGGCATTCTGTTTGCGCGGAACGCGCAGGAGGCGGGCGACCTCTGCCTGATCGCTCGTCGCGCCGCCGAAGACTCTCACACGCCGTTCCTCAACGTCCAGGACGGTTTCCTCACCACGCACACCGTGGAGACGGTACGACTTTGCGAACCGGAGTTCATGAAGCAGTACGTGGGACCTCCCAGCGAGAAGCTGATGAATCTGATGGATCCCCACAATCCGGTCATGTCGGGCGTGGTTCAGAACCAGGACTCGTACATGAAAGGGAAAATCTCCCAGCGCTGGTATTACGACCGGGTCCAGCCGGCTTTGGAGGAGGCGTTTCGCGAATTCGCCATGAAGACGGGTCGGCGATACGACTTCGTGATGCCGTACCGCTGCGAGGATGCCGAGTACATCTTGATCGGGATGGGCTCCTACCTGGAGACGGCGCAGACGACTATCGACTATTTGCGGGAAGAGAAAGGAATTGCGGCGGGCTGCCTCAGCATCTGCTGCTTCCGCCCCTTCCCGGCTCGTGAAATCGTCGCTCACACGCACCATGCCAAAGCGATTTCGATCATTGAGCGGATGGACGATCCGCTGTCGACCACCGGTAATCACCTCACACGGGAGATCAAAGCGGCGTTTTGCGATGCCTCCTTGGGTGAAAACGGTATGGACAAGATCGATCGGATCCCGCGACTGTTTCACGGGGCGGCCGGTCTGGGGAGCCGCGACGTGCGAGCGGGTGACATCATCTCCATCTTCGAGAACATGCAGGGGCGTCCCGGCCAACACTTCTTTTGCGTTGGCATCGACCATGCCTTGGCGTTGCCTCGCGGCGAAGATCCCGACCTGCGTCCACCGGGAGCCTTTTCGATGCGAGGCCATTCGGTGGGCGGTTTCGGATCGGTCACCACCAACAAAGTCATCGCCACCATCGCCGGCGACGTGTTCGGCAAAGACGTGCAGGCCTATCCCAAGTACGGCTCGGAAAAGAAGGGACTGCCGACCACCTACTACCTCACGATCGCCGATTCCCACATTTTCTCGCATTCGGAACTGAAGTACGTCGATCTGGTCGTGCTCAACGACACCAATGCTTTGCTCAGTGGCAACCCACTGGTGGGAGCCGTCGAAGGGGCGGCGGTGTTCATGCAGAGTCCGCATACCGACCCGAAGGATGTCTGGATTCGCATCCCCGCGCATCACCAGCAGACGATTCGCGAGAAGAAGCTGCGAGTCTATTTCGCCGACATGGTGAAGATCGCCAAGGAAGTCGCTTCCGAGCCCGATTTGGAGATGCGGATGCAGGGGATCGTCTTGCTCGGTGCATTCCTCAAGTTGACCCCCTACGCTCGAGAAGCCGAAATGTCGGACGACGAGGTGTATGCCGGCGTGGAAAAAGCCCTCCGCAAGTACTTCGGCAAACGAGGCGAACAGGTCGTGCAGGACAACCTGACTTGTGTCAAACGAGGCTATCGCGAAATGCAGGAGATCCCCGCCGAAATGATCGCCGGCAGTTAGTCCGTGACCACAACCGACACCCGATTCCCGCCGGGAATCGAATTCCACGAACGTTTACCCGCTTGTTAGCGTGAGGCAATCAATACCATGTCGAATGAGTCATCGATGAATCGTCCCAGTGAACGGGATCCCTATAACAACAATTCGTACGGCACTCTGGTCGACGGCGAATACCGCGAAGTCAATCTGCCGGTACTCGACGTCCACGATTTCAACGACCGCATCATCCACGCCTACGAAGATGGTACCGCCGAAAACTCCCTGCCGGCCGACCTCTCGGTGGCCCGCTCTCTGGTCCCCGCCGGGACCGCCGCGCTGCGGGACTTCAGCTACATCGCGCCCGAGATTCCCGAATACATCCCCGAGAACTGCACCGGCTGCATGGAGTGCGTCACCGAATGTCCCGACACGGCCATCTTGGGCAAGGTGCTCTCGGAATCGGAAGTCGAGAAGAAACTGGCGGAAATCCCCGATCCGGCCGACCGGGAGATGTTCGCCAAGTATTGGGCCAAGACGCGGAAGTATTACGATGGCCCGCAGAAGAAGGGCAAAGAAGGCGGCCGCTTCGCCATCATCATTGATCCGAGCAAGTGCAAGGGATGCGCCGAGTGCGTCACCGTCTGCGACGATCTGGCCCTGAAAATGATCTCCAAGAACGATGAGGTGATGCTGGAAAACCGCAAGGTCCATCATTACTTCAAGAAATTCGGGCCGTCCGACCGGCAGTACATCAACGACAACCTGCTGGTCGACATGATGCTCCGAGAAGAGACGCACATCTACGTCGGTGGAGCCGGTTCCTGTGCCGGGTGCGGCGAGGGAACCGCCCTGCGGATGCTCTGTTCGGCCACCGCCGCCAAATACGGGGATCAGTGGGCCATCGTGGCGGCCACCGGTTGCAACACCGTTTACACTTCGACGTACCCTTACAACCCCTACATGGTCGCCTGGACCAACTCGCTGTTCGAAAATGCTCCTGCGGACGCTATGGGAGTGCGGGCCCGCTGGGACCAGATGGGGTGGCAAGACAAGCCGATCTGGTGTATCGGGGGCGACGGAGCCATGTTCGACATCGGCTTCCAGTCCCTCTCGCGGATGTTGGCCTCCGGCATGAACATCAAGGTGTTCGTACTCGATACGCAGGTCTACTCCAATACGGGCGGGCAGGCGTCGACCAGCACCTACACAGGCCAAAACACCAAGATGAGCCTGCACGGGAAGAAAGTGCAGGGCAAGCAGGAGCGCCGCAAGGAGATTGCGCAGATCGTGATGATGCATCCCCGCACGTTCGTCGCGCAGACCACCGCGGCACACATGAATCACTTCTACAAATCGGTCATCGGCGCTTTGGAATTCGACGGCCCGGCCGTCGTCGTCTGCTACACCACCTGCCAGCCGGAACACGGCGTGGCGGACAACATGGCGGCCGACCAGGCCCGACTCGCCGTCGACTCGCGAGCCTTCCCCTTGCTGGTCTACGATCCCCGCAAAGGAGATACCATCAAGAAACGGTTGTCGCTGCAGGGGAATCCGGCCATGAAAGAGGACTGGTGGAAAAACCCCAAGACGGGCGAAGTGGTCGACTTCATCACGTTCGCTCGCAGCGAAGGCCGGTTTTCCAAGCATTTCGACAAGGATGGCAATCCGTCGGAGTTATTGCTGACTACGAAGCAAGATCGGCTGGAAAACTGGCACGTGCTCCAAGAGCTGGCCGGTCTGCGCTAGCCACCATTCACCGCCACTACCCAGAAACGGACTCGTGTCGATGGCCGTCGTCCGCTGTCAGTGCGGTTGCCGCCTCGCGCGGCCTCTTCCGCACACCTGTCCCCGCTGCGGGGCCGTGATCGTGGGACTGCGTCCGCGCCCGCTCATCAGTCCCCTGCTCGTGGTTCCGCTGATCATGGCGTCACTGGTAGGGCTGGTCCTGTTCGCCCTGTGGTGGTCGCAACGGTAGCCCTCAACTCACTCGTCTCGCTGCACCGGCAAGAACTGCACGGCGTCGGCGATGCCGTAGCCCCTCGACCCGCGCACGCGCAAGCGGACGCGAGCCGGCCGGTCCGCGGAAAAGCGGAATCGGCCGAGCGAGTGAAACAACCCATCGATCTCGGGCCGCTTTCGCTGATTCACCGTCACCTCTTGCGTGCCTTGTGCCGACTCGATCTCGACCCTCAGCGCCGTCGCCCGATTCGGATGCGCCGACCAGCTCAATCTCACTTCATACATACCGCCATCCAACTTCGCGGAAAACGTGGCCACACCGTCCGACTCCCCATCGTCCTTCAGTGCCTGGTAGCCGTCGCCGACATACGGCTGGATCGAACTGGACCGCCGCCACGGTCCCGTCAGCCGGGCCATCGAATCGTCCACCACGATTCCCGGCAGTGAACCGGCCCGAATCAGCCGCTTGGGAGGATACTTCTCCAGATCGAGTTCCAAGATCTGAGCATCGGCCAAGAGTCGCTGCCTGAGTTGCGCATAGGGCACCTGCTGGACGGGGCGTCCATCGCCCTCCAGCGCCATAGCGGCGGCCGTCGCCGCGGACTGCCCCAGGATCATGAATACCGGTTCCATGCGGATCGATCCGTAGGCGATATGCGATGCGGACAGGCAGACCGGCACCAACAGATTCTCGCACTCATCTTTCCGGGGCACGATCGAGCGATAGGAGATGACATAGGGACCGCCGGGCGAGACCTGCACATCCCCTTCGTTCTGCACGGTGCCGTCGGGGGTCACGTAGCGCTGCACGTTGTGCGAGTCCATATTGTAGGACCCCATGCCGACCGGATCGTCGGCAATCCGCTGGCGCCGGCAATCGAGCTCGGTCACCACATAGTCGGCGACCATCCGCCGCGCTTCGCGCACGTAGATCACATGGGGCCAGTGGTCGTTGTCGACGAACTCATCCTTGGCCAATCCCCATGTCGCCATCTCTCTACGGATCTTCTCGGGAACTCGCGGGTGGTGCGTCAGCGTCCACATCAACCCCTGCTGATAGCGCAGGTGTTCACGCAAGATTGCCTCGCGCTGTTCGTCGCTGGCCTCGGGATAGTCGTAATTCATCCCGATGTTGTCCGTCGAGAACGCGCCGTTGTTGTTCGTATCGGTCTTGCCGTTGGGCACGTAGCGAATACTGAGCGGCAACCGCAGGTCCCCCGCCTCGAAATTCCTCAGCAGCAACTCGTACTGCCGTTCGTCATATCCGTCCGGCTTGCGAAAGGGAACTCGGTTCTCGGGAACCCGCGTCATGCACATGCGGTAGCAGTAAGCCTGCAACCGACGGTCTCCCGCGCCTTCGTTCCCCGGTCCGCCGGCGTGGACGCGAGGCAGCAGGCCGCTGTCGGGATTGCCCGGCTCGACATAGGGATCGACGGGAACGACGAACCGGTGATTGTGGATGTTGCCTCGGGGCTGCACGCCGTTGAGCGTCTCCCCGTACTTCGAATTGGGCTCGCGACCGATCGTGTAACTCACTCCGGCCGCCGCCATCAAGTCCCCTTCGTACGTGGCGTCGATGAAGTAGGCACCGCGGTAGACCGTGCCGTCCTTCGTGCGGATCGAAACGATCCTCCGATCCTTCACCACCGTGCCGCCTCGGCGGTCCAACCCGCTCCGGCGCACCACGGTCACTCGGTCGGCGACTTCCCGCAACATGTCCTCCATGACCTGCTCGGCCACGTGCGGCTCGAACGTCCAGATCGCGTCCTCGGCCGGCCGGTATCCCCGAAACTCGCCCGGTCGCTGAAACCGCCACGACCGGTCTTGATCGTAGTAAGCCTTCAGCCGCCGATAGAATTCTCGGGCCACTCCGCCAATCACCGACTTGTTCCCCGTGTCGGTGTAACCGAGACCGCCCGTCGTCAACCCTCCCAGGTGTCCGGTCGGCTCGATCAAGACCGCCTTCTTGCCCATCCGAGCCGCCTGCACGGCCGCCACAACGCCCGCCGATGTACCGCCATAGATGATAATGTCCCCTTCTACCGTTTTGCCGTGCGCTTGGCCGAGGTCGCCGCACACCGACCAACCGACCAGTCCTATCAGTCCCCACACCGCTCCAGCCCAGATGCCGTTCATTCTCGCCTTCTCTCCAGATCGCATGCCGCTTCAACATCACCACAACATATTGTCACCTATCGTGAATGCTGGCGGCGGGAAACGCAACAGGCCGGACATCCGGTTTTCCCGCGCCATCCCACACAGCCCGAACATCTCGGCCCGTGTCGTGAGCTAGCGTTTAGGTGACGGCAAGGGCACCGCATCGCGCACCACCATGCTCCGTCGATGTCTCAAGTCCCATCCTCGGTCCGCAGCCATGAGTCCGATCACCAACGCCATGTCCTTAGCTCAGCAACCATCCACCGCTCGACGATGGCGAGCCCTTCTCCTGGTCCTCCTTTCGCTGGCCCTGGGAATCCTCCTCTCCTCACTCCTCGGCTGCGGCGGCAAATCGAGTGAAGCCCAGCAGATCGAAGATCCGGGGAAGCTGCTGGAGGACTACGATCGCAGCCGGCGCCGCCACGATCCGATTCGCTTCGAAGAAGTCGATCTGGGCGAGTTTTTCACGACGAAATTCATCGCGGGAAAAGGAAGCTATGCCGTCAGTTTCCATCTCTACGCGGTCGTCGATCGGAAACATCGCAGCGAGCTGATGGAAGCCAAGCAAAAGCGTGAAAAACGCATGCGGGACGCCATCTTCACCACTCTGGCCAAGACGGAACTGGATTACTTTCGCGAGCCGACGCTGGCGTGGATCCGCTCGGAACTGATGACCGCCATCAACCGCTCGCTGCAGACTCGCGTCGTTCGCGATCTGGTGTTCGGCGAGTTTTCCTTTGAACGGACCTGACGGGAGCCCGCCCTACTCCGGTATTTCATGCACGGTGTAGTGGGCCTGGGCCGGAAAGAACACGCCGCGACCATGGGGCGTCAGGTTCTTCACATGGAACTCATACACGTATCCCGGCCGCAAGGGTTGCTGCAAGCGGAGGGTGATACTCTTGCCGCTCTTGTCCAGCGAGACCGCAGCCACCGGTTCGCTGCGGCGATTCTTATCGGGGCCGCCATACGCCGGAGTGGGAATCCGCGTGTAGGACGTCACCGCATAGGTCCGGGGATCGATGGCCCGCCGGCGGTCGGCCGGGTGAGTCAACTCCAATTGAAACCCGTCTCGTCGAATACGGACGTGAGCGATTCCGGTGGGGAGTTCTTCGAGGACGGGGCGGCACTGCACGATACTGCCGATGTTGTTCGCGCCCCCCCAGCCGCTGTCTCGCAAACAACCGACGTATAGATCGCCTCGAGGCGACACGGCACAGGAGACCGGACCGATCAACGGAGGTCCCTCCAGTGGCTCAGGCCAGCTCATCGGATAAGCGGCTCCCTGATAGACGCCGTTGACTCGTTCCAACGAAAGTCGCACGAGCGCCCGTTCGTTGAACTCGCAGCCGACCAGGTCCCCCTCGAACACCCCGAATCCCCGTCTGCGGGGCGCCCTTTTGGGTGTATACAAGAACGAGATCCCGTTGACACTGCGCGTCCACGGATGGGGAATCTTGATCGCGGGCGGTGTCGTAGGAGCTTTCAACCCCTGTTTTTTCTCGAGCTTGTTGTAAAAGCCGTAGCGAGCCCCGGGGCGAACGTGGTTGAGTTCGTTGAACGGATTGTAGTTCCCCTGGTTGTCGGTGACGAACAACTCGCCCTCCCGATCACGGGCGATTCCCATGGGAAACCGGTGCCCGCCGCTGATCACTTCGATACGGAAGCGATGAGGATTCTCGGGCGAGGGGCGGCGGGGAACCAGTCGCAGCACCTTGCCTCGGTAACGAGCCGACTCGGGAGTGCGATCATCCTGCTGACAAGGTAGTGCCACGTAGTAGATCCCCTGCTCGTCGCGAGGCAATCCGACGGCCCAGTCGTGATAGTCGGTGGTGTGCCCCCACCCCGATGCCAATGTCACATAGCGATCGTAACGGCCGTCCCCGTCGACGTCGGTCATTCTCAGCAGGGCATACTTGACCAGCACGTCGACATAGCCGGGTCCTGTGGCGAGTCCGTAAGGCGCCGCCAACTCGTCCGTCGCCGGCCACAGAGTCTCCTCCAACCCGTCGCCGTCGCGGTCTTCCGCCACCCAGACTCGTCCCTTGAGCGACCCGAAGACGAGTGCCCCATCGGGCCGCCAAGCCAACGCGATGGGCATGATCTCTTCCGGGAACGCCAATCGCGTAGCACGAAAACCGGGCAACACCTTCAGTTCGCGAGCCTCCAGCTTCAATGGCTCTTCAGCCGTTGGTGGAAAACGATCGACCTGCACGTTTGCCCGGTAGACGACTTCGACGGCGCCTTGGTCGAGCCACCATCCTTCGCGGCTTGCCGGCGGCGCAGCGGTCGCCGCCACGCGTGCCACTGCGTGAGCCGGTCCGGGAAGACGAAATTCGCGGCCTCCGCCGCCAGGCTTGACATCGGGCATTCCGGCAAAGGGGCGAAACAGCACCCGCCATCCTTCGGGAACTCCCGTCACCTCCACTCGGCGCACAAAACCTCCGCCCTCGGCGCCGTCGCGCAGAGCATGCCACGATTGTGTCACAAATATCATTTCTGTCTTTCGGTCGGGCAACTGAAACCTCAAGCGATATCGGACTCGAATCCCGCCCGTTTCCAGTTCGTGTTCCAACTCGTCGAACTCGGTAACGAACTGTCCGATGCGGAGGGGAGCCAGATGAACGTCTCCCCGGCGCAGCTCGATCTCGGCTGCCGACGTCTTCGGGGCAGCCACCATGGCTCCCGCCAGCTCCCAATACCAGGTTTTCCCTTCGGTTCGCTGGCGAGCCACATCGCCGGTGGTCCAGAACTGTTGCCGGGCGGTGGCCAAATCAAAAAGAACGTTGTGCCGGTTCGGCAAACCGATCAGCAACGGCTTGATCCACGGTTTTCCGTCGTAGCGCACCACGTCCGTCACGAGGACCGATCGCCCGCTTGACCGATCGACAACACCCCGCTGACGCAATGTTCGCACCGGATTGGGAGCCGGCGGAACGAAGTCGGCCAGGTTGAGAACTTCCCACACGGCAGCGAGCTGATGTTGCAGATTCTGTTCTAGTACGCCGTGTACCGCCACTTTCACTCCGGGCATTTCCATTCGCGGCACGATGCGCGACGGATTCGCCACCCAACGGAAAAACCAGGACGGTCGAATGCGACTTGCCGGACGAGTCAGCTCGGGGCCGCGTGCGTTCAGCGGCGCGTCCGCCGGAAGAACGCCCCCCACGGCATGACAACTGGTACAGCCGAAGCCGCTGCTGGTCACCAGTCGGGCACCTGCCGTCTTGAGCGTTACAGCATCGACCGGCGGAAGAGTCGG